>Ga0207426_1000368_pt1 | contig 79715 bp, 70 predicted proteins | sample AraplaMF_Cvi_mMS_FD_184265 | JGI IMG/M metagenome (GOLD analysis project Ga0207426, IMG submission 184265) | Arabidopsis root microbial communities from the University of North Carolina, USA - plate scrape MF_Cvi_mMS (SPAdes) (version 2) | ecosystem: Host-associated > Plants > Roots > Endosphere...
GTGCGCCTCGTCATCCTGATCGCCTTCCCGCTGCTCGCGACCTGGCTGCCGACGCGCATGATGGCGCCTTGAGAGAGAAAGCGATGACCACACCGACGCTCGAGACCCAATACGTCTTCACGATCACCGCGCGCATCGGCGACGTCGTCACCGCCGGCGAAACCGGCATCGGCGTTCGCCGTATCATTCCGATCGTCGGCGGCGAGGTGAAGGGCGCGATCTCAGGCAAGGTGCTGCCGTTCGGCGCCGACTTCCAGACCATCCGCCCCAACGAGCTGATCGACCTGGAGGCGAAATACGCCTTCGAAACCGACGACGGCGCAATCGTCTACGTCGAGAACAAGGGCATGCGCTTCGGTCCGGTCGAGCTGCTGCAGAAGCTCAAGCGCGGCGAGCCGGTCGATCCCAAGCTGATCTATTTCCGCACCGTGCCGAAATTCGAGACGGGCCACGAGAACTATCGCTGGCTGATGGAGCACATCTTCGTCGGCTCCGCCGCGCGCCACGCGGACCGGGTGGTGATCGACGTGCATCAGGTGGTGTGAGGAGGTCCTCACCCGTCATTGCGAGCGCAGCGAAGCAATCCAGAGTCTTTCCTCGGAGGCATTCTGGATTGCTTCGCTGCGCTCGCAATGACGGAGAATGCGGCAATAGCGCCGCATCCACACACCATCCCGTCTTGCGGCCCGCAGACCCGACCGCCGAGCAATTCGAGGCTCGCTATCGCCGTGTCCGCCCTCCTTGACTCCCCCAGAATTCGTTATACAACATAACTATTCTGATAAGGACGCAAATGACACAGGGAAACGCCGAAACCGCTGAGGCGGGGGGCTCCGGGCTGCTCCGGATCGCGCGGGCGGACCGGGTTCTGACCGTGGGTCTGAACCGGCCGGCCAAGCGCAATGCGCTCAACGACGGCATCATCCTGGAGATCGGCGAATGTTTTGCGTCCCTGCCCGATGATATCGGCGCGGTCGTCATCCACGGCATCGGGGATCATTTCTCCAGCGGCCTCGATCTCTCCGAATTGCAGGATCACGACGCCACCGGCGGGCTACTCCATTCGCAGATGTGGCACCGTGTGTTCGACCGCATTCAGTACAGCCGCGTGCCTGTGATCGCGGCGCTGCAGGGCGCGGTGATCGGCGGCGGGCTTGAACTGGCCTGCGCCGCGCATATCCGTGTCGCCGAACCCTCGACCTATTTCGCGTTGCCTGAGGGACAACGCGGCATCTTCGTCGGCGGCGGCGGCTCGGTGCGGCTGCCGCGGCTGATCGGCGTTGCGCGGATGATGGACATGATGCTGACGGGGCGCGTCTACAGCGCGACCGAAGGCGCATCCTACGGCTTTGCTCAATATGTGACGGACGCCGGCAACGGGCTCGGCAAGGCGATGGAGCTTGCGACCAAGGTCGCTGCCAACGCGCCGCTGACGAATTTCGCCGTGCTCCAGGCGCTGCCGATGATCGCGGAGGCCAATCCGCAGACCGGCCTGCTGATGGAATCGCTGATGGCGACCGTCGCGCAGAGCGATAAGGAGGCCAAGCGCAGGATCCGCGAGTTCCTCGAGCACAAGACCGCCAAGGTAAAGCCGAAATCATGAGCGCGCAGCCGTCCTCTTCCAGCATGGAGCGCGGCGCGAGCACTTTCCCGCTGAGGCCGATCTCGTTCGGCGAACCGGCCATCGACATCGAGTGGCGCGACGACGGCACGATCTATTTGCGCCCGAAGCAGCCGCTCGGCGATTATCCCGTGCGCATCACCGATCGCCTGCATCACTGGGCGACAACGACGCCGGACCGTGTCTTCATGGCGGAGCGCGAAGCCGGCCGTGGCTGGCGCAAGATTACCTATGCCGAACTGCTCACCGCGAGCCGTCACATCGCCTCCGCGCTGATCCAGCGCGGGCTGTCCGCCGAGCGGCCGGTCGTCATCCTCTCCGGCAATTCGATCGACCACGCGCTGCTGGCATTCGGTGCGTTCTACGCCGGCATTCCGTTCTGCCCGGTTTCGCCGGCCTATTCGCTGGTGTCGAAGGACTACGGCAAGCTCTCTTACCTGATGAAGCTGCTGACGCCCGGCCTCGTCTTCGCCGAGGACGCCGACAAGTTCGCCGATGCGCTCGCGGCCAATGTCTCTGATGGCACCGAGATCGTCGCGTCCTATGGCCGCGTGCCGGGCCGCGACGTCACGTTGCTCGCCGACCTCATGGCGACGCCGGTCCGCAGCGACCTCGACGCCGTGCACGGCAGGATCGGCCCCGACACGATCGCGAAGTTCCTGCTCACATCAGGCTCGACCGGCAATCCCAAGGCCGTCATCAACACCCAGCGGATGATCTGCGCCAACCAGGTGATGCTGCGCGAGACGCTCGCCTTCCTCAAGGACGAGCCGCCCGTGATCATCGACTGGCTGCCCTGGAACCACACGTTCGGCGGCAACCACAATATCGGGCTGACGCTCTACAACGGCGGCTCGATGTATCTCGACGCCGGCAAGCCGATGCCCGGCGGCATCGAGGAGACCGTGCGCAATCTCCAGGAGATTTCGCCAACGGTCTATTTCAACGTGCCCAAGGGCTATGAATCGCTGCTGCCCTATCTGCGCGACGACCAGGGCCTGCGCGCGAAATTCTTCGACCGTCTGCATGCGATGTTCTTCTCCGGCGCGGCGTTGTCGCCGTTCGTCTGGAACAGTCTCGACGAGCTCGCGGTGAAGGAAAAAGGCTATCGCGTGCCGATGCTGACCGGCTTGGGCGCGACCGAGACCGCGCCGTTCTTCATGTCGGTCAATCCGCGCACCAGCCGTTCCGGCCATGTCGGTCTGCCGGTGTCGGGCAACGACGCCAAGCTGGTGCCGAACAACGGCAAGCTGGAAGTGCGCGCCAGGGGCCCGAACGTAATGCCGGGCTACTGGCGGCAACCCGACATCACGGCAAAATCCTTCGACGAGGAAGGGTTTTACAAGATGGGCGACGCGCTGAAGCCGTCTGACCCCGATGATTTCAACGCCGGCTTCGACTTCGACGGCCGCGTCAGCGAGGATTTCAAGCTTGCGAGCGGCACCTGGGTCAGCGTCGGCCCCCTGCGCGCGCGTTTCGTCGCAGCATGCGCGCCGCTGGTGCGCGACGTCGTCATCGCCGGCATCAACCGCGACGAAATCTCCGCGCTGGTGCTGCTCGATCTCGACGGCTGCCGCCTGATCAACCCGACACTGCCCGCCGACGATCTCACCGTCACCGCGCGCGACCGGCTGGTGCGCGAGGCCTTCGGCGAACGCCTGACGCGCTTCCTTGCATCGGCCACGGGATCCTCGACGCGGATCACGCGCGCGATCCTGATGGACGCGCCGCTCTCGATCGACAAGGGCGAGGTCACCGACAAGGGCTCGATCAACCAGCGCGCGGTGCTGGAGCATCGCACCGCGCTGATCGACGAGCTCTACGCTGCCAATCCATCGGACCGTGTGATATCGGTCGGCTAAGGAACTATCGGAGGAGAACGCCATGTTGTTGAAGGATCAGTCGGCCATCGTCACCGGCGGCGCATCGGGGCTGGGCGCTGCAACCGCGCGCAAGCTGGCGGCGCAGGGCGCCAAGGTCGCGGTGTGCGATCTCAACGCCAAGCTCGCGGAAACCGTTGCCGCCGAGATCAAGGGCGTCGCGGTGACCTGCGACGTCTCCGACGCCGCCTCCGCCGAAGCCGCAATCGCGCAGGCGACCAAGGCCATCGGCCCGGCGCGCGTGCTGGTCAATTGCGCCGGCATCGGTGTTGCCAAGCGCGTGGTCGGCCGCGACGGCCCGATGGCGCTCGCCGATTTCGACAAGGTGATCAAGGTCAATCTGATCGGTACCTTCAACATGCTGCGTCTTGCCGCGACCGAGATGTCCAAGCTCGAGCCGCAGGCGACCGGCGAGCGCGGCGTCATCATCAACACGGCATCGGTCGCCGCCTATGACGGCCAGATCGGCCAGTCCGCCTATTCGGCGTCGAAGGGCGGCATCGTCGGCATGACCCTGCCGATCGCGCGTGAGCTCGCGCAGTTCGGCGTCCGCGTGCTCACCATCGCGCCCGGCCTGTTCCTCACGCCGCTGCTCGCCAACCTCCCGCAGGAAGCCCAGGACTCGCTCGCGGCCGCGATCCCCTTCCCGCGCCGGCTCGGCCAGGCCGACGAGTTCGCCGCGCTGGCGCTGCACATGGTCGAGAATTCCTACCTCAACGGCGAAGTGGTGCGCCTCGACGGCTCGCTGCGCATGGCGCCGAAGTAAGGCCCGCCATTCATGTTCGTGAACCGGCGCGACGTCCAGATCCAGTGGGGCGACTGCGACCCCGCCAACATCGTCTACTATCCGCGTTATTTCGCGATGTTCGACGATTCGACCTCGACGCTGTTCGAAGTCGCCGGCTTCTCCAAGCAGGATTTGGTTCGCAAATACGGTCTGGTGGGAATCCCCATGGTCGACACGCGGTCCAAATTCTACATTCCCTCGACCTATGGCGACTGGATCACCATCGAGACCAGGATCGAGAGCATCAATCGCTCGAGCTTCGAGGTGAAGCACAACGTCTACAAGGGCGAGGCGCTGGCGATCGAGGGGTTTGAGACCCGCGTCCTGGTCGGCCGCGATCCCGTTAACCCCGACAAGCTGAAATCGGCCCCGTTTCCCCCGGAAATGGTAGCCAAATTCACAGGAAGCTAAGCCCGGAGCCAATCGCCGCATCGCCAAAAGAGGGGGCTGAATTACCCCCCGATTTCTGCTTTCAAAGAAACACGTAAAGGGAGGAATACATGAAACGCTTTTACCTGACCGCCGCCATCACCGCGGCCGCGCTGGCGATGCCGGCCCTGCCCGCGCTGGCGCAGAGCAGCGAGATCACCATCGGCATCAGCATCACGACCACCGGCCCCGGCGCCGCCCTCGGCATTCCCGAGCGCAATGCGCTGGAATTCGTGCCGAAGGAGATCGGCGGCGTGCCGCTGAAAGTGATCGTGCTCGACGATGGCGGCGATCCGACCACCGCGACCACCAACGCCCGGCGCTTCGTCACGGAATCCAAGGCCGACATCATGATGGGCTCGTCGATCACGCCGTCGTCGATCGCGATCTCGAACGTCGCCAACGAAGCCGGCATTCCGCACTTCGGTCTTGCGCCGTTCCCGATCACGCCCGAACGCGCGAAATGGTCGGTGTCGATGCCGCAACCGATTCCGATCATGGGCAAGGTGATCTACGATCACATGAAGGCCCACAACGTGAAGACGGTCGGCTACATCGGCTACTCCGATTCCTACGGCGACCTTTGGTTCAACGACTTCAAGACCCAGGGCGTGCCGATGGGCATGACCATGGTCGACGAGGAGCGCTTTGCGCGCCCCGACACGTCGGTCACCGGCCAGGTGCTGAAGCTGGTTGCCGCCAATCCCGATGCGATCCTGGTCGGCGCGTCCGGCACCGCCGCGGCGCTGCCGCAGAGCGAGTTGCGCGAGCGCGGCTACAAGGGCCTGATCTACCAGACCCACGGCGCAGCCAGCATGGACTTCATCCGCATTGCGGGGAAAGCTGCCGAGGGCGTGCTGATGACGTCGGGCCCGGTGATGGATCCGGAAGACCAGCCCGACACCGCGCTGACCAAGAAGCCGGGCCTTGCGCTCAACACGGCCTATGAAGGCAAGTACGGCCCGAACAGCCGCAGCCAGTTCGCAGGCCATTCCTACGATGCCTTCGAGGTGCTGAAGCGTGTCATCCCGACCGCCCTGAAGACGGCGAAGCCCGGCACGCCCGAATTCCGCGAGGCGATCCGCCAGGCCTTGCTGACCGAGCGCGAAATTCCCGCCACCCAGGGCGTCTACAACTTCACCGAAAAGGACCGCTACGGCCTCGACGACCGCTCGCGCATCCTGCTCACCGTGAAGGACGGCAAATACACGCTGGCGAAGTAAGCGCGGATATCAATCGAGACGACGAGAGCCGGCCCGATGGGCCGGCTCTTTTCGTTTTGGCGCCGTGGATCGAGATGCAGCGCGTGCGAAGTCGGATCACCTGCGATCGAGAACACCACTCTCTCCGTTTCCTCCCCCTTGTGGAGGAGGGACAGGGAGGGGGGTGCCACACGGGGATTCTCTCCGTCGTGCACCTGCCTCAATGCATCGTCAATCACGGGCACCTTTTGCTGGGCACCCTCTCCTTAACCCTCCCCCACAAGGGGGAGGGAACGCACCTCCTTCGAGGCGCGAGCGGAGATTTATCCCGGCAGAACTCAAGCCGCCTGCCGCAACGGGGTCCAGGCGAACTCGGGATAGTAGGTGTCCATCATGCGATCGACATAGGCGGTGAGGTTCGGAAAACCTTCCGTGCGCTGGCGCAGCCCGGACTCGAAGAACGGCGTGAGGATCCCGGCAAGCGCGCCGAAGGCGGTGGCGTCGACGCCGCTGGGCTTGTTGCCCATCAGGAACGACTTGTCGCCGAGCTGCACGGAGAGTGCGAACAGCGAGCGTACCGCGAGATCGACATCCTCATCGGGCCCATGGCGGCCGAGGCCGGAGAGCAGATAGTTCTCGGCGACACGGAATTGCGCGTCCTCGCGCAGCTTCTCACGATTATGCTCCGGCGCGCCGTCGAAGAAATGCGCAGGCCCCTTGGCAAAGTTGACCGGATCGACCCAGCGCGCGCCGATCAGCGCCCAATAGACATGGTGCTCGATCATCCGCTCGAACGCCCAGGCTTGCGCGCGCTCGCCCAGCGACAGGCCGGCGTCGAAATCGAAACCGTAGCGGCGCTCGATATGGGCACGGATGAAGGTGGAATCGGCCACCGCCTCGCCGCCATCGTCGATGAACGGCAGTTGCCCCTTGGGCGAGGCCGGCGGCATCGCGCGCTCCTTCCGGTAGGGCAGTCCCGCCATCTTGAGCTGCACCTCGGTCTTGGTGACGAAGGGGCTGATTTCCGGCAGGCCGAAGCCGTTGCCAAAGCCATAAAGCGTGATCATGCGAACTCTCCTGAACCTGCGAAAACCGGACCTTGCGAAAGTTTTGGGGAACCTAGTGACGGGCTGCTGCCACCATGGTGGCAGCAGCCGTGATATCTTCTGCGAAACGGGCCCCCTGCCATGCGCGGGCCATGACGCGGTGGGCCAGCGCGTCCGCAGTCTGGGTCAGCGAGCGTGCTGCCATGCTTGCGAGGGGAAACCGGAGGTCGACGGCGATGAATTCGAGCGAAACCAGGCGGCCGAACACCGATGCGGACCACACCGGTGCCCGCATCGTCGGAAGCGCCGGGCCGAAATGGGTTGGAATGATCATGAGCAAATCCTCTTCAGTCGATGTGTTGTCCCGATATAGACTCCCCCTGCTGCCAACATCCTGTCAGCAGCCGCGCGCCGTTTCCTGATCCGCTCCCGAGACGAGAATTGTCATGAGACGCGCCGACCGGCTGTTTCAGATCATCCAGGTGCTGAGGCGCACGCGTAAGCCGCTGACAGCGGATGCGATCGCCGCCGAGCTCGAGACATCGAAGCGCACGATCTATCGCGACATCGCAACCCTGATCGGCCAACGCGTGCCGATCCGCGGCGAAGCCGGCATGGGCTACATCCTGGAAAAGGGTTTTGACCTGCCGCCCCTGATGCTGACGCCCGACGAGATCGAGGCGGCGGTGCTGGGCGCGCAATGGGTCGCGGGCCATGCCGATTCAGCGCTGGCGCGCGCGGCCGAAGATCTGATGGCCAAGATCGCCGACACAGTCCCCGAGCGGCTGCGGCCGTTCGTGCTGGAGCCCGCGAGCCGGGCCCGGCCAAGCTGGAACCGGGAGCCTGATCGCCTCGACATGGTGCGGACGCGGACCCAGATTCACGAGGGCAAGAAGATCATGCTGCGCTATCGCGACGAGCAGGGCCGCCCCAGCGAGCGCATGATCTGGCCCATTTCCGTCGGTTATCTGGAAGCCGTGCGCCTGCTTGCAGCCTGGTGCGAATTACGGAGCGATTTCCGCAGCTTCCGCACCGACCGCGTCGTGGACGCGACCTACCTCGACGACAAATACCCTGAACGGCGCGACGTGCTGCGCGCAAGATGGCGGCAGAGCCTTGTCTGGGGCCCGCCGAAGGATACATAGATCGGATGGAAGAAACGTCCCCGATCGACCTGTCGAGCTGCTGTCAGGGGTGCGGCGCGTGCTGCGCCTATTCCGAAAACTGGCCCCGCTTCTCGGTGGAGAGCGACGAGGAGCTGGCCGCGATCCCGGAGGCGCTCGTCAACGCGCGCCAGTCCGGCATGCGCTGCGAGGGCGATCGCTGCGCGGCGTTGCAGGGCGAGATCGGAAAGCAGACGGCGTGCGGCATCTACGATGCGCGGCCCGAAGTGTGCCGCACCTGCATGCCGGGCGATGCCGAATGCGCGATGGCGCGCTGGAAATTCAGGCTGCCGCTTCTGACGAGCCCTTAAGCCAGCAAGCCCTCAAGCCGGAACAGCTTCGCTGATCTCGTCGTCGATTTCGTCGTCCAGCGGTGCGAGCACCGAGAGCGGCTTGGTCGACAGCGTGATCGGCTTGCGGCCGCCCGACAGCGACGGCGACGACTTGGCCGAGCCCTCGCGCGAGAGCGCGTAGAGCGTCGAGCCGACACGGCCGCCGTTCTCGATCAGGTCGCGTTCGTTGCAACTGCTCGCGATCGCGACCGCCAGCGAATGCAGATGGCTGCGGCGATAGCAGAACAGTGCCAGCCTGGCGCGGACGTCAGGGGAAACACTCTCAACCAGCCTCGGCAGGCCGCCCTCATTGGCGCGGTACATCTCGCCAAGAAGTTCGTCACGAACCGGGCAGAAATCGCTTTCAAAAGCGTCACGGCTTGAAAACATTGTAGTTCTCCCTCGTGTCGGGAAGATGCAGCGCAATTCTCTAATGAAAGGTTAACCACACTGCCCGGTAGTCACCCGGGGTGCTTGCGCGCAAGCCGCGAATCAGAGGCGGCGGGAAGCGTAGCCCGGATGGAGCGCAGCGAAATCCGGGGCAGCTCTACACCTTGATGCACCGGTCCCGGATTGCGCTGCGCTCCATCCGGGCTACGACGACATCCGCGCGTTGCGCGAGGCCGCCAGCCTCAGTTAGCAGCCATGAAGATGGAGAGACCGAACCCGGTCAGGTGATGCAGCGCCTGGTCGACGCCGATCAGGGTCCAGAACCAGGGGTGCTGCAGGTCGACGCCGAAATTGGCGGCGACCAAACCCTTGGCGCGATCGATCGTGATGTGGATCGCGAAATCGATGAACGCGACGAACCAGAATTTGGGCGCGACGATCAGGATGAGCGGCAGCGCAACCGCAAGGTGAACCAGGCAGTGCACCAGCAGCGGCAAGGCCCAGCCGTGCTTCTGGTCCTTGCCTTGCGCCATCCAGGCGGTCTGCAGGACGAAATCGGCGATGACGTGCTTGAAGGTGAGCAGCAGCATCCAGCCAATGAGCGCTTCAACCGGAATCGCCGATGACATGGATGGAAACGACAAGCTGACGGCCTCAATTGACGTGACAAGAAAAAATGGAGCGTTCAGCGCAATTTCTTCTTGGACCGGTCAAATCGCCGGGACGCGAGATTTATGACACCTCCCGCGACGGAATGCAGCCGGGGGAACCGGAAAATCGCCAACTGTGGCTAACTGGTGATAGCATGACCAATCGCCGCGCCGGGTCGAGTAAGGTTACCCACGGCTCGAAATTTGCATTCCGGCATCGGCGCGCTATCATTGTCGGCAGAGAATATCGTTCTTTTTTCAGACGTTTAGGAATTGCACGGCGCCCGCCGCGATCAGGCAGCGCGGGTCCGCCACCCAGGAATAAGGCCAGAGAGCTGCCATAGGTACTGATATGGGTACTGACATGAGTGCTGAAGGCCCTGCCTCGCCGTCGATCGAGCCGCCGCCGCGGCGTCCGAAAGTCATCAAGACCAATCAGCAACAGGTCTTTCTTTACGTCGTGATGACCCTGCTGTTGTCGCTCGCCACCGTCTGGGGCGGCCGTGCGCTGCTGCATAATTCGGAGACGCTGACTTTCGCGGTGGGTGCGCCCAACAGCGAGGAGGCGCTGTTCGCCGCCAAGCTCGCCGCGCTGCTGAAAAACAACGCCTCGCGCTTCCGCATCAAGATCGTCAACAATGCCGACAACGCCAAGGCTCTGACCCAGTTCGATCGCAAGGAGGCCGACCTCGCCATCCTCCGCACCGACGCCAAGGTGCCGTTGCGCGCGCGCACGCTCGCGATCCTCGAGCACGACCTCGTGCTGCTGCTCGGGCCCGGCAACAAGAAGATCAAATCGCTCGCCGAGCTCAAGAAGAAGAAGGTCGCGGTCATCGCCGCGAACGAGTCCTCGCTGGCCTTCGTCCGCAGCATCCTCGATATCCCCGACGGGCCGGACGCCGCCAAGATCCAGATGGCGCCGCAAGGCGTGACGCTCGACAAGCTGTTCGCGCCGGCCAATGGATTTAACGCGGCGATCGCGATCGTCCACGCCTCGAAGGCGGTGCGCGACAAGGGTTACGAGCAGGTCGCCAAGCGCGGCGGCTTCACGCTGAACGCGATCGACGAGGCCAAGGCGCTGGCGCGCAAGATCCCCGGCATTTCCGAGGAGACACTGACGGCCGGCACGCTCTCGGCCGCGCCCGAGATTCCCGACGACGATCTCGACACGATCGGCCTCGAATGGCTGCTGGTGACGCAATCGAAGATGGCCGCGTCCACCTCCGGCGAGCTGGCGCGCACCATCTACGAGAACAAGTCCGCGCTCGGACTCGACAACGGCTTTGCCAGCCGGATCGAGCCGGCCTCGGTCGAGAAGGACTCTTACGTGATGGCGCATCAGGGCGCCGCCGACTACATCAACGACGACACCAAGTCGTTCATGGATAAGTACAGCGACATGATGTATCTGGGCGCCGGCGCGCTCAGCGTCATCGGTTCGATCTTCGCCGCGATCTACGCCAAGATCACCCGCATCGCACCGGAGAAAGCCGGCGAGCTGTCGACCGCCGTCCTCGACATCGGCGAGCGCATCGAGCACGCGCATTCGCTGGATCAGCTCGAATGTCTCCAGGACGAACTGGAGGGTATCTTGCGCGGTGCCGTCATCGGGCTGAGAGACGGCACGATCAGTACCGACGGCCTCGACACCTTCAAGCTCGGCTACGAATTCGTCCGCGACGAGATCGGCATGCGCCGCGACTACCTCAAGCGCCATTGCGGCGAGACCGAGAAACCCGTCAGCCCGGCCGCCCTGCCGCCTCCCGACGACGTGAAAGTCGTCGTGGTGAAAACGGCTCAGAGTGCCTGACCTATCTGTCCGGTGGATCTCTGCCTATTTGCCGCGAATCGGCCAGCGAGATTCTGGAACCGGCCCCCACCACAACCATTGGTTTCCGATACAGCCGGAGAACGCGCGATGCGTACACTCCTCACCATACTCCTCGTGGGAATGCTGGTTGCGGTTGGTTATTTCGCCTACTCGGCAATGGCGGTGACGGGCGAGCCGATATCGGCGGAAAGCTACGTCGCCCTCGGGGCGGCCATCGCCGTCGTCATCGGCATCGGCCTGATGATGCTGCTGTTTTTCAGCAGCCGCCGAGGCTACGACGAGCCGCCGCATTTCAGGTAGCCAGCCCGGCAAGCCCTGTTCAGCGTGATTGCAGACAGGCCCCGACCGTCGTTGACGGCCCCTGCCCGGGCGGGCACTTTGGCCCCGAGGTCCCGGCCGGGACCATGAGAGTCACGATCGAGCCCGCCTTTCCGCATGTCCAAGCCGCTGATCCCCGCTCTGGCCCAGTTCGTGGCCGCTACAGCCGGCCGCAACATGACCAAGGCGGCCTATGTGGCCGTGGCCGTCGGCGTGCTCAGCATGGCGCTGCTGACGGTCAATCCGGCCTATCAGACGGCGCAGCACTGGGTCGACGCGCTGCTGTGGGCCTGCCTCGTCTATTTCGTGTTCGAATGGGTTGTCCGGCTGCGCCACATGGCGCGGCAGGGGCGACTTGGGCTCTACATGTCTTCCTCGGCCGGGCTGGTCGATGCGCTGGGCGCGCTGGCGGTGCCGGTCGCGCTGCTCGCCGGCGTCGAGCCGAAGACGGCCTGGCTGCTGAGCGTGCTCTGGGTCATGAAAGTGGTGCCGGGCATTCCCGGGCTGCGGCAGCTGCGCCGGGTGCTGGTGCTGGAATCCGGTCCACTGATCAGCGTCCTCGTGATCTTCCTGATGGTGGTCTTCCTCGCCTCCGTCGCCGAATATTTCCTGGAGCGGGACGTGCAGCCGCAGACCTTCGGCAGCGTGCCGGCGGCGCTGTGGTGGGCCGTCGCCACGCTGACCACGACCGGCTATGGCGACGTCGTGCCGGTGACGCCGCTCGGGCGGATGGTGGCGGCGATGGTGATGATCTCCGGCCTCGGCGTGTTCGGCCTGTGGACCGGTATTCTGGCGACCGGCTTCGCCGCGGAGACGCGGCGCGACAATTTCCTCAAGACCTGGGAATCCGTCAGCAAGGTGCCGTTCTTCGCCGCGCTCGGGCCCGCCGCGATCGCCGACGTCACCCACATGCTGCGGACCATGGAGCTGCCGGCGCGCACCATGATCATCCGCAAGGGCGCGCAGGGCGACTGCATGTACTTCATCGCCGCCGGGGCGGTCGAAGTCGATCTGCCCGGCAAGAAGGTGCAGCTCGGCGAAGGCGCCTTCTTCGGCGAGATGGCCCTGCTCGGCAACAACAAGCGCGGCGCCAATGTCTCGACCACGAAGGTGTCGCGGCTCCTGGTGCTCGATCTCGTCGATTTCCGCGTGCTGATGGCACGGCATCCTGACCTGGCCGAGACCATCGACACCGAGGCGAAGCGGCGCGCGCTCGAAAACAAATAACAAGGAGACAACAATGTCCGATACCGCCGACGCGGCATCCGGCCCCCTGCTCGACATCACGGGCGCACGCGCAACCATCCGCCTCAACAGGCCCAAGCATCTCAACCGCCTCCAGGCCGAGGATCTCGCCGAACTGGTGAGGTTGTTCGACGCCGTCGAGGCCGATCCTGCGATCCGCGTGCTGGTGCTGACCGGCACCGGGCGCGCCTTCTCGGCGGGCTACGATCTCAATTCGGTCGCCGAACGCGCGGTGAGCGCCAACGCGCAGCCGAGCGCGGGCTCGGCATTCGAGGTGGTCGTCAACCGGCTGGAGGATCTCGGCGTGCCGACGATCTGCCGGCTCAACGGCGGCGTCTATGGCGGCTCGACCGACCTCGCGCTCGCCTGCGATTTCCGCATCGGCGTCGACACGGCCGAGATGTTCATGCCGGCGGCGCGGCTCGGGCTGCATTACTATCGCAGCGGCATCAAACGCTATGTGACAAGGCTCGGCGTCGACAACGCCAAGAAGCTGTTCCTGACGGCGCAGAAAATAAGCGCGCCGGAGATGCTGCGGATCGGCTATCTCACGGCGATGGTGCCCGTGGAGACGCTGGACGAGGAAGTCGACAGGCTCGCCACCATCCTGGCCGGCAACGCGCCGCGCGCGATGGCCGGCATGAAGCGCGCCATCAACGAATTCGCCCGCGGCGAGCTCGATGAAACCGCCGCCGACCAGCGCCACCGCGACAGCATGCGCGGCGACGAGATCAAGGAAGGCATCAAAGCGTTCGGGGAGAAGCGGGCGCCGAGGTTTTAGAGGCCCCTGCTGTCATCCCGGGGCATCGCGAAGCGATGAGCCCGGGACGACAGCGGTGGTTGAAGCGCTTACTTTCCTTCAATCGCCTTCGCATGCTGCGCGGCCATCTCGTCGTCCGCAGCATTGATCCGCTTGAACGCATCGCGCGACGTCATGCGTTCGGCATAGCGCACGAACACATCCTTCTTCGGCACGATGCCGAACATGATGGTCCAGCTGAAAGCGACACCCCACAACACATCCGCCGCCGTCATGCGCTCGCCGAGCAGGTACGGGCCTTTCGACAACTGTGTCTCCAGCGCCCCGAGCATGGTGTCGTAATCGGCATAGGGCGACTGGGTGATCGGCGCGGGGTCGCGCTGCATGAACTTGTCGATCAGGGCCGGCTCGAAGGACGCACCGTAATAGGCGATCCAGCGCAAGTAAGGACCGCGTAGCGGATCGCTCAGCGCGGGCGTGAGCCCGGCCTGCGGAAACAAGTCGGCGAGATAGATGGTGATCGCGACCTGCTCGGTCACGAGCGCATCGCCGTGGCCGATCGCCGGCACCTTGCCGAGCGGATTGATGGCCAGATAGGCCGGCTGGCGCTGCTCGCCGGCCTTCATGTTGAGGACGTGGAGATCGTAGGGAGCCCCCAGCTCCTCCAGCAGCACCCGCGTGCCGGTGGCGCGGCTTTGCGGCGAATAATACAGGGTGACGCGGCGGGAATCGGTCATGGCATATCTCTCATGGCAGGGGGTCTCCATCTGGCCGGCTGGCAATAGGTTGCTTATAACCGGGGATACCTGACATCCTGTGTCAGGTATGATTTAAGACATCATGCGCGCGAGCCGGATGATGTCGATCCTCACCACCCTCCAGGCGAGAGGGCAGGTCACCGCGCCCGAGCTCGCGGACGCCTGCGAGGTCTCGGTGCGCACGATCTACCGCGACATCGACGCGCTCGCGGCCTCCGGTGTTCCTGTCTATGCCGACCGCGGTGCGGAAGGCGGCTACCGGCTGCTCGACGGCTATCGCGTGCGGCTCAACGGATTGTCGCAGAGCGAAGCCGGCGCGCTGTTCCTGGCGGGCTTGCCGGGCCCGGCCGCGGCGCTGGGGCTCGATGCCGCGATGATCGCCGCCCAGAACAAGCTGATGGCTGCCCTGCCTGCAAACCTGCGCGAAGACGCCGGACGGATGCAGGAGCGCTTTCACCTCGACGCACCCGGCTGGTTCGGCGAGGCGGAAGAGCCGAAACATCTGCGCGACATTGCCGGCGCGGCGTTGCGCGGGACCTTGATCAAGATTCGCTATCAAAGCTGGCGCTCCGAGAAGCAGAGACGCGTCGCCCCGCTCGGGCTCGTGCTCAAAGGCGGCAGCTGGTATCTCGCCGGCCAGGTCGACGGCAGCGTGCGTACCTATCGCATCGCGCGCGTGCTCGACTGCACCGCGCTCGACGACCGCTTCGACCGCCCCGCCGATTTCGATCTCTCCGCCTACTGGCAGGCCGCGACGTTGCGCCTCGAAGCCGAGATGCATCCGAACATCGCGATCGTCCGGTTGTCGCCGCTCGGCGTCAAGCTGCTCGACGCGCTGAGCCAACCCTATGTCCGGTCGCGCACGCAGATCGACGAGAGTGCAGACGCCGACGGCTGGCGCATCGCAAGAATCCCGACCGGCAAGACCTCATGGCACGCCGCATCCGAATTGCTGCGATTCGGTTCCGAAGCTGAAGTGCTGGAGCCCGCCGATCTCCGCGACAAGATGGCCGAGATGACGCAGGCGATGGCTACGCGTTATCGCGCGCCCCTGCCGGCCGCGAAGCGCGTGGCGCGTAAAGCCTGAATTCGGCGCGGCGCGTCGAGGCCCACGAAACAGTCCTGAAACACGATTCTCCATCGGGTGTGTGAACGCATTCGCATCTCGACCCGACGGAGATGCAGGGACACAACAACGGCCTCTGCGCCGCACTGGAGAATGAAAATGTTTCGCAAGCTTGCTCTTGGTCTGATCGCCGCCGGCTCTCTCGGCGCCGCCGCTCTCGCGCCCACCGCCGCTTCGGCTCACGGCATCCACCCGCACTGGGGCCATGGCTGGGGTCCGGGCTGGGGCGTCGGCGGCATCTACGTCAACACCGGCGTCAGCAACTGCTACCAGGAACGCGTCATCCAGACCCGTCACGGCCTGCGCGTCCGCGTCGTGAATGTCTGCGCCTACGGCATCTACTGAGCACGCCTGCAACGGCTGGCGCAGCCCCGGTCGCCTCGCGACCGGGGTTCGTCGTCTCGAGTCTCGCCGCGCATGCTGTACTGAATCTAAGCGGCGCCGATCTGCTGCGCGACAACGGCATCCGGAGCGACGATCGTCTGCGGCTGCTGGCTCATCCAGGCCATCCGCTTTGCCACAAACTCATTGCGTTGCGACACCCAGCTCTCCGCGCGGGCCAACCGCAAGGACGGGCTGAAGAAGAAGCCTTGAGCGACGTCGCAGCCGGCGCGCCGAATCCGCGTCAGCGTGTCCGCGGTCTCGACACCCTCGGCGACGACCTTCATGTTGAAGGCACGCCCGAGGCCGACCGACGCCTCGATGATCTTCATCATGTCGTCGTCGTTTTCACAGCCGTTGACGAAGGACCGATCGATCTTGAGCTCGCTGAACGGCAGTTTCGCCAGCGCGGCGAGCGACGAATAGCCGGTTCCGAAATCATCGATCGCGGTCCCGATATTCTTGAGACGCAGGCGCAGCAGGATGTCCGCGGCGCGATCGACATCCGCCATTGCGGTCGTTTCCGTGATTTCAACGGTCAGGGCATGCGCTGGCACCTGCTCCCTGCGCAGGACCTGTTCGATTCGCTCCGGCAAGGCCAGGTCGGACAGCAACGAGCCCGACACGTTCACGGCGATGGTGAATTCCGGATACCGTCCGATCAGCTTGCGACCCTGCGACAAGGCGGAGGAGAGAATCGTGTCGGTCAGCTCCGGCATCAAGCCGCATTGCTCGGCAATTGGAATGAAGGTCGCAGGCGAGACGATTCCGAATTCGCGCGTGCGCCAGCGCGCGAGCGCCTCGGCGCCGACCACCCCGCCGCTTGCGAGATCGACTTTCGGCTGAAATTCGACCACAAACTCGCCCTGCCGGATGCCATCGGCGATACGGTCCGGCGAAACATCGATTTCCGAAGAGCGGGCACGTGCGGAAGCGCGCTTGCGCCGCGGCAGTTGCAGGATATCCTTCAGCTCGTCCAGGTCCAGCGGCTTGCCCAGCGCGCCGATCACCGACAATCCCAGCCCCTCCGCCATGCGCCTGGTCGATTTCAGGACGCGGCCATCGCAGCCGCTGATGATCACGATCGACATGTCGCGAAGACCGCGCTCGGCCGCAAACCGCAGCAGCTCGACCCCGTCGCGCTCGCCGAGAGAAAGATCGACCGTCATGACATCGAAGGCGTCCTTCGACAGGACGGATTCCGCAAGCTCCAGCGACGGCACGATCAGGCAATCGTAGCCCGCCCTCGCGCCGAGCTTGCCGACGATGGTCCGCTGCACGAGATCGTCGTCGACAACCAGCAGCCGCCCCAGCGATTCGTCCGTCTGGCGGGGAAATCCGCGCATGATGCAATCTCCTTATTCGATGTCGGCAGAGCCGGCATCGCATCGCGAAGGACGCTAGAAAAAATCGCTCGACTTGTCGTGAAAAGCCTTGGTTAAAAATCGCGCGGTCGCGCAAGATGCCGCTAACCAATAGCGACGGTCATCGACCGAACCGCCAAGCCCTTGAAGAGACTGCTCTACTTTTTAGCGTCTGGCGCACCCGGCATTTCGCGGTATCCGGATGCACGTGCCGACAGCGATTTGCGCTTAGCGCGGCGTAAAGGCCCTTATCGAAAACACGCAATTCCCATGCGAGGGACCGCAGAACTACGCACCTCGCAGATATCGGAATCCGGCACGGAGCTTAACCGGTTACCCGGCTTGCCGATGCCGGCGAAACCACGCCCAGGTCTCGCGTGTCGTCCTGATGTAGCCGCGGCCGCGATGGACGATCTCGCCGTCGACGATCCCGTTCAGCTTCGGCAGCGCATGAAACGGGATCGATGGATAAGCGTGGTGCTCGACATGATACGGCATGTTCCAGGCGATCCATTTGACGAGCGTGCCGGTGTAGGTCGTGCGGGTGTTCTCGAAAGCGCTGCGGGTGCGTTCGCAACCGGTATGCTCGGCGTAGAGATAGGGCCGCAGGAAAAACTGCCCGACGGCGAGCGGAATGATCCAGACCCAGAGCAGCAGCGCCGAGGAGAACCACAGCGACAACGCGAGCAGCAGCGCGTAGAGCGCCACATAGGCTCGCGCCTCGGCCACGATGATGGCGCGCTTGTTCTCCGGAATCCAGGGTACGACGACCTTGCCGGTGACGGCATGGCCGAGCATCAGCCGGAGCCGGCCGGCAACCTGCAGCAGGCCGCTATAGGCGATCGCGAGCTGCGTGTCGGATGCCGGCTTCACGCCGACGATCAGCTCCGGATCCTTGGCGGGGTCCTGAGTGTAGCGGTGATGGTCCCAGTGAAACAGGCAGTAATATTCGTAGGGCAATCCGATGAGGAAGGCCGAGAAATAGCCGACCGCGAGATTGAGGCCCCGGCTTTTGAACGCCGTCTTGTGCGCGGTCTCGTGCACCGCCATGAACAGGAAGGCGACGAGATAGCCCTGCGCCGCGATCAGCGGCAGCGCCCAGAGCACGCCATGGCGCGAGGTGACCATCCAGATCAGCGCACCGACCAGCACGATCAAGCCGTAGTGAGCGACGGTCTGCGCGGCACCCCGGAGATTGGACCGCACCGACAATTCGCGCAGCATCGCCGGACTCAGTGGCTTCAGGCGGTGGCCGGGCTCCGAAACGGTCGCGTCAGTCATGATCGTCCTTACTTGGCAAGAAGTGCCGCGACCTCGGCCTTGAGGAAGGCCTTGTCGGGCGGAATGTTGACGGGATTGCCGGCGCGATGACCGTGCTGTGAGGGAATCGGATGCAGCACAGCCGACTTCGCGTTGACGAGTTTGGGAAGCTCATCCTCGTTGTCGCGGACGTCGAAATAGCGATCGGTCGCGCCGGGCATCAGCAGCATGTGCGCCTTGATCGCGGCGAGAGCGCGGTCGAGATCGCCGCCGAACGGCGCGCAGGCGCTGATGTCGCCGCGCTGCCAGATGCCGGCCTGCGCGAGCAGATCGTTCGCGTCGCGCCGGGCGAAGGTCGTATCCCAGTTGCGGACGAGGTAATCCTCGAGCGAGGTGAAGCCTGCTTCGCGCCAGAGTTCGTCGCGATAGAATCCGTGCGACATCGCCCAGCCGGCATAAACGCGCCCCATGGCGCGATAGCCGGCCACCGGCTTCTCGACGAAGCGGCCGTCTCGGAAGGCGGGATCGCCTGTCAGCGCGGCCTTCACGCTTTCGAGGAAGACGTAATTATAGGGCGCGCAGCGCGCGACGCCGCAGACCACCGCGGCGCGCTCGACCATGTCGGGGTGCAACGCCGCCCAATGATAGGTCTGCATGCCGCCCATCGACCAGCCATAGACCAGCGCCAGTTTCGTGATGCCCAAACGCTCGGTCAGCAACCGGTGCTGGATCGCGATGGCGTCGTGGTAGCTGACCTGCGGGAATGGAACGCCGGAGTTCGACGGCGAGGACGACAGGCCGTTGCCGAACAGGTTCGGGATGATGATGAAATAGCTGTTAGGATCGAGCACGCCATCGGGCCCGATCAGCCATTCGGTGTCGAAATGCTGCGCGCTGAACGATGTCGGATAGAGGATGACGTTGTCCTTGGCAGCGTTGAGCGTGCCGTAGGTCTTGTAGGCGAGCTTCATCTCGGGGAAGACGGCACCCGACTGTAGCGCGACATCGCCGGCCTCGAAGATCTCGTAATCGCGCTGCCCGGTCATGCTCCAACTCCCACGCGGCCACGACATGCGGCCGCCGCAACCACGATGCATCGTTCGTGCCGGACCAGCAAACGCATCGTTGCGTCGCGTATAATAATGTACAAATAGTACAGTTATTAGACCATGACAATGGGATTCTTGCGGGCGTCAGGCGATTGCCGCGACGTAGCGCTCGACCGATGCCGCGAAGGCAGCCTTGGCGCCCGCGGCGATGTTGCGCCCCCACCAGGCGCCGTAGATGCGGTCGAACGCGAGCGGCTCGACGGCTGCCGCAATCCTGCGCACCGCGGCGGCATTGAGCGGCATGTAGTTCGGGTACGAGTACATGAAGCTGAGAAAGCGGCGATCCATCGTCACCTGCGCGATGTCGCCGGTGAGCAGCGCGCCCTTCCCCTTCGCACCACGCGAATAGTGTAGCATCGTCGCGCCCGAGAAATGACCGCCGGTGCGGAGCAAAACCACATCGTCGGAGATGCGCTGGTGGTCGCCGGTCCAGTGCACGATCGAGGGATGCGGACGCGTCACCCATTGGCGGTCATCCGCGTGCAGGTAGACCGGCGCACCGCCGAACGCCTCGCTCCAGTCGGCGAGTGCACCATAGTAATGGGGATGCGAGATCGCGATCGCCTTCAATCCACCGAGCGAGCGCACATGCGCGATCGCTTCCGGGGTCGCCAGAGGAATGCAATCCCACATCATGCAGCCGTCGCCGAGCGGCACCAGCAGCGCGCGCTGGCCGATGGCGAAACTCGGATCGAGCGCGATACCGGTGAGGCCAAGATCATCGCGCGTGACCAGGCGATGACGTTCCGCCAGCGTATCGCGCGCGAGAAACGTCTGCCCCTTCCAATTCACATATTGCCGCTCATCCTCGCAGATCGGGCAAGTGGCGGGTGGCTTTGCGCTGTCCGGAAATTGGGCACCGCAGGTTTCGCAGGTCCAGAGAGGCATGGCCGGAATCCGGAAGGGTATCGAGACACAGATCAAGTGACATCGCAGTTCCGAGATTGCAAGGACAGAGGAACCAAGGCGATCAACACAGGTTACTTTCGGGTTCGCCGCCGCGCCAGTTGGCCGGTCATGTCAGCCTGTCTTGTCAGCCGTGCCTGAACGAGACCCTTCTGCCGGCAGTCGTTCAGCGTCTCGATGACATCGCGCTCCCCGTCCCGCATCTGGCCACTCTACGCCGTCAACTTCTTCATGGCCGACATGCAGTCGGGCATCGGGCCGTTCGTCGGCGTGTTCCTGCAGGAGCGCGGCTGGGCGACCGGACTGATCGGCACCGCACTGACGATCGGCAATGTCGCGGGCATGCTGGTCACGACGCCGATCGGCGGCTTCATCGATTCCAGCCACAACAAGCGGCTGTGGGTCGTCATACCCGGCATCAGCGTGGTGCTGGCGTCCGCGATCATCCTGATCTCGCAGAATTTCTGGGCGGTGACGGTCTCGCAAGTCGCGCAATCGCTGGCGAGCGCCGCGATCGTGCCGGCGGTCACCGGCATCACGCTAGGCATCGCCAAACAGAAGGGCTTCAATGCGCTGAATGGGCGCAACCAGGCCTTCAACCACGCCGGCAACATGGTCGGCGCGGCGCTTTCGGGCTATCTCGGATACAAATACGGTTATGTCTCGGTGTTCATGCTCGCGGCCGTGTTTGGCGCCATCGCGATCGCCTGCGTGCTGATGATCCCGGCGAAGTCCATCGACGATCGCCAGGCCCGCGGCGGCAAGGAGGACGAGAGCAAGAACCCGCCGGACGCCATGTCCGTTTTGCTCAAGCACAAGCCACTGCTGGTGCTGGCGCTCGCACTGGCCATCTTCCATCTCGGCAATGCCGCGATCGTTCCGCTCTATAGCCTCGCGGCGGTATCCGAGAGCCAAGCCAACGGTCCAAGCTTCGTGGCCACCACCGTCGTCATTGCGCAGGGCGTGATGGTCGTGACCTCGCTGGTCGGCATGCAGGTCGCGGGCAAACGCAACTACTGGCCGGTGATCCTGGCCTCCTTCATGTTTCTGCCGATCCGCGGCGTGCTCGCCTTCTTCGTCACGGGATGGTGGGGCGTGGTGCCGATGCAGGTGCTCGACGGCATCGGCACCGGACTTCAGACCGTCGCCGTCCCCGGCATGGTCGCGCGCTCGCTCGATGGCACCGGCCGCATCAATCTCGGTCAGGGCGCCGTCATCACGGTGCAGGGCGTCGGCGCGAGCCTCAGCCCCGCCCTCGGCGGCTGGATCGTGCAATGGGTCGGCTATGGCCCGACCTTCCTGCTGCTCGGCAGCTTCGGCTTCGCGTCGATCGCGCTGTGGTTGGCGTTTGGTGCGGCGGTGAAGAAGTACTAGTGTCACGTCCTCGGTCGTCATTGCGAGTAGCGAAGCGCAATCCAGACCACCTTCACGGAGGGATTCTGGATTGCTTCGCTGCGCTCGCAATGACGATGTGGGACGAATAGTGCATCCCAACTGCCGTCGTTAGGCGAACTCCACCACGATCTTGCCGAAGTGGCCGCCCTGCTGCATCAGCCTGAGCGCGTCGGGCACGGAATCGAAGCCGAACGCGCGGTCGATCACCGGCCTGACCCCGTTGCGTCCGATCGCGGCCGTCATACCCTCGAACATGCGACGGCTGCCGACGGAGAGGCCGATGACGTGCAGGTTCTTGGCGAACAGGCTAGGAATCGCGACCTGCTGCGAATTGCCGGAGAGCACGCCGATCACCAGAATGTTGCCGCCGACCCGAGCCGCCTCGAGCGATTGCGAGAACGTGTCCTTGCCGCCGACCTCGACGACATGATCGACGCCGCCGCCGGTCCACTCCGAGGCCGCCTTGCCCCATTCGGGCACCGCGCGATAGTTGATGGTGTGATCGGCGCCGAGAGCCTTGGCGCGCTCGAGCTTCTCGTCGCTCGACGACGTCACGATCACGCTGGCGCCGGCGAGTTTTGCGAATTGCAGCGCGAAGATCGACACGCCGCCGGTGCCCTGCACCAGCACGGTGTCGCCGGGCTGCACCTTGGCCTCCTCGAACAGCGCGCGCCACGCCGTGAGCCCGGCGCAGGGCAGCGCCGCCGCCTCCTGGAACGAGAGGTGCTGCGGGATACGGCTGACGCCCTCGGCGTCGAGCACCATCACCTCCTGCAACACGCCCGGCCGCGTGCCGCCGAGCGCGTAGCGGCGGCTGGTCGCCGAGACCTTGCCGTCGATCCAGGACTGGAAGAACATCGGGCAGACGCGATCGCCGACCGCGACGCGTGTCACGCCGTCGCCGACGGCGATGACTTCACCGGCGCCGTCCGAAAACGGAATCAGCGGCAGCCGCGTGACGCCCCCCTTGCCCTGGATCGTCAGCAGATCGCGAAAATTCAGCGATGCGGCTTTCATCCGTACGGCGACCTGGCCCCGGTCGGGCGCAGGCTCGGGCAGATCGGCCAGTTCCATACCCTCGATCGACCACTCGCGCGCGACCTGCCAGACTTTCATGATCCGCGCTCCGTCTTACGTGCCAAAGCTCTTCTGCACCGCCTTGTCGAGGGTCTCGCCGCCGACGAAACGCTGGCGCAGCTCGCGCTTGAGCAGCTTGCCGCTTGGGTTCTTCGGCAGGCTGTCGACGAAGATCACGCGCTTGGGCACCTTGAAATGCGCCATCTGGCCGGCGCAGTGCTTCACCACGGCATCCTCGTCGAGCGTTTCGCCTGATTTGACCACGATGATCGCGGTAACGGCTTCGATCCAGCGCGGATCGGGGAGACCGACGACGGCGACCTCCGAGACGGCGGGGATGCGGTAGACCATCTCCTCGACCTCGCGGCTCGCGACATTCTCGCCGCCGGTCTTGATCATGTCCTTGACGCGATCGACCACGGTGATGTGGCCCACGTCGTCGACGGTGGCGAGATCGCCGGAGTGAAACCAGCCGCCGGTGAAGGCCGCGGCTGTCTTCACCGGATCGTTGTAATAGCCGGAGAGCAGATGCGGCGAGCGATGCACGATCTCGCCGACTTCGCCGACCTTGACGTCCTGCATCGCCGCGTTGACCACGCGCGTCTCGACATTGAGCACCGGCTTGCCGGCCGAGCCGGCCTTGCGCAGCTGGTCCTCCGGCCGCAGCACGGTCGCGAGCGGCGCGATCTCGGTCTGGCCGTAGAAATTCCAGAATTTGACGTTGGGCAGACGGCGCTGCAGTTCGAGCAGCACTTCCACCGGCATGATCGAGGCGCCGTAGTAGCCCTTCTGCAACGTCGACAGGTCAGTCTTGTCGAAGTTCGGCGAGCGCAACATTGCGATCCAGATCGTCGGCGGCGCGAAGAAGGACGTGATCCCATGCGTCTGGATCTGCGTCAGGATGTTGTCCGCGGTCGGCTTGCCTGTGATGACGCCGGAGGCGCCGAGATAGATCTGCGGCCCGAGGAACACATCGAGCTGGGCGCAGTGATAGAGCGGCAGCGCGTGCAAGAACTTGTCGTCCACGCTCATGCCGCCATCGATGACGCAGCTGACATACTGCCACATCACCGCTTCGTGGGTCAGCATCGCGCCCTTGGGCAGGGATTCCGTGCCGCTGGTGTAGACGATCTGCGCCAGATCGCGGCTGTCGACCGACGCTTCCAGGAACGAGCCGTCGGTGTGGAGGAGATCGTCGAAAGTGGTGAGGCCCGCGGGCGCGGTCGCGGGATCCTCGCCCGGCAGCCAGAACATCTTCTCGACCGCGCTGTCCTTCGCGCTGGCGGCTTTCGCGGGCTCGACGAAGTCCGGCCCGGTCGCCAGCAGCCTGGCGCCGGAACTCTTCAGGATGAAATTGATCTCGTCGGGATTGAGCATGAAGTTGATCGGCACCAGCACCGCGCCGATCCGCGCCAGAGCGAAACGCAACGCGGCGAAGGCATGCGAGTTGCGAGAGAGCACCGCGACGCGATCGCCCTTGCTGACACCGAGCCCGAGCAGGCCGCGGCCGAGCCGGTTGCAGATCGCGTCCATCTCGGCAAACGTCCAGCTGACGTTGCCGCAGCTCACCGCCAGCTTGTTCGGCTCGCGGCCCGCCGAGCGGCGCAACAGATCGCCGATGGAATGCTCGCGCGCTTTCGAGATGGTGGCTGCGATGTCGCCGGTCATGTCCGTTTCCTCGAATTGTCAGCGCGTGCAGGTCGACAAGATGCTGCTCACATCCCAGCTTCGGCACGCTTTTCTGATTTCCAAGAAAACTAGTCGGCGCGACTGACGGCGTCAAATCAGCCGGCGGACCGGCGCCGTCACGCAAGATTTGACGCTTCGCCGGGGCGACCCTAGGGTGGGGAATAAACTAAAAACAAAGGGGGAATTGTCCATGTACCGGAACACGCGCGCCGCTTTTGCGGCGGGGCTCTTTTCAGCATTGCTCGCCAGTCCGGCTTTGGCCCAGCAAACACCGCTCAAGATCGGCGTGCTCTCCGACTTCTCCTCGGTCTATTCGGATATCGGCGGCCAGGGGAATGTCGAGGCCACCAAGATGGCGATCGAGGATTTCGGCGGCCAGATGTTCGGCAAGCCGATCGACATGGTCTCGGCCGACGTGCTCAACAAGCCCGACGTCGCCTCGACCATCGCGCGCAAATGGTGGGAGACCGAGAACGTCGACATGATCATCGACCTGCCGACCTCGGCCACCGCGCTCGCGGTGATGGAGCTGTCGAAGCAGTACGAGAAGATCATGATCGTGACGGACGCGGCGAGTTCCGACATCACCGGCAAGTCCTGCTCGCCCTACACCGCGCACTGGACCTACGACACCTATTCCAACGCCCATACGGTCGGTAGCGCCATCGTCAAGAACGGCGGCGACAGCTGGTTCTTCCTCACTGCGGATTACGTGTTCGGCCATTCGATCGAGCGCGACACCGGCGACGTCGTGAAGGCGGCGGGCGGCAAGGTGCTCGGCAGCGTCAAGCATCCGCTCAACACCGCGGACTTCTCGTCCTTCCTGCTGCAGGCCCAGGCCTCCAAGGCCAAGATCATCGGCCTCGCCAACGGCGGCGGCGACACCATCAACGCCATCAAGCAGGCCGGCGAATTCGGTATCGTCGCCGGCGGCCAGAACCTGGCGGCGATCGTGATGTTCATCTCCGACGTGCACAGCCTGGGCCTCAAGCTGGCACAGGGGCTGATCATCACCGAGGCCTATTACTGGGACCTCAACGACAAGACCCGCGCCTTCGGCAAGCGCTTCATGGAGCGCGTCAAGCGGATGCCAACGATGAACCAGGCCGCGACCTACAGCGCGACGCTGCACTACCTCAAGGCCGTGCAGGCCGCCGGCACCAAGGACACCAAGACTGTCATGGCGAAGATGCGCGAGCTGCCGGTGAAGGACGCCTTCACCGAGAACGGCGTGCTGCGCGAGGACGGCCGCATGGTGCACAGCATGTTCCTGTTCCAGGTCAAGAAGCCCGAGGAGTCCAAGGCTCCGTGGGATTATTACAAGCTGCTCGCCGAGGTGCCGGCCGACCAGGCCTTCCGTCCGCTCAAGGACGGCGGCTGCCCGCTGGTGAAGTGAGCTGCAAATGACGGACTGCATCGCGCACCGCGCTGCAGTCCCGTCAGCGCCGCCGCAGGTCCGACGGGCTGTGGCCGAACTTCTTGCGAAACGCCGTGCTGAAATAGGACGAACTGCTGAAGCCGAGCTGATAGGCAACCTCAGTGATCGACAGCGACCGCAGCTCCGGCCGCGTCAGCACGTCGTAGCAGCGCTGCAGCCGGCGATCCAGGATCCATTCGGACACCGAGACATCGGTGAGCCTGAACAGATAATGCAGATGCCTGAGCGAGACGCCGTTGCTCTTGGCGATCTTCTCCAGCGACAGATCCGCATCGGTGAGGTGCTCCTCGATCCAGGCCTTGACCGAGCGCAGGCGCGCCTGCTGCGCGCTCGCATCCTCTGAAAATTCATCGCGGTCGCCCATGTCGAGCGCGAGCGCCAGCACGTCCATCAATTCGCCGCCGAGCCGGGTGCGCGCGGCCTCGTCCAGCGCCGCGCCTTCGGTCGCCAGCGTCGTGCAGAACTCGGCGGCGATCCGCCCGAGGCCACGGCTCGTCGCCATGGTGGTGACGACAGGCAGGCGTCCCTCGCTGAAGCGCGCTGAAAATTCGGCGCGCGGAATTTCCAGATAGAGCGACCGCACCTTGCCGATGCATTCGAGATCATAGGCCTCGGAGGCCGAGAAGATCGCGCTGACACCGGGATTGGACAGCAGGGTCTGGCCGGCCTGGAGCACGTTGACGCGGCCCTGCTGGACGAACTCGACGTAGTAGCAATCCTTGTCGAGCTTGGCGATGTGCCGCTCGCGGCGCGAGATGCGCTGCTCCGACAGCAGGACGTCGGTCATGGTCACCGCGCCGAACCGGGCCTCGCGAATGAAGCCGTGATAGTCGGAGCGCTCCTCGCACTGACGTCGACATGGACGTAGACGTCGCAGATTGCGCCCTGCCACGCGGCGTAGCGCTTGGCCGGCTCCAGATCGTCCGTCGAAAACACCAGGTTCATCGTGCGCCCATCCCTTGCGCGACCATGATGAACGTCGTTTGTGCATCGCACAAGCCGGCCGTACCCGGAGATTCTAGATGGCCGCCGCCTACACGCAAGACCGTTTGCGCGGAGGAGCAAAAGCTTTGCGCTCCGGAGCAAGCCGCGTTCCGGCATGTGGCCTATGAAGAGCAAAAAGCAGTCCACACAATAGGCGGGAAACGTTCGCTTGCGTCAGGTCCAGTCAAGTGCCGCACAGCTTGCCGTGCCGCCGAAACGGCGACGCCCGTGAGCAGCGCCTTGTCCTCGCCGATCACCACGCGGTTCACGCAAGCTGTCAGAGACATCGCCGACATCGAGGCGCTGGAACAGCAGCCTTACGACGCGCTGATCCCGGCCCGCAATCTCCTCGACCTGTTCGAGGCAACGGCACGCCTGCATCCCGACCGTCCGGCACTGACTGTGCTGACCAAGGGCTCGCGCGAATCTGGCGACGTGACACTGACGCATCGGCGGTTGCTCGCGGAGATCACGCGCGCGGCCAATCTATTCCGGTTGCACGGCATCGGCGCGAGCGGCGGCACCACCGCGTTCCTCTGCCCGATCCTGCCGCCGCTGTTTCCAGCGTTGCTCGGTGCCCAGGTCGCCGGCGTCGCCAGCTCGATCAACTATCTCCTGAACGAGGATGCGATTGCCGACCTGCTCGAGGCGCAGAACGCGACCGTGCTAGTCATTCCGGCCGAGGCCGCCGATCGCGCGATCTGGGCCAAAGCCGTCAGTGTCGCAAAACGCGTCCCCTCGCTGAAGACCATTTTTGTGATCGGCGCGAGCGGTCCTTTGCCTGGAGGATTTCTCGACTTCGAAGCAGCAATCGCGAGCGCGCGCGACACGCTGGACTTCGCGCCATCGACGGACCGCCAGGCGGTATGCGCTCTCTTCCACACCGGCGGCACCACCGGAAGGCCGAAGCTGGTACGCCTCACGCACGGCAACCAGATCCACGCCGCCTGGAGCTTTGCGCAGGTCCACGGGCTGGATGAGCTGGACTCCGCCGTGAACGGCTTCCCGCTATTCCATGTCGGCGGCACCATGACACTCGGCCTGTCGATCCTCGCGGCCGGCGGCCATGTGATCATTCCCTCGCCCTACAGCCTGCGAAGCCCCGATGCGATCAGGGACTATTGGCATACGGTCGAACGGTTCGGCGCGACCATCGTCAGCGGCGTGCCGACATCGATCGCCGCGCTCGCCGAAGTCCCGATCGGATCATCCGACATCAGCACCGTTCGCATGGCGCTGACCGGCGGCGCCGTGGCGCCGAAGGCCGTCAGCGAGCGATTTCAGGCGCGCACCGGCATCACGCTGTACGAGACCTACGGCATGACCGAGACCGCCGCCGCAATCGCGTTCAATCCCGGCCGCGGGACGCCCGTGCAGGGCAGCGTCGGCTTCCGGGCCCCTTTCGCGCAGACGATGATCGTCGCGCTCGACGATGCCGACCTCAAGACCGAATGCCCACCGCTCACCAGCGGTCTCGTGCTCGCGAGGGGACCGCAGGTGTTTCCGGGATATCTCGATCCCCGGCACAGCAAGGGCGTGCTCACCGACGACCACTGGATCATCACCGGCGATGTCGGCTATCTCACCGCGGATCAGCGCCTGGTCTTGACCGGCCGCGAGAAGGACCTGATCGTCCGCAGCGGCCACAACATCGATCCCGCCGCGATCGAGGACGTCGCCAATGCGTTCCCAGGCGTCCAGATGAGTTCGGCCGTCGGGATGCCCGACGCCTATGCCGGCGAGGTCCCCATTCTCTTCGTCGTACCGTCGCCGGGGCAGACCATCGATCTGCCGCAGCTGCGCGAACATCTCGAGCGCAACGTCAACGAACCGCCCGCGAAGCCGAAGCGCGTCGTGCTGCTGGAAGCCCTGCCGGTCACCGCCGTCGGCAAGATCTTCAAGCCGACGCTGCGCGACCTCGCCGTTCAGGAAAAGGTCAGAAGCGAGATCGATCGCATTTTCGACCCTGACATCGCGGCCGACATCGTCGTCGAGAAGGACGCGCGGCTGAACACGCTTGTCCACATCTCGATCGATTCCAACGACGAGGAACGGGTCAAGGCCCTCACCGAGAGCTTGACACCGCTGCCGCAGACCTATCGCATTACGACCCGATCGTCATAACGGCCCGTGAGAGGCCGACGTCACAGAAGGGCAACACCGGGATGAAGCGCATTCGGTTCAATCAGCAGGAAATTGTCTTCGCCGTCTTCGCTGTGCTGTTCCTGCTGTTCTCGATTTTCCTGCGTGGCTTTCTCACGCCGGAAAACATGCTGACGCTGCTGCAGAACGTCTCCGTGCTCGGCATCCTCGGCCTCGCCATGGCGATCGTGGTGATCGGCCGCGGCATCGACATCTCGCTGATCGCGGCGCTGGCGGTGCCGCCGGGGCTGGTGCTGCAGATGGTGCAGAACGGTCACTCGATGCCTGCGTCGCTGCTGACCGCCGTGCTGCTCACCATCGCCTTCGGCCTCGTCAACGGCTGGTTGATCGCCTACGCCGAAGTGCCCTCGCTGTTCGCGACGCTCGCCACCGGCCTGCTTCTCGCAGGCCTCGGTCAGGCCGCGCTGTTTCAGCTCGACGTGGTGCAATGGAGCCCGGGCATGGACGGCTTCGAGAAGCTCGGACAGGGCACCATCCTCGGCATCCCGACCTCGATCGTGATGTTCGCGATCGCCTGCGTCGTGGTCGCCTTCCTGCTGCGCCAGACCCGCTGGGGGGCCTACATCTACGCGATCGGCGACAATCCCTTCGCCGCGCGCGTGACCGGCATTCCGTCCCGCCCGATCATCGTGCTGCAATACGTCATCACGGCCCTGATCGGCTGCTTCGCCGGCCTCGTGATGGCGGCGTCGGTCAATTCGATGCCGACCCGCATCTTCAACTCGACGCTGATCTACGACGTCATCCTGGTCGTCGTGCTCGGCGGCATCGGCCTGTCGGGCGGCCGCGGCGGCGTGCTCAACGTCGTGATCGGTACGCTCGTGATCGGCACGATGCTCAACGGCATGACCATCATGGACATCTCCTACGCCGGACAGAACCTCATCAAGGGCGTCGTACTGCTGCTCGCCGTCATCACGGATTCCTTCCTGAATCCGCGCAACGAAGAAACGGCACAGCAGGGCGACATCTGAACCACAGACAAAAACGACAATGACAACCAAGGAGGACGCAATGAAGCATTTCAGCCCGACCAAGGCCCTCGCGGCCGCACTGGGTCTCGCGGCCATGACCGCACCCGCTCTCGCCCAGCAGGGCCTCGACGAGCCGTTCCAGAAGCCGTTCAAGGAGGCACTGGCCGGCAAGACCGTGGCCTACGTTCCGGTTGCCATGAATTTCGACCTCACCGAAGGCTGGTATGCCGGCCTGAAGAAGGAACTCGAGCCGTTCGGCGTCAAGTTCGTGATCCGCGACGCCAACTGGAACACCAATGCCGGCGCGCAGGCCGTGACGTCGCTGATCTCCGAGAAGCCGGCGGTGATCGTCGTCCATAATCCCGACGTGCAGACCTACGCAAAGCTGCTGCAACGCGCCGAGAACGAAGGCATCTACGTCATCCAGATCAATATGGGCTCGGCCTATCGCAGCTCCGCTTTCGTCGGCGCCAACTGGGTCGAGATCGGTGAGCGCCAGACCGAGGGTGTGGTCAAGGCCTGCGAAGGGAAGTCGAACAAGATCGCGATCATCCAGGGCGCGCTGTCGGCCGCCGCGAGCGCCTATACGCTCAAGGGCGTCGAGAACGTTCTCGCCAAGCACCCTGAAATCAAGGTGGTGTCGAGCCAGGCCGCCGATTGGGACGCCGCGAAAGCCAAGGCGATCACGCAGACGGTGCTGAAGCAGAACCCTGATCTCTGCGGCATCGTCGGCTTCTGGGACGGCATGGACATCGGCACCGCGGCCGCGGTGAAGGAAGCCGGCCTCACCGGCAAGGTATTCGTGGCAACCTCGGGCGGCGGCGAGCGCAAGGGCGCCTGCGAGTTGGTCAAGTCCGGCGCGTTCGATCTCAACATGAGCTACGACGTGCCGACCCAGGCGGCGCAGATGGCCGGCACGATCAAGTGGCTGCTGTCCTCGGGGGTCAAGCCCGGCTCGGTCAAGGGCTCGGAATACACCACGCTGATTCCGATCACCAAGGAAAACGCCGACAGCCCGATGTCGTGCTGGAACCTCAGCGACCTCAAGAAATAGTCTTGCGCTGACGCATCCGATCCCCGGGACATCGAAGCCCGGGGATCCCGCTCCCGTACATTTTCCACGCCCTGCTGGAATGCCGATGCGCGACACACTGACAAGCCTGCGTTACCGCTACTGGCCCGATCATCTCCTCGGCGAAATCCTGTCCAAGCGATGGACCGAGACCGCCATCCCGGTCATCCTGCTTCTGATCGTCGGCCTCGCGCTCAGCCGTTCCATCGACAACTTCCTGTCGCCGGCGAGTCTTGCCGACACCGCACGCCAGGCTGGAGAGATCGGCTTCATCGCGCTCGGGCTGGCGCTGGTGGTCATCGTCGGCGGTATTGATCTGTCGGTCGGCTCGATCTTCGCGCTAACGGATTTCTGCGCGCTCTACTGCCTCGACGTATTGGGCTGGCCGGTCCCGGCGGTGGTGGCGGCAACGCTGCTCTGCGGCGCGCTGCTCGGCGCGGTCAACGGCATCCTGATAGGCTATTTGAGACTCCGCGCCTTCATCACCACGCTGATTACGCTGATCATCTACCGCTCGGCCTATGATCTGCTGATCCAGCGCTATTCCAACGCGATCGCGTCGGCCTTCCCCGACATCCCGTCCTGGGATTTCATTGGCGGCGGCAGCGTGTTCGGCATTCCGACCGTGGCGCTCGTCTACATCGTCATCGCCATCTTCGGCCACATCTTCATGACGCGCCTGCGGCCCGGCTGGCACATCACGGCGATCGGCGGCTCGCGCCGCTCGGCCTACAACTCCGGCATTCCCGTCCGCCGCACCATCGCACTCTGCTACGTCGCGAGCGGCGTGCTCACCAGCATCGGCGCGCTGTTCTTCGCGTCCCGGCTCGGCACCGTCGGCGGCGACATCGGCGTCGGCCTGGAAGTGATCGTGCTGACAGCGACCGTGCTGGGCGGCATCACGCTCGGCGGCGGCAAGGGCTCGGTCGTGAAATCGGCGGTCGGCGTTTTGATCGTGCTGCTGATCACCAACGGCCTCACCACCATGAACGCGCGCGGCGGCGTCAACCGCATGGCGCTCGCCGGCATCCTGCTGGTGGCGGCCATGGTCGACATCCGCTGGCAGAAGAACCGCACGCGCATCATCAGCAAGGTCTATGTCGCGCCGACCTACCATTCCCTGCCGCCACCACCGTCCACCGAGATCGGCCAGGGTGGCCCGTTCGAGCAGAACGACAAGCTGCGCAATGTCGAGGCGATCGGCCTCGGCCGTATCGAGGCGCCCGAGGACGTCATCCTCGATCGCCACGACAATCTCTACGCGGGTTCGCGCCACGGCGACATCATCCGTTTCCTTGCGCCGGATTATGAAAAGATGGAGGTGTTCGCGCATATCGGCGGCCAGCCGCTCGGCATGGCCTTCGACCGCGAGGACAATCTCTATGTCTGCATCGGCGGCATGGGGCTCTATCGCATCACACCCGACGGCACCGTGGAGAAGGCGACCGACGAGACCAACCGCAGCATGCGCTCGGTCAACGACGACAGCCGCCTGCGCCTTGCCGACGATCTCGATATCACCGACGACGGCCTGATCTTCTTCTCGGAAGCGACCGTGCGCTACGAGATGGACGAATGGCCGATCGATGGCCTCGAAGCACGCGGCAACGGCCGCATCATCTCCTACGACACCAAGACCGGCACGACACGCACCGAGCTGCGCGGCCTCAAATTCCCCAACGGCATCTGCGTCGCCAGCGACGGCCAGTCGATCCTGTTCGCTGAGACCTTCGGCTGCTCGATCAAGCGTTACTGGTTCGCAGGTCCGAAGAAGGGCAACGTCGAAGTCGTCATGGACAATCTTCCGGGCTACCCCGACAACATCAATCTCGCCTCCGACGGCAATTACTGGCTCGCGCTGGTCGGGATGCGCAGCCCCTCGCTCGACCTCGCCTGGAAGATGCCGGGCTTCCGGCTTCGCATGGGCAAGCGCGTGCCGGTCGACGAATGGCTATTCCCCAACATCAACACCGGCTGTGTCGTCAAGTTCAACGAGCAGGGCAAGATCCTCGAATCGTTCTGGGACCTGCGCGGCGAGAACCATCCGATGATCACATCGATGCGCGAACATCGCGGCTATCTCTATCTCGGCGGCATCCTCAACAACCGGATCGGCCGCTACAAGCTGGAGAATGCCGACCCGAACTTCGTCCAGTACGACAAGCGGTGGGGGAAGCAGTCGTGATCGCAGCCGTCAGGGAGTTCGCCAACCGCTTCCTCGGGCGCGGCGACGCCACCATCACCGTGCCGTCCTTCGACGGCGCCTTGAAGCCGAACCAGAAGCTGGAATCCGCCGAGACCCTGCTGACATGCGAGGCGCCGGAGGATCTCGCCACCGTTGGCGGCAATCTCCTCATCGCGGACGGCCCGCGCCTGCTGCGTCTGGATGGCGGTACCGCCTCGGAGGTGCGCAGCTTCGATCGGTCGATCTCGGCGCTGTGCGCCCTCCCCGGTGGCGGCGTGGCGGTCGCGCTGGGGGGACGCGAGGTCCGTCTTTACGCAAATCCTTCGGCCGAGCAGCCGAGCGCGACGTTTACCGATGCGGCCTTCAACGCCATCAACGCGCTTGCGCTGGCGGATGACAACGCGCTGATCGCGACGGACGGTTCGACGAGCTGTGGTGTCGACGACTGGGCGCGCGATCTGATGGAGCTCAACCGCAGCGGTCGGGTGTTCAGGCTCGATCCCGCCAGTAAGGCCGTGACGCGGCTCGCGCAAGGACTCGGCCATGCCTTCGGTTCCTGCGCGCACGGCAACGGCGTGCTGGTCAGCGAGAGCTGGCGCCACCGTCTCGTCCTGGTGGCGCCGGGTGCCGCGCCGCGGATCGTGCTTGCTCACTTGCCCGTCTATCCGTCGCGGCTGTCGAAGGCTTCCGGCGGCGGCTACTGGCTCACGGCTTTTACTGCGCGCACGCAGCTGATCGAGTTCGTGCTGCGCGAGCCGGCTTACCGGAAGCGCATGATGGCCGAGATCGATCCGGCCTATTGGGTGGCGCCGCGCCTGCGCTCCGGCTTCTCGTTCAAGGAGCCGATGCAGGGCGCGCACATCAAGACCATGGGCGTCATCAAGCCCTGGGCGCCGCCGCGCTCCTACGGCCTCGTCATCCGCCTCAACGCCGAGGGCCAGCCGCTCTACTCGCTGCACAGCCGGGTCGACGGCATCAATCACGGTATCGTCGCGGCGATCGAGATGGGCGGCGATCTCGTGATGATCGCCAAGGGACCGGGCCGCGTGCTGCGGCTGCCGCTGGCCGGCCTTGCCGAGGAGTTCAGTTCATGAGCGAAATCATGCTCTCGCTGCGCAAGGCGACCAAGCTCTACGCCGGCGTACCCGCCATCGACGGGGTCGACTTCGATCTGCGCCGCGGCGAGATCCACGCGCTGGTCGGCGAGAACGGCGCCGGCAAGTCGACGCTGACCAAGGTGATGGCGGGCGTGGTGACGCTGACCTCGGGCACCATGACGGTCGACGGCGCCGACGTCGCCCCGCGGACGCCGCTGGAGGCCCGCAATCTCGGCATCGCCATGGTGTTCCAGGAGAACAGCCTGGTGCCGACCATGACGGTCGCGCAGAACCTGTTCCTCGGACAGGAGAAGTTCTACAACCGGCTGCGCGGCATCTACATCGCCGCGCAGCAGTTCCTGCAGTCGCTCAATTTCGACGTGACGCCGACCGCGACGGTCAGCGGCCTCGGCGCCGCCAAGAAGCAGATGGTGGAGATCGCGCGCGCGGTGCTGCATCGCGCCAAGGTCATCATCTTCGACGAGCCGACCGCGTCGCTGACACCGGAGGAGAAGAAGTATTTCTTCGACCTCGTCCGCGACCTCAAGAAGCGCGGCGTCTCGATCGTCTTCATTTCGCACGCGCTGGAAGAGGCGCTGCTGCTGGCCGACCGCATCACGGTGCTGCGCGACGGCAAGCGTGTCGTCACCGACGATGCCGCGAAATTCGACCGTGCCGCGATCGTCCAGGCCATGGTCGGACGTGACCTCTCCAACACGCTCTACGGCGCGCGCAAGAGCACGGTCCGACCGGCCGGCGCGCGCGTGCTCACGGTGCAGAACCTGAAGATGGCGCCGATGGTGAAGAACAATTCGCTATCGGTGTTCGCGGGCCAGATCACTGGCGTGTTCGGCCTGGTCGGCGCAGGCCGCACGGAAACCTTCAAGATCGTCTCCGGCGTGCTCAAGCGCGATTTCTTCCATGGCGGCGAGATCCTTTTGCACGACAAGCCGGTGCGCTACCGGGTGCCGGCACCCGCGGTGAAGGCCGGCATCGCCTATGTCACCGAGGATCGCAAGGTCGAGGGCTTCTTCGAGACGTCCTCCATCGCCCGCAACATCTATCTCGGCCTGCTATCGAAGTTTCCGAAAGGGCGCATGCTGCTGTCGCGGCGGGAGACCGACACGGTCGGCAAGAGCTGGATCGAGAAGCTCAGGGTCCGCGCCATCGGCGACCACGCCAAGGTGGTCGAGCTCTCGGGCGGCAATCAACAGAAGGTCGTGATCGCCAAGTCGCTCGTGCAGGAGCCGGACCTGATCATCTTCGACGAACCGACCCGCGGCGTCGACGTCGGCGCCATCGTCGAGATCCACGAGCTGATCAACCAGCTCGCCGACGAGGGCAAGGCAGTCGTGGTCATCTCGTCCTATCTCCCCGAAATCATGGCGCTCTCCGACCGCATCCTGGTCTCGCGCCAGGGCAAGGTGGTGGAGGAGTTCTCCGCGTTGGATGCGACGGAGGAGCGGATCATGTACGCGGCGATCCACTGAGCAAGCGGCTCAGAGCTTGTGCCCCTTCTGGCGCAGCGCCTCGATCAGGCGCTGCTTCAGCTCGTCGGCGGCCTTCTGGCTGACGTCCTGGCTGATCTGCGCACTCGCCTGCGCCAGCGCATCCGACTTCTCCCGGAACTTCCGGCCCGCAGGCCCAGCATAGAACGCCTCGATCTGGCGCAGCTCGTCGGCGCTGAAGCTTTGCGCATAGAGCGCGGCGATCTGCTCGACCATGGAGGCGAGGTACGGGGCGTAGATGTCCGAGCCGGGCGCCGTCATCGCATCGTAGTCGCGCTCGATCTCCGGCCGGTCCTGGGCGACCATCGGGCGCAGCTTGAGCAACAGCTGCGGCAGCAGTGCGCGGTACTGGTCCGCGATCTTCAGGGTGACCACGAGCTTGCGCGCCACTTCCATCGCATCGGGGGACGGCGTCTGCGCAGCCGCGCCGCAGGCGAGGAGCAGGAGGATCGTGGCGATCGTCAATGAGCGTCTGAACATGGAGGTCTCCACGTGATGCAGGCCGGTGATGCTCAATGCCCCACGGGGGCGGCGGCCGTTGCCGCGCGCGGCCCTTCCAATGCGGTGTCGGCTTCCTCGACCTCCGTCACCTTCACGAACAGGTTCGGCACGCGCTCGGCACGATCGAGCAGCCAGGCCGCGCCGATCATGATGACGATGCCGGCGAGCGAGACGGCGAGCTGCTCCCAGGCGCCCTTGGTGTACTGGGTCAGGATCCAATGCGCGGAGAACGACAGGAACACGCCGAGGCAAAAGATCGGCAGCGAATGCTGGCCGCAGAGGATGACGGGCCGCAGCCAGGCGCCATGGAGCGCCCGCCATTTGCGCGAGACGAAATGCGTCACCCAGACCGCCAGCGCGAGGAAGTGGGTGAAGCGCAGCATGTCGAGGTCGGTCTTGTCGATCGGATAGATCAGCTTGATCATCCATTTCGGCACCAGCGCTTCGAGCGCCGGGATGTGCCAGGTCATCACGATCAGCAGCGCGAAGACGAGCCAGGCCGCGGCCAGCGTCATCGCGGCCTTCGACCACACCCAGGTCGCGATCTTCTCGATCTGGCCGACGCCGCACCAGGCGGCGAACACGAACATCAGCTGCCAGCAGAACGGATTGAAGTACCAGTGGCTGCCGGGCGGATAGGACGCCACGTTCCAGTCGAACCAGCGCGACAGCGCGTAGAGCACGACGGAGCCGGCGAGCGTCAGGTTCGGCCGGCGCACCAGGCACCAGACGATGAAGGGGGCCGCAAGCACCAGCGTGATGTAGAGCGGCAGCACGTCGAGATTGACCGGCTTGTACTTGAGCAGGATCGCCTGCCCGATCAGCTCGTCCGGATGCGACAGGAAATTGAACACGTTGAACTCGTGCTCGTACATCGGATTGTCGAAGCGGCGCGCGGTGCGGGCGATCTGCGCCGTGAACAGCAGGAACAGCATGATGTGCGCGACGTACATCTCGGCCGCGCGGCGCCACAGCCGCTTCACCGCGGCGAGGAACCAGCCGCCCGCGACGATGGGCCCGTAGATCCAGCCGACCAGATAGCCGGAGATGAAGACGAAGAACTCGGCGGCGTCGCTGAAACCGAAATTGCGCAGCGTCAGCCACGCCACGACGTCGTGCGGGATGTGATCGAGGAAGATCATCCACAACCCGACGCCGCGGAAGAGATCGAGCCGCAGATCGCGCTCGACCGGCGACAACAATGCCGACTGGTCCTTACTGATCATGGCCCCGCCTCGTTCGGTGGGCGTCGCGCCGATGCGGCGCCGAAAAATCGGATACTAAAAAATCGACGTTAAAAGTCACCTGACCGTCAGGCGAGGCGCAACGGTAGCCGACCCCGGCAGGCGCGCAAGGGGCTTCGTCACCGAGATCAACGAGGCCGGCAGCTCAAAAGAAGTCGAAAACAACCCCATGCACAGTAGCCAAGCCGTTGCTTTCCCGAGGAAATCCGCGCGACCCGTCGGGCACCCGACCGCACCGCCGGCAGGCGACCGTCAGGTCAGCTCGTCACCCCTCGCCAGCACCTCGTTCAGCATGGATTCGGCCTTGTGGTGAAGCGGCAGCGCGCCGCTGTCCGAGGCAATGCGGATGCTGGCGCGCAGCGCAGCGAGGATGGACGCCTTGTTGTCGTCACTGGAAGCCGGCGTCACCATGGCTTCGCCGAACAGGGCCTCGGCCTCGAGACCAGAGAACCCCTGCTGACGGGCGGTGTTGCGCGCCTCGCGCAGCATGTTCTGGGCGCCATGGGCGTCGCCGAGGCGCCAGGTGGCGAGCGCGAGATAGATCGAGCTGCGCAGCACCGCCGAGGTATAGCCGACCGCTTTCGCCTCCTCCCGCGCCTCGGCCAGCATGCCGCGCGCCCGGTCGAACAGTCCCTGCTCGAGATAGGCGATACCGAGGTGACAGGCGAGCACCGGCACGAACAGCCGGATGCCGTGCTTCTGCGCCAGCACGAAGCCGTCCTCGAGGATGGCGGCGGCCGCCGCCGGATCGCCGCGGCCGAGCAACAGCCAGCCGCCGCTGTAGGCGGCTGCGGCGCGGTCATAGGGGCGATTGGTCTCCTCGGCGATCGCGGCAGTCTCGCGCTGAAGCTGCTCGGCCACATCGAGCTCACCCATGACGGTGTGAGTAAAGCTCTTCATCATGCAGCAGAGGAGGAGCGTATGTTTCGGCGGCGCGCCAATCGGCGCGCTGGCATCCGGGCCTTGCAATTGGGTGCGGACATGCGCGAACGCCCGTTCGGCGTCCTGATAGCGCCCGGCGAGAAAATAGGCCTGCCCGAGACCGTATTCGGCGGCATTCAGCCAGCCCAGATTGCCCCATTCCTTGGCAAGGACGATCACATCCTCGCTGATCGCAACCGCCTCAGCGGGCGTCCCGTAGAAATTCTGGGCGGCAGCCGACACCGTCATGGCCGCAACCTTGCGCTCGATATCATCGATTGCGTTGGCCCGACGTTCGGCCTCCTTTCCGTGATCCAACCAGTCGGAGACCTGACCGGATGCCATGAATGCCAAACGCGCCTCCAGCCGGAGGTCGATGGCGTTTGCCTCGCGCGAACGGGTCAGTTCCGTTCTGTCCAGCGAATTCATCGCGATCGTGAAGTAGTTGGCGGAATCGGCGAACGCCGAGCGCGCCATGCACTTTCGCGCAGCCCCCTGGCCATGGTGAAACGCCTTCTGCCAATTCTTGGCACGGGTCGCGTGATAGCAGAGCGCATCCAGACTCTCGGCAGATGAACTGTCGTTCTCGAGAGCCGTGAGAATGCCGGCATGGACGCTTTCGCGCACCTTTTCGACCATCGAATCGTAGGTCACCTGCCTGACCATCTCATGCCGAAATTCGAGCGAATCCTCCAATTCGCTGTCGATCCGGACGAGTAGTTCGGCCCGATCCAGCGCGGTGAGGCAATCCTGCAGGACGTTTTCGGGTATCGCAGCGACTTTCCGCAACAGGGCCTGGTCGGCCCGGGGTCCCAGCGCCGCCGCGATCTGGAGCAGCGACCGCTGCTGCCGCGACACGCGATCCAACCGTGCCGCGATCACACCCTGGATACTGCTGGGAATGCCGAGCTCGTCGATGGAGCGCGCGAGGGAAAGGTCGCCCCATTGCCCCCGAAGCAGACCGCTGTCCTTCAGGCTACGGCAGACCTCTTCGATGAACAGCGGAATATTGGCCGCATGCGAGATGATCCGGTTCTTCAGGTCTTCGTTGGTCGTGGCCGGGCCGAGCATCTCGGCGAGCATGGCCAGACCCGAATCATCGTCGAGAGGCCGCATCGCCACGATTTCGGCGTGGCAACGCGCGATCCACACCGGCATTCCATTCGGCCGGGTCGTCAACAACACGAGCAGGTCGGCGCATTGAAGCCCTGCGAGTGCAGCAATCACCGCATCGCTCGCCCGGTCGATCCAGTGCACATCCTCGATCAGAAGCACAGATCGCCGGCGGCGAGCAACGCTCTCGACCAAGGCGCAGCTCGCATCCAGGATCGCGCGTCCGCGTGCGTGAGGCCCCAATTCGTCCCATTGCGGATCGGAGATCGGCAGATCGAGGACCGCGTCGATGGCCCGTTGATGTATCGCGGACAATTCGGCTCTGGGATCGTCGACCCAGGCCGGGTCGCGCGCAGCAGCATCGAGAATTGAAAGCAGCAGGCGCTTGAGGGCGCTGTAAGGCGCGCCCTGCAAATTGGGACTGCACTCAGTGTCGATCAGCCACCAACCGCCGACCCGAAGGTCCTGCGCGAACTCATGCGCAAGACGCGACTTTCCAATGCCGGCATCACCCATCAGCAGAATCGTCTGACGCCCGGACGAGACCTTTTCCGCAGCGCGCCATAACAGGGCCCGTTCCGTCGTGCGATCGACAAACCGGGAGACACTGCGCGCGCGCCGCACGCGCCAGCTCGAAAGATCGCTCGCGCCCAGGAGCCGGTAAACCGGAAGCGGCTCATTGAACCCGCGCAAGGCCTTGCGGCCGAGAAAATCGAAACGGACATGCCCTTCCGCGAGCCTCTGGCAGGCCTCAGACACGAAGATCTGGTTCGCCTCCGCCTCCGATTCCAGTCGCGCAGCAAGATGTTGGGCGGCACCGCCGATCTCGTACACCTTGGAGAACTCGCTCGCGACCATGTAGGCGACGACGTGGCCGGAGTGAAGACCAACCCTTACCTGGAGCCCGGGGTCACCAAGGCCGACGACGCGCCGAACGAGTTCAATGGCGGCGTGGCAGGCGAGCGGGGCATGATTGTCATCGGCAATGGGGGCACCGAAGACGGCGGAAAGTCCGTCTCCCAACTCCTTGCTGACGATGCCGCCGAACTGGCGCACCGCGCCCCGCATTGCGGCAAGTGCCGGTTCAAGCCGCGAGACGGCTTCCTCCGGCTCGAGTTCGGCGACCAGCCCGGTCGAATCGATGACATCGGCGCGAAGAATCGTTACGAACCTGCGTTCGCTCTCCGGGTCTTCCCGCCGTTGGACTGCAGTACCGCATCCCGGACACCGACCATCTTCCGGATCGATCGTCGACTGACACGTCAAACAGCGCATCCGAGTGCCTTCAAAGTCCCGAGAGGATGGCCACCATTACAGTGAGCGACCAGATTCCAAGATTAGCAGTCGAAGGCTTCTTATCAATGCTTCCCGGCGCATTCCAACCGGGCTGCTTTGCTGGACGAAGCACAGGCCGCGATGATACTTTGCCAGAATCGATCAGTAATGACGCATGAGTTTTTGCTGCGCCGGTCTACCGCCGGCGCCGCTATTGCTGCAGTCACAAATTTTTCCGGGGCAACGACGTCACAACAGGAATGGGGCGATGGGCACTAAAACCTACAACGGCAAGCAGTTCAAAGACTTGATGAACAGCAATTACTACCCTCTGGCGAACATGAAGAAGAGCGTGGCCAAGCTCAAGGCGTCGGACGATATCGACCTGCCGACCCTGGAATACGGCCAGTATCACCTGATTTTGACGCCCGCTTCGAAGTGGCCGCAGGGCAGCGCCAAGTATTGGCACAAGGAGAAGGGCCGGGCGCGTCTCGACCTCAGCACCCAACCGAACACCGTACCGCTGTCCAGGGACGAACCGGGGGTCATTCCCCTGACGCGCTGCGACCTGCTCGATGCCTGCGTCCGCAAATGCTTCAACTCCGAGCCGCCGATCCCGATGAAGACCAACATCATCGTCCATGCGCCTGGCGACGCCTTTGCCCACCGGCACGAGATCCGGCTGGAGTGGGACTACAAGAAGGGCTCCGACAAGCCGACGCTGCTCAACCTGACGATGGTCTGCCCTCACCGCGACTGATCCCGGGCCTCTCGCCCGGTCAAGCGAATCACCGCGATTGCCTCTCGCACGCCCTCGGCCTGCGGGAGGCATTTTGCTTTGGAGCGCCGATTCGCGCGCGAACGCCATTCAGCCCGGCTTCGATCGAGATTGACCGCCACAGCGGGCGACCGCCCCCATCGTCAGCGACGCCCACCCGAGATGTGGAGCGTCTCGCCCGTGACGTAAGCCGCATCGTCCGATGCGAAGAAGGCCACCGCGGCTGCGACCTCCTCGACCTTGCCGATGCGGCCGAGCGGGATCACGGCAACAGCGGTGTTGCGGTTCTCGCTCGTGTCCAGCCCGGTGGACGTGAGGCCCTCGGTCGGGATGTAGCCGGGATTGACCGCGTTGACGCGGATGTTGCGTGGCCCCAGCTCCTTCGACATCACGGAGGAGATCGCGTCCACCGCGGCTTTCGTCCCGGTGTACACCGTGCTGTTGGGGAGCGTGATGGTCGAGATCGCCGAGCTGATATTGACGATGCTTCCCCCATGAGGATTGAAATGGCGCACCGCCTCCTGAGAGATCAGGAGAAGGCCGAGCACATTGAGATCGAAATGCTCATGGAAGTGCTCAGGCGTGATCTCGCCGAGCGGCCTGAACGCGTAGATGCTCGCATTGTTGACGAGAATGTCGATCGGGCCGAACGCCTTGACCGTGTCTGCGACCACGCGCTTCACATCGCCGGGATCGGCCAGATTACCCTGAATAGCGACGGCCTTGCCGCCCTTGGCCGTGATGGCTGCGACGACGCGGTCGGCGCCGTCCTTGCCGGCATTGTAGTTGACGGCGACCGCCGCGCCTTCCACCCCGAGCCGGATCGCAGTCCCGGCTCCGATGCCCTTGGACGCCCCCGTCACGAGCGCCACTTTTCCTTCGAATCTCCTGATCATCGCCTGCGTCCACGTCTCGACCGAACCCTGGTCGGGTAGCGTGGAAATGCGGCGGCAGTGCCCTCCCCCCGCTCACGGCAGGTAAAGATACCGTAACAGCGTGCGCCCGACCGCCTCCAGGCTCTGCACGGAGCACTTGTCGGGCGTGTCCTCGGTGGTGTTGTAGAACGGCTCGTACTCGAAATCGATCACGATGAAGCTCGGAATACCGGCCTTCTGGAACGCGGTGTGGTCGTCCTCGATCGCATAGGGCGCGGCGCGCCGCTCGAATGCGTGAGGCGCGATCTGCATCCCGATTTCCCAGAACTTCTTCACCTCCGCCGGCGCCGAGCGCAAGCCGGACTGATCGGCCTTCAGGTGCAGGTCGCGGTCGCAGACCATGTCGAAGTCGACCATCTTCTCCGGCTTCGCCTTCGGATAGAATTCGGCGAGGTTGTCGACGAAATACGGCGAACCGATCGAGTGAAAGTTCGGATCGCCGGCGCCGAGCGAGAGCGGGCCTTCCTCGCCGTCGAAGAAGATCATGTCGATTCCGACCGGCGGCGCCTCGGGCATCTGCGACAGCACCCGCGCCGTCTCCAGCAGCACGGCGACGCCCGAGGCGGAATTGTTGGCGCCGGGCATCGGCGCGTTCGGCGTTTTCGCGTCCCGATAGGCCTTGATGATGCTGTCGTAATGCGTGGCGATGATGATGCGACGCGGATTGTCGGGATTGAAGCGGGCGATGATGTTGGTCATCGCCATGGTGCGCCCGGCCTCGCGCGAGATCCAGCGCTGCGGCACGATGGTGTCGAATTTCGTCTTCTTCAGCTCGGCCGTGATGTAGTCGATGGCCTTCTGATGCCCGGGCGTCTCCATCGAACGCGGCGTGAATTTCAGGAGATCCACGATGACGGCGAGCGCGCGGTTGCCGTCCCAAGCTTCGATGTTGACCAGATCGGCCTTGCCCTGATCCGGCTTTTCCTGGGCGAACAGCGGCCCGGGCGAGAGGGCCAGCAACGCGATGACCGCGAGCCGGAACTGGAACTTCTGCAACATCATTCAAGCCTCGATCTGCCGCCGTGCGGACGTCATGAACAACAACACGGCGCAGGCCGCAAGCATCAAAGCAAAGAGATAGGTGATGTTTCGCGACCCGATCGACGGGATCAGGACGAATGTCGTCAGCAGGGTGCCAGCGACGTTACCGATCGTCGAGACGCCGTAGACGCGTCCCGCCACCCGGCCGGCCTCGTTGGCCGATCGGGTCAGCAAGCTGACCGCGACCGGCGAGAAGGTGCCGAGCAGCGTCAGCGGCACCAGCAGCAGCGCGGTCGAGGCGGACAGCGTCGCGGCGGGACCCGCGCCGAGCCGGTCCAGGATCCACTGCATGATCGCATCGGCCGTTGCCGGGACCAGCGCGAGCCAGAGCGCCGCGACCAGGATGGCCGCGCCGATGGTACGCGGCGACGGATAGCGGTCGACGACGGCACTGCCGGCGAAATAGCCGATCGCAAGCGCGCAGAGCACGACCGAGATCAGGCTGGCCCAGGTGCCGATGCCGCCGCCGAAATAGGGAAACAGATAGCGGCTGCCCAGCATCTCGAATCCCATCAGGACGCCGCCGGAAACGAAAGCGATGACGTAGATGACCGGCGCGAGCGAACGGAGCTGCGTCAAGGCAGCTTCCTGTTGTGCCGCTCGATGCTCTTGAGGGCCTCGACCGGCGCAAAATCGTCGGTCAGCACCGTGGCCTTGGGGCTGATCATTTTGGCGTCGTTGAGATCGACAGCCTTTCGCTGTGCCAGCATGCCGGCGAGCGGGTAGCGCAACCCGAACGCCTTGTCGCGCTCGGCAGCGATCGCGGCGAGATCTTCGAGCTTCCGCGCCGGGCCGTCATAGGCGACGGTGACGTAATTGTCGTCCGACTTGTAGAACTCCAGTTGCGGCAATACCGCGCCGATCGTCTTCATCGCGGCGTCGAACAGCATAGTGTCGGATGCGACGTTCTGCACCACGACGCCGCCCTCGGCGAGATGGTCCCTGACGATCTGGTAGAACTCCTTCGGCAGCAGGTGGAACGGCACGAAGGGACCGCGATAGGCGTCTATCATGATGATGTCGTAGCGATCCTTCGACTGCGCCAGGAACAGGCGGCCGTCCTTGGCCTCGAGGGCGAAATTCGGCTCGTCCTTGAGACCGAAATATTTCCGCGACAGCTCGACGACCGCGGGGTCGAGCTCGACCGAGGTCACGCGAACGTGGGGAAGGAAGCGATGCAGATACCAGGCGGTGCGGCCGCCGCCGGTCCCGATCTCGAGGATCGACGTCACGTTCTTCGGGTACATCAGCCCAGCGGTCATGAACTGGGTATAAGTGATCACCAGTTCGCGGTCGTCGCCGCCGTTGAACACGCTCTCGGTGTAGATCTGCTTGTTGTGCCCGAACGTCAGGATGACGTATTGCGATCGCTGATAGACGTAGATGTTGTTGTAGATCGACTCCCGCGATTCCAGCAGGCGCGGCGGCTCCAGCTTGCTCGGGTCCTCCGCGAGTGCGGCGCCGATGCCGAGAAACGCGATTGCAAGCGTGCTGAAAAAACCGAATCGCATGACCATCGAGACACTGCTTTCCCTGGACAACCGAAGGATGAGTGGTCTGACGTCTTGATATCTTATCCTGGCTGAGCCGAACAGGTAAACCGAGCGCCCGGGACCCCACATTCGCACTGGAACGGGCGGCATTTCGTCCCAAAGACGTCGTCCCGAGACCAAGGCCCGGCGATCCCCTGGGGATGCCGGGCCTTGTCCTGGTTGCAGCAACGCCGTTGGCGCTCAGACGCGACCTGGCAGCTCTACCTCACGGCCTCTGTCTCTCGTCACTTGGCCTTGGGTCTGATCGAGTCGACCGTTCCCTGGATGAAGGCCTGAAGCTTTACGACATCCGCCTCGGTCAGCTTGCCGCTGAAATCGGGCATGCCGCGGTCGCGGAATGGACCCTTGAAGACGATATCCTTCAGATGGGTGATCGCGTCGGCCGGGACATAACCCAGATTGATGACGTTGCCGCCGCGGCCGATGCCGGGCACACCGTGGCAGGCGATGCAGCCCGCCGTCATATAGAGGTTCGCGCCTTCCTTGATATCCTTCGGATCGTACTTCACGCCCTGCAGCAGACCATCGGTCTGGTACTTGACGAATTCCGGCATCTTCGCCGTGCCGCCGAGCACGAACGTGTAGATCGTTCCCGGGTTCTGGTACTCGGTCGCGCGATGGGTGATGCCCCATGAGCCGCCCCAGCCGACCGCAATCGAGACGTATTGCTTGTCATCGATCATGTAGGTGGAAGCAGCCGCCACCGCGCCGGATCCGGTCGAGATCTCCCACAGCTCGGTGCCTTTCGCCGCGTCATAGGCGACGAAGCGGCCGTCCGCGGTGCCCTGGAAAACCAGATTGCCGGCGGTGGTCAGCGTGCCGCCGTTCCAAGGCGCCACGTGCTCGACGCGCCAGACTTCCTTCTGATGCACCGGATCCCAGGCGAGCAGACGCCCGAACGGCATCGACTTCACCGACGGGTTGAAGACGAAGCCGATATTCCCGCCGAACAGCGCACCGAGCTTGCCCGGCGCAACGGCATTCTGCTTGAACGTCTTCTCCGGCGTCAGATTGACCGGATTGTGCTGCGCCGGAATGTAGACGAGGCCGGTGATCGGATTGTACGACATCGGCATCCAGTTGTGCGCGCCGTCCGGTCCCGGAATCGACTCGTATTGCTCGGCGTCGCGCGCGGCCGGAAGCTCCATGGGCCGCCCGTTGGCGTCGTATCCCGTCGCCCAATTCACGTCGACGAAGTTCTTCGCCGAGATGAACTTGCCGTTGGTACGGTCGATGACGAAGAAGAAGCCGTTCTTCGGCGCGTGCAGGATCACCTTGCGCATCACACCGTCGATTGTGAGGTCGGCCAGGATCATCGGCTGGGTCGACGTGTAGTCCCAATTGTCGCCGGGCGTCTCCTGGTAGTGCCAGATGTACTTGCCGGTGTCGGCGTTGAGCGCGACGATCGAGGCGAGATAGAGATTGTCGCCGCCGGCCGGACTGCGCAGCTTGCGATTCCAGGGGCCGCCGTTGCCGGTGCCGACATAGACCATGTTCAGATCGGGATCGAAGGTGATCGTATCCCACGGCGCACCACCGCCGCCGTTGATCCAGTATTTGGCGGACGGGTCCCAGGTCTTGGCCGCCGCTTCCATCGAAGCATCCTCGAACGGCTTCGAGGGATCGCCGGGCACGGTGAACCAGCGCCAGAGCTGGTTGCCGGTCTCGCTGTCATACGCCGTGATGTATCCGCGCACGCCATATTCGGCGCCGCTCTGGCCAATCACGACCTTGCCGTTGAAGACACGCGGCGAACCGGTGATGGTGTAGGAATGCGCGTGGTCGATCAGCGTGTCCTTTTCCCAGATCTTCGCGCCGGTCGCGGCGTCGAGCGCGATCAGGCGCCCGTCATAGACGGCTTCGAACACCCTGCCCTTGTAAAGCGCGAGGCCGCGGCTGACCGCGTCGCAGCAGCCACGATAGGTCTTCGACCGGTCGACGCCCGGATCGAACGTCCAGATTTTCTTGCCCGTCCGCGCGTCGATGGCATGGACGACGTTCCAGGGCGCCGACTGATACATGATGCCGTCGACGACGAGCGGCGTCGCCTCGATCCCGCGCTCCGATTCGAGATTGTAGCTCCAGGCGAGCCCGAGCTCCCTGACGTTGCCGGAATTGATCTGATCGAGCTTGCTGAATCGTGTCTCGGCGTAGTCGAGACCGACGGTCGGCCAGTCCTTCGACGTTTTCGTATTGGCTTCGATGAAGCTGCTGTCGACCCGCGAGATGTCCGCCTTGATGCGATCAGGCGTCGGGGCGGGCGGGGTTTGGGCGGATGCGCTGGACACGAGGGAGATGCCGAGCAGCGCGAGAGCGACGCTGATCTCGCGGACGGCAGTTCGGAACTTGAACCGACCGCCCGACTCTTCTCGAGGCACTTTGTCCTGAAGACTTTGGTCTTGGAGACATTCGCGTTCCGCGTTGGATCGTCCCATGCCGCACCTTCCTTCGTACACATCGGTGCAACGACGCGCTGCGCGTGCTTGCGCGCGTGGCCGTTGCCATGAAACGTCAAGGCTGGTGCGATGGAGCTACTGAAGGATTTCAGTCCTGAGGGGCAGGATTACAGTTGTAGGCGAGCGTCCGGCGGCGGACATAAAGGCGGCGATATCGACGGGTGCGCGGTTGCGGTCCGTGACCCCGAGAATTCAGCAGGGGACGGCCCGATCACGATGACGAGCGTGACGACAGCCATGCTGTCTCCGCAGTCGGCCTTCGTATTTTGAGCGATGGCAACAATGCGTCAGATCGGCAGACCGCCGCGATCCGCTTGAACATCAATTGCCGGCAGCGGCGCCGATGGCAGCATTCGTTTCGTCGCCGTGCCTGACAACGTCATCGATCCGCTGTGATATCTCGTCGGCATTTTGCTGGCTGCTTCTCGACGCGCGCTCTTCGGCGGCCGAACGAGGCGGCGCGTGATTTCGCGACAGATGGCTGAACGTCCATCCGCGCGCTCGCATGCACTTCCTGTATCTCGCGGTCGGGTTTCCCCGCTGAGCACCGGCCACGCCTTCGCAAGCGACAAACCAAAGAAAGCAAGTGATGGCTTCTACGCGTGCAGCGGTCCCTCGGGCATCCCGTTGACAATTCCCGCGTTTCTGGCATTGCTCTAGAAGGGTCATAGCCGGACTTTGGTTGGTTCATTCTTGCCCGGCTCCCCAGATACCTCGACACCTTCCCCCCAAACGGCGCTGAAACGACACGACGCCATTTGTTTCGTAAGATACAATTCTCAGCTTGACCCAATTGATCCCTCTCGCGCCCCCAGCGGCGCAACCGAGCACTTCGCGCAAATTTAATGCAGCGGGACAATCCTGGCCTGATGAACCCGGCAATCTGAAGACGCTAACGGACACCTGCTTCATTGTTGCGGGACCGCCTCCAACTCAACAGCAGACCTAGCACGGATTTTCGCCTGTTTCGTTCTTGACCCGAAGCGGACGTCGGCAACCGCAATCAAATGCGCGGCCCGTCGCCTTCCGTATCTATCGAGGCCGCCGAACGTTGCAGCGTATACTATCGTGCAATCCTGAGCTTGCTCAGCGCGGTGCCGATCGTGTTGAACGTCGTCACGATCTGGGTCGCACTCGTCAGCATGAAGAACTTGTCAGCGCTGCTCGCGCAATTTTGGAGTACGCTTGATGTCGGATCGGCGGGCGAGCTCGTGTTCACCTGGATCGTGTAGATCGTGTACATCGTGCGCCCCTCAGAATCCTTTGCATTCTTCAAGTTGGTGCATAGCGCTGCCTGGCGCGCATCGATCGGATTGCCTGAGGCCTGAGAGCTTCCGTTGCCATATTCCGGCCAGCGGTCCTCTGTGTTCAGTCCATCGGACAGAAGGATAATAACCCGGTTATAGGTCGTGTTCGCATCCTCGGATGGCGTGCCGAATGGGCCGCCCACCAAAAGGGACTGCCAGGCCATGGCCAGACCAATCGCCTGGTTCGTTCCGCCAGTCGGCTGCATGGCGTTGACCGCCGACTTCAAAGTGCTCCAGCTATAGCTAAGAGGGACGAGCGGCTGGAGCTGGTTCGAGACACTGCTGCTGCAATAGGCGGTGCTGTTCTCATAGTATTCGTTGGCAGGAAGAAGAGTGGTCACATCCGACGAGGCCGGCAGCACGCCTGTGGCGTCGTTCGGCTGCGTGCGGTCCGTGATGCAGCCGGTCCAGGTCGTGATCGGATTGGTCGACGCTTGCCGCCAGTCATTTGCCACGGTCGGCGTCGAACTCGTCGCGGTCCACTTGTTGTTCGCGAAGCCAACAGGTGCATTCACCCTGGGTTGGCCACGGTTATCGACGAGGTCGTTCGGGCCTGGCTGGGTCCAATTATGGGTGTAGAGAGCGCCCGTACAAGATCTGCCGCCGCCGAACCCGGTGCAGCTACAACCCAGGACCGGAAGCCCCAAGGCCGTAACCGGACAACTGCACGATGCCGAACCGGAGCAGAAAACGCCAGTGCCCGCCGCGGTGCTGACCCAGCAGCCATTGTAGACGGAATGCGAATTGTAGTCGACGCTCGGACAGATATAGCCTGCGTAGGAGCCGAGCGATGGGATGTAAGACGTCGTCGTGGTGCTGGTGGGGCTGACCGTGCATGTAAAGCCATCACTGCTATTTGCGAACGGACATTTGGCGCCTGGACCCACCGCGTGCCAGTTCATCGGCAAGGCCGCCTGATAGCTGCCATTGGCAGGCTGCGATGTCGGCGGGTTGAGCCAGTCAGTCCAGTCGATCCAGCTTTGTGAGTAATTGCTGGAATTCACGTTCACGACCTTGGCGAACGGAATCAGCGAGATATAGACATCGCCGTTGGTCTTGCTGAGCGCGCTCAGCTGATCGATCAACCCGCCGCTGGCGGCGACTGCATTTCTCAACGCCGTGATCTTGCCGTCGGATGCCATTGACCCCGTGTTGTCCAGCGCCAGCGCCACGCGCATCTTGACGTTGCCCCAGGTGGTCGTTGAGGTGGTGCTGAAGCCGAGCTTGGGAAATCCGACGATCTGCATGAAGTCGGTCGCGATGAAGCCTGATCCATTCAAGAGAACGGTCGCGGGCGTGCTGCCGCTGGCGGGCGTATAGGTCGGCGTCACGGTAACGCCCTGCGCCTCGACCCGCGTCGCGTTGTAGAGCCCGTTGAAATACGTCTGAGCCTTGGTGTTGACGTCGGATGCCGAGATCTGGCTCGAGGTCAGATCTTTCGACAGCATCAGCACCGTCGAATCGAGAGCCGCCTGCATTGCGGTGCGCGCCCGGGCAGCACGGCTATAGTCAATCGCAGCCCCGACGAAGGCCAGTATCGGAACCAGGGAGATCGCAAAGATGGTCGCGATATTGCCCTGCTCGGCACGCAAGAAGCCGGCAAGAGGACGGCCAATGCGCCTGGCCAGAAGCATACGAAACATGACGATCCCCGAAATCTGATTTTCGTTTGATTTCGAGGCCGGCCTCTGAATATGCGGTGAAGTCGCATATCAGCGAATGTAGTACCCCATCGCCGACGCTTATGGCTGATGGATTCGCAACTGACTGCCTCGTCCACCGGCATCTGCGTTGCGGGATCGGCTCACTCCACAAGTTCTCCCCCCACAATATCTCTTATGACTCCGTAAAGGCGCTCTTCAGCAATTGAGCATTCGATGAGACCCTTTCATGAGTGATCGGGTTTGACCTGATGATGATCGTATGGGTCTTGCTGGCGGGGCTCTCAGTCGTCGCCCTGCTTCTGGGGATCGGCCTTTACGCGTCGGCCATGGCCGACGAGCCGCGGCTGCCGCGTGAGGGGCAACATCGAACGCTCAACACGGAGTGCGAGCCTCCATCTGAACGTCCAAGTCCAAGTCAGCGATCAAGATCGCCCCGACCATGACAACAGCCCTGAGCCAGGAGCCTGCCAACTATCTCGAACGCGCGGCCATGGCCGCGATCCTCGGCGACCCCAACTATCAGGCCAGTTCGAGAATGATCGGCAGGCTTTTGCGTAAAGGCTGGATCGAACGGATCGGCGATGGCGACGACCGGGACAGCTTTCAGCTGACGTGTGGCGGCCGCGCGGCGATCAAAGCGAAAGTTCGAATCTACTGAGAATGCGGCTTGCGCCCGGCTCCCAGTGCTTTCTCACGGGGCAGCGTCCTTCTTTCCTACGGGAGGGCACCTCATCGCAGCGCATTTGACCAGGAGCCAGATGCGCGCAGGCTGCCTCGCCAACATTTGTTAAGTGACACTCTGTCGCAGATCCTCCCAGCGGAGCGCCCTCCGGGTCGAAGCTCAATTCTCATTCATCCCGCATGAGCGGCGCTTATGTCGCGCTGGCGGCTCGAAAGACGGGCCAGCCCGAATCTCGGAGGATCGTCAAATGCAATTCCGCCCGGGACGCGGTGCGCCCCGTCGCGCGTGTGCATGGCACCATACAACCAATTGCCTATTTATCCCATTCATAGTTTTTCTAATGTCGGTTCTGCGTGGGGCAGTGAATGGCTAAAACACTAAGCGAATATTTTGCTGAGATTGCGGAACGCGCGGCTCACTTCGACGACAAGGTTCTTTCTCATCTATGCAAGATGACGGCTTTGCACGCCCACCGGACGAAGCCTCCTCTTCAACTCAGAAGCCATGCGATCATCGGCATATGGGATTGGGACGTCGCTCGGGACCTGAACTACCTCGATCCTGACTGCTCGCGCTTGTTTGGCCATGATCCAGCTGCAGGCGCAAAGGGGGTCGCCAACGCGACGTGTCTTTCATCTGTCCATCCCGATGACGTCGGACAAGTGAGCCAGGCGATCGCGCAGGCGTTCGATGGCGGCGTGTTCGAGGCGGAGTATCGAATTGTCTCCGGTGGCAGAGTGCGATGGGTATTCGCCCGCGGTCATTGCACGCTGGATCAGTCAAAGCGGCCTGAACGATTTCCCGGCGCGATCTTCGAGCTCGACGGACCTCGCTTGTACAGCGTGCATAATTGCTAATGGAAGGCCCGATTCATGTCGCGGTCTCGGAAGGACCTGCTCGTCGGCAGTCATGAAGGTTTGCCGGAATCGCGCTCCGATTCGGGCAGCTCTCGCGACGCCTGCAGCATCGCCATGCTGAGCAAGTGGGCCAAGACATCCAATTCGGCTTGAAGCGCCAAATCACACAGCTCGCTGCACTTTTCCAGGATATGGGCGGCAACCTTTGAAGATTCGGCGCTCATGGATCCTCCATGGGAACCGCATAAGATCATCGTAAGGTTGCTTCGACCACCGGTAAATTAAACCCGTTCATAGGAACCAACCGCACCTATAAACGCGCTTTATCCCTCATAAATTTTACTTTTAACGTTCCAAGACCTCGTCACTGATGTAGTCTGCAGTGCGGATCAATCGCCCCGGATATCGATTAGTAGAGGACACTGGGCGTTTTTTGCCGATTGATAAAAGAAAATCGCGACGGGCGCGTTCGCCACGATGACTGACTCAATGCCTGACTTTGATAACCCCTACAGTCGCCCTTCGGACGACGAGGCACTTAGGGTCGTCGTTGCTTTCTTCTGCATCATGGAGCCCGAGAAGCGTGCCGAGGTCTTGGCGCTTGCCGAGCGCTACGCCAGGGAATCCCGCGTCGTGGATGGCGTGACTCATTTTCTGATGCTGGAAGAATCTGCAAAGCTGGATTGAAACCGCCTTTCTGCGACTGAGCCATGAGCTTTCCGTCGCGTTCGACAAATTCTTGGCGCGTCAGGCGACAACAAACACTGGCGATGCTTGTCCTCATGCCGCCGCAAATCCTGTTTCGCAGCGCGGCGACGTATACGCTTGGCGCATGGGAGGAATGAGCCGGTACTACCCCGGTGGTTAGACAGTACACGGCGCATTAGTTTGCCCACCGCAACCCCCGCGAGTTAGGATCGTAGTTCCGCCGCAAATGGCACGGCTACCTTGCGCTTGCAACGAGCCAAAGAGCACATGTCATGAGCGGCAAAAGGCACATCAATGTGCCTACGGAAATAGCTCGAACGATTCTGACGGTTCAGGAGGTCGGCAGCTTCACGAAGGCGGCCGACGTCCTGGGCATTACGCAGCCTGCCATCAGTTCTCAACTGCGGCGGATCGAAACGCTTGTCGGCGGCCCTCTGTTCGCGAAAAATGCCAATCGAAACCGCGTCACGGAACTGGGGCTGGCGGTCCTGCAACAATGCCGAAAGATGATCGAAGCCAATGATCAGATCCTGGCTATCGGCGGCATTCTCCGGAACGATCGCTTCCTCAGATTGGGATTAAGCACTCTGCTCGTGAGGGCGTTCCTGCTCGATTTCGACCGATCCTCACTCCCCAGCGTTTCCGTTCACTCGGACAATTCGGCCGCGCTCGCCCGACGGTTTCTCGACGGACAGCTCGACGTTGTTTGCCTGTTCGACGGCAATGCCTTGCCGACAATCGAGCTTCAGCCCTTCGTCCAGCACGAATTTACCGACGATCTGGTGTGGGTGCGGGCCCACGAATTCACACTCAGCCCGGGAGCGCCGATCCCGATCATCACCTGGGCAGGCGAGAACGATCCCATGACCCGCTCGCTGACTGCAAAGGGCGTGGCTTATCGGATCGCGTTCAGCGGCGGCGATTTCGACACCAAGAAGATGGCCGTCGAGGCTGGTCTCGGGATTACCTGCCTGCCGAGACGCCTGGTGCCGCCGGATCTGACCCTCGCAGACGAGTTTAACCTGCCGGCGTTGCCTCAAGCGAGGGGGTTGCTCTGCCTCAACCGGGACGTAGAGCCCGGCAAGGCGGCGCCCATGGTCGATCGGCTGGCGACGTTGTTCTTCGCGCCCATCTGACCCGTCGGCACCCGGTTCTGCCGACGCGGCAACACGTGCCGCCAACAAACGGCGTGAACTGCATATACAGGATCGCGCTCGTCGATTATCTTGCTGAACGAATTGCCTCCGCGTCCGATCAAGTCGCCTCCGTATTGCCCCGGACTCGGCACGCGCGCTTACTACGCGTAGCATCTTGCCAACTCGTCGGCTTATCCAGACGAGCTCCTCCTCAGCAGAAGCTGGGCTAGAAATGCGATTCGCTCCAGAAGGTCCTAACCCCTCGGAGGTCATATGCCCGGTCGCCCCTCGGACGAAGAAGCGCTTCGGCTCGTCATCGCCTTTTACTGCATCACCGAACCTGAGAAGCGTTCTGCGATCAGCGCCATGGCGGAGCAACTGGCCCGGGATTCCGAGCCGGTCGACGGCGTCACTCATTTCAAATTGCTCGAGACCCGGCACGGCGATCACTAGACCGAACCCGGCCTTGCACCGTTCGCCGATCCAGGTCACCGATTCCGTTCACGCAACTCCAGGCACACCTCGAAGCGGCTGAGCCAGCCGTAGATCGCGCCGACGTCGAGGAAGAGACGAAACTCGATCGGCATGTGCGGATCGCGATGAGCGAACTCCATTCCGACCTCGAACAGACCGGAGCCTTCGGCGGAAAAGCTGCCCTTTGCGATCACGTCACCGCATACGATTTCGACCGTGAAGGACTCCGTGCCGTCATGGCCGGCGAGCCCAAGGATCAGGCGCGCGTCCCACTGTCCGCGAGGCAGGTGCAGATAGGGACCATAAAGCACGCATCTTGCCGGGCCCGACAGATCGACCGGACCACGCATCCATGTATCCGGAATGTCTCCGAGCAGAAACAGAGGACCAAGCCACATCGCCTGGATGCGGCGGTCACCGCGGCAAGGGTCGCGCCGCTGCGGCAATGCCGCGGCCGCCAGCGCCCATAGACTGTTGGCCGGCAGCGGGGCGGTTTGCCTCGGCGCACAAATGCTGTCCAGCCGGTCGGCCAGTTCGCCCGCCTGAATCTCAATTCGTTCGACGTCGGACAAGCCAATATGGACGCCGCTCAAGTCGGCCAACCGGGTGAGGAACAGCGTCAGGCTTCTGGCATTCTGCGACCGAGTTTCCGCTTCATCCAGCATCCCCTTGTCGAGCAGACAGGAGACGCTCGCCGACACCGACCGCACGGCGCCGATGTCGGACAGCTGTTCTTCCAGCAGATGGGCTACCGAACGCATGGGATCTGCGGACACTGCGATCGCCGGCATCTGGCGAAACTCCGGATGCCGCTGCAGATCGGGCAATGGATAATGGCTGACGGCAATGAAAGGCTTGCCGGCGGCGGAGGCCGCCTCCCAATCCTGCACCGAATCGACCTCCACGACCGTGCTGTCCTCACGCGCAATTCGCGCGATCGCCTGCAGGACATCGACGACAGCCGTCGTCGTCGGCCCCGGGAGGCCAAACACCACCGCCAGGGCGTACTCATCCAGCGCGATCTTTTCGTCACTGATCAATCGATGACATCCCTATAAATGGATCCCATCCGCGTTGCATACTTCTCGAAAGAGAATTCAGCCGCGCGCATTGGTCCAGCCTCGCTGTAATGCGCGAGCAGGTCGTCGTCCCGGGCAAGCGCCTTGATCGCCTTTGTAAGCGCTCCGACGTCGTAGGGATCGACGAGAATGGCCGCATCCGCCGCCACTTCGGGGATGGATCCTTCCGTCGAGGAGATCACGGGCGTGCCGAGCATCATGGCTTCGAGGACCGGCAGCCCAAAGCCTTCGTAAAGCGATGGGAAAACGACGCCGCGCGCACCGCGGATGAGGCTGATCAGCATCGGCAACGAAACGTACTCGAAGCGCCTGATCTTCTGCTGGTAGGTGACGCGCTTGTCCGAGAGCTCGTAGTACCCGAAGCGTCCATCTTCCAGCATCTTTCGCTCGGTCTCGGCCTTCCATCCGGCCGACCCGACGATGACAAGAGGAATGTCGCAGCGCGCGGCAAGATAGGCTTCGATCAGTCGCATGACGTTCTTCTTCGGCTCGAGCGCGCCGAAGAAGAGGAAGTATTTTTTCCAGCCGAGATCGAACACGCCGGCGATTTCGTCGGCGACCGCGCCGGCGTCACGTTGCAACACCTCTGCCGGCAAATCCACGGCCTGATAGGTGTTCGTGATCCTCGCCTCGTCGACACCGAATAATTTGATGATATCACGCCGCGACGTTTCCGAGACCGTGACGATGTGGTCCGCCTGCTGCGTCAGCGCACGAACCATCCGGTAATAATAGCGCTTGTTGTCTTCCGTCAAATACGGCAACCGCAACGGCACGAGATCGTGGATGGTTTGGATCGACGGCACGGACTTGACCGCGATCGGCAGTGGATAGGTGCTGTGAAAGACATCCGGCTGGTGGTCCAGTTTCAGCGAAAGCGGACGGCCGTAGCTCTTGAAGTGACCGCGCGCGAGGCCAAACAGATCGTCATGGGCAAAGATACGGTCGACCTCTGAAAGGTGCCTGTTGAACGATCTCGCGACGACAATTCCCTGCATCGAGATGGCATTGAGCGACAAACCGCCGGGCGCGCCAGCCTTGCGCTTCAGCCATCGCTTGAGCCGGCGTCTCTTGCTCATGACGGTGTCTGACGTATCGTCAAACAACAGAACTTCCTGAAGTGTCGGATCCGCCGGCATCCGGCCAGCCGAGGCATGGAGAAGCGCCGTGCCGTAGCCGTGGTGGCGCGCCACCGCCATGACGCCCCTGCCATAGGTGGCAATGCCGGTGCCGGTCTTCAGCGCCAGATTGAGGCCATCGAGAAGAATCGAAGATGCCATCACTTGCGCCCGCCTAGGATGGAGTACGCGGGCTCAAAACGACGAGCCAGTCCTGGCCGACATTGTTCGACAGAAGCACATCTGGCGCAACCTCCACTGCCTGCCCGTCATATGACACGTAACGCAGTGCGCCGTAGACGTTCCTGAGCCGCTGAACGAAGGCAGCGGGATCGGCGTATCGCGCAACGTTGATCTCGACGACAATCATCGGTCTGTGTCGCTCGAGCACCGCCGACATTCCGGCGAAGATCCGCTCTTCCGAGCCTTCGGCGTCGATCTTGATGAAGTCGACGCGCTCGCAGCCTTCGCAGACCTGATCGAGGGTCAAACATTCCGTCTCGATCGAATTTCGGCCCGGGTTCGTCCCATCGGCCGTGATGTAAGCGTTTTTCGGCTCCGTCGTCGGTATGACGAGGCGCGCGCTGGTCGTGGCCGGATCGGAGCACGCGACCTGGGCCACCCGCGTCCGGGGCGCGTATCCATTGATCTCGACGCTACGGCGCAGCAGGGCTGCGGCCCGTGGATTCGGCTCGACCGCCAGAACATGACCGCCGGGTCCGACGCTGCTGCCGAACAGCACGGTGTAATAGCCCATGTTGGCCCCGACATCGATCGCGACCATTCCGTTCTTCACGTTGCGCAGGCAGAACAGCGTGAGCCAGATCTCCCAGTATCCGTCGAGGAGCACGTGGCTGCCAAAGCCCACGTCCCTCGTGTCGACGAAGAACTTCTGGAAGCCGAGGATACGTGTCAGCGCCGTGTGGTCGCCAAGATAGGCCGTCTGCACCGCCCCGCGGATCAAATGCTCGGCGTCCGCCCGGCTCATCGCCGCCAGATCCGTCACCTGCGGGCGGGCTCGCCGATCGGGGTTGCTATGAGGCATGTCGAACAGTCCTCAGGATCGCGCCGCAACCGCGACGGCCGCACCATTCAGCACCGGTCCGACGATGCCCTGGATCATCACGAGAAATTTCTGAAGCTCCGCACCGGTCGCATTCGCGACATAGACGACATCCCGCGGCTGCATCCAGAAGCGCGACGTCGCGAACATGACCTCGGGATCCGCCAGGTTGAACCGATAGACGACCGGAACGAACTTCACGCCGGGCTCGAGGAATGGCGAATCCGGCGGCAAGAGTTTTGCGGCCACAGCAATCGGCTCGACGCGAAACAGGAAGACGCCGGTTGCGTCAGCGCGCGCGTCCTGGAGGCCGCCTGCCTTGGCGAGCGCTTGAGACATCGACATCTTCGTCGCCTCGAACGTCAGTTCATCGTTGCGGCCGGTTGCGCCGAGCACGCTGAAGGTTTCGGGCTCGCGGACGACGGCAAGGGTATCGCCGGGCTGGAGATAGAGGTTTTCAGAGGGCGTACCGAGCAGCCGCTGGAACCGCACGCGCGCGGCGGTATGTCCGCGGGTCAATTCGACCACGCTTTCGTGGACCGGCGCGCGAAGGCCGCCGGCAGCAGCGATCGCATCCAGAACCCGTTCACCACCGGACGAAAGCGGCACGCGCGAGCCGCCGGCGACTTCACCCGTCACGGTGACCGCATTGACCGAGCTTCTCACCACCGACACCAGGGCTTGCGGCTGCACCGCCTTGCCCTGAAGCGCGCGGCTGATCTTGGCCTCAACGGCGGCCGGCGTTTCGCCAACGACCTGAATACGGCCCGCGAACGGGACGCCGATGGTGCCGTCAGCCTCGACACTCTGGGCCGGAATGGAGATGGTGCTGGTGTTGCTGACGCTCTGCCCCGTGATGATCGATGTCGAGAACAATGTGCCGGGCGGCGCTTCCCAGAGTGACAATGTCACCACGTCGCCAGGCGCCAAGCGAAGGCCCGCCGCCTGGCTTGCCGCGCCGAACCTTGCAGCGAGGCTCATGGCCGGCCGCGCCTTCTGCGACAGAAGCGTTTGCGAGGACACCTCGACGACCGCGATCGTCGGCGGAACGAGCTCCTCGGCGTGGGCCGAGAACGCCTTCGCCGACGGACCACTGGCCGGCAGCGCACATCCCGCCAGGAACAAGCCCGAGCCAAACACGATCATTCGTATCCAGACTCCCACGGCTGACCGTGCGATACGCACCACATCGCGCCACGCACGGCGAGCAAGCTCCAGGCCCATCACGACAGTCTCTCGATTCGATAAAGCGACGTTTCGTGCGGGCAGATTGTGAAGTTATGGCTTACGCCTCTTTAAGGGATCTCTCGCTCAAACTTATGGTCCATCACGATCGCGGGGAACCGGACCGCATTAGTCGGCCGCAGCCTCGAAACGCCCCATCAGTTTCCGGTTCTGATAGTGCTCCGCGGCCGCCATCCAGAGCACCCACGAGATCAGGGACAACACGGATCCGAGCAGGAACACGACGAGGACATGCATCGCTCCACGCGGCTCGATCGCTTCGTCGGGCAGATTCGGCTCGACGATGGGTTCCAGATAGAGTTGCTGTCGCCGGGCATCGGCCCGAGCCGTTTCGAGCGAGGCGGTCGCCAGCGCCAGCGCCTTGTTTGCCATCTCGCGCTTGAGGGTCAGTTGCTCGTAGTCCGAGATATGCGCGGCAACCGAGGCATCGTTTCCAACCATCTTGCTTCGCTCCCGGTCGATCTGCTCCTGAAGCGCAAGCACGCGGCTGGCGAGACTCGGGACGGCGCCGCTGTCTGGCGCCGACGCCCTCACCTCGGCCAACCTCGCCTTGGCCAAGGCGAGCTCGGTCGACAGACGGCCGATCATGTCCAGCATGACGATCGATACCCGGGTGGGATCGATCATCAGTTCATTGTTGCGGAACTTCGTGATCTCGCCCTGGATATCGAGGAGCCTCTGTTCCGCATCTGCGACCTCGCGGCGGGAGAAAGCGACGGCATCCTCCCGCGCCCGGTTGTTGAGCCGAACGAGCAGGTCGCTCGCCGCCGCCAGCAGCTCGTTGTTGAGAACGAATGCATATCGCGCCGAAAACGCGCGGGTTCGCAGCGTGGTGATACCGGTCGAGGCATTGTGGATCACATCCATGCGCGCGAGGAAGTAGCGATACAGCCCCTCGAAGCTGTCGGTGTCCCAGGGTCGTGGAAAACGTGCCAGGAAATCAGCTTCCGGCGGCGCGAAGATCGCACGCAGAGGCTCACGCTGATCGAGCCGACGAAGCGCATCGCGAGACGACAGGAAGTCGGACGCCGAAAACGTATCGTCCTGCGATCTGGCTATCCCGCTCGACTGAAGGATGGAGCCGATCGAGGACTGTGACGGCGGCGAGGATAGGCGAACGATGAACTTGGACTCCGAGACGAAAACTGGAGTCGCGATCAACATATAATAGAGCGCGACGATCGTCGTCGGGAAGATGACGCCGAGCAGCAGAAGTGGATGCCTGCGCGGCGCCGCAAGACTCCGCCAGAACATGGAACGTCGGCGCGTTGGCCGTGCACTCAGCGTCGCCAGATCAACCGGTGCGCCGCTTCGCGCGACAATCTTCGAGATCGCATTCATGCGTGCACGCTCACATCATCATACTTTGCGAGACGGCAGAACCGAACATTAACCGGATCATCACAACCTGTGTCTCGCTCAGCAACCCGTGTGGCAGGCATGACGACAACACCAAACGCGCAGACGGACCTCAACCCGCAATCGGATGCGCGAACCGGCCTGCGACTGGCGTCACGAACGCTGGCGGCGCTTCTCATCCGCGAAATCCTCAGCCGATACGGCCGCACGAATCTCGCCTTCCTCTGGCTGATCGTGGAGCCGCTGATTCTCTGCGTCGGCGTCATGATCGTCTGGTCATTCATTCGGCACGACTCCCACGGCATCCCGCTGATCGCCTTCATCGTCAGCGGCTACATGCCGTTGACCTTGTGGCGGCACATTTCCTCGCATGCGGTCACGTGCATCCGGCACAACACCGCCCTGCTCTATCATCGCAGCGTTCGGCCGCTCGACCTGCTGTTCGCAACCGTCATCCTCGAATTCCTCGGCACCTCGATGGCGCTGATCGCGGTCTTTTCGACGCTCCGGCTTGCCGGCCTCGTCGAACCCCAGGCCCGCATCGATCTGATGGTCGGGGGCTGGCTGTTCATGGCGTGGCTGTCGTTCGGCGTCGGCATGATTCTCTCGGCGCTGTCGGAGCAGTTCGACTTCGTCGAGAAGCTGATTTCTCCATTCCAGTATCTCATGCTGCCCGTATCGGGCTGCTTCTTCATGGTGAGCTGGTTGCCGACCTGGACCCAGCGTCTCGCCCTCTACGTTCCGACCGTGCATTGCTACGAGATGTTCAGGGCCGGTCTGCTCGGCGAGACGGTCGAGACCTATTTCAGCGTGCCTTTCCTCGCGACCGTCTGCCTGATTGCGACCGGCGTGGGCCTCACCATGATGCACCGCGCCGCCGCTTCCCTTCATTTCGAGTGACCGTCGCCGCCTAGTTCGCCGCGATCCCCAGGCGGTCGCGCACCAACGGCAATCGATCGCCATGGACCGCGAGGAAGTTCTTCATCCCGCGATGGCCGATCAGCTCACCGATGTTCTGGTTGGTCGCGACGGAGTTGAGACGGTCTGGTTCGACGGCCCAGAGCCGGTAACCATGCTCCTGGAACCAGCGCTGCAGATCGGCGGGCGCGACGTTCGACACGGCGGTCAACAGTTCCGGGTTCACCTCGAACAGGATCGCCGGCTTGCTGCGATGGATGGTCGCGCGCGCGCCGTGGAGGAATAGACCTTCCGCGCCCTCGATATCGACCTTGATCGCGTCAGGGATCATGTCGCCCGCGACATTGTCGAGCGTCTCGACAGCCACGATGCGGCTGGATGCGCGGCCTGAATTGCCGATGGCCAGCCGCGTGGCGCCAGCGTTGATGCTGAGCTCTGCGTCGGTCAGCGGCAGCGTACCCCGCTCGCTTCCCAGCGCCATCCTGCGCAGCTCGATCCTGTTCGACCAGCCGTTAGCCACGATCGACTGCTCGAGCAGTGCCGCGAGCGGCGCCAGCGGCTCGAACGCGATCACCCTGCCGGAGAAGTTCTTCTTCGCCGCGACGGCAAGCGAGAAATATCCGCAATTCGCACCGACATCGACGAGAACACCGTCGTCCGGCATCATCCGGCGCAGAAGCTCGACTTCGGCTCTTTCATAGGTCTCCTGAAGCACGCCGAAAGTGATGTGAAGCTGCCGGAGGTCGAGGAATATCTTGAAGCCCAGATTCGTCTCGTAGAGAACCGGGATCGACTGCGGAACGAGATTGTCGAACAGCGTTTCCAGATGCGCGTCGTGGAATTCGCGCGACGCCAGGAATTGCGAGCGCAGCTCGCCGAGTTGACGGCCTGCGACGAAATCGCCGTCAATGCCGTGCCGCTCCTCCGCCGACATGTCGCGCCCCAAAATATACCGATAGCAGTTCTCGACGTCATTTACCGTAGCCATCACTCGACCCTCTGGTGTCCCCGTGGTTGTCAGTCCTGAAAAACGAAGCAGGGATAGGTTTGGCGCAGGCAGAACAGGATCTCCCGCTGCACGTCCGATGCTTCCAGATCATCGTCGCCGCCGGCGCGCCTGATCTTGCGGGCCTCAATGAAATCCATCAGGGCGGCGCGCAGATCGCCCTTGATCTTGTGAAGGTGCCCGAGCTGCATGTGACAGTCCGCCACAAGGTCCGGCTTGTCGCGGTTTCTGGCGTAGCGAAGGTAGCCGCCGTACAACGCTTCGGCTTCGTCCAACCGCCCGGTTTCCTTGGTGACGTTCGCGAGGACACCGATCAGGTCCTTCTCGCCGTCCAGGGCGATCAGTGGCCGCAGCAGACGGCGTGCCTCTTCCCATTTCTGCCCGGCGACACAAGCCATCGCCGCTTCCCTCCGACGCACAACCTCGGTTCGGCCGGCATTGCGGCGCGCCGAAGTGGCATGATGTGCGATATCGGCGTCACCGGGGGCGAGCGCCTGGGCCCGCTCATAGAATGTCGATGCGGTCGCCAGATCGCCCTTCCTGTTGAAGAGATGACCGAGCTGAAGGTGGATGTCCGCATTATCAGGATGATCGGCGAGGAATTGCCGATAGGCAGCCTCGGCACCATCGAGATCGCCCATCTCCTTGAGCGAATGCCCGAGCTGCACTCGTACGCCCGGATTGACGCGCCCGGAGGCGATAGCATCGGCATAGCCTTTGGCTGCGCGCGCCCAATCTTTCCGGTCCCTCGCTTTGTCGGCGCTCCTGACCAGGTCTTTCGACGTCCGGCCGAGTGCGCCAACGTCGAACAGCGAGTGCAAGGCATCGTCGATATAGGCTGCGAGCGCCATCAGGATATCCGATGCATTGAGATGTTTCGCGGATCGATCCACACCGCCTCGCCGCCGTCGCGTGCCAGCATGCGCAGCTCCACGAAGCGATGATGGTTTGCTACATCGACACAGAAGTTGCCGGCGAACGGCCCGCTGATCGACAACTCCTGGAGAACGTCGAGACCGGAATTTGCGACTACGTCGACCTGCAGCACTTGTTCCTGCTGCAGGATGTCCAGATCGACCCGCCATGTGCCGGGGCGAAGACTGCGCTTGGGCCCAGTCAGCACCCACCCCTCGCGCAGCACCCAGCCGCGCTGCTCCATCTTGGGGGACTGTCTCAGGATATCGGGGGCGACCATCCAGCCGCCTTCCGGTATCGCGCGGACGAAGATCAGGGATTCGCGCCCCTTCTCATCATAGGCAAACCCGGTCGGCAGCGTGCGCGCGCAGGTCGGATCGCTTCTGTCCTCCTCGAGATCGAGGGAATCCCACAGCGCCGGGCGTCCTTCCTGATTTGCCAGCCGGACGATCTTCTTGATCGCCGATCGCCGGTCGAGCACACCGCGACGAAGGTCGAAGTCATAGGCCAGGAGTTCAGTCGAGGCCGGGTCTCGGGCGCAAATCTGCTTGAACGCGTAGCGCAGAAAGGCCGCGTGATCGTTCGGTGCGAAATGCTGCAGATTCTCGATCAGGACGAACTGGTCCTGCGTCCCGCAGATGTCGTGTGCGGTGACGCTGCCCAGCGGGGACGGGCGCGCCCATTTTCGGGAATAGAGCGCATCCACGATCCTGAGCCGGCCGGTCCCGCTCTGGATCGCCTTGGCATAGAGATCGCGATCCGCTTCAGTGAATTCCGCGTCAGAGAGTGCAAGCGCACGCGCCCAGGCATCGACAAAGGCCTCCGGCGCAAGGGAAAAGACCTTCTTGAGTGTGTCGTTGTCCTCGGCGCTCAGGCCAAGGGGGCTCGACGCCTCCTGCGGGATCGCAAAGGCTTCCTCGAGTTGCTTAAGCTGCGTTGCGATAGTCACGGCGCCCGCCTATGGATCGCATGATGTGTCCAAGATAGCGCGTGGCCATCCGCTCATATGAACGCTGCCGCAGGAAGTCGGCGCGCTGATCGTCGTAAAGGGAGAGCAGCTCGTTGCTCTGGGACAGGCTGATCAGCGCCTCGGCCAGGCAATCGACGCTGAGCTCTCGCAGGACATGGCTGACGGGATGGAGATCGCGCAGCACGCTCGATTGCGAGCACAGGATCGGCTTGTTGGCGCTGAGCGCGATCCTCGCGGCGCCAGTCGCTGTCTCCGTGGTCAGGCCATAAGGAAAGACGAAGAGATCGCAGCGCGACAGCTCGGAGAGCAACTGCTGCTCGGGGATGAACTCGTAGTGGCGATGGACCAACTCGGAGAGGCCGAAATGGCGAATCAGGTTCTCCACCACCGCCTGGATCGCGCGTGAGCGATCGTCGGCAAGCGTGCAGTTGAACAGATGCAGCCTCAGTTCCGGGGAGAAGCGCCGCGCCAGCGCGAAGGCACGAACCAGCATGTCGACATTCTTGTGCGCGGTCAGGAAGCCGAACGATCCGATATCGAAATGCATCTTTTTCGCCGGCTGACTTGAGGTCGAGATCGGCAAACAACCATGCGGAATCACAACGGGGTTGCGATGTCCGGCCCTGGACAGGGCTTCAGCATCGCTGGCGGAATGGACGAAGGCGGTGTCGAACGCCTTGCACCATTCCAGCGCTCCGCCCTTCGCGGCCTCCGACACGCTATGCAGCGTGACGTATCGTCCACGATAGCCTGATTTGGCGATGGCGTGTGCCAGGGCACCCATGTCACCGGTCGAGAAATGGCCCGGATGATGCTGCATCCAAAGCACGTCCGCGCTGCCGCGCTCCAGCCGTGCCGCGAGCGCCTGCATCGCCTGATGATTGTCGCCCCAGATTCGCGAGACGCGCGAACTGTCGGCGGAAGCCGGTGCTGCCGTCTCGCCATGAGTCTGGGCGAGAATTTCGGACACATGGCCGGTTAGCGCCGTTCCCTGATACAGATGCGACGCATAAGTCGCGATCCCGCAATTCCGTCCCCACGATGTCACGACGTCGATCTTCAGCGGCGGTCCCTCGAGGAGAGATGCGATCGGAAGCGGCGATCTTCCGGATCGATGCTTCGCGACCGCGAACAGCACACGCCTGGCCGTCTTGGCCCAAGTCAGGTGAGTTTGAACGAACGTCCTGGCGCAGCGTGCGCGCCGCGACGCTTCCTCGGACTCGCGCAGCACCGCCTTCATCTGACGTCCGAGATCATCGACATCGGGATCGGCCCAAAGCCCGAACGCGCCTGACACGTGAGCCTTCGAAGCCGACAGCGTGTAGTCGACAAGCCAGGACGTGTCCTCCCGGCAAAAATCGACCTGGCCGCTGTAGTTCGTCGTCACAACAGGCACTTCCAGTGCCATGGCTTCCGCCAGCGGCAAGCCGAAGCCTTCGCCCCGGCTCGGCGCGACCAGCGCACTTGCCGTCTGGTACAGACGCAGCAGCTGCTCGTGACTGTATGAGGCTTCGATCACCCGGATTGGCGCGTGCCTGTCCCCGTTGTCGAGCTCCGCCACCAGTTTTGGAATCAGATTGTCCGGGTTTGCGAAGGTCTTGATCACGAGCTCGACATTGTCGAGCGCGGTGAATGACCGGCGGTACGCCTGGATCAGGCAATCGACACCCTTCCGCGCAAAGCCCGACGACACGTGAAGCAGACGATTTCGTCCGAGCCTGATCGGCGGAGGTGACGAAGCGACCTCCAGAACGTGATCTGCCCCTTCTCCGACGATTTCGACGGGGATGGTGACGCCGGAATCGACCAAGGCCCGCTTGACGAATGTCGAGGCGACCAAGACGAGATCGAGCTCACGGTTGAAGCGCTCGACCAGCTTAGGTGGAAACTCCGCCTCTTCCCAGGCGAAGCAGACATAGGCATTGAGCCGGCCGATCATGTCCCGGGTCGCCGGCGGCCAGGTGTTCCGGAGGTGAACATCGAATGTTTCCTCCGTCGGAGCCGCGCTACGCATACGCCCCATGACGTCGGGCATCGCGTTCAACAGAGGGTCGGTCTGCCAGTCAGCCTCGGATGTGAAACAGGCGAGATCGACGCCGGACTTGATCAGCGCACGCGCAAGGTAGCGATTGACGATCGCCAGGCTGTAATCGCCCTTGAACACGCCATCGAAGTAGATGGACGGACGAGCACCGTCCGCCTTCCGGGTGCTCGCCGCCATCTCGCGATCGAGAGCGTATGGCGACGTCTGTGCGTCTTCGGCCATGATGCGGTTGTCGGTCTGATCCTGAGATTGAAGAAAGACGTCGTTCAACGACGTCAGCTTGCCATTCTCAGCTCTCTCGCAAGGCCGAGATCGACCGCACGCTTCTGGAATTGCCGGCAGACCCGGTCATAGACCGGCCCGCTGTAATGCGGCGGATGACAATACTCGGCGTTTTCGACCGCCGGCTGGACAGGAAGCACCTGCGCGACGCCTGGCCCGAGGAACATGTGCCGGTTTCCGAGATCGAGATAGGTCTCGGCCAGCATGCCTTCGGCGAGCACGACGTCGTGGCTCTCCAGCTCGATGTGGAAATACTCGAAGGGATCCTCGTACTCCTCCTGCACGATGGTCGTTCCGTTGACGAGCAGCTTGGCGGGAATGAGAACGTCCTGAACGAAGAGACAATGATCCGGCGACACCAGGAGGTCACGATGCGGAACGTTGTCGGACAGCGCGCCCTGCTGAATGCGGATCGGCCAGGCATCCCGTGGTCGCTCGATCATCAACGGGTCGAGCACACGCCGGCCGATCCAGCGGATCGGCGCGCGGCCCTTGTTCAGCGTCAGAACCCAGTCGCCCGGCCGCAGATCCTCGACCGCCACCTCACCGTAGGGCGTCGCGATGCGCGTCCCCCGCAGGAAGCAGGCGAAAACGACCGTATCCGTCGTGTTGTCGAACGTGATCGTCGAGCCACCAGGAATGCCCTGGAGCGTGAAGCTGGCGGTGGTATCCGCGCCGAGAAGGCCCGGATAGTGAAAGGTCAGCGTATTGCCGGTGAGCGCCGCCGAGGTCGCGCCTGTAACCGTGATCTTGTCACCATTCGACAAACCGGTCACGACCGGGAACGTCGTCAGGCCGAGGTTGATTGCAGCCGGCGTCATCGTGAACTGACCAGTGCCGCCGGTATTCTCGAAGTTGACCGTGGTGTTATTGAGAAGGCCTACGTTGGCCAGACCGGCCTGCAGGTTGAGCGACGAGTTGGCGCCAATGTCGTAGGTGAGCGTCGAGGCGGCAGTGATTCCGGCTGCCGAACTTGCAACGGTGACGTGGGCGCCGTTGATCGCTTCGATTGTCGTGTTCGAGAGCGCACCGACACCCGCGAGACTGGTAATCGTAATATCGACGCCGTCGATGATCAGCGTGCCACTGGACGCCACCGAGACGCTGACGTCGTTGTCCGACGGCGCGTTGCTCGAATTGATGGTTTGGGGAGACTGCTGCCCGAGGTTAACGTTGATAGCCATTACGCACCCTTCTCATTTGCAATAAATGCAATTGCACCAATGCGCGTGCCGCAGCGCAAAGCCGGGCACGTCCGAATCACGCCGTCCCCTGTTTTGACGGCAACACGAGCTTCCGGGTGTGCGGGTTAACGGCGGATAGGCCGCGCATATAGGAGATCGGAATACGAAACGAATTTTTATGGGGCGATAAGCAGCGCTCCTACAACCGATATTTGCGTTCCATGAAAATCCGTCATGGGCGCGACCGGCGCCCCGTTAACGGACGGCGTGCAGTCATGGGAGCCTGAGCTACGGCTATCCTCTTGTTCCTTTGAACCGATATGATCCTCGTCAATTCATATCAATCGACGCGACCGCAAACGCCCCTGATCCTGCTGCTACAGGGTCCGGTAGGGCCGTTCTTTCGTCATCTGCACCAGCGCTTCGTCGATCGCGGCTTTCGTGTCGTCAAGGTGAACTTCAACGGCGGCGACCTGCTGTTCTCGCCGCGCGGCGAGGTCGTCAATTTCTGCGGCTCTCCGGCGCAGTGGACGCTCTGGCTAAACACATTCCTTGTGGAGCAGGCCCCGGCTGCAATCGTGCTGTTCGGCGATGGCCGCCCGTATCATGTCGAGGCGCTGCACCTCGCAAAGAAGCGCCAAGTGACCACCTGGTGCCTGGAAGAAGGCTATATCAGGCCGAACTACGTAACCTGCGAGCGCTTCGGAAACAACGCGCGTTCTCCGCTTAGGCAGGAAAGCCCTCAAGTCCACCGCCGCCCACTCGAAGGGAGCGGCCCCGTCAAGAACCCCTTTGGGGTGACCGCAAGATATGCCGTGCTTCACGCGATCGCCCAGATCGTGTCGGGCTCGCGCTTTCGCGACAACGTTCGGCACAGAAAACGACCGATGGCGGTCGAATGCGCCCGGTGGGGGCTATCCCTGATTCGAAAGGCTGCCTATTACCCGGCAAACCGGCTGATCTTCCGCAAAATCGTGACCAAGCGTTTCCGCGACTATTATGTGGTCGCCCTGCAGGTGCACGATGATCTCAACCTGCTGCGTAACGGCAACGGCTGGACGATGGCGCGCCTGATCGACGAGGCCGCGCGATCGTTCGCCGCTCATGCACCGCAAGATCGACAATTACTGTTCAAGGTTCATCCGCTCGATCGGGGGCATCTCCCCTATCGACGCCTCGTCAGCGCGGCTGCGGCGAAATACGGTTGCAGATCCCGGATCAAGATCGTGGACGACCGCCCGATCGGCCCAATGATCCGCAATTCGTACGGCGTGATTACCGTCAACAGCACGTCCGGCTTGATCGCGCTCGAGCACGGCAGGCCACTCATGGTGCTCGGCAACGCCGTCTACTCGACGGCCACCCTGCAAACACTGCCGCTTCGATACACTAGCGACCTGGATATCTTCTGGACGCGCCCCGCGATCGCCCACCCTGACGACGTCCTGTCGTTCTTCGCGCGCATGCACGAAGAGAGCCTTGTGGGCGGCAACTTCTATCTGGCGACAGAAGCTCCGGCGACCGCGGAAGCCATCGCGGGCAGGATCCACGAAGACTTCGTAGCCACTTGCCTCCTGAAGCTATTCCCGGCCCGTAACAGTGGTGGCCAGCGTATGGAAGACATCGAGCATGAGCGCGCGGCAGGATAATAGCTCTCCAGGTCTGCAGGCATGGACGCCAGCCGCCGGTGCACGACTGGCCGTGGCCACGATCGTCAAGCGTCGCTTCCCGATGCTGCGCAAGGCCCTGGGGGCCTCGACCATATTGCCCCTTGAATTGTCGATCGTTGCACCCGACGGAGTCGTCGGCTGGGGCGGGCGGATGCAGGCCGACCTCGCCCGCCGCTACGCGAGAATGCGCAAGCTGCCATACTGGGCGCTGGAGGACGGCTTCCTGCGATCGGTCGGCCTCGGCAAGGCGGGACATGATGCGGTTTCGATCGTCGTGGACGACCTTGGCTTACATCACGATCCCTGCGTCCAAAATCGCCTGGAAGCGCTCATCCTCGAGGGCCCGGCGCCGCGTGATCTCGATGATGCGTGCACCGTACGCGCCCGCCTCGTCGAGGAACGGCTGACGAAGTACAACGTCGACGAGGGCCACACTCTCCTTCTTCCCAATGCTCGAAAATCGAAGCGAATTCTTCTCGTCGATCAGGTCACCAACGACGCTTCGATCGCCCATTATGGCAACTCCGCTTTTCGGCGCATGTGGTTCGACGCCCTCGATCAGGATGTCGAGGTCATTCTTCGCGATCATCCCGACGTCCTCGGCGGTTTCGCGACAGGATGTTTGCGACGGATCGCGGAGGTCTCCAACCACGGTGTCTTGGACGGCCGCGGTGCCATCGACGAGCTGCTCGGCGAGGTCGACGAAGTCTGGACGGTCTCCAGCCAGTTCGGCTTCGAAGCTCTTCTACGTGGCAAGCGGGTCGTCACCTATGGAATGCCGTTCTACGCCGGCTGGGGGCTGACGGAAGATCGTGCGGCCGACCCGGCGTCCGCGGCTGCTCGCGCAAGGCGGACGCGGAGTGCCACAGTCGATGAGCTCGTCGCAGCTGCGCTGGTGCGATACCCCATTTATTTCGATCCTGTCGAAGGCAAGCGGGTCGGTGTCGATCGCGCACTCGATCGCCTGTCCGCCTGGAAGCGCGAAGCGAACCGATTTGTCGGCAGCCACGTCTGCGTGGGTTTCTCACGGCACAAGCACAAGACTGCGCGGCTGTTCATCGGAATGCCCCAGGCCGAGCTATCGTTCAAGACGGCGCTTCCCGCTCGCCGACTGTCGAAACCGCGGCACAAATTCGTGTACTGGGGCAGCGGTCGCGAGCCGATCCACGAACAGCAACGCGTCACGGTTGAAGACGGATTCATCAGGTCCGCAGGACTTGGCGCCGAATTTGCCCGAGCACGGTCGCTTTGCATCGATCCAATCGGCATCTACTACGACGCTACCCGACCGAGCCATCTTGAGAACCTTCTCAATGACACCGCCTTCGATGATGCACTGCTGCAACGAGCCCGGCGGCTTCGCTGTTCGATCGTCGACCAGCGGATATCGAAGTATAATGTGTCCAGCTCGCTCTTCGATGTGGGTTCGCTGAAGACCGACCGGCCGGTTGCCCTGGTTGCGGAACAAGTCCCGGACGATGCCTCGCTCCGGTTCGGCATGCCGGTCCACGAGACAAGCCTCGAGCTACTGGCATGGGTACGGAAGACGCGGCCACATCATTTCATCCTGTTCAAGCGGCACCCCGACATCCTGAGCGGCGCGCGGCACAGCGAATATTCCCCGCTCGATTTCTGGGGACAGGCCGACTACGTTCTCGACCGAAAGGTCGAAATCAACTGGCGCGGCATCGACGAATGCCACAGCGCGACGTCACAGATCGGATTCGAGGCGCTGCTTCGCGGCGTCAAGACTTACTGCCATGGCGCACCGTTCTACAGCGGCTGGGGTCTGACGCAGGACAGCGTGAGCATCGACCGCCGTCGACGAACCTTGTCACTCGATGAGCTCGTTGCGGGCGCCCTGATTCTTTATCCGTCCTACCGATGTTGGCGGTCCCGCCTCCCCTGCGAGCCTGAGGATGTCATCCGCGATATCATTGCCGACCGGGACGGGACGACGACCGGCGCCCAACAGTCGGACGGGTATGGCTGATGCCCGTTGTATTTGATCTGTCGAGGCTCATTTCGCGCGCAAGGTTCGATACGCCAACTGGCATCGATCGATTCGAGCTGAACTATGCCAAATGGGCGATCGACAGATTCGATACGGATCTTCATTTCGTCGCGGGCGGCGCTTTCGGCCACCGGAGCATTCATCCGCAGGTCGCGCGATCACTGGTAACGGGGACCGACGACAAATGGCGCTCCCATCGCCATTGCAACAATCAGACGTCCCTGCTCTCAAATCTTGTCGATCGAATCGAGACGGGTCGGTCCGTCATGACCGGAAACGGTGGGACCGAGCAGACATCTGCTTCCAACACCGCGATGCGCGCGTTGAATGCCGCCGCGGGCCTGCTTTGGACTCCGTTCGACGTGCCTGCATCGTCGCTGTTCGTCCATGTCTCGCATGCCCAGATCCATCGGCAATCGAGCTACAGCTGGCTCGCCCGCAGGGCAAGTCTGCCATTGTTCTATCTCCACGACCTGATCCCTTTGCTGCGGCCGGAGTTCTGCAGGGCCGGCGAAGCCGGCCGTCACAGGACCCGCGTGCAAACGATGCTGCGGCTGCACCGCCTGATCCTCTGCAATTCGCAGACGACGGCGCGAACACTCGACGAGTTGGCCGGCGCCGAAGATCTGCCGCAGCCCCTGACGGCCGTCCTTCCTCCCGGGCTCGAAAGCACGTTCCTGCAGTTTGATCCGGGCTCGAGCGTGCGAACCGTACGTCCCTACTTCGTCTCCGTGGGCACGATCGAGCCGCGCAAGAACCACGCGCTTCTCCTCGATCTCTGGCGGCAGCTCGTCGAACGCCACGGCGCCGACGCGCCCCGGCTCGTGATTGCCGGCCGCCGCGGCTGGGACAACGCGCATGTTTTTTCGCTTCTGAACGACCTGTCAGCTTTTCGCGGCGCGGTCATCGAGGTGGCCGGATTGAGCGATCGGGCGCTCGCGCAACTGATGGGTGGCGCTTCGGCGCTGCTCGCGCCGTCGCACATCGAGGGATACGGCATGCCCGTCGCCGAAGCTCTGGCGCTCGGGACGCCGGTCATCGCCTCGAACATACGCGCGCACCGGGAGGTCTCGCGCGGCCGGGCCCTGCTGATCGATGCGCTGGACGGCGTTGGCTGGCTGTCGGCGCTCGAAGCACACACGCGATCGCCGAGGCGGATCGAGCATTGCGAGCACAAGCAATGGACGTGGCGCGCCCATTTCGAGGCGCTGCACCGCCTGCTTATCAGCGCAAAGCTTGCGCCGGAGATGGCGGCGACCCGCCGGCTCATTGCCTATGAGAGATCGAGTGCGGCCCATTCCGGGAGCGAGCCATGTCAATCGCTCTAGAGCAAGGGTTCGAGCCCCGGATCGTCGCCGTCAAATCCCTGCCCGTGCGGAGAGTTGCCACCGCCGACCATGGCCCTGATCACACGCCTCCGCACCGATCGAGGCGAGCCCTCGTCCTGTTTGCGATGATCGTCGTCATCCCGACGCTGGTCGCAGCAGCCTACTTCACATGCATCGCCGCCGACCAATACGCGTCGGAAACGCGGTTCCTCGTCCGCAGCCCGCAACGGGCGTCATCCGGCTTGATCAGCGGCTTCCTCCAGAGCACCGGCTTCTTGCGGGCCCAGGATGACAGCTATGCGGTGACCGACTTCATCAAGTCCCGCGATGCGGTGGCTCGTCTCGCAGAACAACATCATCTTCGCGAACTGCTGTCGCGACCAGAGGCCGACTTTTTTGCCGGCTTCCCGTCGATCTGGCATGGCTCGACGTTCGAAGCCCTGTTTCGGCACTACCTCGGCTTCATCAAGGTCCAGACCGACAGCGCGAGTGGCATCAGCACGCTCGAAGTTCGCGGATTCCGGCCCGACGATGCCCGCGACCTCGCTCTCGCTCTGCTCGAGGAGTCCGAGCATCTCGTCAACCGCCTGAACGACCGCGCGCGGCAGGATGCGATCCGCGCCGCGCAGGCGGAAGTAGATGCGGCGGAAAGCCGCTTCGCCGACGTGCAGCAGCAGATCGCCGAATTCCGAAACCGGGTCGCCATGATTGACCCGGACAAGCAGGCAACGTCTATCCTGGACCTGATCTCGAGGCTCTCGCTGGATGCGGTCGAGAAGCGCGCGCGTGCATACGAAATCGAGCGTCAGGCGCCCGCGAGCCCGCAAGTCCCCGCCCTGCGAACCAGCATCGGCGCGATCGAGGAACAGATCGCACGCGAACGCAGCCGCGTTGTGGGCGGAAACGCCTCCATTGCAGCAAACCTCTCGCAATATGAAAGTCTCCTGCTCCAGCGCGAGCTCGCCTCCCGCCGGGTCAACTCGGCATCGGTGTCTCTGGAGACGGCGCGCCTCGACGCGCAGCGGCAGCAACTCTACATCGAACGCATCGTGGAGCCACATGTACCCGACCACCCAACCTATCCGCGGGCACTTGTTTCGATCGTCCTGACGTTCGTTGTCGCGCTCGCCGCCTTCCTCCTCGTTCAGGCCTTGTCCCTTTATGTGCGTGAACACGCCGAGCGGGAGCATTAGGCCATGATCTGCGCATCCAATCTGGTCAAGGTCTATCCGAGCGCAGGCGGCGCCAAGCGGGTTCTGGACGACGTCACCTTCTCGATTTCGAAGGGTGAAAAGATCGCGGTCCTCGGACGGAACGGTGCCGGCAAATCGACACTGGTTCGCATTCTTGCCGGAATCGAACAACCGACGTCCGGCAGCATCACCCGCGACATGTCAATGTCGTGGCCGCTGGGTCTCGCGGGCGGATTCGGTGGCTCGATGACAGGATACGATTGTGCGCGCTTCGTCTCTCGCGTTTATGGTCGCGATTGGCGCGAGCTCTGCGACTATGTCGAGAACTTTTCCGAACTCGGCCGATACCTGGCCATGCCGATCAAGACCTACTCGTCGGGGATGCGGGCGAGACTGGCGTTCGGGATTTCGCTCGCCGTCGATTTCGATTGCTATCTCATCGACGAAATCATCTCCGTCGGCGACAAGCGATTTCAACGCAAGTCATTCGATGAGTTGTTCGGCCGCCGGAAGGATAACGCCATGATCATCGTGTCGCACAACTTCGAAGTGATTCAGACGTTCTGTTCTGCGGTGCTGGTGATCAAGGAGGGCAAGGGCCGGTTATTCGCAGACACGAGAAAGGCGTTCGACATCTACGCGACGCTTTAACGAAAGCTCAACGGCCGTTGCAAAACGCCGCATCTGCCACGGTTGACGAATCGAGGTTGTACATCCTAGGTTTTTCCCGACAAAATATGGAGCAACGTCAATAACTTATGCAATCATGAAAATTTATGCGGCATAAAACTTTCTGCTGAGCCAGCGCGAGGAAACCGAGAATGCATCGCAGATACGAGCCGAGCAATATTCCTATCGAGATTCTTCGCTCATTCGTGAGTGTTTTGGACAACGGCAGTTTCACAAAGGCAGCTGCACGCCTCAACATCACGCAGCCGGCAATCAGCGCCCAAATCAAACGAATGCAGACGCTGGTTGGTGAAGAGCTGTTCCGGAAAGAAGGCGCCGGCATCTCGCTCACGGAGCGAGGCGAAATGGTCTGCCGGTACGCAAGGCGCATTCTCGCTCTGAATGACCAAATTCTGTGGTCTGGCCGCAGCAACAAAAGGTTCCGGGTTGGTCTTCCTTCCGTTCTGGGCGGGTTGCATTTGGGAACTCTCAGGGCCGCTCTCGACGCGGATAATTTTCGATCGGTTCAGATCATCTGCGATCGTTCCGAAGATCTGATGAAACGCGTCGGATCGGGCCTGTTCGATGCAGTCGTTGCTTTCAGCGGTGCGGAGACGCAGGAAGTTGCGCCGGTTATCGAATGGCAGGAGCCTCTGGTCTGGGTTTGCCATCCCGAGTTCGTCTTGAGCCCCGGTGCTCCGCTTCCCTTGTTGACCTGGCCCGACGCCGTGACCGACCAGATCGCGGTGAAAACCTGCGAGCGCGCCCAGGTCAGCTACACTTCGGAATTCGTCGGCGACCAATTGTCGGCACATCTCGAAGCCCTGCAGCTCAAGCTGGGCTATCTCTGCGTCGCCGAGCGATCAACGCCGGCCGGAATGAAGATCGCAAAGGATTATTTTCTGCCGAAGTTGCCGACGATGCATGCCGGCATCTACAAGAACACCGACGCGCCGGACGCAAGGCTCGACGCACTGGTGAGATGCCTTGCCAAGGTGTTCGAGCCTGGACAGGCGCAGAATGCCCCGAGCGGTCACCTTCCGTCATCGGGACAGCCGCGAAAGCTTCTCCCTGCCTCAGAGAGCCGCGATGCGCAACTCAAGCCAGTCGCAGCCAGCCAGAAGGGTCCGGGCGGCGCCAGCGACACGAAACGCTACCGGGACAAGGCGGACGAAGCACGACAGCTCGCCGAGTCGGCCAATACTTCAAGCCGGCGAGAAAGCCTCCTGAACATCGCCGCAAACTACGAGCGTACGGCGCAGCATCTGGAGGTCCTATCGGACAGCGCAGCCGCCACCCGGAACTCATCGCGATGACGCAGGAGTTGATCTTCTGTTGCCGTCATTGCCTTGGGGTCGACAGCACCGCCGTGATTGTCGATTCGAATGCAACCGTTGAGGCCATCAGTTGCCTTCCCCTGGTGATCCAGTGCAGGCATTGCGATAATTTCAACTGCGTTCCGGTCAGCAATACGATGGTCAGTTCATTTTTCGGCGCGTCGGGCTTCAAAACGCTTGGCCACGATTACCCGCTGTGACGCCAACCGGTACTTCCACCATTCCGGCTAGGCTTGGCCCCTGGCGGGCAGCCGTCCGCTGCCGCTTGCAGCAATAGTCCGGCGAAATACCCTTAAGCCATTGATGATCCATCAAACTTCGACAAAGAGACGTTCATCGATCAAGCAATAAATTGCAAAATATCCTTCCAGTTCAGATGGATCCCGCCCCCAGCGGATCGCCGAAGGACTGGATCATGAGTTCCGCCGATGAGTTCGATCAAGCTGCAGGAATCCGCCCCCGGGCGAAGTATCTCGTTGCGCTGACGGATCCCGTCGTCTGGGTGGTCGGCTATGGCGCGACGCTGATCGCGGCCATCATCATCGGCGCATCGCTGATCGTGAGCGATTTTCGCGAACGTGCGATCGACCGGAGCGAAACGGAACTCGACAACATCTCTCGCCTGCTTGCCCAACATTTCGATCGTCATTTCGACGTGATCAGTGCAGCCGAGCACTTCGTCGCCGGCCTCGTGGAGCGAGAGGCGTCCTCATCGGACGACTATGTCAGGCTGCTGAAAAGCGAGCAGTTCAACAAGATCCTCCGCGACCAGGTCAGCACGTCCGCCGACAAATCATCACGGATCAGCCTGTTCGACTACAACGGCGATCTGGTCGTTTCGACCGAGCCGATGCCTCTTCCTCCGATCAACATTTCCGATCGGAGCTATTTCAGGGCCCTCAAGGAGGCCAGCCCGGCATACGGCTCCGCTCCCCAGATCGAGCTTGTCGATAGTCGCACGCATGACGACAAGCGCATCGTCGTCGCACGCAGCCTGCGTACGAGCGATGGTGCGTTTCTCGGCATCATCGTCCGTACGATTCCTCCTTCAGACATCGAGCGCTTCCTGTCATCGACGGCAAGAAATGACCGGATAACGCTCCTTGTCAGCGATTCCTCCGGAGTGATCGCACGCTATCCAACCGTTGCTCTCGGCGACACGCTGAGGCTCCTGGAATCGTCAGTCATGCAAAGCCTGGCGGAGACGGGCAAATCGTCTCTCGCATCGATTGGCACACACGCGGTTAACGACAACATCATATCCACCCGTCGCCTGGCTCACTATCCCGTCGACGTTGTCGCGGCGACGAGCGTGTCGGTCTCTTTGGCGAGCTGGCGCGACGAGACCCGCATTCTCATGCTTGTCGCCGGTCTTGCCGCGATCGTCACCGGCATCATGCTGATCTCGGTGGTCCAGCACCTGAAAGAACAAACCCGCCGCCTCGACGTCGCGATCAACAATATGCCCCAGGCCCTGTTGCTGTTCGATGCATCGGAGCGCCTCATCGTCAGGAACAAGCGATACGCCCAGATGTTTGGAACGCCCGAGCATCTGGTGATCGGCCGCAGGCTCAAGGATATTGCCCGAAGCTGCCGCTCCGACAGCCGGCGCCTCGCAGCCCTTGAGCTCTATCGCGACGGCGTCCAGGAAGCCCTCCGGTTGGTCAGCCGGTCGCAGCGAATTCTGAACCTGGCCGATGGCCGTTCCCTTCAGATCGTGAGCCAGGCGCTGTGCGGCGGGGGCTGGGTCTCGACCATCGAGGACATCACCGAACGCCGTCGCGCCGAGGAGTTGCTGGTGCGCCTTGCACAGTACGATTCCCTGACGGGACTTCCGAACCGGTCGTCCTTCCGGGAACATCTTCGGCGGGCGCTCCTGGAAACAAGCTGCGACCGGCAGCTGGCAGTTCTGTTTGTCGATCTCGATGATTTCAAGGCCGTGAACGACACGCTTGGCCATCCCGTGGGCGACCAGCTCCTCCGGACCGTCGCTGCCGACCTGAAGGCTTGCGTCGGCTCGGGCGAGTTCATCGCGCGACTCGGCGGCGACGAGTTTGCGTTCACCTGCGAGTGTGGTCCGGACGGACATGAGGTGCTGGACCTGGTACGGCGAATACATGACGCGACGCGATCCAATCACGACTGCGCCGGCCATACCCTTACGATCGATGCAAGCATCGGCATTGCTCTCGCCCCCGACGATGGGAGCACTTGCGACTCCATCATCAAGAGCGCCGACCTGGCCATGTACGCCGCCAAAACCCAGGGCAAGAAATCCTACAGTTTCTTCGCGCCTGGGATGGAAGCCAAGGCGCGCGAGCGCCTTGAGCTCGAGACCGAGTTGCGCAAGGCGCTTACAAACGGCGAGATCGAGACGCATTTTCAGCCGGTCCACGACCTGCGCAGGAACCGCATCGTCGCATGCGAGGCGCTGGCACGATGGCGGCATCCAGCCCGCGGATGCGTCTCACCCGCAATTTTCATCCCGATCGCCGAACAAGCGGGCCTGATCGGCCAGCTCGGCGACATCGTGCTGCGTCAGGCCTGCCGGGAAGCCATGAAGTGGCCCGACGGAATTGCGGTTGCCGTTAACGTGTCGCCTCTGCAACTGAGAAACCCGGTCTTCTCTCTCAAGGTCGTCTCGGCGCTGCACGTCTCGGGACTGCCGGCGAGCCGCCTCGAGATCGAGATCACCGAGGCGGTTCTGATCGGCGACGACGAGGCGGCGCTCAAGATCCTTCACGAACTGCGGGCCATCGGCGTCAGGATCTCGCTCGACGATTTCGGCATAGGTTATTCATCTCTCAGCTATCTGCTGCGCTTCCCCTTCGACAAGGTGAAGATCGACAAGTGCTTCGTCGACGGCTTGACCGAGCGGGAAACGTCCCGCGGCATCGTCAAGGGAGCAATCGCGATTGCGTCCGAGCTCCGGATGATCGTCACCGCGGAAGGGGTCGAGACCGAAGAGCAGCGCAAGGAACTCGCAAGGCTCAATTGCGATCAGATCCAGGGCTATCTGATCGCCCGGCCGCAATCGGGCGATGATATTGCGCGCATGCTGCGTGCACCCGCCGCGGCCAAGGCGAAAGCAACATAAGGATCGATCACCCATAAGCCGGCGTGATGGACGTTCCCGCCCAAGCATTAATGCCGAATCGATAGTTTTCGCGACGTTGCTTTTTTGATTTGAGGGGGACACTTCATGTGGGGGACCCGGCGGGCCGAACGCGATTTCGCCATGGCACAGGCCCAGGCGCTCAGTAAATCTCATGCCGTCATAGAATTCGACCTGGGCGGCCGGATCGTCCGCGCCAATGAGAATTTTCTCAATGCGATGGGATATGCGCTCGAGGAGATCAGGGGACGGCATCACAGCATCTTCATGCCGGCCGGCGACCGCGACGCTTCCGAGTACCGGCAATTCTGGGCCAGCCTCAATCGCGGCGAATGCAGGTCCGGCCAGTTCAAGCGGATCCGCAAGGACGGCAGCACAATCTGGATCCAGGCCGCTTACAACCCGATCCTCGACGGGAACG
>Ga0207426_1000370_pt1 | contig 79287 bp, 80 predicted proteins | sample AraplaMF_Cvi_mMS_FD_184265 | JGI IMG/M metagenome (GOLD analysis project Ga0207426, IMG submission 184265) | Arabidopsis root microbial communities from the University of North Carolina, USA - plate scrape MF_Cvi_mMS (SPAdes) (version 2) | ecosystem: Host-associated > Plants > Roots > Endosphere...
TGCTGCTGGATCGCGTTGTGATGCCGGGCCAGCAGCGGCGCGACATCGCGCTCCACCGCCTCCAGCGCGTCATTGCTGTGCGCCGAGGTCAGGTTGAAGAAGGCGGCGGCGACCTGGCGGAGGGTACGGCCGCTGCGCTCCAGCGCCGCCACGGTGTTGTCGAAGCTCGGCTCGGCCGGGTCGCCGGCGATCGCCTCGATCTCGCCGAGATGCTCGGCCAGCGCGGCGTCGAAGGCGGGGCGGAAATGCTCGACCGTGATCCGCTGCCAGGGCGGGCTGCCGAACGGCGTGTCCCATGGCGCGAGCAACGGGTTGGCGGAGGTCTCGGAGCTCATCGTGGCACCGCTCGTGTTCTGGATCCTTGGCCGCCAGACTAGCGAGGATTGCGGTCCGATGTCAGCAGCCGGTGAGGCGCGGCGTCCGTTCGACGTCGAGGCCGAAGGCCGGGCGCAGATACGTGCCGGCGACGTTGCCGAAGAAGGCCGCGACCAGCCACAGCCAGCCATGCAGGCTGCCCGAGGCGATGCCGGAGAAATAGGCGCCGATGTTGCAGCCATAGGCCAGCCGGGCGCCGTAGCCGAGCAGCAGCCCGCCGACGACCGCGGCGGCGACCTGGCGGCCGGGGATCCGCCAGACCGGGGCGAAGCGCCCGGCCAGGCCGGCGGCCAGCAGCGCGCCGACGACGATGCCGATATCCATCACCGAGGTGACGTCCGACAGGATGCTGCCGTTCAGCGCCGCGGCGCTGGCCGGCTTCGACCAATAGGGCCAGGAGGCCGGGTCGAATCCGACCAGTGCCGCCGCCTTCGAGCCCCAGAGGGCGAAGGCCGAGGTGATGCCCCAGGGCCGCCCGGCCAGGGCCAAAGTGACGAAGTTCAGCACCGCCAGGGCGACGCCGCCCCAGACCAGCGGCCAGGGGCCGCGCAGCAGCCGCTGCAGGCCGCTTGTCGCCGGCGCCGCGGAGGCCACCAGCCCGCCATGGATGCGGCGCTCGCGCAGCATGGTCAGGCCGGCGATCGCGGCGAAGACGGCAAGGCTGAGCGCCAGCGCCGGCCACAGGCCGAGGCTGGTGACCAGCGACACCGGCGGCAGCGAGGGCTGCGCCGTCCACCAGTGCAGATGCGCCGCGCCGATCGCGGAGCCGGCGATGAAGAAGACCAGGGTCAGCACCATGCGGGTGGAGCCGCCGCCGACCGTGTACAGCGTGCCGGAGGCGCAGCCGCCGCCGAGCTGCATGCCGATGCCGAAGATGAAGGCGCCGACCACCACCGAGACACTCAACGGCGAGATGTTGCCGCTGACCGGCTGGCCGAACAGGGTGCCGGCCGACAGCGCCGGGAAGAACAGCAGCACGGCGACGGCGAGCATCACCATCTGCGCCCGCACCCCGGCGCCGCGGCCGTCGGCGATGAACACCCGCCAGGCCGAGGTGAAGCCGAAGGCGGCGTGATACAGCACCACGCCGAGCGCCGCGCCCAGGACATAGAGCGCCGCCTGGCGGGCGTCGATCACTGCCGAGAGCAGCAGCACGCCGGCCAGCAGCACCAGACCGGCCAGGCCGGCGACGCGGAGATTGATCGCCGGGACAAGGCGGGGAGCGGCCTGACCGCCGGGAAGGGTGATCGCTGACATCGCCTGATTCCGGTAGCGGCCGCCGTCAGAGCGGCCCGGTGCGGAATACATAATCTTATAGTACAAAATGTCAATTTTTTGAAAATCACATATAAGAATCGATAAATCTGTGACGCCCCCCTGCCGTTGCCGCGCGGCACGCAGGCGCCATTGTGGAGGATTGCCATCCGGGCCAGATTGAGCTCCGTGATTTCAGATGACGATTTCGGACGGGTGAATTCATGCATCGCTTCATCAGGACCCTGGCGCGGGCTGGCGTTCGCGGTCCTGCTGGGCGGCCTCTCCGGCGCGGCCCTGGCCGAGACGGTCTTCAACAAGGGCAATGGCGCCGACCCCACGACCTTCGATCCACAGCAGATGGCGGTCGCTGCGGAAACGGTCATTGCGGTGGATCTTTTCGAAGGGCTGATGACCTATGGCGCCGACGGCAACGTCGTGCCGGGCGCGGCGGAAAGCTGGGCCGTCTCCGACGACGGCCTGACCTACAGCTTCAGGCTGCGGCCGGACGGGAAATGGTCGGACGGCACGCCGGTCACCGCGGCCGATTTCGTCTTCGGCTGGCAGAGTCTGATCGATCCGGAGACCAGATCGCCCTTTGCCTTCTATCTGGACGCGGTGGTGAGTGCCCGGGACATCCGGACCGGCGCCCGACGGCCCGCGGATCTCGGTGTCCGAGCGATCGACGCCCGCACCCTCGAGGTGACGTTGGCCGCGCCGACGCCATACTTCGTTGCATCCCTAGCACACCACGCCACCGCGCCGGTCAGCCGCGCCAATGTCGATCGGTTCGGGGCCGACGCCTTCAAGCCCGGCAACCTCGTCTCGAACGGCGCCTATGGCCTGGCCGAAGCGGTGCCGCGGGATCACGTCAAGCTGACCCGGAACCCGCATTTCCATGACGCCGCCTCGATCCGAATCGACACGGTGATGCTCACTCCGAGCGCCGACATCGAGGTCGAGCTGCGCCGCTTCCGGGGCGGCAAGCTGGACATGACCCACGACCTGTCGGGGCAGCAGATCCAGGCGTTGCGGGAGGCGATCCCGGACCAGGTTCACGTCACGCCGTATCGCGGCACCTACTACTATGCCTACAACCTGACGCATGAGCCGTGGCGCAGCAGCCCCGAGTTGCGCCACGCCCTGTCGCTGGCGATCGACCGCGACATGCTGGCCAGGACCGTCACGCGTTCAAACGAGCTGCCGGCCTACACCTTCGTGCCGCCGGGCACCTTCGAGTTCCCCGCCTGGCAACCGGAAGCCTCCAGGCTGACCCAGCCCCAGCGCGATGCAGAGGCCAGGGAGCTGTTCGCCAGGGCAGGCTATGGTCCCGACAGGCTCCTGAAGCTGGAGCTCATCTACAATGTCGGCGAGGACCACGAACGGATCGCCCAGGCGATCGCCGAGATGTGGAAGAAGAAGCTCGGGGTCGTGACCGAGTTCCGAACCGAGGAATGGGGACCGTTCCAGGCCACGCTCGAAGGTCGGCGATTTTCCGACATCGCCCGGAACGGCTGGCTCGGCGACTACGACGATGCCTATAATTTCCTGCAGCTGGAGCCGGGCGGATCAGGCCCGTTGAACGCGACGGGCTATGCCAACCCGAAGTATCGCGCCCTGATGGTCCGGGCGGCCCGGGAGACCGATCCCGGACGGCGCGGCCGGATGATGCAGCAGGCCGAACGGATCATGATCGACGACCTGCCGCTGATCCCGATCTACCGCTACATGAGCCGGCATGCGGTCTCGCTGGCGGTGAAGGGCTGGGTGGACAATGTGCAGGACGTCCACCCGACACGCTGGCTGTCGATCAAGCGCTGAGCGAACGGCGCCGTCAGAAGGCCATCGCAGCCGATTGACTCGGACGACTCCGGATCCATGATCTTTCCACTGCACCATCGCTTCGGCCCGTATCGGGGGGCGGGCGCGAGTGGGACCAATGCGGCCGGGCCCACCACAAGCCGGGATCGAGGCCCGTCTTCGAACGTTCAGGCCGGGACCGTGGCCTCGCGACGCGGGGGCAACCCGTCGTCGCCGTTGAGCACCTCCAACGCCGCGAGGCATTTCAGGAGGATCGACATGGCATATCTCGATGTGAGCCCGATGATCGTCGCGCTGCGCACCGCCCCGACCGAATTCGACATCCGCCGCGGCCTGTTGCGCCATAAGCCCAGCGGCCATCGGGTGCTCTTCGACCCGCTGGGCGGCAGCGCCCGGATCGAAGCGAACTGCGACTGCGCCCTCCTCCGCATCTCCTACAAGCAGAGCTGCGAGCTGACTGAGGCGTATCACCAATGGGAGGACACATATTGGCGGAGCGTGCGGATCAACCGCGACTTCGCCTCGCATTTCGACCGCCGCTTCTGGCCGAGGCTGACCACCCATCTCGAACGCATCCTGCAGGCCGGCCGGGCAGCGTTCGAGCGGATGGTCCCGGCGCGGCGACCGAGGTCCGCTGAGATCACCGGCGCTCGCGACACCGCTCTGCCGCCGATGCCGGCGGAATGACGCCGTTAGCAAATCGCGACAGGGCGGGACGGCCTATCGCGGGCGAGGCGACCGGCGCCTCGCCCGCTCGGCTCACGCAGTTTTCACGCTGGGCGGCCGGTCGGTACACGGAGTGTGCCGCTGTTTCGGAGACACTCCTGCCAACACCCCAGGACAAGGGGAAGACAGGGAGGTTCTCTTGTACACGACCAGACCGATCAGCCGGCCCCCGACCCGACCGGACGGCGCGACATACAGCCATCGGCACGCGTTGGGCCACGCGCCCAGAATCGAACGCCGACGCCTCACCATCCTGGTCGCGGATGTCGTGGGGTTCAGCCGGCTCGTCGAGCTCGACGCCCTGGCCACGGCGCTCGATCTACGGGCGCTGCGGCGACGCTTCATGCTGCCGACCGTCCTCGCCCATCGGGGCCGGCTGGTGAGCTCCGCCGGCGACGGCGCGCTGATCGCGTTCCCGCGCCCGGTGGACGCCGTGAACTGCGCCGTCGCGCTGCAACGCGGCGTGAACGCCGAGCAGGCTGGAGCCGGCACCGACCGGAGCCTTCGCCTGCACATGGGCGTCAGCACCGGCGACAGCATCGCTGTCGATGGCGAGCTGTTCGGGCATCCCCTGAACGTCGCCGCCCGCCTCCAGGCGCTCGCCGAGCCCGGGGACGTCTACCTGTCCGAGACCGTGGTCGCCGAGGTTGCCGACACGACCGGGATCGGCTTCGAGGCCCTCGGACAATGCCTGCTCAGGAACATGGCCGAACCGATCGGCGTCTACCGGATCGCCCGCAGTGCTCTGGCAGGCTAATCAGCTCGACAGCCGCTCCGCCTCCCCTCGCCTTCCGGATGCCCGCGCATCCCAATGGAGGGCTTTCCATCTCCGGCCATCGGCCGCACGGTCATCTCATTTGACGCGCCAGGGGGAATGAACCATGCCGCGCTTCGATCCAATTGCCACCCCGCACGATTTTTCCGTGATCGACCTGGGCAACCGGGACCAGTTGCTCGCCGTCGGCGGAGAGGTCTTCAAGGCTGCGACGAACCCGGCCGATCTGGCCAATTTCATCGTCAACGCGAAGTCCATCCTCGAGCAGTCCAATCTCGCCAACGGGCTCGATCCAAGGGCTGTCGCCGGCAAGGGCATCAACGTGGTCGTCGACACCAATGAAGTGGTCAACATCATCATCCCGCAGGTTCAGACCATCTTCAAGGACCAGCAGGAGAAGGATGACTACCTCAGGAGGATCGGGTTCATCGTCCTCTGCGGATGCCGGTAAGCGACCGATCCATCTCGGGACGAGGTGATTTGCGCCACGGCGTCGACGAACTGCCGTCGCCTGGCTTCGTCGGGGATGAGCACGACCTCGTCGAGCCAGCGCAGGGCGCGGTCGCGTGCGAACGGCTCCTCCCCTCCCCAGCTCCGGCCGAGGCGCCGGAAGAACTCCTCGCCGGTCGCCCTGGCCTCCACGGCTCGCCCCGAGGACGCCAGGGCCACCGCCCGCCAGGCGACCAGCTCGGGAACCGTCTCCGGGCCGAGCCGGGACAGTGTCAGCGCGCGCTCATAGGCCCCTGCATGGGTGCAGGCGACGGCCAGATACCAGTAGAAATAGGGCGGCGGGGCCGGGTGGATCTCGAGGGCGCGCTCGCCGCATCGGATCGCGTCGTCGATCGAGCCGAGATGCGCCAGCCCTTCGGCGCAGGCGATCAGCGTCATCGGGTCGTCGGGGTTCAGCGCGCGTCCCTGCTCGAAATGCCGTCGCGCCTGCTCCGGCATGCGCTGGCGCAGATAGGCCCAGGCGGCGATGATGTGGCCATGGCTGTCCCATGGATCGATGGCGATGGCGTCCCGGGCCAGCCGGGTCGCATGCGCGAAGGTCTCCGGGTCGCATCGTGAGCCGGGTACGAGTTGCTGCCGCGAGAGCTCGATCGAGGCCAGGCCGGACAGCGGGCGGGCAAAGCCCGGATCCGCCGATGCGGCGCGGTTCAGCAGCGGTATGGCCGCGTCGAATGCCTCGCCGCTGAAGGTCTCCACCATCCGGTCGCCGGCGAGCCAGAGGTCATAGGCTTCTGCGGCCTCACCGAGCTGCGGGATGCGCGCCGTCCGGACCACATGGTCGACCCGGTACGCGAAGCTCGCCAGGCCGGGCAGCACCGCGGCGAGGTCCGGGACCGCGGGAAAGGCAAGCACCTCGACGAGATGCTGCCGGTTCGTCGCCGTGTCGCACAGCCGCATGCCATATCGGCAGGCGGCTCCGTCGTGCCGCAGGCCGATCCGCAGCAGATAGGGCTCGGCCGCTTGGTCGGGCGCGGCGATCAGGCGGGTCGAGAAGGTCCGGTATCGGGACAGCGCGGTGACGAGCTCGTCTTCGAGCAGCTGCGACAGGTCGCGGACCAGCTCCGGCGGCCCGATGGCGGGTTGGACGAACACCGCCACCACGGGCGTCCGGTGCGGGATGACCCGTATGGTCGAGCCCGCGAGCGCCGGCTGCTGACGACGGAGGGCGTCGACATGCGACCGCAGTTCGGCGGAGGGCTCGATGTCGAGCGCATGGGCCAGAGCCTTGCGGCATTGCTCGAACTGGCGCAGAGCGGCCCCGATGGCGCCCTTTCGCGCCTGCAGATCGATCAGGATACGGTGCCCGCGCTCATGCGCCGGGTCGACCCGGAGCAGCGCCTGGGCAAGCGCCTCGATATCATGGTCCCGCCCGGATCTCTCCCCCGCCGCGACGGCGTCCTCCAGCGCATGGATAATGGCGGCCTGGCGGGATGCGCGCTCAGCCTCCAGCCAGTGGTCGAAGGCCGTGCCCGGCGATGCGACGCCGTCGAGCAGCTCGCCCGTCCACTCGGCGCTTGCCTGCAGGACCGACTCCACGGTCCCAGCCGCCAGGAGGCGGTCGATATAAAGGGCGTCCACGGCCAAGGTCCGGATGTCGAGCCGCACCGACAGGCGGTCGGCGATGAGCAGGTCGTCGGCCCGATCGTCGAAGCTCTGCCGCAGCTCGAGCAGGGCATGACGCAGCGACCCCTGCGCCTGCGCCTGGCCGCGATCGCCCCAGAACAGCCCGATCAGGCGCTCGCGCCGAGCCTGGCCGTTCGGCTGCAGGGCAAGATAGGCGAGAAGGCAGAACGCCTTCCTCAAGCGCGGCGTGCAATCGGTCCCGTCAGGCCCGACCAGTCGCGGATTCCCGAAGAGCTTCAGCGCAAAGCCGCCCATATCCATGACCGTCGCCTCGCCTTCCCGGCAGAGAACGTCGTCAGCGACGCCACCAACTGCACAGTCATCAGAAAAAGACGGCCGAACTTTCGGACCCCAGGAATTCTCTCTCTGCCGCCGAGAAAACCCACAGGATGCGGATATCTTCCTCTGATCTGTCGACATATTTGAATATAGTAAGATATAACTATGATTAAATTGTGTCTATCTTTACAAAATTCTGAACTCACTCGGAAGACTGCCGGGATATCTCGGGTGCGCCTATGCGTTTGGCTGATTCGTCACAAAGCATCAGACGTGCTAAAATCGTTTCGACGTATTGGATCGCTTTTCTAATCGCCTTTCTAGCCGAGCATTTTTCGGTCAATCCTCGAGGTTGACATGGCATCTTTCGATGAGGCTGCGGCAGATGCCGCGAAGCCACCCGATCTCGCTGAGGCTATCGCCGCGTTGGCAAAGGCGATCAAGCTGGAGCGGGAGACGCCAAGCGAATCAGGCGCGATCAAGTGGTTGAAGAGCATAGCCGAAGCCCTTCTGCCGAGCGTCGTGATGTTCGTCCTCGGCTTCATCTTCATCCAGGGAGTCGAGCTGGACCTGAAGCGTGAGGAATTCACTGCCTCGGCGGCTGAAAAGCTCGAGAGCTACGTCAACGGTTTGCTCACCCCCAAGCCCAACACATCAATGGAGGAACTGCGGGCAACAGCGCTGGCACTTGGTGGCTTCGGCGGTGTCGCTGCGGTCCCGCTCGTCAGCATCGTCGAACACGGCGAGGAGCAGCAGATCGCGGCGGCCCGGTTGGGGCTGACCCAGGCCGGACGGGTCGCGCCGGAGCAGACCTGCTCGACGATTGCCTCCGTGATCGACGACCGGACCGCGGCCTATAGGTGGCAGACCCGCAAGACTTTCGTGGAAGTCGCTGGCCTCGTCGGCTGCGTCGACGCCCGCGCACCGCTGGAGGAGCTTCGCTCCGGTCTCTCGGCAATGGTCGGCCTGACCGCCGAGCAACGCTCGAACTTCGTCCAGGCCATCGACGTGGCTCTCAAACGTATCGATGCGGCAAAAGGGAGGAAACGCGGATGGTTCTCCTGACAGTTCCGCGCGGCCTTCGTCGCCTCGCCGCCACGGCGGCGTCCCTTGTCGCCCTCCTGTGCGGCCAGGGAGCGCTGGCCCAGATCGACGGCTGCCCCGACAGCGCCGGGGGGCCCCGCGACAAGGTCGTGATCGGGTCGGTGGCCGAGCTGGTGGGCGCGGTCGGAGCACGCATGTCCAGAGCCCTGCTTGCCGCCTTTGAAATGCAGTTCGAGCAGGCGGAGTCCGAGCTCGGGAAAGAAGCCTTGATCCTGTATTGCGACGGGCGGCGCATCCGGGACAGCGGCTCCTACAGCGCCAGCGTCGTCGGCATCCTGAATGACGACCAGGTCCTGCTCGAGGTCGGCGCCCGGGCCGACGGTACGGACATCGCCCTGACCTACGTCGTGATCCCGATCCGGCACTATGTGTTCTTCGAGGACGGGCAGCAGTCGATTCCGGGCTATCATCAGGCCCTCTACGAACAGTCGCGGATCAGCGCCGGGCTGCAGGACCTGTTCAAGGGCAATGCCGAGCTGCGCCTGATGGCGGCACTGGCGCTGGCCCTGCGTCACGAAAAGCTCGCCGACGCCGAGACCGATGCCGGGCGCCGCCGCGAGCTCATCCACCGTTCGCGGGCATTCTATTGCGACGCCATCGGCTCGCTCGAAGCCGCCAGGCCGCGCAACGATTTCCTCGGCCTGCCGCCATCCGAATGGCAGGCCCTGGCAGACTTTGCCCGTACCGGGGCCGCGCGCCTGTTCCAGAAGGCCGTCGCCGACACCAGCATTGTCAGCACTCTGTCCGTCGTCGACTCCGAACGAGGCGGCCAGGGCGCCGCCAGTTCCGCCTGTCTTTCTCTGTCGTGATCGAGAGAGCGCCCAAGATCGGGAAAGGCCAGACCATGCCCCCCTTCCTCGCCGCGGCAAGACATCTGATCCCGGTTTCCTTGCTGGTCGCCGCAGCCCTCCCCTTCACGACCGGGACGGCCGGGGCCGGCGGCTTCACCGCCTGCGAGTCCCCCTTCGTCTTCGACGGTTCGGCCGCGAATATCGTCCCGATCGAATTTCTCGCGACCACGGCCGATCAGGAGTCGGCGGATCCCGACCGGCGGCGGCAGATCCAGGAGACGGCGCAGCACCTCGCCTGGCTGATGAAGCTCGACAGCTGGCACCAGCCCACCTATGGCAGCCTCGGCGTCGTCAGCCACATGTTCCTCGAGGGGACCTGCGAGCCCGACGTGGTGCTCGACCGGCTGATCCGCGGCGGCGCGAGCGCGCCGATCCGGCCCGGCCAGGTCCTGGTGGTGCTGCAGGGTCGCATCTTCACCGAGGGCGAGGATATCTTCCTGCAGAGCCGGCTTCGCGGCTTCAGGCGCAATGCGGTGCCTCCCGGCGAGGCCCCGACGCTGTCTGGCTATTTCGAGGACGAGGGGCTGACGGCCACGGTGGGGAACGGGTCCGCGGCATTGACCGCAACGCTGCCGTTGCTCGACATCATCTTCGCACCGCGGGCGGTGACGAGATCCGAGCTCCAGGAGATCGACTCCATCTTCGTGGAGGCAAGCATCGTTCGCGCCGAGCCGTCACTTTCATCGCGCGGCAGCCCGCTGCGGTTCGAGCCGGGGCAGCCACATGCCTTCACGGTGGAGATCACCGACGGCGGAAAATGGCTGAAGGTAACGGACATCTTCGGCGGCATTTCCGGCTACATCCGCGCCGACCCGGAGGTCTCCGCCTTCCTGCACCGGAAGCTGCCTGAGCTTGATTTCCTCAACGGCATGCTGGGCTATCTGAGGATCCGGCAGGCCCGATCCGGTCTCGGCGACTACCCTCCCCCGCCGGAGTCCGCGGCGCGGCAGGCGGAAGAGCGCCTCACCCGCTTCATCGAGCGCGACGAGGGCGCCCGGGCGGCGGATGCGCGCGCCCTCGCGGCCGCGCTGATCGGCAGCCTGGCGGCGGACGGAGAGGATTGGCGCGGGGCGCGGGCGCGCTTCGCCGAGGCCGCGGCAGCGTCTCCCTATCGTCCCGCCTATCGGACGCTGCTCGGCGTGGCCGACGCCCGGCTCTGCTGTGCCGCGGCGCCGGCGCCCGGGTTCGACGATCCCGCGCGCTCATTCACCGACAGCCTCTCGCTCGATCCCGAAAACCTCGTGGCGCTTCGAAATCTCGACACCTTCCTCGCATCCCTGGCCAGGCTGGCCGAGATCAACGCAGTCCCAGCCGGGATCGACGCCTCACGCCTGGCACAACGCCGGGAGGTCGTGCAGAAGGTGCTGTCGAACGTCAAGGAGCCGCAGGACCGATAGCCCCGCAAGCTCCGCGTTGGCACACGAGATCAGCCGATCGTCATCAGGCTGGCATTGCCGCCGGCCGCGGCGGTGTTGTTGCTGACCGAGCGCTCCAGCAGCAGCCATTCCAGGGCGTAGAAGGCACGGGCCCCGGCGAGGTCGTCGCGGGTGACACCCTGAACCGGCACCAGCGGGCCCGGCCGGGCCGCGACCGCCTGGTTCACCGCATGCAGGGCGTCGCTGTCGCCCTCGAACAGCACCGCGTCGGCCTCGGCCGAGGCCCAGTCGTCGGCACGGGACAGGAGCGGCTTCAGCGACGCTGGCACGGCCTTGAGCAGCGCGTCGGCGACCTCCGCCGGGGCCGACAGCACCGCCTTGTTGCCGGTGGCCAGGGCCGCGCCGATCTGCAGCGCCGCGCCGGCCGCGGTCTGGGCCAGGCACAGCACCGTGCCGCGCGGCTCCAGGCTGTAGCTGTTCTTCTCGCCGACCGGTCCGGGCAGGTCGAGGGTGACGCCGAGCGGGCTGCGCGCTTCGAAGGCAGAGACGCGGTCGGCCTCCGCCGTCCGGCCGGCCTTGCGCAGGGCGGCCGTCCAATCGCGCAGCGGCTGGAAGCGCTTGTCGTCCACGGCGCCTTCGGCCGGCACCGGCCCGGCCTCGGGCCGGACCGAGAGCAGCCGGTACAGATACATCGGCCCGCCGGCCTTGGGCCCGGTGCCGGACAGGCCGTGGCCGCCGAAGGGCTGCACCCCGACCACGGCGCCGATCAGGTTGCGGTTGACGTAGATGTTGCCGGCCGTGGCGCGGTGCGAGACCCGGGCGATGGTCTCGTCGATGCGGGTGTGGACGCCGAAGGTCAGGCCGTAGCCGGTGGCGTTGATCGCCTCCAGCAGCCGGTCCAGCTGGCTGCGGCGGTAGCGCAGCACATGCAGCACCGGGCCGAACACCTCGCGCTTCAGCTCGGCGATGTCGTCGATCTCGATCAGCGTCGGCGGCACGAAGGTGCCGTGCTTCGCCGCCTCCGGCAGCGGCAGCGCCTGGGTCTTGCGGCCCTTGGCCTGCATCGCCTCGATGTGCTTCGCGATGATCGCCCGCGCCTCGTCGGTGATCACCGGGCCGACATCGATGGCGAGGCGGTCGGGGTTGCCGATCGCCAGCTCCGCCATCGCCCCCTTCAGCATGGTCAGAACGCGGTCGGCCACATCCTCCTGGATACACAGCACCCGCAGCGCCGAGCAGCGCTGGCCGGCGCTGTCGAAGGCCGAGGCCAGCACGTCGCCCACCACCTGCTCCGGCAGCGCCGACGAGTCGACGATCAGCGCGTTCTGGCCGCCGGTCTCGGCGATCAGCGGGATCGGCCGACCCTCCGGGTCCAGCCGGTCGGCCAGCACCTTCTGGATGATCTTGGCGACCTCGGTCGAGCCGGTGAACATCACGCCGCGGGTGCGGCTGTCGGCGACCAGCCGCGCCCCGACCTCGCCTGCGCCCGGCACCAGTTGCACCGCCCCGGCCGGCACCCCGGCCTCGCGCAGCAGGCGCACGGCGGCGGCGGCGATCAGCGGCGTCTCCTCGGCCGGCTTGGCCAGCACGGCGTTGCCGGCGGCCAGCGCCGCCGCCACCTGGCCGGTGAAGATCGCCAGCGGGAAGTTCCACGGGCTGATGCAGACCACGGGGCCGAGCGGCCGGTGGGTGTCGTTGGAGAACTGGTCGCGCACCTGGGCCGCATAGTAGCGCAGGAAATCGACCGCCTCGCGCACCTCGCCGATGGCATTTGGCAGGGTCTTGCCGGCCTCGCGGATGATGGTGCCCAGCAGGGCCGGCATCCGCGCCTCCATCAGGTCGGCGGCGCGCAGCAGACAGGCGGCGCGGTCGGCCGGCGGCGTGGACTGCCAGATCGGCGCCGCGGCGGCGGCCTGGGCCATCGCCTCATCGACCTGGTCGGCCGAGGCCTCGACCACCTGCCCGACCACGTCACGCCGGTCGGCCGGGTTGCGGACCTCGCGGGCGGGGCCGTCGCGGTCGCCATCGCCCAGCATCGGCACGGCGCGGACCACCGCGTCAGCGCCGGACAAGAGGGCGGCCGACAGCGAGGCCAGGCGCTGCTCGTTCGACAGGTCGATGCCGGCGGAGTTGTCGCGGCTGTCGCCGAACAGGCCGCGCGGCGAGGCGATCTTGGCATGCGGCGCGCCCAGCGGCTGCACCTTGCGCGCCGCCTCGACCGGGTCGGCGATCAGCTCGTCGATCGAGACGTCGGGGTCGCCGATGCGGTTGACGAAGGAGGTGTTGGCCCCGTTCTCCAAGAGGCGCCGGACCAGATAGGCCAGCAGCGTCTCATGAGTGCCTACGGGTGCGTAGATACGGCACGGCCGGTCCAGCTTCTCGCGCCCCACCACCTCCTCGTACAACCCCTCGCCCATGCCGTGCAGGCACTGGAACTCGTACTGGCCGCGATAATAGTTCTCGCCGGCCATCTTGTAGATGGTCGCCAGGGTCTGGGCGTTGTGGGTTGCGAATTGCGGGAACACCGCATCCGGCGCCGCCAGCAGCTTGCGGGAGCAGGCCAGGTAGCTGACATCGGTGTAGATCTTGCGGGTGTAGACCGGGAAGCCTTCCAACCCGTCGACCTGGGCGCGCTTGATCTCGCTGTCCCAGTACGCGCCCTTGACCAGCCGCACCATCAGCCGGTGGCCGCTGCGCCGGGCCAGGTCGATGACATAGTCGATCACGAAGGGGCAGCGCTTCTGATAGGCCTGGACGACGAAGCCGATGCCGTTCCAGCCGGACAGCGCCGGGTCGAAGCACAGCGCCTCCAGCAGGTCGAGCGACAGCTCCAGCCGGTCGGCCTCTTCGGCGTCGATGTTGAGGCCGATGTCGTAGCTGCGGGCCAGCACCGCCAGGGCCGTCAGCCGCGGCAGCAGCTCGGTGGTGACGCGGTCGGCCTGGGCGCGGGAATAGCGCGGATGCAGCGCCGAAAGCTTGATCGAGATGCCCGGCCCCTCGTAGATGCCGCGCCGCTCCCCCGCCTTGCCGATGGCGTGGATCGCCTGCTCGTAGTCGCGGTAGTAGCGATCGGCGTCGGCCGCGGTGGTCGCCGCCTCGCCGAGCATGTCGTAGGAGTAGCGGAAGCCGCGGGCTTCCAGCTTGCGGCCGTTGGCCAGCGCCTCGGAGATGGTCTGGCCGGAGACGAACTGCTCGCCCATCATCCGCATCGCCATGTCGACGCCCTTGCGGATCAGGGGCTCGCCGCCGCGGCCGATCAGCCGGGTCAGGGCGGCGGACAGGCCGGCCTCGCTGTTGGTGGTCACCAGCTTGCCGGTCACCACCAGGCCCCAGGCGGCGGCGTTGACGAACATCGACGGGCTCTGGCCGACATGGGACTGCCAGTCGCCGGAGGATATCTTGTCGCGGATCAGCGCGTCGCGGGTGGCGCGGTCGGGGATGCGCAGCAGCGCCTCGGCCAGGCACATCAGGGCCACGCCCTCATGGCTCGACAGCGAGAACTCCTGGATCAGCCCCTCGACCCCGGCGCCGACGCCCTTGGCGCGCAGCGCCTCGACCAGGGTGCGGGCGATGCCTCGCGCCCCGTCGGTCACCGGCTTCGGCAGGGTGGCGCCGGCCAGGATGAAGGGCAGGCACTCCTCCTCCGGCCGGCGGTAGGCGGCTGTGATCTTGGCGCGGAGCACGGTCTGCGGCTGCACCGACTGGGCGAAGTCGAGGAAGGGCTGCGGCCCGGACTCCTCGGCCGCCGACGCGTCTGTCAGATCGCCGGCATCGGCCTCATCGGGGCCGCCGAAGGTCTCGCCGCGCTCGACCCGGTCGAGCATCGCCAGCATCGCCTGCTTGACCAGCCAGTGCGGGGTGCGGCCCTGCCGCTCCGCCGCCGCCTTCAGCCGCGCGCGCAGCTCGTCATCGATCTTCACGCCGAATGTCGTGCTGCCCATGGCCCTGCCCCGCGAGTTTGTTCTGCGGCAGTAGTACCATCAAAAGGGCAAAAGGTGCAACCTTAGCGATGAATAGGTTGCACCTTCCGATAAATGCCGAGAGCGTAGCCGTTTTGCGGAGTCACACCGATTGCCTCTCCCGCCTGGCGGGAGAGGTCGGGCGTCCGCGGGACGGCTGGGGGGCTGGCCCAGGCCCCGAAAAAATCCCTCACCCAGAGCCGCTTCGCCTCGTCGAAGAAAGTCGCTAAAGCCCCTTTTTACTGCGCGAACTAACTGCCAATTTCTCAACCAGTTCATCAGTGATAGGCTTGTTCACCGAGAACGTAACTCCGGTCTTTGTTGCCTTGAGTTTTAAAGAAGCGATCTCATCAGCGTGGGCAGCAATTGCACCCGGATCAACATATAGACCGCATTGTTTACTAAAGGCAGCATAGCCCGCGATGATCGTTTCTTCGATCTGAAATCCGGGCATATCGTACTTAATGACTTCTTCGGCGCCTGGTAGTGCTCGCGATAGCTGTGCACGCAGTTGGCCCAACATGGGGCGAAACTGCTCCGGCGCGGCGGCTATATAGGCGTCATGGTTATTCTTCTTCGTCATGCCGACAGTGTGCCTTTTGGCATATCCAAAGGCAACACAGGGGGCGCTGGTACGACAAGTTCGCCACCAACCTAAGGCCGCCATTTGGCTGGCCGCCGTCACGTGGCGGTTATGAGGCTGGAGCCTAGGACAGCCAGATCGGTTGCCGCGGCGGGACACGTCCGGTGAGTGCGGCCTCGATGCAGTCGCCGAGGGTGCCGAGGCGCACGGCGCAGCCCGACAGCCCAGGCCCGTAATGGGCGTATTTGCCGGAGGTGGTGATGACCGTCTGCGTCGCCACCGGGAACACCGGCCGCGAGATCGAGCACCAGCACAGGTCGGGGATCGCGTCGACGCCGCCGGCGCGGAGCGTCGCCAGGGTGCCGTCGGCCTCGGCGGCGGCGATCACCTGCCGGCCGGCGGTGACGATCACCGCGACGCCCTGCTTGCGCCGGCGGCCCGCCAGGCCATCGGCGAGCGCACGGCATTCCGCGAGCGAAGCGTGCGGGCTGCCGATCGCGACGAGATCCACCGCGTCCGGCCCCGCGTTCAGCCGGGCCCAACCCTCGGCCAACTGGGCACGGGTGATGACGACGCGGTCGACGCTGGCATCGATCATGGTCCCCGCCTCCGGCGTGACTCCCTCGACATGCAGCATCGGCGCCGCCGAGGTCGTACCGAAGGCCGCGCAGAGAGCCTTCAGGTCGTCCTGGTCCGGCCTTGCCCCGGCCAGCCCGCGCAGCAGGGGCACCCGGTCGGGCGCGGCGTGGCCGGCGAGATAGCCGATCAGCGGCCATGCCTCCGGTCCGGCGCCCTCGGGAAGCTCGACATCGACGATGCGCCGGGCCCGCCGGTGTTCGTCCAGGAAGGCGCCGGCAAGGGGCGCGCGACCGGTGAGCGCGATGCAGAGGTCAAGGAAGTCGGGATGCTTCGCCGTCCGCGCCCCGAGCACCGAGTTGGCGAAGATCACGGCATTCGATTCCGACCAGCCGATCGGCTCGCCCGCATCCGGCGGGTCGTCCAGCAGGTAAGGGGCGCAGGTGAAGGTCGGCCGGCACCCCATCCGCACATAGCTGTCGGCCAGCCGCGCCGCCGGCCCGCCGAAAGCCGGCGGCACTCCCTGCGCTTGCCAGTTCTGCCGGTCGACCGAGATAGCGTTCATCGTGGTCGGGACCCGGACCCGCGCGCCCAGCCGCTCCATCGTCTCGGCGAAGACGAGGTTCGCCGGTCCGGCATAGATGCAGCCGTCGATATGGGCGCGCGTCACATCGGTGAGCGCCGCCGCCCCCTGCTGCCGCGCCATGGCAATTAGGATGCGCATGGCCTGCTGCAACGCGGGGCCTTCACCGCCGTCGAGCATGGCGCGGTCGCGTGCCTCCAGCGCCAGCGCGCCGGGCGACGGCGACGCGATGGGGATCCGCCGCCCCTCGATCTCGACGGCCTCCGGCGAGATCGACGCCGTCCCGGCGGCGGCCACGGCCGCGAAGGCTTCGGCCGGCAGGCGCAGCACCGGGATCATCCGCCCGAACATCTCCGCCGCGACGATCGCGCCCAAAGTGAGCGTGTCCTCCGGCTCGGAGAAGATCAGCGCCGCCGGCGCCCGGCCGCCCATCGCCAGTTCGAGCAGCACGCCCGACCCCGAGCAGGAGCCGCGGCTGGTGGGCATCAGCACGACCGCCCCGGCGAGTGAGACGCCATGCCGGGGATGATGCACGTCGATCACCATCCCGGTGGCGGCGTCCACCCCGCCCCAGAAACTCAGCCCCTCCTCCATGGCGACGACGGGACCGCTGACGGTCCCGGTCAGGATACTGAGCCCCGGACGAGGGCTGTCGGCGCTGGCTGGCATGCCTGGATCCCGCTGGCTGTTCCGGACCACGCCTATGTTCGCTCACGGCATTGGACAAGACCTAAATGTCATCCTTGGGCTTGACCCGAGGATCCAGGGGCTTTCGAGAGCAGTTCTCGGTGGCCCCTGGATTGCCGGGTCAAGCCCGGCAATGACAGGAAAAGGAAAGGATGCAGAACCCTGCGCCTAGACCAGGTCGCGCGGGATGTCCTCGGTCCAGGAGCGCTCGGTCACCACCTGCCCGTTCTCCTTTGCTGTCAGCTCGGTGGTCAGGTGCCAGCGGTCAAGATCGGCGGTCAGCACCGACCGGCTCTCGATCAGGATGCGCCAGCCCTCGCGCCCCATCTCATAGGACTGGGTCAGGACATAGCGGGCCGACAGCGGGTCGTCGTCGCGGATCACCAGCTCGCGCTTCAGGCTGTGCGAGGCCATGGTGTCGATCTCGTCGAAGCGCAGGATGCCCTCGCCGAACAGGCCGCCGATGCCCTCGGTGACATAGGTGGTCTCGCCGGTGACATGGTCCTGTTTGGAAAAGCGCCGGATCGTTCCGGACGACAGCTGGGTGGCCGGCGCGGACGGGCCTCGCACGGGCGGCTCGAACGCCACCGCATCCCCTGCCCCGCCTTGCCGCACCGGCAGGTCGAGATGGCTGACCCCGGCCTGCAGGGTCAGGGTGGCGGCGGTGGGCGCGGGCCAGACGGTCGGCCAGTAGCCGGTGGCGACGGCGATGCGGATGCGGTGCCCGACCGGGAAGCGGTGACCGCAATCGTTCAGCTTCACCCGCACCTGATAGCGCCTGCCGGGCTCCAGCGGCGCCGGGGACTCATGGCCGTCGCGATGGGTCAGGTTCAGCACGGCGTAGCTGACGCGGGCCGACCGCCCGTCCGGCGCCACCTCGCACAGCCGCACCGCCAGTTGCGCCACCGGCGCGTCCGAAGCGAGGTCGAGCAACAGCTCCGGCGCGCCCAGGATCTCCACCGCCTCGTCGAGCGGCGCGGTGTCGAAGAGCTGTGCCGCGCCGTCATCGAGGCGCTGGTCGACCGGCAGCTCGCCGGGACAGCCGGTGGCCATCCATTCGCCGGCCGCCTTGCCGTGGCTGAGCGGCGATCGGACCAGGATCTCGGCCTCAGGCCCGGCGGCATCGGCCAGCGCGCCCGGCGCGTTCAGGGCCCAGCGCCGGGGCTGGATCGTCGGGCTCGGCCACTCCGCCTCGCCGACCCAGCGGCCTTCGGTCTCGGCGCGGGTGCCGACGGGGGCGTTCCAGTCCTCGACGAAGGCGCGCAGCATCGGCTCCTCCATCACCCCGGTGTCGTGACCCTTCAGCCACTGGTCCCACCAGCGCAGCGCCTCCTGCAGGAAGCCGATCGCCGGGCCCGGCGCGCCGTCCTGCGGATAGACATGGCCCCAGGGGCCGATGATGCCGCGGCGCGGCACCTGCAGCCCGGCCAGCAGGCGCGGCACGGCGTTGGTGTAGCTGTCGGCCCAGCCGCCGACGGCCAGCACCGGGACCTGGATCGCCGACCAGTCCTCGCAGACCGAGCCGTGCTTCCAGTATTCGTCATAGCGCTGGTGGCGCAGCCACAGGGCCGGGAAGAATGGCATCCGCTCCAGCCGCTCCAGCCATTGCCGGCGCCAGCCCTCGCCGACGATGGCGGGGTCGGCCGGCCGGGCCTGATAGGCCAGCATGATGGCGCCCCACCACAGGTTGTCGTTGAGCAGGCAGCCGCCCTGGTAGTGGATGTCGTCCGCATAGCGGTGGTCGGTCGAATAGACGGTGATGATCGCCTTCAGCGCCGGCGGCCGGCGCGCCGCCACCTGCAGCGCGTTGAAGCCGCCCCAGGACTTGCCCATCATGCCGACGGCGCCGGTGCACCAGGGCTGCGCTGCGATCCAGGCGATCACCTCCAGCGCGTCGTCCTGCTCCTGCTTCAGGTACTCGTCCGCCATGTGGCCGTCGGACTCGCCGGTGCCGCGCATGTCGACGCGGATGGCGGCATAGCCCTGGCCGGCGAACCAGCCATGCATCGGCTCGTCCCGGCCGCGGGTGCCGTCGCGCTTGCGGTAGGGGATGTATTCCAGCACGGCCGGGGCCGGCGCCGTCTCCGCCCCCTCCGGCAGCCACAGCCTGGCGGCCAGGCGGGTGCCGTCGGCCAGCGGGATCCAGATGTTCTCCTCGACGCGGATCGGCATGTCGGGGTCTCCCATGAAGGCGGTCAGGCGGTGGTGCGCGCGGCGAGGACCTGGTCCAGCCAGTCGCGGCGCAGCTCGGGGACGGAGGCCAGCAACCGGCCGGTGTAGTCGTGGAAGGGCGGCGTGAAGATCTCTTCCGTCGGCCCCTGCTCCACCACGCAGCCGCGCTGCATCACCGCGGTGCGGTCGGCCAGGCGGCGGACCACGCCGAGGTCGTGGGTGATGAACAGATAGGCGACGCCCAGCTCGTCCTGCAGCCGGCGCAGCAGGCGCAGGATCTCCTCCGCCACCAGCGGGTCGAGCGCCGAGGTCACCTCGTCGCAGATCATCAGGTCCGGCTTCGCCGCCAGGGCCCGGGCGATGCAGACGCGCTGCTTCTGCCCGCCCGACAGCGCCCCGGGCAGCCGGTCGGCGAAATCAGGAGCCAGGCCGATCAGGCCGAGCAGCCTTGCGATCTCCTGCTTCTGTTCGCGCCCCTTGAGGCCGAAATAGAAGGTCAACGGCCGGCCGATCGCCTCGCCCACCGTCTGGCGCGGGTTCAACGCCACATCCGGCAGCTGGTAGACCAGCTGGATGCGGCGCAGCAGGTCGCGGCCGCGGGCGGTGTAGGACGGTGGCAGCGCCTGCCCGTCCAGCCGCACCGCCCCGGCTGTCGGCGGCAAGAGGCCGGTGATCACCCGCGCCAGGGTCGATTTGCCGGAGCCGGATTCGCCGATCAGGCCCAGCACCTCGCCCTTCTTGAGGTCGAGGTCGATGCCGTGCACCAGCACGGCGCCGTCCGGCGCCTCGACCCGCAGGCCGCGGATGGTGAGGATGTCGGTCATCGCCCCTCTCCCTGCGGCCGGGTGCGGCCGGCCAGCAGCCAGTCGACCACCAGGTTGACGCCGACGGTCAGCAGCGCGATGGCGGCCGCAGGGTACAGTGGCGCATAGAGCCCGTAGAGGATGCCCTGCTGGTTGTCCTTCACCATGCCGCCCCAATCGGCATAGGGCGGCTGGATGCCCAAGCCCAGGAAGGACAGGCCGGCGACGAACAGGAAGGTGAAGCAGAAGCGCATGCCGAATTCGGCGATCAGCGGCGCCGCCGCGTTCGGCAGGATCTCCTTGCGGATGAGCCACCAGGCGCCCTCGCCGCGCAGCCGCGCCGCCTCGGCATATTCCATGACGTTGATCCCCTGCCCCAGGATCCGGGCCAGGCGGAAGACGCGGGTGGAGTCCAGGAGTGCGATGGTGACGATCAGCACCGGCAGCGAGGAGCCGAGCGCCTGCAGCACCACCAGGGCCGAGATCAGCACCGGGATGCACATGATGGTGTCGACCAGCCGCGACAGCACGGTGTCGACCCAGCCGCCGCGCAGGGCGGCGAGGAAGCCGAGCGGCAGGCCGACGGAGAAGGACAGCAGCGAGGCCGCCAGCGACACGCCGATCGACATCTGCGCGCCGAAGAGCAGGCGCGAGACCATGTCGCGGCCGTTCTGGTCCAGGCCGAACCAGTTCAGCGCCGTGGCCGGGTCGAACGGGCCGCCGAGGATGTCCTCCTCGCCAAACGGGGCGAGCAGCGGCCCGAACAGCAGCGCGGCCAGGTTGAGGGTGATGATCGCCAGGCCGATCCAGGCCGTCAGGGGAATGCGTTTCATGGCCGTCTACCGGGGGTGCCGCAGGCGCGGGTTGAGCGCGATGGCGGCGATATCGGCCGTCATGTTCAGCAGCACATAGGCGGCACCGAACACCATGGCGCAGGCCTGCACCATCGGCAGGTCGCGCTTGGCCACCGCGTCGACCATGAAGCGGCCGAGGCCGTTGTAGTTGAACACCGCCTCGACCAGCACCACGCCGGTGATCAGGTAGGCGATGTTGAAGGCAACGACATTGACGACCGGCGCGGCCGCGTTCGGCAGGGCGTGGCGCAGCACCACGCGGCCGGTCTGCAGGCCCTTCAGATAGGCGGTCTCGACATAGGCGGAATCCATCACCGCCAGCACCGCCGTCCGGGTCATGCGCATGATCTGGGCGACGGTGACCAGCAGCAGGGTCAGCATCGGCAGCGTCGTCGCGTCCAGCCGCTCGGCGAAGCCCATGCCGGGATAGACGTCGGCCAGGCTGGGGAAGACCGGGTTCTGCACCGCCAGGACCAGGATCAGCACCAGGCCGAGGAAGTATTCCGGTAGCGACACGGTGCCGAGCGCGACGATGTTCACCAGCCGGTCGAACACCCCGCCGCGACGCACCGCGGTGAGGATGCCCAGGCCCACCGCCAGCGGCACGCCGATCGCGGCGGCATAGGCGGCCAGGAACATGGTGTTCCAGAAGCGCGGCCACAGCAGTTCCGCCACCGGCTGCTGGTTGGCCTGGGACTGGCCGAGATCGCCCTGGACGAAGCCCCACAGCCAATGGCTGTAGCGGAGCAGCGCCGGCACCTCGAGCCCGAGGTCCCGGCGCAAAGCGGCCAGCGATTCCGGCGTCGCCGACTGGCCGAGGATGGCCGAGGCGACGTCGCCGGGCAGCAGCTGGGTGCCGGCGAAGACCAGCACCGAGACCAGCCACAGGGTGAAAACGCCGAGCGCGATCCGCTTCAGGATCAGGGCCGTCATCAGGCCGCCAGCCAGACGCGCTCCGCCAGCCGGCCGCCCATGAAGTTGAACATCGGATGCGGGGTGACGCCCTGCACCTGGGTCGACACGCCGTCGAGATAGTCGCCGAACATCGGGATCATGGCGCCGCCATCGTTCGAGATCATCTCCTGCAGCGTCCAGTAGATCTCCTTGCGCTTGGCGTCATCCAGCAGGCCGCGCGCCTCCAGCAGCAGCTTGTCGAACTGCGCGTTCTTCCAATGGGTGTCGTTCCACTTGGCGTCCGAGGCATAGGCGATGGACAGCATCTGGTCGGCGGTCGGCCGGCCACCCCAGTAGCCCATGCTGAACGGCGCCTGCAGCCACACCTTCTCCCAGTACCCGTCGGGAGATTCGCGCTTGATGGTGACGTCGATCCCGGCCTTGGCCGCGGCGGCGCGGAAGATGGCGGCGGCGTCGACCGCGCCGCCGAAGGCGGCGTCGGAGCTGGAGAGCTCGACCTTCAGGTCGCTCATCCCGGCCTGCTGCAGATAGTGCTTGGCCTTGTCCGGGTCGTAGGCGCGCTGCGGCAGCTCGGTGTTGAAGAAGCGGTCGGTGCGCGGGATCGGATGGTCGTTGCCGAGCTGGCCATAGCCGCGCAGCGCCACCTTCAACAGCTGCTCGCGGTCGATCGCATGCTTGATCGCGAGCCGGACATTGACGTCGGAGAACGGCGCCTTGGTGCAATCCATCAGGAAGGTGAAGTGCTGGCCGCCGGCCGACTGCACTATCTGCAGCTTCGGGTTGCGCTTCAGCAGGTCGACCGTCTTGAAGTCCAGCCGGTTGATGGCGTGGACCTGGCCCGACATCAGCGCGTTGGTGCGGGCGGCGACGTCGTTAATGACGATGACCTCGACCGCGTCGACATTGGCGCAGCCCGGCTTCCAGTAGCTCGGGTTGCGGGTGAAGCGCGAGCGCACGCCAGGCTCGTAGCTCTCATAGACGAAGGGGCCGGTGCCGATCGGCTTCGACCAGTCGGTGAAGCCCTCCGGCACCACCAGGAAATGATAGTCGGACAGCAGGAACGGCAGGTCGGCATTGCCGCCGGTCAGCTCGATCGCGATCTGGCTCTCGGAGAGCTTGCGGACGTCCTTGATCTGCTCGGCGATGGCGCGGGCGGCGGAGCTGGTCTCGCCGCGGTGCAGATTGATCGAGTAGATCACGTCCTCGACCGTCAGCGCCTTGCCGCTGTGGAAGGTCACGCCCTGGCGCAGGGTGAACACCCATTCGGCCGCGCCCGGCTTGGCCTCCCAGCTCTCCAGCAGCTCCGGCACCGCCTGGTTGTTGCGGTCGATCTCGACCAGCCCGTTCATCAGCATGAAGGCCTGGTTCAGCGGCACCCAGTCGGTCATCACCCGCGGGTCGAGCGTGTCGGTGGTGCTGCCGCCGCCCATGCCCAGCTTCAGCACCCCGCCCTTGCGCGGCGTGTCCTGGGCGAAGGCGCGATTGAGGCTGCCCGATGCCGTCGCGAGGCCGAGGCCGGCGGCGCCCAGCAGCAGGCCGCGGCGCGTGGTTTCGAGTTGCGGGAAGTCCCTGCGTGTCATGACCGGTCCCTGTTGTCCGGGGTGGCGGGCGTTCGAGGACGCCCGGTGCGGCAGCCGTTGCGTCGCGCTGCCTTGAGCGGCCGGACCCTAGTGGATGACAGCAATAAGTCGGACATGATTTTTGGGCATGACCTCATGAGCAAAATTCGATGCCGCTTCCCGAGGCCGGCCCCTATGCAGGGCGCCTTCGTTGCCCGAGGTCGAATCGTGAGTCTGCCGGATGTGGTCGGCCTGGTCGGTGTCCTGGCTTATCTGCACGCCTATGCCCTGGCCCAGTTGCAGATCCTCGCGATCACGGACTGGCGCACCGCCCTCTTGAACATCGTGGGCGGCGTGCTGGTGATGTATTCGCTGCTGTGGAGCTTCAACCTGGCCTCCTTCGTGGCGCAGGCCTTCTGGATGCTGTTCACGGTCATCGGCCTGGTGAAGGCACGGCGGATGCGGGCGCGGCCGGCTGCCGCCGGCACTTAACCGGCGTTGCTGGCGACCAGCCAGTCCATCGCCTGGCGCACCACGCGGCGGACATGCCGGTCCAGCGGCCGCATCAGGTAGAACGAGCCTTCCGAGCGCAGGTGGAAGCCATTCGCCGGCACCAGTGCACCGGAGGCCAGCTGGTCGCGCAGCAGCCAGGTCCAGCCCAGCGCCGTGCCCAGCCCCTGCGACGCCGCCTGCACTGCCAGGGCATAAGAGCCGAGCCGCCAGACCCTTGCCTTGGCCGGGATCGTCATGGCTGCCGCGTCGAACCAGTGCGGCCAGTCCATCCATTCGCGCAGCGAATCCTCGATCGCCAGCAGGGTCGGCGCCGGGTCGTCCTGCAGCGCCGGCCGGCCGGGCGCCGCGACCGGCACGATCTCCTCGGTGCCGAGGACATGCAGCGCCACGCCAGACGGCTTTTCGTGCCGATAGAAGATCGCCAGGTCGAACTCGTCCAGCCGCAGGTGCTGAACGTCGTCGGTGACCCGCAGCCGGAGCTCGATCCCCGGCAGGGCGGCGTCCAGCGCCTTGAGCCGCGGCATGAGCCAGAGATCGGCGATGCCGTGCGAGCAGGCCAGCGTCACCTGGCGCGGCCCGGCCGAGCCGCGGACGCCATGGGTCACCGCCACTAGGTCGCCGAGGATGCGCCGGACTTCGGCGACATAGCTCTCGCCCAGCGGGGTCAGGCTGACGCCGGACGGGGTGCGCTGGAACAGCTTGCCGCCGATGAAGGCCTCGAGCTTCAGGATCTGGCGGCTGACCGCGCTCTGGGTCAGGCCGAGCTCGGCGCCGGCGCGGGAGAAATTGGCCAGCCGCGCCGCCGCCTCGAACACGACCAGGGCATTGAGCGGCGGCAGGCCGAGATGGGAGGACGCGGGCATTCACGCACTCAAGGGGAAGACCGCTCGCGGCACAAGCCGGGCGCGTCGGGATCGTCATTCGAACGACAGCAGAATCGTCATCGAACTTGTCTAGACCTCTATACGACCCCCGTCCGGAGAATCCGATGAGCACCAAGACCCTGGGGCCGGAGCCCCTGATCAATCCGACCGCCCGAGTCTCCAGCAGCCGCCTCGGGATCTACACCGAAGTCGGCGCTCATGCCGTGCTGAACGAGGTCACGCTCGGCGACTACAGCTATCTGATGGACGGGTCGATGGCCTGGTGCGTCGAGATCGGCAAGTTCTGCTCGATCGCCGCCTATACCCGCCTCAACGCCCCGAACCATCCGACCTGGCGGGCGACGCAGCATCACTTCACCTATCGCTCCGCCGCCTACGGCCTGGCGGACACCGACGACACCGATTTCTTCGCCTGGCGTCGCGACCATCGGGTGACGATCGGCCACGACGTCTGGATCGGCCATGGCGCCATCGTGCTGCCCGGGGTCACGGTCGGCACCGGGGCGGTGATCGGCGCCGGTGCCGTGGTCACCCGCGACGTCGCCCCCTACACCATCGTCGGCGGTAGCCCGGCCCGGCCGATCCGCCGCCGGGTGACCGAGGCGGTGGAGGCGCGGCTGCTGGCGCTGGCCTGGTGGGACTGGCCGCATGACCGGCTGCGCGAGGCGCTGCAGGATTTCCGCACGCTCGACGCCGAAGGCTTCTGCGCCAAGCATAGCGGCTGACGGAACCGACCGTCCCGTCCCCCGGTTGTTGCAAGGCCTGCTGCCGCTACCGGGAGGACCGGCCGATTACCGCGATCACCGCCGCTGCCGCGCCGACGCTGCACGACCCGCAGGCGGAGGCCTTCTATGCCGAGGCCCTGCGCGACCTGGCGGCGACCGGCCTTCCCTTCCTGCTGGCGGGCACCTACGCCGTCAGTGCCTATACTGGGATCTCGCGGCCGACCAAGGATCTGGACATCTTCTGCAAGGCCGGGGACAGCCCTCGGATTCTTGGACATTTCCACGACCTCGGCTTCTCGATCGAGATCGAGGACGAGCGCTGGCTCGGCAAGGTGCACAAGGGCCGGCACTTCTTCGACGTGATCTACGCCTCGTCGAACGGCACCATGCCAGTGAACGACCAGTGGTTCGAGCATGCCCGTGAGATCGAGGTCTTCGGCACCCAGGTGCAGATTGTCGCCCCGACCGAGCTGATCTGGTCCAAGGCCTTCATCCAGATGCGCCACCGCTACGATGGCGCCGATGTGATCCATGTCATCCTGAAGCAGCACGACCAGATCGATTGGCAGCGGCTGCTCGGATACATGGAGCTGCATTGGGAGATGCTGCTGGTCCATCTGATGAATTTCCGCTGGGCCTATCCGACCGAGCGCAACCGGGTGCCGCGCTGGCTGATGGACGAGCTGATGGACCGGCTGCGCCACCAGCTCGACCTGCCGCCGCCGCAGATGAAGGTGTGCCGCGGCCGCATGCTGTCGCGGGTCGACTACGCCATGGCGGTCGACGAGTGGGGCTTCGCCGATGTCGGCGGCGAGGGCGAGTGGCGCGACGCGTGACACAGGAGAACAGGACCGACTCATGGCGGAGAACGGAAAATTCACCGTCGCCGCGATCGGCGACATCCATGTCAAGGACGAGTCCGATCCGCTGCGCGAGATGTTCGGCGAGATCGCGCAGGCGGCCGACGCGCTGGTGCTGTGTGGCGACTTGACCGATACCGGCACGGTGGGGCAGGCCGAGCGCCTGGCCGAGGATCTGCGCGCCTGCCCGGTGCCGGTGATCGGCGTGCTGGGCAACCACGACTATGAATGCGGCGAGATTGACAAGGTGCGGTCGATCCTGACCCAGGCCGGGCTGCGGCTGCTGGACGGCAGCGCGGTCGAGATCGATGGCGTCGGCTTCGTCGGCGTCAAGGGATTCGCCGGCGGCTTCGGCCGGCGGATGCTGGGCTCTTTCGGCGAGCCGGAGACCAAGGAGTTCGTCTCCGTCGCCGTGTCCGAGGCGATGCGGCTGGAGAATGCTATGCGGACGGTGAAGACGCAGCGGGCGATGGTGGTGCTGCACTACGCCCCGATCTCCGAGACCATCGAAGGTGAGCCGCTGGAGATCTACCCCTTCCTCGGCTCGTCACGCCTGGCCGAGACGATCGACCGCTTCACCGTCAGCGCGGTGGTGCACGGCCACGCCCATCGCGGCGTCTACCAGGGCCATACCCCGGGCGGCGCGCCGGTCTACAACGTCGCCTGGGCGATCGAGAAGCCGAGCGGCCGGCCCTATGCGCTGATCGAATTATGAGCCGGGGCGCTCCAATAGAAAGGGCCGCCCTGCGGCGGCCCATGCCCTTCGATGCGGCCTCGTCACCAGGTGCGGACGTCGCCCGTGTCGACATGGACGAAGTTCGAGCGCGGATAGTAGCCGACACCGCCGGCCTGCAGCCCGACCGCATTGCGGCGCAGGCTGGCCAGGCTCATATTCGGCATGAAGATGTCCGCCGCCTGGCCCTGAATGTGCAGGGAGTTGCGCGCGACGCCGCGGCTGCGGCGGGCCAGCATGGCGTTGGTGGCGCGGGAGCGATAGCCGCAGACGACATGGATCGGCTCGTCCGACCCGCCCTTGCGCTGCAGCGTATTGAGGATGTCGAGCAGCCCCGGGTCCATCACCCGGACCTCGTCCGACCGCCAGTCGCGCAGGAAGTAGTTGAACTTCGCCAGGACGTCCGGGTTGTACCAGCCGTCGACGAAGTACTCTTCCTTGATTTCGACGAGATTGTGGGCGTCGTAGAGATGCAGCGTTCTTCGGTTGGTGGCGGCCAGGGCTGAAAGTGGTGCGATTGGCGCGACGGCTGCGGCTGCGACAGCCCCGGCCGACAACCTGAGGAATTGCCGTCTCTGCATCGTTCCCGCTGCTCCTAACTTCACTAACTGCGCATCCGGCATTTCTGGCGTTTTACACGCCTATACTCGGCGCCGGGCGTTCGATGGCGTCCTTTGTGAAGCAGGGCGAAGCGGGAATCAACAGTTTCTTCGTCGATTTACAAAGAAACTCTGTGACATAATGGCAACATTGTGGTAGATCTGTCGCACTTTTAGTGAAGACAAAAGTAAAAACGTCAAAAATCATAATATAGATTTTACGCCCATTCGAAATCATCAAGGTAAAATAAAAACGGGCGACCGAAATTCGGCCGCCCGTCGGAGCAACGTTAGAATCGTACGAGGATTTCAGCGGGACGATGCGAGTTGTTCGCGCCGGGTTTCACGGGCCTGGAGCGCTGCGATGACCTTGGCGTCGATGCCGTAAATGTCGTCGCGGAACGCCACCTCGCCGGTCCGATCGATCCATGCGGTCTGGTAGACGAGGTAGAGCGGCATCGGAGCCGGCAGGTTGATCCGAGTCGTTGGGGTCCAGCTGCCCATCACCCGCTCCCGCCGCGCCGGCGACCAGTCGGGCGACCCGTCGAGCAGATAGTCGGCCAGCCAGATCGGATCCTGCAGCCGGACGCAGCCATGCGACAGGGCGCGGGCGCTGCGCTTGAAGTAGCTCTTCGATGGCGTGTCGTGGAGATAGACGCTCCAGTTGTTCGCCATCATGAACTTGACCTTACCGAGAGCGTTGCCCGGCCCGGGATCCTGCCGGATGCGCATCGACCGCATGGTGCCGGCGCCGACGCCGTACCAGTCGACATAGTCGGCACTCATCTCGCGCGAGCCGCCGCCCCAGCCGGAGAACAGCCGGTAGTTGCGGCTGGCGAGGTAGCCCGGATTGTTGCGCAGCTTCGGCAGGTACTCCTTGGCGGCGATCGAGGGCGGAATGGTCCAGGTCGGGTTGAACTCGAGATAGGTCAGGGCGCTGTTGAACAGCGGCGTCTGGTTCTTGGGCTGGCCGACCACGACATCCATGGTCCGCACCAGCTGGCCGTCGGCGACGATGTCCATGGTGAAGGCGGCGACGTTGACCATCAGGTAGTCGGGGCCGAGATCGTCCGGCAGCCAGCGCAGCCGCTCCATGCTGGCGACGATCTGGTTCATCCGCTCCGGACCCTGGCGGTTCAGCACGGCCAGGGTGGCCCGGCCGAGGATGCCGTCCGGCTTCAGCCCGTGCTTGGTCTGGAATTGCTCCACCGCGGCCACCAACTGCGGGTCGTAGAGGTGGCTCTGGTCTGCGGGATCGCCGACGAGCTCGCCGGTGGCGGCCAGACGAGCGCGCAGCACCGGCACCCGGTCGCTCTCCTCACCCGGGCGCACACTGTTGCCCGCCGGGATGGTCGGCCAGCCGGCCTCGGCCAGCGTCTCGAACCCGCTCAGCGCGCCCTTCAGCTGCTGGTACAGCGCGTGCTTCGGCGCCAGGTCGGCCAGGAACCGGTCCGGGTCGGGCAGCATCGACGCGGCGGTGGCCAAAGCCGCACGGTCGACCGGCTTCGGTGTGATGTCGAAGGTGGCGTCGATCTGGCGCGGCACCAGCCGGCCGGAATGCACGTCCACGCCGTAACGCATCACCGCGGCGCTGAGCAGGATCTCGGTCGCGACGACGTCGTCGGCATCGGCGGAGCGGATCAGCTCCTTCAGCGAGTCGACATAGTAGTCGGACGGGACCAGCCCCTCCTCACGCGCCCTGGCCAGCCGCGCTACGATCGGCTCGACGCGCGGGTCGAGCCGCCCGTCCATGTCGATCCACAGCGGGAACCAGCCACGGCCGGCATAGAGGTCGCGCACCTCCCGCGCCTTCAGCACCACGTCGCCGACGGTGATCGTGTCGGCGTCGCCGATGACGGCCTCGATCGCGGCGCGCGGATCGGACAGGGAGGCCGCGTTCAGCGACGCGGCGGCCGGCGTCAGCCCGGCCTGTGCCACCGCCGGCAGGGCAGCCGCGCCAAGCAGCAGGGACAAAAGCGGGACAACGAAGCGTCGCATCAATGAATCTCCAGCAATCTTCAGATACGTAGCGCGGCACGGGGCGCAGAGAAGTCCTTTTGCCGTGATGCGATCGTGAAAGTCACACACCGTTGCTGCATAGCAACATAATCATCGAATTTTAGCAATATACGCCTAACGGCTGCAGTGGCTTTGCCCTTCCCGCCCACGGATCGGCCGCTTAGGGTACGCGCCATGAACGCCGCCACGCCCCCTTCCGTCATCGACGCCGCCAAGGGCCGTCATCCCTTGCGCTCGCTCGCCCCCTATCTCTGGCCGGCCGGCCAGCTGGAGATGCGGGCCAGGGTGGTGCTGGCGGTGCTGCTGCTGATCGCCGCCAAGATCGCCAGCGTCTACACCCCGATCTTCTACAAGGACGCGATCGACGCCCTGTCGGTGAAGGGCGGGCTGCCGCTGATCCTGCCGGTCGGCGTCATCCTGGCCTATGGCGCGGCCCGGGTGCTGAGCCTGGCCTTTGGCGAGCTGCGCGACGCGATCTTCGCCAAGGTGGCGCAGCGCGCCATCCGCCGCACCGGCCTCGCCACCTTCCAGCACCTGCACGCCCTGTCGCTGCGCTTCCATCTCGACCGCCAGACCGGCGGCCTGTCGCGGGCGATCGAGCGCGGCAACGCGGCGATCGACACGCTGCTGCGCTTCATGCTGTTCAACATCCTGCCGACGCTGGTCGAGATCCTGTTCGTGGTCGCCGTGCTGTGGTGGATCCTCGACCTTTGGTTCGCGCTGGTGACGCTGGCCACGGTCGTCCTCTACATCGCCTTCACCCTGTGGGTGACGGAATGGCGGACCAAGTACCGCCGCCAGATGAACGAGACCGACCAGGAGGCCAACACCAAGGCGATCGACAGCCTGCTGAACTTCGAGACGGTCAAGTATTTCGGCAACGAGGACCACGAGGCGCGGCGCTACGAGGCGTCGCTGATCCGCTACGAGCGGGCGGCGGTGCGCAGCCAGGTGTCGCTGTCGCTGTTGAACATGGGCCAGGCCGCGATCATCGCCATCGGCCTGACCGCGGTGATGTGGATGGCCGCGGCCGGCATCGTCGACGGCCGGCTGACGGTCGGCGACTTCGTGCTGGCCAACACCTATCTGATCCAGCTGTACCTGCCGCTGAACTTCTTCGGCTTCGTCTATCGCGAGGTGAAGCAGGCCCTGGTCGACATCGAGAAGATGTTCTCGCTGCTCGGCGTGCCGCAGGAGGTGACGGACGCGCCCGGCGCCCAGCCGTTGCAGGTGCAGGGCGGCACGGTCAGCTTCACCGATGTCGAGTTCGGCTACGACCCGCGCCGCGCGATCCTGAAGGGCGTCACCTTCGCCGTGCCGGCCGGGCACACGGTCGCCATCGTCGGGCCGACCGGAGCCGGCAAATCGACCATCAGCCGCCTCTTGTTCCGCTTCTACGACATCACCGCGGGGTCGGTGCGGATCGACGGCCAGGACATCCGCGACATCACCCAGGCCAGCCTGCGCGCCGCCATCGGCATCGTCCCGCAGGACACGGTGCTGTTCAACGACACCATCCGCTACAACATCGCCTATGGCCGCCCGGGAGCGAGCGACGAGGAGGTGGTGGCCGCGGCGCAGATGGCGCGGATCCACGAGTTCGTGCTGCGCCTGCCCGACGGCTACGACACCAAGGTCGGCGAGCGTGGGCTGAAGCTGTCGGGCGGCGAGAAGCAGCGCGTGGCGATCGCCCGCACGATCCTGAAGGACCCGGCGATCCTGCTGTTCGACGAGGCGACCTCGGCGCTCGACACCAACACCGAGCGCGAGATCCAGGCCAATCTGCGCGAGGTCAGCCGCGGCAAGACCACGCTGGTGATCGCGCACCGGCTGTCGACCGTGATCGATGCCGACGAGATCATCGTGCTGGCCGACGGCCGCATCGCCGAGCGCGGCAGCCACGCCCAGCTGCTGGCCGAGGACGGCCGCTATGCCGAGATGTGGCGCCGGCAGCAGGAGGCGGCGGAGCGCGGCGAGCTGGTGGCCCCGGACCGGCCGAACCGCGATCCGGAGATGGTCGCGGCGTCTTGACGGCGCGGCGACGGCAGGAGTCCGATCGGATGCGTTTCTCGAGCCGATCCTTCGCCTGGTGCCTGCTGCTGCTCGCGATGGCCTGCGCCCCGGCGGGCCGGGCGCCGGCGGAGGAGGCATCAGGGCCGCTGCCGCAATCGGTCCTGTTCTCGCAGGCCTTCGGCTCCGGCTTCACCGTCACGCCGCCCGACGGGCCGATCGAGCTGTCGGGGATTGAAATCGGCAAGCTGGGGGTGCCGAGCGGCCGGATCGTGGCCTGCGACCCCTTCGTCTGCGACGGCACCGAGGCCTTCAGCCGGCGCGTGCCGGCGGGCAAGTTCCCGGTCCAGCTGGCCATGGCGAAGCTGCCGCATGACGAACGGGTGGCCTTCGCCCGCATCCTCTTCGCCGACCGGCCGGCGGTGCGCTGGGAGATGGCGCTGCGGCCCGGCCAGACCCTGCAGGATCTCCAGCCGGGATACATCCATGGCTACGGCGTCGACACCGGCACCGGCGCGTTCATGGATGCCGCCACCCGGACCGCCTATCTGGCGGCTACGGAGGACGAGGCCGCGACGATGCGGCTGGTGGACGCCCTGAACGACGCTCCGTCCGGCAGCCGGGCCTGGCTGCTGCGCCCATACGGGCATGCCAATGTCGCGATGTTCTCCTCGGGCTGGGGCGACGGCTTCTACGCCTCCTATTTCGGCCTCGACAGCGCCGGCCGCGTGGTCGCGCTGGTCACCGATTTCGGCGTGGTGGAGTGGCGGGCCGGGACATAGACTCGACCAACCCATCCATCAGAGATGGGATCTGCCGTATCGGGGGGACCTATGGGTATCGGGAACAGCATTCTGGAATGGACAGGATGCGTCCCGCTGCTGGCGGCGCTGATCCTCGTCGCGGCGTGCGTTCCCGCCGAAAACGGACAGATCGAGCCGTCGCCGCTGATCGGCTCGGCCTTCGGGGCTGGAGCCAGGGCTTCGGCCGACGGCAAGCCGGTCGAGTTTTCGACGGTCGCCATCGGCCAGATCGACATCCCCAGCGGCCGCATGGTGGTGTGCGATCCGTTCGCCTGCGAACCCGGCATTCCCTTCACCAAACGCGTCCCGACCGGCCGGTTCCCGGTGCAGCTTGCGGTGACCCGGACGCCGTCGGGCGAACAGCGGGTGGCCTATGCCCGTATCCGCTTTTCCGACCGACCGGTCGTGCGCTGGGAGATGGCGCTGCCCCCAGGCGAGTCGCTGGATGGCTCGCAGACGAACTATGCCTTCGGCTTTCCTGTCGAGACCGGCACCGGCAGCTTCATGGATGCAGCTGTTCAGGGACCATATCTGGCCGCAACCGCCGATCGGACCCTCAAGCAGCAACTCATTGCGGCCCTGAACGAGCGCCAAACAAGCGGCGTGGTCTGGCTGGTCCGGCCTTTCGGGCCCGGCACCATCGCCATGTTCTCGACCGGCTTCGGCGACGGCTACTACATCTCCTATTTCGGCTTCGACGACGCCGGCCGGATCGTGTCCCTGACAGCGGATCTCGGGGTGATCGAGAGACCTCGCAGCTGACGCGGATCCGTCGCGATGGCCTTCACCGTCTCGGAACCACCACTCCGGCCAGGCTCTCGCGCAGGGGCGCTGCCGTCTCGACCGCGGAAGCCGGGCTGCGCACGAACACCGCGACCGACAGCGCGCCGACAATCGCGATCGCGCCGGTCAGGACGAAGGCGCCGGCGAAGCTGCCCGACCATTCGACGATGAAGCCGGTGACGGACGGCGCCACGATCCCGGCGAGATTGGCGATCAGATGGACGAAGCCGCCGACGCTGCCGACCCGCCCCTCCTCTACCGTGTCGAGGATGATCGCCCAGTAGGTGTTTGCGGTCAGGTACATGAAGAAGACCGAGACCGCCATCAGCGCCACCACGCCGGCGACCCCGGTGACGATGCCGGCCAGCGCGACGCAGATGGCGGCGATGGCCAGGCTGCCGACCAGGATCAGCTTGCGCGCGAACACGGCGTTGCCGGTGCGCCGGTAGATGCGATCGCAGACGAAGCCGCCCAGCACCATGCCGATGCAGCCGATCACCCAGGGAATGGCGTTGACCACGCCCATCGTCCCGATGCTGAGGCCCTGCGCCTTGACCAGATAGGTCGGGAACCAGGAGAGGAAGAAATAGAGGATATAGGCGTAGCCGAAGAAGGCGAAGGCAGTGGCGAGGATCGCCGGCCGGCGCAGATAGGCCGAAAGCGGCAGTCGAGCGGTCACCGCCGGAGGCTGCGCCCGCTCCTGCTCCATCTCCTCGCGCTCGACCGCGCCGAGCCAGCGATGCTGCTCCGGCCGGTCGGTGGCCAGCAGCATCCATGCGACCACCCAGGCCAGCCCGACCACGGCGATGACGACAAAGGAGATGCGCCAGCCGGCCAGCACGGCGATCGAGCCGACCACCGGCCCGGCCAGGGCAGCGCCGATCGGCTGACCGGCATTGGCGAGGCCGACCGCGGTCGCCTGTTCGCGGCGCGGGAACCAGTTGCTGACCACCTTGTTGGCGGTGGCGCTGAACGGCCCCTCGCCCATGCCGAAGACCACGCGCACCACCAGCAGGAAGGCCAGGCTGGTGGCGGCGGCGGTCAGGCCGCAGAACACCGACCAGACCGTCATCGCGAGCGTGAACACGTTCTTCGGCCCGAACCTGTCGGAGGCCCAGCCGCCGACGAAGCAGAACAGGGCATAGCCGAAGAAGAAGCTGCTGAAGACGATGCCGAGCCGGGCGGGGTCGAGGCCGAGGTCGTCGGCGATCAGCGGCGCCGCGATCGACAGCGCCGCCCGGTCCAGGTAGCTGATGCCGCCGCCGAGGAACAGCAGGAAGACGATGAACCAGCGCAGCCGCGCCCCCATGGCGTCGCTCCCCTATTATTGATCCGGTCCTGTCGGCCGGAGGCTTGGTCGGAGCGCGATTTGGATCGCGCCGATAGTTCGGGTTGCCCTCCGCAAGCGGGATCTTTTCGAAATCCGCAATCTGTCATCCCCGCGAAAGCGGGGATCTCATCGCGCTTTGTCCGGAAAGAGATTCCCGCTTTCGCGGGAATGACGGCAAAGGGAGAGCGGTGTTCCGAAAAGGTCTCGCAAGCGGGAGAGGCAACGCGTGCTGGCTACATCGCCGGCTGGCGGCCGGTATCGCGCATCAAGATCTGCTGATGATCGCCGGTGATCCGGGCATGGAAGGCCAGCGCGGCGTCGGACAGGTCGGAGTCCGGTCGCTGCTCGGGCTCGAAGTTGTGGAATTCGTCGACACCGCGGACCAGGGTCGCCGCGTCATGGGTGCCGACGATCTGGCGGACATAGGTGGGCAGGTAGCGGATGGCGAAGCCGATCCGGCGCTTGCCCGACGGGTTGGGGTCGGAGCCGTGGATCAGCCGGACATGGTGCAGCGACATCTCGCCGGGCTGCAACTGCAGCATCCGCGCCTGCGCGTCGTCGACCTCGACCGCGATCTCCTGGCCGCGCGACAGCAGGTTGTTGGCGGCGAAGGTGTCGCGATGCGGCACCTGGTCCAGCAAGTGGCTGTCCGGGATCACCCGCATCGCGCCGTTCTCGGCTGTGCTCTCGGACAGCGCCACCCAGGCGGTGACGATGTCGGCCGGGTCGAGGCCCCAATAGGTCGAATCCTGATGCCAGGAGACGAAGCCGGGGTCGCGCGGCTCCTTGATGAAGAAGCTCGAACCCCAGACCAGGATGTTCGGCCCGATGATATCCTCGACCGCATCGAGGATGGCGGGGTGGCGGATCAGCCCGTCCAGCCAGGTGAACAGGAGATGGCTCTTGTGGCGCATCGGTCCCTTCAACGTCCCGTGCACGCTCTCATGCGCCTCGAGATGGCGGCGGATCTGCGTCGCCTCGTCGGCCGGCATCACCCGGATCGGGGCGTAATAGCCGTGCGTGCGGTAATGCTCCACCGCGGCCGGGGACAGCATCTTCATGGCGGCTCCTCCGATGTCGGGCATCTTTGCGATGCACTAATTTCATTGGTGTCGTTATGATTTCACATATGGAAGACCATATGAGCCAGGATGTCAACGCCGACGACAGGGACGCCGCCAAGCCTAGTGCGCCAGCGTTGGAGAAAGGGCTGGATCTGCTCGAGGCGCTGGCGGCCGAGCCGGGCGGCATCAACCAGAAGTCGCTGGCCGCGCGGGTCGGCCGCTCGGTCGGCGAGATCTTCCGCATGCTCGGCGTGCTGGAGCGGCGCGGCTATGTCGCCCGCGACCCGAAGACCGGCGAATACCGGCTGACGCTGCGGCTGTTCCAGCTCGGCACCCAGCACCCGCCGACCCGTCGCCTGCAGCAGGCGGCGCTGCCGATCATGGAGGGGCTCGCCGCTCAGGTCGGGCTGGCGTGCCATCTCAGCATGGCCAGCGGCGAGCATTTCCTGATCCTGGCCCAGGCCGAGCCGGACCGGCCGATGGGCTGGACGGTGAAGCTGGGCGCGGTCTTCCCGCTGTCGATGCATCTCGTCTCGGCCCGCATCATGGCCGCGTTCCAGCGCGAGCCACGGCGCGGCGAGATGGTGCGGGTCATGGCGCAGCGGGACGGGCTGCCGGCCGAGGACATCCTGGCCCGGCTGGAGACCATCGCCGCGGCCGGCCACGACATGGCGCCGAGCGAGACCGCGCCCGGCCTGACCGATATGAGCGCGCCCATCCTGGATCCTTCGGGGCTGGCGGTGGCGGCGCTGACCCTGCCCTTCCTGCCGCAGCGCGGGAACCCGGTCTCGCCGGCCGAGGCCCTGGACGCGCTCCAGGAAGCGGCCAGGCGCATCTCAGAGCAGATTGGCGGCCCCGCCGGCTGAATCAGCCGTCCTGCTTCACCTTGGCCAGCCGCGCGCTCTCCCGCTTCAGAGGGCGGCTGACCGGGCAGATCTCCTGGACGAAGCCGTTCAGCGTGTTGGCCAGGTTGTCCTGCAGCAGCCGGTAATAGACATACTGGCCGCGCTTCTCCCCGGCGATCAGCCCGGCGGCTTCAAGCACGCTGAGATGCTGCGAGATCGACGGCTTCGACATCTCGAAGCGCGACGCGATCTCGCCCGCGCTCAGCTCGGCATGGGCGAGATAGGCCAGGATCTTGCGACGGGGGGCCGAGGCCAGGGCTTCGAAGACGCGCTGCATGTCCCCATCCTGCCGGCCGGACCGGCGCAGTATTTAGGTAGTTAACTAACCATTGACAGCGCCATCGCCGCATAGTTAGGTAAATACCTAAATACCGAACCTCGTCGCATGGCGCAACCCTGCTGGAGGATCCGATGGCTTGCGTCTCCACCGCGCGGATGATCGCCGACCCAGACACCAGCGCCGTGCAAGGCCGGGTGGAATGGGCACCGGCGCGGTCGCTGTGGACCGGCGGCATGACCGCGGCACTCGGCCTCGCCCCTTTCGCCATCAGCTGGAGCGCCTTGGCGCTGTTCGTCGTCACCACCGCCGTTACCATCTGCGCCGGCCATTCCGTCGGAATGCACCGGCTGCTGATCCATCGCAGCTTCACGGCGCCGCTGTGGCTCGAGCACCTGCTGGTCTATCTCGGCACGCTGGTCGGCATGGCCGGGCCGGTCGGGATGATGCGGCTGCACGACACCCGCGACTGGGCGCAGCGCCAGGCGGAGTGCCACGACCTGCACGCCCATCGCGCCGGCATGCTGCACGACGCCTGGTGGCAGATGCATTGCCGGCTGGTGCTCGACCGCCCGCCCCGCTTCGCGCCGGAGGCCAGGGTGCTGCAGGACCGCTTCTACCGGCTCCTGGAGCGCAGCTGGATGCTGCAGCAGCTGCCCTGGGCTCTCCTGTTCTGGAACCTCGGCGGCCTGCCCTGGCTGGTCTGGGGCGTGCCGATGCGGGTGGCGGTGTCGCTGACCGGGCACTGGATGGTCGGGCACTTCGCGCATCGGCGCGGCGACCAGGGCTGGCGGGTCGAGGGCGTGGCGGTGCAGGGCTACAACATCCGCTACTGCAGTCTCGTTACCTTCGGCGAGTCCTGGCACGGCAACCACCACGCCTTCCCGGACTCGGCTCGGCTGGGCGTCGAGCCCGGCCAGGCCGATCCCGGCTGGTGGCTGCTGCGCGGGCTGGAGCGGCTCGGCCTGGTCCGAGACCTGAAGCAGCCTGCCGACCTGCCGCCGCGGCCGGGGCTGCGGCGAATTGGGTCGGCTTCGGCCGCGCTGTAACCAGAGTCTCAGGACAGGAGGAAGCCATGCCCTGGATTGGGGCCACCCTTCTCGGCGCGCTCGTGCCCGCCGCGATCGTGTCGATCGTGATCACCTGGCATGGGCCTTCGGCCGTGATGCTGCCGGCCTTGCTCTTCGCCTTCGTTGTGACGCTCGGCCATACCCTCATCCTCGGCCTGCCTGTGGCGCTTCTCTATCATGCGAAGCGCTGGCATCAGCCCGAATTGGCGGTCGCGACCGGGTTCCTGATCGGAGGGGTCCCGATCGGCGTGCTCAGCTGGATAGCCGGCGGGCCGGGAGACCTTCTCGCTCTTGTCCTGTTCGGAGGTCTCGGCGCCGCCGGCGCGGTGGCGTTCTGGCTGACGCTGCGCTGGGCCGGTGCCCTCGACGATCCGTCCTCCGAATAGGCACGCCTGGCCAAATCGCCTAGCCTGCCCAATGCAGAATCAATGCGAGGGATTGCCGGTGACGGCGGAGACGGTCGAGGGCATGGCGGCGCAGATCCGGGGCGGCGACCGCCGGGCCCTGGCCCGCGCCATCACCCTGGTCGAATCCCGCCGCGCCGACCACCGCGAACGGGCCGAGGCGCTGCTGGAGGCGCTGGCACCCGTCGCTGGCGGCGCCGTTAGGATCGGCATCTCCGGCCCGCCCGGCGTCGGCAAGTCGACCTTCATCGAGGCCTTTGGCCTGCACCTGACCGGCCGGGGCCACCGCGTCGCGGTGCTGGCGGTGGACCCGTCCTCGCAGCGCTCCGGCGGCTCGATCCTGGGCGACAAGACGCGGATGGAGCTGCTGACCCGCGACCCCGCCGCCTTCATCCGCCCCTCCCCGGCCGGCGCCACCTTGGGCGGGGTGGCGCGGCGCACCCGCGAGTCCCTGCTGCTGTGCGAGGCCGCCGGCTATGACGTGGTAATCGTCGAGACCGTCGGCGTCGGCCAGTCCGAGACCGCGGTGGCGCAGATGGTCGACGTCTTCGTGCTGCTGCTGCTGCCCGGCGCCGGCGACGAGCTGCAGGGCATCAAGCGCGGCATCGTCGAGGTCGCCGACATCCTGGTGGTGAACAAGGCCGATGGCGACCAGACGGGCGCCGCCAACCACGCCGCCGCCGAGTATCGCCATGCCTTGGCGCTGCTGCGCGGCAGCGGCGGCTGGACCCCGCCGGTGCTGCAATGCTCGGCGCTGGAAAACCGCGGCATCGACAAGGTCTGGGAGACGATCGGGTCGTTTCGCGCGCAGATGGGCGAGGCCCTGGCCGAACGCCGCGCCGAGCAGGCCCGGTCCTGGTTGTGGCGCGAGCTCGGCGACGGCCTGCTGGACGCGCTGCGCGGCCATCCCGCTGTGGCCAAAGCGCTGCCGGGACTGGAGGCAGAGGTCGCCGCCGGCCGCCTGCTGCCGACCGCGGCGGCGCGGCAGCTGCTGGAGCGGTTTCTCGGGAGTTGAGGCCCCGCTGGCAATTGACACCTGCTCAGATCGCTTTCAGGCCCTTCCCCGGGGGGATAAGTCTATGTGGAATTCAACCGCAATTGCGCTGGCATGCGTTGTGCTCGCCAGTTGTTCAGGCCATAGCAGGCTCAATCCTGCAAACCAAAATCCGAAGACTGAAGAAGTTAATGTGTTCATAGAGAACACCGTAGCGTTGGTGTTTTTCGACACCGGCAGCGCTGAGCTAGATCAACAAGCGGACCAGACTGTTAGAAGTGCCGCCTTCGAGCTTCGGTGTCGACAAGCGGGCCGGATCGAAATCACAGGCAACACAGACCGTTCTGGTTCGACGGGCAGCAATCAACGTCTATCGATACGACGGGCTGAGGCGGTCCGCGACGCGCTGATCGCCTATGGAGTTCACAAAGACGTGCTTCTCGTACGCGGAGTCGGTGAAACAGATCCACTTGTACCGACGGCTGATGGCGTCGGCGAGCGACAGAATCGCTGGGTCCGAATATACGACACCTCACCCGAAATCTGCGACAATCCAGCATGATAAGACGACTGGAATTGGCTGGTTCCTCGAGGCTGAGGCCGGCGCCGGTGATTGACACCGGGTCGAGGCGATCTCACCCTCCCCACGGGGGATCAGCCGATGCGGCACTCGATTGCGGCAGCACTCATCTGCGCCGGGCTAGCCGGCTGTTCGGAGTCGCGCCGCGTCGAGGCTGTTTGCCGGCCGCCGAAATCCGACGTGAACGTGATCGAGATCGTCCATATCTCGACAGGATTGGTCTTCTTCGACTCCGGCAGCGCCCAACTGAACCAACGCGCCGTGGGCTATCTGGACAGGATGGAACCCGCTATCTGGCTCAGCTGTGTCGACGGAGTCTACATCACCGGCCACACCGATCGCGTAGGCTCCGCCGCCAGCAATCTGGAGTTGTCGCTTCGCCGGGCAGAGGCGGTACGAGCTGCCCTGCTCGCCCGGGGCGTGCCGGAAAGTCTGCTCTCCGTGTATGGCGTCGGCGAAAGCGATCTGTTCGTTCCCACGGCTGATGGCGTGGCGCGGCCAGAGAACCGCCGTGTCGAAATCCTTCCCGGATCACTCAAGCAAGAGTTCACCCGTCCATAGCCCTGCCCGGCGCCGGCCGGGGCCCGGTCGCCCGGGCCCCGGTTCCGTCAGGCCTTCTTCGGCGCCAGGGCCGAGGTCGCGGCGCCCTTTTTCAGGGCCGCGTCCTTCTTCGGCTTCTTGGCTTCCTTGGGCTTGCGCATTTGACCCTTGGCCATGGCATGCCTCCTTCGCTCGTGGCCCGTACATGATAGCGAAACGCCACGGATCGTCATAAAAATTCAATCCGGGCCGGCCGGGCGAGAGTTCCCGTCTCGAGCCGCTCGGATGCGCTATCCTTACTCCCGGGCAACAGGGAGGCGGCGATGACCAGCTATGACGCCATCATCATCGGCACGGGCCAGGCCGGACCGGCGCTGGCGGACCGGCTGAGCCGGGCCGGGCAGCGCGTCGCAGTGATCGAGCGGGCGCGCTTCGGCGGCACCTGCGTCAACACCGGCTGCATCCCGACCAAGACCATGGTCGCCAGCGCCTATGCCGCACGGATGGCGCAGCGCGCTGCCGAATACGGCGTCATCCTGCCCGGTCCGCACCGGGTCGACATGAAGCAGGTCAAGGCGCGCAAAGACGCCGTCTCGGGCCAGTCGCGGGTCGGGGTTGAGGGCTGGGTGCGCGGGATGGAGAACAGCACCGTGATCCAGGGCCATGCCCGGCTGACCGGCCCGAGGACCGTCCAGGTCGGCGACGAAACCCTGACTGCCGAGCGGATCTTCCTGAATGTCGGCGGCCGGGCCACGGTGCCGCCGATGCCTGGAATCCAGGACGTGCCGTTCCTGACCAACAGCACGATGATGGACCTCGATACGCTGCCGGAGCATCTGGTGATCGTCGGCGGATCCTATATCGGTCTGGAGTTCGGCCAGATGTTCCGCCGCTTCGGCTCCCGGGTGACGGTGGTCGAGATGGGCCCTCGCCTTATCGGCCGCGAGGATGAGGACGTCTCCGACGCGGTCGCCGGCTTCCTGGAGAAGGAGGGCGTCGCCATCCGCACCAACGCGAAATGCATCAGCCTGGCGCCGGACGGCGACGGCGTGGCGGTGTCGGTCGACTGCACCGCCGGCGCGCCGGTGGTCACCGGATCGCATCTGCTGCTGGCGGTCGGTCGCAAGCCGAACACCCACGATCTGGGGCTGGAGGCCGCGGGCGTGGCCACCGACGAGCGCGGCTACATCACCGTCGACGACACGCTGCAGACCAGCGTGCCCGGAATCTGGGCGCTGGGCGACTGCAACGGCCGCGGCGCCTTCACCCACACCGCCTACAACGACTTCGAGATCGTCGCCGCCAACCTGCTGGACGGCGACAACCGCCGCGTCAGCGACCGGATCAGGGCCTACGCCCTCTACACCGACCCGCCGCTCGGCCGCGCCGGCATGACCGAGGCGGAGGCGCGCCGGTCCGGCCGCCGCATCCTGGTCGCCAAGCGGCCGATGACCCGGGTCGGCCGCGCCGTCGAGAAGGGCGAGACCGAAGGCTTCATGAAGGTGGTGGTCGATGCGGGGTCGCGGCAGATCCTGGGCGCTGCCATCCTCGGCACCGGCGGCGACGAGGTGGTGCACGGGCTCCTGGACCTGATGTATGCCAAGGCACCCTACGATGTGCTGCAGCGCTCGATGCCGATCCATCCCACGGTGTCCGAGCTGCTGCCGACCCTGCTGGGGTCGCTGGAACCGGCGTCATGAGCGGGCGCGACCGGGCCGAGGCCGCAGTGCTGCGGGTGCTGGGCACCGCAGCGCCGGCGGGCCGCACCGTCAGGCCGGACGACCGGCTGCTGGAGGATCTCGGCCTCGCCCCCGCCGACGTCACGCGACTGGCCTGGGACATCGAGCAGGCGCTGGGCGTCGACCTGCCGCGCGACGACCTGGCCTCGGTCTTCACCGTGCGCTCCCTGATCGACCTGGTCGACCAGCATTACGACCCGGCGACGGCCGATCCGAAGCACGGCTGGCACATGTGACGGCACCGGCCACGGTTACGACTAATGGATGAGTGCACTGCAATGCGGGACCGGCTCTCCGGCGTTGCGGGATCCGGAAGCAGACACCAAGCTGGCTCAGCAGCTGGAGACGCCCGCCCATGAATCCCCAGCGCCGGCTGACGGTCATCGTTTCGCTCGACGTCGCCGGCTTCACAAGGCTGGTGCAGGAGGATGAGCGCGGCACCCTGGCGGCGCTGGCGTCGATCCGCCGCGACCTGCTGGGCGCGCCGCTGCAGGCGCGGCATGGCCATGTGTTCAAGACCATGGGCGACGGCGTGCTGATCGAGTTCACCAACATCGAGGACGCCGTGTGCTGGACGGTCGACTTCCAGAAGGCGATGGCGGTCCGCAATGCGCAGAAGCCCAAGCGACCGATGCTGGTCCGCGCCGGCATCGCGCTCGCCGACGTCTATGTCGAGGGCGAGGACCGCTTCGGCGCCGCCGTCGCCTTCGTCGTTCGCCTGCAGCAGTCGGCGCCGCCGGGCGGCATCACCATCACCCATTCCGTACGCTGGCAGCTCGGCAAAGTCCTCTCGGCGCCGTTCATCCGCGAGATGAAGACATTGAAGGACATGGGCGACCCGATGGAGGTCTGGGTCTGGACTCCTGCCGGCACCGACATCGACCGTGCCGCCGCGGCGGATCGCGACGCCGACGCGGCGGAGGACGATGAGGACCTGCCCTCGATCGTCGTCCTGCCCTTCGACAACCTGTCGGGCGATCCTGCTGCATCCGCCCTGGCGGATGGTGCGGTGGAGGAGATCACCGCGACGCTCTCGCGCATCCGGGACTTCACCGTCATCGCCCGCCACTCGGCCGTGGCCTATCGCGCCGCCGGGAGACCGCTGGATCCGCGGGAAATCGCCCGCACCTTCAAGGTCCGCTATGTGCTCGAGGGCAGCGTGCGGATCTCCGGCAGCCGGGTGCGGATCTCGGCGCAGCTGATCGATGCGGCCAGCGCCTTGCACCTGTGGTCCGGTCGCTTCGACGGTACGGTCGAGGACATGTTCGACCTGCAGGACCGGATTGCCGAGGGCGTCGCCGGCGCCCTGCACCCCTCGATCCGGGCGGCGGAGATCGCGCTGGCGCTGAGTAAGAAGCCCGGCAGCCTGGCGGCCTACGACCTGATGCTGCAGTCCCTGCCGCATCTCTGGGCCCATCGCAAACCGGAGAATGCCGAGGCGATCCGGCTGCTGCGGGAGGCGCTGCGGCTCGACCCCGACTACAGTCGTGCCGCCGCCCTTGCCGCCTGGGCCCATGGGCAGCAGGTAACCTACAACTGGGCCGCCGATTATGCGGCCGAGCGCGGGGCGGGCGATGTCCTGATCAGGCAGGCGTCGGAGGGCGCCCAGGACGATGCGACGGCGCTGAGCGCCCTGGCCACGGCGACCATGCTGCTGTTCGGCGACGTCGGCCGGGCCGAACAGTTCGTCGACCGGGCGCTGACGCTCGACCCGAACCATGCCTGGGCCTGGACGCGCCGCGGCTTCCTGCACGTCTATCGCGGCAATCCGGCTGCGGGCCGACCCTGCTTCGAACGGGCGATCCGCCTGAGCCCCCTCGACCCCTTCAGCTTCAACTGCTTCATCGGCCTCGGCCTTGCCGCTTTCGCCGAGGGCCGTCCCGACGAGGCGGCCGGCTGGACCCGCAAGGCGCTGCACCAGAAGCCGGCGGCGACCTGGATGTTCCGCGACCTCGCCACCTTCCTCGCCCATGCCGGCCAGGCCGAGGCGGCACGCAAGGCGCTGGCGCAGTTCACGGCGTCGCGGCCCGGCGTCGCCCTCTCGACCGTGGCCGACGCCCTGCACTATTTCGAACCGGATCTGCTGCGCCGCTATCTCGATGGCCTGAGCCGTGCCGGCCTGCCGCAAGAGCCGGCGGACAAACCGGCCTCATGACCGCCGACGGCCTCATCTTCCACCCCGTCGACGCGGCGCGATGGCCCGATTTCGAGCGGCTTTTCGAAAGCCGCGGCGGGCCGAAATACTGCTGGTGCATGGTCTGGCGCGCGACGCCGCAGGAGGTCAAGCTCGACGGCGCCGGCCGCAAGGCGGCGCTGCATGCCAGAGTACGGGACGGGGTGCCGATCGGGATTCTAGGCTATCGCGACGGCGAGCCGGTGGCCTGGTGCTCGATCGCCCCGCGAGACAGTTACCGCCCGCTCGGCGGCCCGCAGGACGAGGACCGGGTCTGGTCCCTGGCCTGCATGTTCGTCCCCCGCCGGCTGCGCGGCCGCGGCCTGGCCGACCGGCTGATCATGGCGGCCGTCGAGCATGCGCGGGCGCAGGGCGCGACGGCGGTCGAGGCGTATCCGGTCGATCCGGACTCGCCCAGCTACCGCTTTATGGGCTTCGTCCAGGCCTTCACCCGGGCCGGCTTCACCGAAATCGGTCGCGCCGGCAGCCGGCGCCACGTGATGCGGCTGTCAGTCTGAGCCGGCTTCCATCATGCCGATGGCGGATACGGTCAAAACCGCGAGCTCTCCGACCCTAAAGAAGGACAAAACCACAGGGGAGAGCGCAATGCGATCGTTCCGGTCCATGCTGGCGGCCACTGCCGTCCTGGCGCTCTCCAGCCCGCCCGCCTTCGCCGCCGACCCGGCGCCGACGGTGCCGGCCTCGGATCTCACCGACCTCCAGGCCGCCTTCGACCCGATGGGCCCGGCGGTGCAGGCGCTGACGCTGCCGGACGGCCGGGTGGTGCATTACATCGACGAGGGCGAGCCCGGCTGGCGGCCGGTGCTCTATGCCAGCGGCACCGGCACCAGCGCCCGCGCCTTCGGCATGACCGAGTATCTGCGCAGCCTGCGCACCCGGCTGAAGCTCCGCTTCATCAGCGTCGAGCGCAACGGCTTCGGCGACACCGAGTTCCGGCCGGGCTGGACCTATCGGGACTATGCGGCGGAGGTCCGCGCCGTGCTGGACCATCTCGGCATCCGGCAGACCGCCGCCCTGGCGATCTCCGGCGGCGGGCCATATCTGGCCGAGATCGCGGCGGAGATGCCGGACCGGCTGATCTCGCTGCACTTCCTGGCCGCCACCTCCGGCTTCGGACCGGAGAAGAAGGCCTGCACCATGTCGGAAGCCGAGCTGACCGAGATGATGAAGGTGGCGCAGAACCCGGAAGAGTGGTGGGCCTATCCGGAGACCAGCCCCACCCGCAAGATTCCGGGCTTCGCCGACCGGGCCTATGAAGAGGGCGCGCGCACCTATTTCATCCGCGGCCAGATGGGCGACCTGCGCGGCCAGGTCGCCGAATACCGCCGCTACTGCACCGAGCCGAAGGCCGATGTCACGAAGGTCAAGGTGCCGGTCTATGTCTATCAGGGCACCGCCGACACATCGGTCCCGCTCGACCAGGCGCAGTACTGGCAGTCGCAGTTCCCGAACCTGAGCAAGGCCCGGATCTACGAGGGCGAAGGCCATGACGTGCAGTACCGCCACTGGGACCAGCTGCTGCTGGACGTCGCCGGCCATGCCGAGCTGACCATGCTGTGCGCCGACGGCCGGTCGCAGGCGGTGCCGGAGGCCGACGCCCAGGCGCTGCTGGCGAAGGGCGCGACGCTGGGCATCTGCGCTTGGCGCTGAGGGCCGGCTTGCGGGTAGACTGGAGGCTCCGCAGCGAAGGATGCGCGCCATGGCCACCACGCCCCCGCCCCTTGCCCTCGACCTGCCGGCCCCCGGCTTCAGCCTTCCCGCCACCGACGGCCAGACCTATTCCCTGGACGACGTCGCCGGGCCGCGCGGCACTGTGATCGTCTTCATCTGCAACCACTGCCCCTATGTGAAGGCGGTGATCGACCGGCTGGTGGACGACGCCATGACGCTGCTGGCCGAGGGCATCGGCTTCGCCGCGATCTGCTCGAACGATGCCGTCGCCTATCCGGAAGACGGCTTCGACCGGATGAAAGCCTTCGACGAGGCGCACGACCTGCCCTTCCCCTATCTGCATGACGAGGACCAGTCGGTGGCGCGGGCCTATGGCGCGGTCTGCACCCCGGATTATTTCGGCTTCGACTCGCACCGGCAGCTGAAATACCGCGGCCGGCTGGACGAGGGCCGGACCACCCCGCCCCCGCCGCATGCCCGGCGCGAGCTGGTCGAGGCGATGATCCAAATCGCCGAGACCGGCCATGCGCCCGCCGACCAGGTGCCGTCGATGGGCTGCTCGATCAAGTGGAAGGCCGCTTGAGCCGCTTGGCGGGGCTCGCTATCTCGCGGCCTTGATCTGCGGCAGGTCCCGGGTGAACGCGCGAAAGCCGACGCCGTAATACAGGTCCCGGGCGGCCGGGTGCGCCGGCGCGCCGAGACAGGCGACCAGCATGCGGTTCGCGCCGGCCGCCCTGGCCAGATGCATGCCGTACAGTTGCAACGCGGTGCCCAAGCCCCGGCGCCGGAAGTCGCGGTGCGTGCCGACGGGCTCGAACTCGGCGGTCTGCGTCGCTTCGTCCAGCCAGATGATCGCGGTCGCGGCCAAGGTGCCGTCCGGTGCCTCGATCAGCGGATGCAGATCGGCCCGATACGGCCAGGTCCGCCGGACCCGCTCGAACGCCGCCTCGGTCAAGCTGAACGGATGCCACGCGTCCCGATGCGCCTTGGCCGCATCCGCAACCGGGACGTCCGCGGCCGTCCGAAACCGGAATCCCTCGGGCAGCACCGGATCCGGCACCTCCGTCAGCGCCCGGACATTGAACTGCACCCAGGACCCGTCGTCCGAACCGGCTTCCGCGTCGAACGCGTATCCGTGCGCGGCGACGATGGCATGCGCCTGCTCATCCGCGGACTGCACCGTCAGCAACCGGTCGACGTCGCCCGCCACATCGTCGTACCAGTCCAGCATCCCGGCCAGCAGCTCCGGCCGATCCGGATGCACCTGCCAGATCAGATTGGCCGCCTTGGCCTCACGGAACGACCCGTCGCTGCGCGGGACCCGGTACGGCAGGTGCACCCACCCCCAGGCGGCCAGCCGGCCGTCGACGACCCACAGCCGGTGCCGCCAGAACCGGCTGAGCGCATCGAAATCCTTGGCCCAGACCCAGGCCAGCTCACCAACGGTCGCGTCGCCGTTGACCAGCTCCGGCCGCAGCGCCATCACCTGCTGGGCTAGGCCCTGCATCCGCCGGAGTTCTGTCAGGCCAAGAGCATTCATGCGGGCACCTTGGCAGGACCCGGATCATGCTGTCGAGCGATTGCGACCAGGACACCTCAGACCGGCAACGACGCTCGAAACGCATGCGCGCCTGAACATTCGGCCGCTGCGCTTGGATGACGGAGTCCGTCATGCATTGGTCATGAATGGGTCTATAGTCCTGGCATGATTACATTCATTCGGCATCTGGATAGGATCTCGAATTTGTTGTTGGAAGGCTCTTGGCTGTGATGCCAAATGCATAAATTCGTATCCAATTTTTCTGTGGGGGCACGCCAAGTGGCAATCATCAACGGCACACCCGACGACGACACCCTGATCGGCACCAGCGATCCCGACACCCTTAACGGGCTGGGCGGCAACGACACCCTACGAGGCGGCGCGGGCGGCGATATCCTGAGCGGCGGCGACGGCTCGGACACCGCCGACTACCAGGGATCGAACTCCGATGTCTTCATCAGCCTGCCGGGCAACCTGTTCTTCGGCGGCGACGCGACCGGCGACCAGTTGAGCGGCATCGAAAACATCATCGGCTCCAGCTTCGACGACAGCCTCGCCGGCGATGCCGGCGTCAATATCTTCCGCGGCGGCGACGGCCGCGATCTGGTCCAGGGCAATGCCGGCGATGATTCGCTCTTCGGCGATGCGGGCGACGACAGCGTCGACGGCGGCAACGGCAGCGACCAGATGTTCGGCGGCGCCGGGAAGGACCTCATGGTCGGCGACGACGGCGTCGATCTGCTCGGCGACGGTGCCGATTCGATCGACGGCGGGGCCGATGAAGACGAGATCTGGGGCCATGGCGGCAACGACACCCTCGTCGGCGGCACCGGCAACGACACCATTAAGGGCAACGAGGACAACGACGTCCTCCGCGGCGGCGCAGGGGCGGACCAACTGGACGGCGGCTCCGGCAGCGATACCGCGAGCTACTACACCAGCGGCACCGGGATGCTGGTCAGCCTCGCCACCGGCCTCGGCAGCGGCGGCGAGGCGCAGGGCGACACCCTGACCGGCATCGAGAATGTCTCCGGCAGCCAGGCCGGCGACAGCCTCTACGGCAATGCCGACGCCAATGTCCTGCAAGGGTGGAACGGCAATGACGTGCTCGTCGGCCGGGCGGGCAAGGACACGCTCACCGGCGGCGCCGGCGCCGACCGCTTCGTCTATGTGGCGACCGCCGAGAGCGTGGTCGGCGCCAATGCCGACCGGATCGCCGACTTCAGCCACGCCCAGGGCGACCGGGTCGACCTGGCGGGCATCGACGCCAACACAACGGTCGCCGGCGACCAGGCCTTCAGCTTCATCGGCTCGGGCCTCTACACCGGTGTCGCCGGGCAGCTGCGCTTCGCCGTTGCCGGCGGCGTGACCACCGTCGCCGGCGATGTCAACGGCGACGGCGTCTCGGACTTCCACATCCAGCTCACCGGCGCCATCGGCCTCGTCGCCGGCGATTTCGTGCTGTAGCGCCTGCCGGCCGGGGCGCCCCGTCGGACGCCCCGGCCGATGAGCGCCTACGGCGCCCGGTCGAGCACGCTCCAGTCGAAGTCGCGGGCCCAGTCCGCGAAGCCATTCCAGCCGACCTCGGGGAAATCCCGCCGCAGGGCCGCGACGTCTGCGGAATAGCCGGTCCGGTCGAACCATTCGAACATCAGCGCCGCATCCTCGCTCTGCTGGCGCATCACGGCGATCGGGATCTCCTGATAGGCGATCGGGCGGCCGATGGCCTGCGACAGGATCTTCGCCTGCTCCTCGCCGGCCAGCTCGTCTCCGGCAATGTCGAAGCGTTTGCCGAACACCGTCTCGCGCCGCTCCGCCAGGACGGCGACGAAGGCGCCGATATCGGCCACCGCCACCAGCTGGACGGCGCGCCGGGGCGGCAGGGCGAAGGCGTGCACCCCCTGGCGCAGGCCGGCGATCGACCATGGCGCGACGGCGTTCTCCATGAAGGCGACCGGCGCGCTGATGGTATACGGGATGCCGAGCCCGGCAATGTGCCGCTCGACACGGTATTTGCTCTCGAAATGCGGGATGCCGGTGGCCTTGTCCGCGTCGCCAACCGACGAATAGATCAGGTGGCCGATGCCGGCCCCCTTGACCGCGTCGGCGGCGATGATCCCCTGGCGGGTCTCCTCCTCCGTCCCGGCCTCGTAGCTGTTGCCCATCAGGAACATCGTGTCGACGCCCCGGGCGGCCTGCCGCACCGAGTCCCCGTCGCCGAGATCGCCGGCCCGGATCTCGGCGCCCGCCGAGGCCAGACGCCGCGCAGCCTCGCCGTCCGGCTTGCGGGTCAGCGCCGTGACGCGATGGCCCCGGGATAGCAATGCGGCGGCAACCGCCCCTCCCTGCTGGCCGGTCGCGCCGGTCACCAGGACATGTCGCTTGGTGGTCATCACTCTGCTCCTCGTTTCCAACGGAGCAGAGTTGGGGTCTCCCCTATTGGTCCATAATGAAGGATAATCGGGAAATTCTGTTCCATTCTGGCCCACAATGCTCGACCTCAACGACATCCAGGTCTTCGCCCGCGTGATCGAGGCGGGCAGCTTCACCGCCGCCGCACGGCTGCTCGGCATGCCCAAGACAACGGTCAGCCGCCGCATCGCCGCGCTCGAGCGCGAGGTCGGGGTGCGGCTGCTGCAGCGGACGACGCGCAGCCTCAGCCTGACCGATGCGGGGCGCCTCTATTACGAGCAGAGCAGCCAGGCGCTGCGGCTGATCGAGGCGGCGAATCTGCGGCTGGCGGAGGCGCGGGAGGAGCCGTCGGGGACGATCCGGATCTCGGCCCCGGTCGGCTTCGGCAGCTATCTGTCCGCGACGGTGTCCGACTTTCTGGCGGCGTACGCCAAAACCAGGGTCGAGCTGCTCCTGACCGACGACAGGCTGAACCTGGTCGAGGCCGGGATCGACCTCGCGTTCCGCACCGGGATCCTTCCGGATTCGACGCTGGTCGCCCGCAGGCTTGGCTCCACCCACCGGATCCTCTGTGCCAGCCCGAGCTACCTCGCGCAACGCGGCGTGCCTGCTTCACCGGCGGACCTCGCCGGCCACCACTGCGTCATCGCGGGCCAGTCGACGGTCGGCGCCTCATGGGTGCTGGAGGGTCCGCACGGCCAGGAGACGGTCACGGTGTCGGGGCGCTTTGCCGCGAACGAGATGCAGGCGGTGGCCGCCGCCGCGATCGCGGGCTGGGGCATCGCCCAACTACCCTCGGGCATCGCCGAACCCGCGATCCGGGACGGGCGGCTGAGCCACGTGCTGGCCGACCACACGACGCCGACCGGCGGCATCCATGTCGTCTACCCGAGCAGCCGGCACCTCTCGCCCCTGGTCCGCGCCTTCATCGAACTCGCGGCCGAGCGGGTGAGCGTGGCCGGGGTCAGAGCAGGGTCAGCGAGTTGTCCGCCCGACGGCCCGCCCTAGCCGAACGCAGCCTCGTACCGCTCCGGCTTGAAGCCCACCAGCAGCGTGCCGCCGATGTCGAGCACCGGGCGCTTGATCATCGAGGGCTGGTCGAGCATCAGCCCGATCGCCCTGGCCTCGGTCAGCCCTTCGCGGGCGGCGTCCGGCAGCTTGCGGAAGGTGGTGCCGGCGCGGTTCAGCAGCACCTCCCAGCCGACCTGGCGCGCCCAGCCTTCTAGCGTGGCGCGGTCGATCCCCACGGCCTTGTAGTCGTGGAAGGCATAGGCGACACCGCGCTGGTCGAGCCAGGCCCGCGCCTTCTTCATCGTGTCGCAGTTCTTGATGCCGTAGATCGTGACCGCCTTCGCCATACTTCCGCTCATCCTCTGCCGGGACCTGCCAGGACGCGGACCATAGGCGCCGGCGAGGCCCCCGTCATCCGTTCAGCGGCCAACGACCAAGGACGTCGTACTGGGTATGTCCGTACAGGCTGTGTATCAAAGCGAAGTCGCGGACGGTGATGGTGATCGGCTCGTCGAGGGACGTCTCGGGGATGACCTTGCGGTCATAGAGCAAAGTCAGATGCGGCTCGAACCGCAGACGAGGTCCATTCCGACGCAAACCCACTTTCTCCAACGCCGGGTCGAAAGCGCTGTGCAACTCGGTCAGTTCGTCCTTGCCGTCGCTGCAGAGGAGGACGATTGCGGGGGCCTCGTGACCCCTTTCGAACCTCATCACCCGGTCGAAGGTCACTTTGAATGGTCGAGCCTGGATCGTCTCGGCCGCTTGCTTCAACCCTTCCAATGTCTCTGCCGAGAGCTCCGCATAGGGACCGGCAGGATAGAGCGAGATATGGAGAACTCTCGGTGGACGAGGCCGACCTCGCAGCCCGTATTGATACCGAATGTCGACGATCCGCTCCGAGACAAAAATCGCGTCCCCTTCGGCAAGAAGATGGGCATAGAACGCCGGATCCTTAATTCGCCCACGCGATGGCCCCGGCGGGGACGGCGGCGGCGACGGCAAATTCAAGCAAGCAATGCCGAGATCCAATGATAGCTGCCTCGGATCTTTTGACCGCGCCCCGTATATTTTCGGTTTCGGCATGTAAAAGGCCTCGATGGACCGCTTCCGTCTGCCTTTGTTGAGGCGTAGGTCTCCCTATGGAGATGGCACGCACCCAAGCCTCAGCAAGACATCACTGAGTCCGAAGACACTGAACTCGCCGCTCCGATCCGCTGACCTTACCTGACAGCCGATGTCAGGTAGGGCCTGATATGCTGCGCTTGCATCCAGCATTTGGGGTTCGGCATGAACAAGATAGCGGTGGGAAAGAAGGTCCGGACGGCGCCGGCAGCGGTGGCGGAGGGCCGGTGCCTGTGCGGCCGGGTGCGGCTCGAGATCGGCGTTCCGGCGCGCTGGGCCTGGCACGACCATTCCCGCAACAGCCGGCTGGCGCATGGCGCTGCCTACGCCACCTATGTCGGATGCTGGCGCAGCCGCATGCGGATCACCAAGGGCGAGGCCGCCCTCGCCCGCTTCGTCGAGGAAGACACAGGGCGGATTCGCAGCTTCTGCCGCCATTGCGGCACCCCGGTACTCTACGAGCGGCAGGAATGGGGGCAGATGGTGAACATCCCGCGCGCCCTGTTCGAGACCCGCACCGGCCGCGAGCCGCTGTATCACATTGCCATCGAGCAGGCGCAGGAATGGACGTATCGCGGCGAGAAACTGCGCCCGCTGAAGGGTTTTCCCGGCGTGGTGTGGACCGGGCCGAAGCGGAAGAAGCGGCCGCTGTTCGACGACGAGTTCTAAACCGCCGAACGCGCCGGCGACGCACCGACCACCGGCCTGTCGTCGATCGGGAAGTGCAGCAGCGCCGCCACCAGCCCGGCGATCGCGGTGGCGATCCAGACCAGGGAATAGGAGCCGGTGACGTCGAAGACGAAGCCGCCGGCCCAGGCGCCGAGGAACGAGCCGATCTGGTGGCTGAGGAAGCAGACGCCGAACAACGTGCCGAGATGGCGCGTGCCGAACACCCTGGCCACCAGGCCGCTGGTCAGCGGTACGGTGCCGAGCCAGGTCAGGCCCATCACCGCGGCGAAGAGCACCACCGACGTCTCGCTTTTCGGCGCCAGGAAGAAGGCGGCGATGGCGGCGCCGCGGATCAGGTACAGCCAGGCGAGCACCTGCTGCTGGCGGAACCGCCCACCGAGCCAGCCGCAGCCCCAGCTGCCGATCATGTTGAACAGCCCGACCAGCGCCAGCGCCGTGGCGCCGAGGCCGGCCGGCATGTGGCACAGCAGCAGGTAGTTCGGCAGATGCGTGCCGATGAAGGCGAGCTGGAAGCCGCAGGTGAAGAAGCCGAGGGTCAACAGGCGGTAGCCGCGATGGCCGAGCGCCTGCGCCACCGCCGCCCGCAGCGGCATCGCCGGCTCGGCCTGCTTCGGCGCGCCCCGGCGCTGCCGATCGAGGATCAGCCCCAGCGGCGCCACCGCCAAAAGGCAGCCGGCGAGCACCAGCAGCGATGCCGCAGTGCCGGAGAGATCGGTGACCCATTGCGACAACGGCACCAGCAGCACCTGGCCGAGCGATCCGCCGGCGCTGGCCAGGCCCATCGCCATGCTGCGCTTCTCCGGCGGCGCCGCGCGGCCCAGGGCCGTCAGCACCACGCCGAAGGTGGTGCAGCTGATGCCGATGCCGACCAGCAGGCCGAGGCCCAGCACCAGCATAGCGCCGGATGAGGCCAGGGCGGTGAGGACCAGGCCGGCGGCGAAGGCAACCGCCCCGAAGGCGACCACCGGCGCCGCGCCCCAGCGGTCGGCGGCGGCGCCGGCGAAGGGCTGGGTGAAGCCCCAGACCAGATTGTGCAGGGCGATGGCGAAGGCGGTCAGCGTCACCGGCAGGCCGCGGTCGAAGGAGAACGGCCCGATGAACAGGCCGAAGGTCTGCCGCGAGCCCATGGCGGCGCTCATGATCAGCGCCCCCGCCAGGATCACCAGCCCCGCCTGGATGCCGGGGGTTGCAAGCCGCCTGCCGTCGATCGCCGCCATCGTCCGGGCCCTCCTCGCCCGGCCCCACCATGGCGACCGGCGGAGCATGCGGCAAAAGAGAAGGTTGCGACGACGGGTGAAGGATCTTCACCCGTTCGCGGCAGGCCTATGCGGTGCGGCGCCCGGTTCCCGCCGTGCCCTGCCCGGCCGCCTCGACCTCGCGCAGCAGCCAGCGCTTGAATGCGAGCGGGTCCGGCCGCCGCTCTGCCCCGTCGGAGCCGACCAGCCAATAGGCGGTCTCGGCCTCGATCTCGGACAGGCCTGCCTCGACCAGGGCGCCGGAGGCGAGGTCCTGGTCGACCAGCGGCCGCCGGCCGAGGGCGACGCCGAGCCCCAGGATGGCGGCCTCGAACGCCATCTGGATGGTGTCGACGCGCAGGCCGGCGGCGAGGTCGACGCCATCGGCGCCGGTCCGCTCCAGCCAGGCCTGCCAATCCTCGCTGGCCGGGGTGACGTGGATCAGCGCGGCCCGGCGGAGGTCGACCATCCCGTCCTCGCCGGCCATGGCCTCGCGATAGGCCGGGCTGCACACCGGCACCAGGCTTTCGCCGAACAGCCGCGTGGCCCCGGCGGCGGTCGCCCGGCTCATCCGGATGGCGAAGTCGAAGCCGTCGACCGGGAAACCGACCTGCCGCCGCGAGGTATCGACGGTGACGCCGATGGTCGGCCAGCGCTCGGCGAAGCGATGCAGCCGCGGCAGCAGCCAGCGGGCGGCGAAGGTCGGGGCGCAGCTGACGGTGATGCTCCGGCGCTCCCCGTGGTGCGGCAGCCGCTGGGTACCGATGGCGATCAGCGACAGCGCCTCGGAGACATAGGGCAGGTAATCCGCCCCCTCCGGGGTCAACGACAGCCTGCGCGGCTCGCGCACGAACAGCTCGACGCCCAGCGCCCGCTCCAGCCCGACGATACCGTGGCTGACCGCGCTGGGCGTCACGTTCAGCTCGGCGGCGGCGAGCTTGAAGCTGAGATGGCGTCCGGCCGCCTCGAAGAAGCGGAGGGCTGGGAGCGGCGGCAGGCGAAGCGGCATCCGCGGAGCATACCCCGGCTAAGCCCGGGAGCGCAGCACAGGTGATCCGGGTTCCCGCCTTGACATGCAACCAAAAGGTTGCATATTACGGTGATGCAGAGCGACGACGACGCCGTGTTCCGGGCCCTGGCGGATGCCAGCCGCCGGGAGTTGCTGGACCGGCTGCATGCGGAGAGCGGCCAGACTCTGGGCGAGCTCTGCCAGGGCATGGGGATGACGCGCCAGGCCGTGACCAAGCATCTGGCGATCCTGGAGGAGGCCAACCTCGTCTCCTGGCAGAGGCACGGCCGGGAGAAGCGGCACTTCATCAATCCGGTGCCGATCCACGCGATCGCGGAGCGCTGGATCCGCAAGTTCGAGCAGCCGCGGCTCGAGGCGCTGTCGGAGCTCAAGCAGAGGCTCGAGCGGCGCGGCGACCGGGACACTTAACGGACGACCAGGACAACGAGGAGCGACGTCATGGCTGGAAGCACTTTCGTCTACGTCACCTTCATCCGCACCACGCCGGCCGCGCTGTGGCAGGCGCTGATCGACCCGGAGCTGACGCCGCGGTACTGGGTCGGCGTCCGCCACGAGGCCGAGTGGCGCGCCGGCGGCGCCTGGAAGCTGATTCTGCCGGACGGCCGGGTCGGCGACACCGGCGAGGTGCTGGAGTTCAACCCGCCGCGGCGCCTGGTGTTGCGCTGGCGCAACGAGTTTCGGCCGGAGCTGAAGGAAGAGGGCTGGTCTCGCTGTATCATCGACATCGAGCCGGCCGGCGAGGCGGTCAGGCTGACCCTCACCCACAGCCTCGAGCGCGAGGAGTCGAAGTTCATCGAGGCGGTGTCCGGCGGCTGGCCGCTGATCCTGTCGAACCTGAAGTCGCTGCTGGAGACCGGCTCGGTGGTGCTGACGTCCCGCCCGGGCTGACCGGTGCCGGCCCGGGACCATCCATGGTCCCGGGTGTCCGGCTGCAGCATCAGGTGCCCAGCGGCCAACGGTCGATCACCTCGTACTGGGTGAGGCCGAGCCGGCTGTGGATGAGGGAGAAGCTATGCGCCCTCAGATGGATCGGCTCGATCTCCTGCACGGGAATCAACTGCGGGCCGTAAGATAGGGTCATGTGAGGCTTGAAAGCAGCCGCAGCTTTGAGCCCATTCCCGATCAGGGCGATGCCAAGAGTGCGGAAGAGCGTCGCCAAAGCATCGCCACCCTCGCCAAGTAGCACCAGCGGCCGTCGGCCTGTCTTGTGCGGCGACGCCTCGAAGCTCTGTATGGAGCGAAAGCTGATTTCGAAGGGCTCCATGGACACAGACTTTGCGGCCTGTCTCGCCCCATAGATCATCTTGGTACGCAGACGCCTGTGGTCACCCAAGTGGTGCAGCGAAACGTGCAAGCGCTCCGGTTTCAGCCGCGCACCTTTGATACGATGTCTAGAGAACAGCCGGTCGGCATACGCCTCCATGTATCCGCATGCTCCACCGTCCAGCAACATGCCAAAAAACAGCCGCTCCGGGTTCCTCGGCCTGTTGCTCTGATCATTGTAGAAGCCGAATGTGCCTTGCATCGGGGACACCTCCGTTGCGCGTGCACCCCTCCTCCAATTTGTCTCCCCGATGCTGTCTAGAACAAATAGAGAACAAATGCAAGCGCGGACGAGCGGACGGTGATTATGATTGACTGCCCGCTCGCATGCGCGATCACGGGAGCAGCACCGTCGCGCCGGTGGTCTCGCGCGCCTCCAGCCGACGATGCGCCTCGGCGGCCTCGGCCAAAGGCAGGCGGGAATGGACCGGGACCGTCACCGCGCCGCGGGCGACCACGTCGAACAGCTCCCGGCTCATGGCCAGCACGTCCTCGCGCTTCTTCAGATGTTCGAACAGCAATTGCCAAGTGGCGAAGAGCGACCCCTTCTGCATCAGCAGCGTGATGTCGAAAGGCTCGATCGGGCCGGAGGCCGAGCCGAAGGCAACGAAGGTGCCGAACGGCCGCAGGCTGTCGAGCGAGCCCTCGAAGGTCGCCCGGCCGACACCGTCATAGACCACGTCGCAGCCCTCCCCGCCCGTGATCTCCTGCACACGCGCGGCGAAGTCCCGGTAGTCGAGGACGTGGTCGCAGCCGTTGGCTCTGGCGAGCTCGGCCTTCTCCGGCGAGCCGACGGTGCCGATCACGGTGGCGCCGAGATGCTTGGCCCATTGCGTCAGGATCAGCCCGACGCCGCCGGCCGCCGCATGCATCAGGACGGTGTGGCCGGGCCCGACCTTGACCGTCCGGCGCAGCAGGTACTGCGCCGTCAGCCCCTTCAGCATCATCGCTCCGCCGGTCTCGAAATCGATCGACGCGGGGAGAGGCATCAGGAAATGAACCGGCACGATGCGCTGCTCGGCATAGGCGCCGAGCGTCTCGACATAAGCGACGCGGTCACCCGGGGCGAAGCCAGTTACGCCCTCCCCGACCTCCAGCACCTCGCCGGCGCCCTCATTGCCTGGAATGAAGGGCAGCCTGGGCGGCCCATAGGCGCCAGTGCGGAAATAGGTGTCGACGAAGTTAAGGCCGATCGCCCGGTTGCGGACCAGGACCTCGCCGGGCCCGGGCCGGCCGATGCCGACATCCTCATAGCTCAGGACCTCAGGCCCGCCATGGCGGTGAACGCGGATCGCTTTCATGAACATCTCGCTGCGTTGCGGATGTCCGGGAGATGGCACGCGTGGCGACTTCGCTGTAGCCTGATATCGGCAACATCAGAGTTCAGCAAAAATGATATCCGAGCAGATCGGCCTCGACCTCCTCCGCACCTATGTCGCGGTGTGCCGGCAGGGCAGCCTGAGCAAGGTCGCGGCCCAGACCGGCCGCACCCAGTCGGCGCTGAGCATGCAGATGCGCCGGCTGGAGGGGCTGCTGGAGCGCCACCTGTTCCAGCGCACCGGGCGCGGCGTGGTGCCCACGGCGGAGGGCGAGATCTTCCTGGGCTACGCCACCCGCATGCTGGCGCTGGGCGACGAGGCCGCGGACCGGCTGCGGCAGAAGGAGCTTCGCGGCAGCGTGCGCATCGGCCTGTGCGAGGAGGTGGCCACCACGACCCTGCCGGCGGCGCTGGGCCGGCTGCACCGCGCCTATCCCGACATCCGCCTGGATGTGGTGGTCGAGCACGCGGTCGCGCTGGGCAAGCTGTGGGGCGAGGACGGGCTGGACATCATGCTGGGCCCGACGTCGGTGGTGACGGCGGACGCGCTGGTGACTTGGACCGTCGAACTGCAATGGGTCTGCGCCCCCGACCATGTGCCGGATCCCGACCGCCCGCTCGACCTGATCGCCTTCACCGCGCCCTGCCTGTGGCGGCGGCGGATGCTGGAGGCGCTGGACGACGCCGGACGGGAGCATCGCATCACCTTCACCAGCCAGAGCGTCACGGCGCTGCAGGCGGCGATCGGGAACGGGCTGGGCGTCGGCGTGCTGCCGCCGGACTCCATCCGCCCAGGCTCGATGACGCTGCTGAAGGCCGGGGTGCCGGGGCCACTGGCCGCCCAGTACGGCCTGTTCGCCCGCGACCGGCGGCCCCCCGTGGTGGAGGCCGCCATAGGGGTGCTGCGCGAGGGCTTGCCGGCAGGGGCCCAGCCCTGATCAGGCCCGGCCGATCGCGTCGAGCTCGGCCATCGTCGGGTCCGGCAGCACCAGCTCCGCCGCCTTCAGGTTCTCGCGCAGATGGTCGGGCGATGACGTGCCCGGGATCAGCAGGATGTTGGGCGCACGGCGCAGCAGCCAGGCCAGCGCCACCTGGCGCGACGTGGCGCCCAGCCCCTCGGCGATCCGCGACAGGGCCGCGGACTGGATCGGCGTGAAGCCGCCGAGCGGGAAGAAGGGCACATAGGCGATCCCCTGCCCCGCCAGCTCGTCCACCAGCGCGTCATCCTCGCGCTGCACCAGATTGTACTGGTTCTGGACGCAGACGATCGGGGTGATGCGCCGCGCCTCCGCCACCTGGGCCGAGGTCACGTTGCTCAAGCCGACATGACGGATCAGCCCCCGTCGCTGCAGCTCCGCCAGCGCCGTGACCTGCCTCTCGATCGAGCCTTCGGACGGGGCATGGATATCGCCCATGATCCGGGCATTGACGATATCCAGCACATCGAGGCCGAGATTGCGCAGATTGTCGTGCACACCGCGCTCGAGGTCGGCCGGTTCGGGCGCCGGCAGCCAGGCGCCGTCGTCGCCACGGAAGGCGCCGACCTTGGTGACGATCGTCAGGCTGTCCGTATAGGGGTGCAGCGCCTCGCGGATGATCTGGTTGGTGACATGCGGGCCGTAGAAGTCGCTGGTGTCGATGTGATCGACGCCGGACTCCACCGCCTCGCGCAGCACGGCGATGGCGGCGGCGCGATCCTTCGGCGGCCCGAACACGCCGGGACCGGCCAGCTGCATGGCGCCGTAGCCCATGCGGCTCACGGTGCGGTCGGCGAGCGGGAAGATGCCAGCGACGGACAGGGTCGGCATATCGGGTCTCCTTGAATGTCGAGCCGGATATGGCAGCGATTGTGCTGTTTGATAACGCAGCCTAATCTGCACGGGCTGTTGAAAGCCGTGAACAATGGCTCCGGACCTGAACGACCTCGCCGCCTTCGTCTCCGTGGCCCGCGCCGGCGGATTCCGTGACGCGGCCCGCATCGCCGGCGTCTCGCCCTCCGGCCTCAGCGTCGCCGTCGGCCGGCTGGAGGCGCGGCTGGGCCTGCGCCTCTTGAACCGTACCACCCGCAGCGTCACCCCGACAGAGGCGGGCCAGCGCCTGATCGAGCGGCTGGCGCCGGTGCTGGGCGAGATGGAGGCGGCACTGGACGTGCTGAACGCCTTCCGCGACCGGCCGTCCGGCACGCTGCGCCTCAACGTGCCGTCCAGCACCGCCCGCATTGTGCTGCCGCCGATCGCCGCCGGATTCCTCAAGGCCTATCCCGACATCCGGCTGGAGGTGGTGGTCGAGGACAGCTTCGTCGACATCCTGGCCGCCGGCTGCGACGCCGGCATCCGCTACGACGAGCGGCTGGAGCAGGACATGATCGCGGTGCCGATCGGCCCGCGCACCCAGCGCTTCGCGACCGCGGCGGCGCCCACCTATCTGGCGGAGCGGGGCCGGCCGGAGCATCCGCGTGACCTGCTGGACCATGCCTGCCTGCGCGGCCAGTTCGCCGGCGGCGCCGTGCCGAGCTGGGATTTCGCGCGCGACGGCGAGGCGATCCGCGTCGACCCGCCGGGGCCGCTGCTGGTCCGACCCGGCGCCGCGCTTGAGCTGGTGATCAGCCTGGCCGTCGCCGGGGTCGGCATCGTTCATTTGTGGGAGGCCATGCTGCGGCCGGATCTCGACAGCGGCGCGCTGCAGCCCATCCTGGAGCCGTGGTGGGAGAGCTTCCCGGGTCCGTTCCTGTACTATCCCGGCCGCCGCCACGTGCCGGCACCGCTGCGCGCCTTCGTCGACTTCATCAGGGAGCGCGGCGCGGCCCCCTAAAGCCCGGCGATCAGCTTCTGCAGTAGGGCGTTCAATGTCTCCTGCTCGGCCGGGGTCAGCACCGACAGCAGCTTCTCCTCATTGGCGACATGGGGGCCGATGGTCTCGTCGATCACCCGCCGGCCGGCCTCGGTCAGGGCGATCAGCTTGCCGCGGCGGTCGTTCGGATCGGGGCGGCGCTCCACCAGCCCGGCGCGCTCCAGCCGATCCAGCCGGGCGGTCATGCCGCCGGAAGATTTCATCAAAGCCTGGTAGAGCGTGGTCGGCGACAGCATGCAGGGTTCGCCCGAGCGCCGCAGCGTCGCCAGCACGTCGAACTCGCCCGGCTGCAAGCCAGCCTCCGCGAAGAGCGGGTTCAAGTGATCGCGCATCACCCGCTCGGCGGCATCGGACAGGCGCCCGAAGATCGCCATCGGCAGCGTGGGAAGATCGGGGCGCTCGCGGCCCCATTGCTCGACGGCCCTGGCGGCTCGGTCCATGACAAAATCCTCTCGACGAAAAGTATCTTGACGACGAGATACATTTCATCTAGTAGCTCGACATCGAGACAATAACGCGGCCTGCCGCCGCGGTGAAGGAGGAAAACATCATGACCAAGATGATTTTCGTGAACCTGCCGGTGCGCAACCTGACGGCGTCCGCCGCCTTCTATGTCGCGCTGGGCGGCACGGTGAACGCCCAGTTCTCGGATGACCATGCCAAGTCGGTGATGTTCTCCGACGCGATCGGCGTGATGCTGCTGACCCATGACCGCTACCGCCAGTTCACCCAGCGGCCGATCGGCGATGCGCGGCGCGAGAGCCAGGCGCTGATTGCGCTCAGCGTCGACAGCCGCGAGGCGGTGGACGCGACGGTGGCGAAGGCGGTGGCCGCCGGCGGCCGCATCGACCCCAACCCGGTGCAGGACCACGGCTTCATGTACAACCGCAGCGTCGAGGATCCGGACGGCAATGTCTGGGAGATCATGTGGATGGACCCGGCCGCCGTCGCTGCCTGATCCCCTCCCGGCTCCATGAAGAAGGGCGCCCGGAGCGATCCGGGCGCCCTTCTCGCCGTCACATCGGCGGCATCTTCTCGAATTGCGGCAGGGCCTCGTCGATCCGGTCCCAGGCGTGGCCGCGGATGCGGTAGGTCACGACCTGCGGCTTGAACCGGCCCGGATCGTCGAGGCTGGCGGCATGCACGGTGAAGAAGTCGGGCTTGGCCGCGGAGGTCAGGTAGACCGGCGATCCGCAGGCGGGGCAGAAGGCGTGGCTCTTCACGTTGCCGTTGTCGGCGACGATGGTCCAGCGCGTGGCCTCGCCCTGCAGCCTCTTCACCCCGGCGCTCAGGAAGGTGAGGTACGAGCCATGGCCGGTGCCGCTCCGCAGCTGGCAGTCGCGGCACTGGCAGTCGTTCATGAACACCGGCTCGGCCGCGATCTCGTAGCGGATCGCGCCGCAGGCGCATCCGCCGGTCCAGGGCTCGCTCGTCTCTTCCTCCTCCCCCTGCTCATCGGCGATGGCACCGATGTTCGCGGCAACCTTCGTCCAGCCTTCGCCGAAGGTCGCGAGGGCGGAGCCGTTCCTCGAGGGGACGAAGCCGGAGTGAACCAGGCGAAGGCGCGTCCCGGTTTCGGTTGCGGCGAGCGTCCAGGTGATCACCGTGTCCAGCCGCGAGCCGTATCCGGCGTTCTCGTCATGCCCGCCTTTCCAGCTATGGACGAGGCGTGCGTTGGGGATCACCTCCAGCACCTGGCAGTGGATGACACCGTCCCAGGCGCCGGCCGGTGTCGTCTGGAAGGTGAAGCGCTTGCCTTCCACCGGCTCGAACCCGGTCGGCACCATCATCCAGCGGCCGATCAGCTCGCTGGTGGTCAGCATTCGCCAGATCGTCTGCGGCGCGTGCGGGAAATCGGTGTCCACCACGATGTCCTGCGTGCCGGATCTCGGCGCGATGTCGTTCATGATCGATCTCCTTCAGGAAAGGGTCGGCGAGCCGCTGGATCGCGGCCGGCGATCAGCCTCAGCCAGGGCGCCGCATGGAAGACGCTCATCAGCAGGTACATCGGCACCATGCCGGCCAGGGGCGACGCCCCCATGGCCGCACAGAGGACGTCGCCGCCGGACATGGCCGTGACCAGCGCCATCAGCGCGAAGGTCGGCGTGGCCGCGAGGTGCAGCCAGCCGGCCGCGCCGAGCGGGCTGCGCTGCATCGCGAGATCAGTCATGACCGTACTCGTCGTGGCGGCGCCACCACACGCCGGCCTCGTTGCGCCCCTTCGGCGCGCGGTCGAGCCATTGATACGATCCCCACAGGCCATCCAGCCCGCGGGCATAGGTCGAGTAGGTGTGGTGGACGGCGCCGTCCTCGAGCACGAAGGCGCTCAGCCCCGGCTTGTCGCGCATGTAGCTCGGCGCATCGGTGCCGCACATCGCCGCGAACTGCGCGACCGGCGCCGGGATCGCCGTCGTCTTCATCGCCAGGCCGCTGCGGCGGTAGTTGTATTCGATGGTGCCGCCGCGCTGCTGCTCCTCGGTGAAGGAGACGTTGAAGTCGTAATTGAACGCGCCATCGGCCGTGGACGCCCAGGGGAAGCTCCACCCCATTCGCTGCTTGTAGGCCTGCAGCTTGGCCAGCGGTGCCCGCGACACCGCCCAGAACGCCACGTCGTGGTTGGCGAGATGGACCGCGAAGCCGTTGAAGCCGTCCGCGATCATCGAGCAGGATGGGCAGCCCGCCTTGTAGTCCGGCCCGTACATGAAGTGATAGACCAGGAGCTGCGACCGCCCCTGGAACAGATCCGGCAGCGCGGCGATGCCGCCGTCGGTCTCGAAGCGGTAGTCCTTGTCGACCCGGACCCAGGGCAGCGCCTGCCGCCGCTGCGCCAGCTCGTCGCTCTGCCGCGTCAGTTCCTTCTCGGCCGCGAGCAGGTCGAGCCGCGCCGCCAGCCATTCCTCGCGGGTTCCGGTCAGATGTGCCGTCATCGTTCGCTCTCCAAGGGTGTCCTGTGGGTTAGACTGGCGCTGGGGAGCGAAGGGCGGGGAGTGACAAGTGTGACGGGATTCCGATGGACTCGCTGATCACGGCCGCAGGGCGCGCGCTGGCGGCGGGCGATCCGCTCGGCGCCCTCAACCGGGTTGCCCTGCGCGACGACGCACCGGCGCTGGCGCTGCGCGGCATCGCCATGGCGCAACTGGGCGACCTCGCCCGGGCCAAGGTCCTGCTGCGCCGGGCGGGACGCGCCTTCGGGGCCAGGGAGGCGGTGTCCCGCGCCCGCTGCATCGTCGCCGAGGCCGAGGTCGCCCTGGCCTCGCGCGACCTGGGCTGGCCGCCGAAGGCGCTGGAGGCGGCGCGGGCGACGCTGGACGCGCATGGCGACCGGCTGAACGCCGCCCATGCGCGCACCCTGGCGATCCGCCGCCTGCTGCTGATCGGGCGGCTCGACGAGGCCGAGCAGGCGCTGGCCGGTCTCGACCCGGCCCCCTTCCCGCCGGCCTGGCGGACCGCGCATGAGCTGGTGGTCGCCGGGATCGCGATGCGGCGCCTGCGGACCGGACCGGCCCGCGCCGCCCTCATCCGCGCCGACCAGGCCGCCCGCCTCGCCCGCATCCCGGCGCTGGCGGCGGAGGTCGAGACCGCGTCCCGCCTGCTCGACACGCCGGCGGCGCGCCTGATCGCGCGCGGCCGGGAGCAGCCGCTGCTGCTGGAGGAGGTCGAAGCGCTGCTGCAATCGCCGGCGCTGGTGGTGGATGCGTGCCGCCACGCCGTGCGCGAGGCGGGCACGGTGGTGCCGCTGGCCCGGCGCCCGGTGCTGTTCGCCCTTGCGCGCGCCCTGGCCGAGGCCTGGCCCGGCGACGTGCCGCGGGGCACGCTGCTGCAGCAGGCCTTCGGCGCTAAATTCGCGGATGAATCGCACCGGGCGCGGCTGCGGGTCGAGATCGGGCGGCTGCGCGCGGCGCTGCGGCCGCTGGCGGGCGTGACCGCGACGGCGCGGGGCTTCGCCCTGGTGCCCCGCGGCGCCGGCGAGGTCGTGGTGCTGGCCCGGCCGGTCGAGGAGCGGCATGCGGCGGTGCTGGCCTTCCTGGCCGATGGCGAATCCTGGTCCAGCTCGGCCCTGGCGCTGGCGCTGGGCGCCAGTCAGCGCACGGTGCAGCGGGCTCTCGACGCGCTGGCGGAAGCGGGCAAGGTGCAGTTCTTCGGCCAGGGCCGGGCGCGCCGCTGGGTGACCCCGCCTTTGCCCGGTTTCACGACGGCCTTGTTACTCCCGGCCCTGCTGCCCGATGGCTAGGATGGCCGCATGCAACGATCGAGGAGGCGACCCATGACCGAGATCATCCGCGAATACGGGCCGTTCCCGGGCGTCGACGAGGTGGCCGGCGTCACCTATGATGGCGAGCACGTCTGGTTCGCCTCCGGCGACAGGCTCAACGCTCTCGATCCGAACAGCGGCAAGACGGTGCGCTCGCTCGACGTGGCCGCCCATGCGGGCACGGCCTTCGACGGCCGCCACCTGTTCCAGATCGCCGAGAGCCGGATCCAGAAGATCGACCCGGAGACCGGCCGCGTGCTGGCCACCATCCCGGCGCCGGGGGGTGGCAACGATTCCGGCCTCGCCTGGGGCGAGGGCACGCTCTGGGTCGGGCAGTACCGCGACCGCAAGATCCACCAGGTCGACCCCGAGACCGGGGAGGTGCTGCGCACCATCGACTCCAACCGCCACGTCACCGGCGTCAGCTGGGTCGACGGCGAGCTGTGGCACGCCACCTGGGAGGCCGATGAGAGCGAGCTGCGACGGATCGATCCGCAGTCGGGCGAGGTGCTGGAGAGCCTGGAGATGCCGGCCGGGATGGGCGTGTCGGGCCTGGAATCCGACGGCGCCGACCAGTTCTTCTGCGGCGGCGGCAAGAGCGGCAAGGTCAGGGCGGTGAGAAGGCCGAAGCGGGGCGGGTGAGCGCTGCGGTGGTTCCGGACATCGGCAAGAGGTGCGGACGGTCCGAACCAGATGGTCGACGCCCATGGGAGGCGCGCATGGGGCCGGCCTCCCATGCAGGCGACATGCGCTCCTGGCCGGACCAGAACGGCGGTACGAGGCGTCAGCTCCTGGAGCACAGGACGTCCTTGTCATGATGTTGAGCTTCGTGATGGGAATCCGGGAAGGGAGAACAAGCGATCAGGTCGCAAGCGTTCGGGCTCTTGAATCCCGGGATGAAACGTTCGCAGACGGAGGCGTTGACTGTGCCATACGTCGTTTCAGGCTTGTGCGCAAAGCCGGCGAAATACTCTTGAATAAAGCCTTCCTTAAAATTTATGCGAGGGTACTTGGCCACGATTTCCTCACGAGCCTCCACTGGAAACTGATCGAACCCCATCCCCAGGACATCGAGAAGAACCCCTGAATTGAGGAGAGCCACTTCAGGGCGCATATGCTTGGGGATGCCGGGGGTGGTGTGCAGCGCGATGGCCTGCCAGACGGCTTGCACCTGATCTTCAGCAATGCTGTGGGCTCTGAGGAACTGCTGGGCAGCGTTCGCACCATCGACCTCGAAGCGTTCGCCCGGGCTCGAGAATTTCTTGATAAGGCCGAGATCGTGAAATGCGGCGGCCACGTACAGGAGTTCCCGGTCGAAACGCAGTTTTCTCTGACGGCCCTGCTCGGCCGCGAACAAGTAGACGCGGATCGAGTGATTGAAGAGCAAATCGCTGGAATGCTCGCGCAGGACGTCTGTAGCCTCTTTCGCGAGCAGAGAATCGGGAATTGCGAGCGCATGGGCGAGATTGGGGGTGGTCATTTGAAGTGTCCTTTCAAGAGTGACTGGGGGGCTTGTCGACGAGGCGGCGTCTGATGCTCAAGGACCGCCGACTAAACGTCGGCGACCTGGGTCAGCCGGATCTCGCCGGCGATGGCTTGCGCCTGGCGCAGCAAATTCAGGATCGGGCAGTTGCGCTCCACCGCTTCGCGCAGCGCCTCGATTTCGGCCGGCGTGGCAAGGGAGGTGATCGACACCGCATAGCGGATGTCGTGCGGGTAGATCGGCACGGCCTCGAAGCCGGGCGACCCGGCGCGCAAATCGATCGTGCCGGTGATCTCCAATTCCAGCGCGTCGAGCGGCACGCCCAGCGCCGCCGCCTGGATCAGGAAAGTGTGGGTCAGGCAGCTGCCGAGGACGCCGAGCTGCAGTTCGGGCGAAGTCGGACCAAGGTCGTAGCCGGCGAAATCCGCCGCGCTGTCGCTGATCACCTGGAAGTCGCGGATGCGGATACGGCGGATGCCGCTGCGCCCCTCGGCCCGCACTCGCGCCGTGAGCGTCATGGGGACGCCCTCGCCGGAGGCGATACGGGACTTGCGGGCGGCGATCGCCTGGCGCTTTTCGCCGAGATACTCATTGAGTGAGGACATCCTGCTCCTCGTCGGCAATGGGACCGGCCGCCCGGCCCCTGGTGGCGGGATTGATCTGCAACTGCTGAAACCGGAGGGTTCTTCCGGCTAGGGGTGATCGATGACGAGATTGGGAATCATCCGGATCGCCGTGGCGAAATTGGAAAAATTCGGGGACGTCTTCATGACCCACCGATGCAACTCCTCGAGCTTCTCTCGCGGAGCCGAAGACCGGATGCGGACCGTATAACGCACCGCCTCGTAGCCGGGCTTGATCGCGGGATCGAGCCCCAGGAAACCCCGCAGGTCCAGCTGGCCCTCGGTCTCGATCTCCAGCTTCTCCAGCTCGATCCCCATCGCCGCCGCGCTTGCCGCATATCCGACCGACATGCAGGCGTTCAGGGCGGCCATCAGCAGCTCCTGCGGGTTCGGAGCCGTGTTCTCGCCGAGAAGCTCATCGGGTTCGTCGGCGTGAATCTCGAAATGGCGACCGAATGTCTCGCCGCCAAACCTGTAGTCCGACACTCGGGCGACGGTCTTGGTCCGCCCCTTCCATTCGGTCTTGACCCTGAAGGCAACCGTTCTCCGATCAGGGTTGGTCTTGACGCTGTCCGCCATGGCTTCGAGCGCCGGCACATCGATGCCGTTCAAAGTCTGGATGGTCATTTGCATGCTCTCTCGCGCGGGTGCGCAGTGCGATCGGTTCCGGGGAAACGGGAGCCGGTTCGGCTAAGCCCAACCACGGACGATCCGAAGCGGCTGGCGACGGTCCGGGGAGGCGTCGCGCGCGTTCGTGTCCTGCCCTGAGCCGGGTTTCTGACAGGTCGGGTAGTCGATATACCCGACGGGCCCCCCGGTATAAAAAGTCTCGGAATTCCATGCGTTGAGCGGCCAGTCGTTGCGCAGCCGCTCGACCAGATCGGGATTCGCCAGAAACGGCTTCCCGATCCCGATGAGATCAGCCTCGCCCGCGTCGATGGCGGCCTGCCCATTCTCCTTGAGGTAGCCGCCGGCGAGGATCACAGGCCCCCGAAAGGCGCTGCGAAACGCCCGGAGGAAATTCTCGGGAATGGAAACGTCCTCGGCGTCGGCCCATCGGGTCTGGTCGCTGAAATGCGCATAGGCGATGCCGCGCTTGGCGAGCTCGGCCGCGAGCGTCAGATAGGTTTCGGCCTCGTCTTCGAAGGCCGGCATCTCGTTGTATCGGCCGAAGGGTGACAGTCGGATCGCCGTGCGCTCGCCACCAATGGCGCGGGTCACCGCGTCGACCGTCTCCAGCGTGAAGCGGATGCGATTTTCGATCGAGCCGCCGTACCGGTCGTCGCGCGTGTTCAGCGCCCCGTTGATGAACTGGTCATGCAGATAGCCGTTGGCCCCATGGATCTCGACGCCGTCCAGCCCAGCCTCACGGGCATTGCGCGCCGCCTGGGCGAACTCGCCGACGATCTGCGGCACCTCTTCGGTCCGCAAGGCGCGCGGCTTGCTCTGCACGAGAACGGCCGGCTGTCCGTTCTCATCGAAGGCCATGGCGATCGCCTTCGTCGCTCCGGTGTCGGTGGAGCTGACGGTCGCCTGGCCGTTCGGCTGATGCGAGAAATGGCTCGCGCGGCCGCCATGCCGAAGCTGCCCGAAGATCACGCCGCCATGATCGTGAACGGCCTTGGCCACGGGGCGCCACGCTTGGATCTGGATCGGCGTATAGAGGCCAGGCTCGAACGCCCAGGTCCGGGCCCACGGGCTGATGGCGATGCTGCCTGTGACGATGAGCCCGGCGCCCGCACGCTGCGAGAAATAACGCGCCGTGTCGGCATCCGGTGCCCAGTCGCGGTTTCGCGCACGCGATCGCTCCATCGGCGCCATGACAATGCGATTCTTGAGGGGAATGGGCCCCAGATCATACGGGTCGAACAGCGAGGGCATCGGGACAGCTCCATTCGTCGGGAAGAGATTTGACGTTGCGCTTGATCTAATCTCGACGGCGAAGGCTTATTAGATGGCTTCAGCTCGCCCCACTGTTGCTCTGGGAGCTACAAACGGAGATGGATGCACGGTTTGACGGCATCGCGGAATTCGTCGCCGTGATGCGACTGGGCAGCTTCACGGCGGTCGCTGCAGAGCTCGGCATGACCAAGTCCGCAGTCGGGCGGGCGGTGTCACGGCTCGAGGCCCGGCTAGGCTCCAAGTTGCTGCATCGCACGACGCGCCGCCTGATCCTGACGCCCGCCGGCGAGGCCTGGCTCGAGCATTGCGTCGCAGCGCTCGCCGAGCTCGATCGCGGAGAAAGCGCGCTCATGCTGGCTCGGGACACGCCAGCCGGCGAAGTGCGGATCGACCTGCCGACAGCGTTCGGCCGGCTGCATGTGATGCCCGTGCTGCTCGAGGTGGCCGAGCGCTATCCGGCACTGCATCTGAACGTGAGCTTCACGGACCGGCGGGTCGACCTCGTGGGCGAAAACATCGACCTCGCGGTGCGAATTGGCAATCTGGATGACTCGGCTGACCTGGTCGCCCGTCAGATCGGAGTCCAGGACATGGTGGTCGTTGGAGCGCCTGGCTATATCGCCAAGCGCGGCGTTCCCCGATCCCTGACCGATCTCAAGCTTCACGATTGCATCGTCGGACGGCGGCAAGGCAATCGCATTGCCTGGTTGCTGAAGCAACCGGATGGCTCGATCGCCCGGCATGCTGTCTCCGTCAAACATGAGTTCCAGGATTTCGAGACGGTGCAGATGGCGGTGCGGGCAGGACACGGCCTGGCGCAGCTTCCCTTGTGGCTGGTCGAGGACGGCATTCGGGATGGGCAGTTGCTGACCGTCCTGGACGGGATGTCCGGCGGCGCGGTGCCGGTCAACCTCCTTTGGCCGCGGACAAATGCCTTGCCGGCCAAGATAAGGGTTATCGTCGACGGCTTGGTTCGAGGGGTGCGCGAACTATCGACTGCTATCGCCCAGCCGTAGACGAGGATCGCGCCAATCGCTCTCCGCTAGAATTGCCCAGCGCCGCGAGCTATATGACTATCTATATGGTCAGGAGCGTGACATGAACGCGGTGAATCTGGCGGATGCCAAGGCCCATCTGAGCGAGCTTGTCGATCGGGTGGAAGCCGGGGATTCGATCGATATCACCCGGCGTGGCAAGCCAGTCGCCAGGCTCACCGCCGTGGCGAGGCCCCGCAAGCGGGTCGATCTGCCGATGCTCCAGGCCCTGACGGCTACTATGCCACCGCAGGCGCAGGACGCCGCCGAGCTGGTGCGATCGATGCGGGATGGCGATCGCTACTGATGCTCTATCTCGACACGTCGCTGATCGTCGCGGCGCTGTCCAACGAGATCTCGACCGCTCGCGCGCAGACCTGGCTGGCGGCGCAGGATCCGGCGCGGCTGCTGATCAGTGACTGGACCATCACCGAGCTGTCGTCGGCCATGGCGATCAAGCTGTGCACCGGCCAGATCACGCTGGATCAACGCGCGGCGGCGCTGGCGATGTTCAACAAGCTGGCCGTGGAGAGCTTCACCGTCCTTCCGGTCGCCGGCCGGCATTTCCGGACGGCGGCGACCTTCGTCGATCAGCAGGCGCTCGGGCTGCGCGCCGGCGATGCGCTCCACCTCGCCGTCGCGTCGGAGCACGGCGCCACGGTGCACACGCTCGACCAGCGGCTCGCCGATGCCGGTCCCGCGCTCGGTGTGCCCACGCAGTTGCTGGCGTGACCAAGGCGGCTCCCTGGTCATCCGCTGACGCATGGCGTGCCGATGGCCGGTGACTCGCCACTGCGGCAGGGGCGCGCCCCTGCCGCAGTGGCATCACGAACCTGACCTGTCTCTATTTTATCGCGTCTCACGTCAGGGGTGCAGTCCACCGCACCGCGAAGCCTGCAAAAAGCACTTGTCACCGTATTCCCTCGGGGGCCTCCTTTGAGCCGAGATAAGTCGTTCTCGCAGACAATTTTCTCAGATCCGAAGCCCCGATGCACCTATCCCCTTTGAGATATCCGGGCTAAACTCGACTGTCTTACTCCAAGGGGTGCAGTCCATAATCCTCAAATGCACCGGACCGTAATCCTGGACGCAAGGTTGCATCGGCAATCCATGGCCGATTATATTCGCTCTCGCTCGGGCTCGGGTTCTTGCTCCGAGATGGATTGTGCCTGATATGCAAATCGGAAATTGCAGCTAACGCAGGGTACCGCTATGAGCGTTCAACAGATCCCGCGAGTTGCCGGGCTCTCTCGAGAAGAGTTTTATAAAGAATACGTCGAGCAAAATCGGCCGGTTGTTTTGAAAGACGCAGCATCCGATTGGCCTGCCATATCGAAATGGACTTCCGAGTATCTCGCCAGAAGCGGTGGAGATCAGGTTGTCCAGCTCTGGAGCATCGATCCTCAGAAGCCTCCAGCGCATAGTTATCTTAGAGCGGAAAGTACATTGCGTGAATATATTGCACGGTTGCCTGTTGCCGCCAGGGGCGATCCCTACTTGGCGGAGCAGCCGCTCAAGAAATTGTTCCCGGATTTATTGGCCGACATCGGCACGATGCGTTACAGCCAGAGTCATCCATCTAGCCTATCCATCATGTTGAGTTCGAGATCCGTGGCGGCGCTCCACTATCATCCGCACTTGGAAGCGATTTCTCACCAAATTGCTGGAACCCGGCACTTCATATTACTTCCGCCAACAGAAACGTCCCGGTTGGATCCGGGGCCGGTTATGAGCCCCCTGTGGAATTTTGGGCGACGTGTTATCAAAGAAGACGAAATTGAATCTATGCGTGAGGAAGTGTTCGAGACGACGCTTACCTCCGGTGAGGCAATTTATATACCGCTTCATTGGTGGCATACGGTGTTTGCAGGAGCGGGATTGAGCATTTTGGTCTGTGATTTCTTCGAGTATCCGCATGCACGACCGCTGCGGAGCGAAATCTCTGATCGAGTGGAACAAATGCACGCGGCCTGCCGTGAATCCATTGCCGCTTGCGAAGCCAGCCTGCAGCGCGCATCGGGCGTGGAGGACAAGATTCCTTATTTTGAGCACATCATTTCTTGTTGCCGCGCAATCAATGACAAGAAGAAAGAGCAGCAGGTGCTTATCGCGGCGCTGTCCGCTCTACCCGAAACCGCAGGACGACGCAGTGAGATACAGAGTCGCTTAGACGAATTGGCCTCCGGGCGTGTTTCGAGCTAGTCGATCTACGACCGCAATTACTCCCACTCAATGGTCCCCGGCGGCTTCGAGGTGATGTCGTAGACGACGCGGTTGATGCCGCGGACCTCGTTGACGATGCGGGTCGAGACCCGGCCCAGGAACTCGTGGTCGAAGGGGTAGTAGTCGGCGGTCATGCCGTCGGTCGAGGTCACGGCCCGGAGCGCGCAGACGAAGTCATAGGTGCGGCCGTCGCCCATCACGCCCACCGTGCGCACCGGCAGCAGCACCGCGAAGGCCTGCCAGATCGCGTCGTACAGGCCGGCGCGGCGGATCTCCTCGAGATAGATCACGTCGGCCTTGCGCAGGATCTCCAGCATGTCGCGGCTGACCGCGCCGGGGATGCGGATGCCCAGGCCCGGCCCCGGGAACGGATGGCGGCCGACGAAGGTGTCGGGCAGGCCGAGCTCGCGGCCCAGCGCCCGGACCTCGTCCTTGAACAGCTCGCGCAGCGGCTCGACCAGGGCCAGCTTCATCCGCTCCGGCAGGCCACCGACATTGTGGTGGCTCTTGATCGTCACCGACGGGCCGCCGGTGAAGGACACGCTCTCGATCACGTCGGGGTACAGTGTGCCCTGGGCCAGGAAGCGGGCGCCGTCGATCTTCTCGGCCTCGGCGTCGAACACCTCGACGAAGGCGGCGCCGATGATCTTGCGCTTCTGCTCCGGGTCGCTGACGCCCTCGAGCCGGCCGAGGAACAAATCGGCCGCGTCGACATGGATCAGCGGGATGTTGTAGTGGCCGCGGAACAGCGACACCACCTGCTCCGCCTCGCCGGTGCGCATCAGCCCGGTGTCGACGAAGATGCAGGTCAGCTGGTCGCCGATCGCCTCATGGATCAGCACCGCCGCCACGGCGCTGTCGACGCCGCCGGACAGGCCGCAGATCACGCGGCCGTCGCCGACCTGGACGCGGATCTTGGCAATCTCGGCGTCGCGGAAGGCGGCCATGGTCCAGCTGCCGCTGCAGCCGCAGACCTGGTGGGTGAAGTTGCGCAGCAGCGCCGCGCCATGCGGGGTGTGCACCACCTCCGGATGGAACTGCACGCCGTAATAGCGGCGGGCGTCGTCGGCGATCGCGGCATAGGGCGCGTTCTCGCTGGTGGCGACGATGCGGAAGCCGTCCGGCAGACGGGTGACGCGGTCGCCATGGCTCATCCACACCTGCTCGCGGCTGCCTGTCGCCCAGGCGCCGTCGAACAGGGTGCAGTTCTCCTTGACGTCCAGCCAGGCCCGACCGAATTCGCGATGATGCCCCGCCTCCACCGCGCCGCCCAGCTGCTCGCACATGGTCTGCTGGCCGTAGCAGATGCCCAGCACCGGCACGCCGAGCTCGAACACCAGCTGCGGAGCGCGCGGCGACGCGTCCTCGGTGACCGAGGCCGGGCTGCCGGACAGGATGATGCCGCGCGGGTCGAAGGCCCGGATGCGGTCGTCGCCCGCCTGGTTGAACGGCCAAATCTCGCAATAGACGCCGGATTCCCGGACCCGGCGGGCGATCAACTGGGTGACCTGGCTGCCGAAATCGAGAATGAGAACGCGGTCCGGCGACGGCGTAGCGGTCGGGGCGGTCATGGCAACTCCGGGGTCGGGCGGTGGGACGGAGCTTTACCCTCCCCCCGGCCGCAGGACAAGCGACGGAGCCCGCGCCCGGCGCGCAACGTCCATGCGCGGATGACGGTTCGGTGACGGTCCGGCTAGGCCAGCGCCAGGGCGGCGAGGATCGCGATCAGGACCAGCTGCGCCCCGGCAATCCACAGCAGGCGGGTGCGGAACGGCTCCTTCCGCGTCTTGTGGCGCAGCAGGCGCTGCCCGGCGATGGCGCCGGGCGTGCCGCCGATCGCGGCCACCGTCAGCAACGTGCGCTCCGGGATCCGCCGCCGGCCGGCGACGGCGCACCATTTGTCCCAGGCGAACAGGGCGAAGGCGGCCGCGCTGGCGGCGAGGAGATACAGCGCCAGGGCGGTCATGCGGCCGGCAGGATGGGCCGGTCGAAGCGGAACGCGCTCTCGGCCAGCACGGCGCCGCCGAAGCGCTCCAGCCGGTCGGCATAGGGCTCGCCGCCGAGATGGCGATAGAAGCCGGTGGCGCGGAAATTGGCCGTGAGGGCCCAGAGCATGAAGGGGGTCATGCCGCGCTCGGCGAACCAGCCTGAGGATGCGGCCATCAGCGCCCGCCCGTGCCCCCTGCCCTTCGCCCGGTCGAGCAGATAGAGGGCGAAGATCTCGCCCCAGTTCCAGCCCGGCGCGCCGCGGGCCCGGCCACACAGGGCGAAGCCGACCGGCACCGCCCCGCCGGCGGGCGTCGGGTCGAGGGCGAGGAAGGTGGCGGTGCCGTCCTCATGCGCCAGCGAGCGTTCATGGCCGCGCTCGCGCTGGGTCACGGTCATGCGGTCGAGATACTCGTCCGGCACCAGGCCGCGATAGGTCTCCTGCCAGGACTGGACATGGATCCGCGCGATCGCCGGCGCGTCGGCCAGGATCGCACGGCGGATCATGTCAGCCTTCTTCGTCCGCCGGCGCCTCGCCGGCATCGGTGGTCTCGCCGGCGTCGACTGCCTTCGGCCCGCGCTCCAGCACCGCGACGAAGAAGCCGTCGGTGCCGTTGGCGGCGGGCGACAGGCGCAGCATGCCGCTGGTCGGGGCCGGGCCGGTGCCCACCGCCTCGTCCCACACCGTCTCGACCGGCACCAGCCGGTAGTCGGGATGGGCGGCCAGGAAGCCCTCGACCTGCGCCTCGTTCTCCTCGCGCAGCAGCGAGCAGGTGGCATAGATCACCCGGCCTCCATCGGGCTTGGCCAGGCGGGCGGCGCTGTCCAGGATCTCGCGCTGGACGCCGAGCAGGCGCTCCAGGTCCATCGGCCGCCAGCGCGCATCCGGATTGCGGCGCCAGGCGCCGGTGCCGCTGCAGGGCGCGTCGACCAGCACCCGGTCGAACTTGCCGCGCTGCTTCTTCACCCAGCGGTCGCGCTCGTTCTCCAGCAGGCGCGGCTCGACATTGTCGATGCCGGCGCGACGCAGCCGCTCCTTGCCGCGGTCGAGCCGGCCCTTGGACACGTCGCAGGCCACCACCCGGCCCTTGCCCTTCATCCGCGCCGCCAGCGCCAGAGCCTTGCCGCCGGCGCCAGAGCAGAAATCCACCACCTGCTGCCCCGGCCGGGCGTCGACCAGCAGCGCGATCAGCTGCGAGCCCTCGTCCTGCACCTCAATCAGGCCGGACTGGAAGGCAGGATGGCGGCCCAGCTGCGGCCGGCCCTTGACCCGGATGCCCAGCGGCGACAACGGCGTCGCCACGACGTCGAGCTTGCCGGCGGCGAGGGTCTGCACCACCTCGTCGCGGGTGCCGCGCAGCTCGTTGACCCGCAGGTCCAGCGGCGCCTGGTCCAGCAGCGCCGCCACCTCCGCCTCGAAGCGGTCGCCGAAATTGGCTTCCAGCGAGGCCGCGGCCCAGTCCGGGATCTCGCTGCGCACCGGCTTCGGCATGTCCGGATGGTCGAGCGGCTGGCCGGCGGTGGCCTTGACCAGCTTGTCCTCCGGCCCGTCCAGCGGGATCGGCGCGTAGGTCTCGCCGGAGAAGAGCCGGCCCATATCCTTAACCGCAACGTCCTCGGCCAGCGTCAGTTCGGCGATCACCCGGTTGCGAGGCGTGTCCTCGGCCTCGGCCCGGGCCAGCCACCAGCCCAACCGGGCGTGATGGCGCAGCACGGCATAGACGCGGGCGGCGATCTCGCTGCGGTCCTTCGAGCCGATGAAGCGGCGGGTGCGGAAATAGGCCGAGACCAGGGCGTCGGCGGGGCGGTTCTCGATGCCGAGGCGTTCGAGAATGTCGATCGTGGCCTGGATGCGGGCGGAGGGGGTCATGGTCCGGAGCGTAGCAGGAAAACGCGCCTTCTACCGTGCTTCCGCCTTGGTGCGCCAGCATTTGACGGGAAGCGCGGGCGAGCTATGCGCTGCGGGTATCAGGCCCGTCACCTTGCCGGAGGGTGGAGCCGGGTATCGAGCGCGAACCGCTCCTGCAACCGGAGCTCATAGGCACCGGCGGCCGCGGCTGCGGTGAAGATCACATTCCAGCTGTGGGAGGACACGGCGCTGGGGATGATGACGAAGAGGTGGCGCGCGAGCAGCGTATTGCCGAAATCCTGCTGGCCGGCCCCCGGGATCCCGGGCCGCAGCCAGGCCGGGTTCGGGACATCGCCGGGGTGCACGACATGCACGCCCGAGATGTCGGCGATGGTCAGGGCCGTCAGTGTGTGCGGCACGGTGTCGAGCACCTGAAATCCTTTATGGACTGCGACCTCCAGGATCGCCGTCGAAGGGTCGAGCGCGGCATAGACGGCCCGGACGCCGGGGCTGTTCCAGCGCCCGCCCTTCAGGAAAGCGCCTTCGCCGCTGTCCCAGGTCGCGGCGTGACGCTCGGCATCCAGGCGCCAGGCGACGAGCTCTCCGGTGCCGAGCGGCGGCGGCAGAGGCGTCACACGTAGACGCCGTAGTCGAGGCGGACCAGGTAGTCCTCGACCAGCTCGACGCCGGCCGGCGTCGACAGCAGGTCGATCGGGCGGCGCTGGTCGAGCCCGATCGCGGGCGCCTCCAGCCATCTCTCGGCGACGTCCTGCGAGCCGAGAACGTCGGTGGCCTTCGCCAGGATCTCGGCGAACTTCCAGGTCCTGCCGCTCTGCTCGGCGCTGAGGGGCTTGGGCGATCCGGCCGCCTTGCGCTGCAGGGTGCGGAGGCTCATCCCGAGCGCCCGTTCCAGCGGCCCGCTGATCTCCAGGGAGGAGAAGCTGTTGACCAGATAGGTCACGGCCTCGGCCGGCATGCCGCGCTCCAGCATCTCATGCGCCTCGAGTGAGCTGTCGGGAGGGTGCCGGAACACCTCGGCGCCGCCCAGGACGGACACAACCCGGGACGGGTCGTGTGCCGGCCGGTACCGGGCATCGGGATTGCGATCGGGAGTGTCGGACATGGCCATCACCGTCAGATGTCGCAAAAAATGTGACATCTGACGCGGTGATTTTCAAGAGGAGGTCCGCCCGCCCTGCGTCAGGCGACCTGCAGTCCGACGTGCCATTCCTCGCGCACCTCCGCCTCCGGGTCGTCCGCACGCTCCCCCGCGAGCCGCCGCAGCCCCTCCGGGCCGAGCAGGCGGCCGAGGGCCCAGACCGCGGCGCCGCGCACCAGGGCCGAGGCATCGTCCAGCAGCGGCTCGACCGCCGGCGCCAGCGCCGGGTCGCCGCTGTTGCCGAGGGCAATCAGCACGTTGCGCAGGAAGCGGTCGCGGCCGATGCGCTTGATCGGCGAGCCGGAGAAGGCGGCGCGGAAGCCGGCATCGTCGAAGCGCAGCAGCGACACCAGGGCCGGTCCGTTCAGCTCCGGCCGCGGCGCCAGCGCCGCCTCGCGCCCCGCGGCGGCGAACTTGTTCCAGGGGCAGACCGCCAGGCAGTCGTCGCAGCCATAGATGCGGTTGCCGAGCAAGGGCCGCATCTCGCGCGGGATCGGGCCCTTGTGCTCGATCGTCAGATAGGAGATGCAGCGCCGCGCGTCGAGCCGGTAGGGCGCCGGGAAGGCCGCGGTCGGGCAGATGTCGAGGCAGGCCCGGCAGGAGCCGCAGCGGTCGCGTTCCGGCGCATCCGGCGGCAGGTCGATCGCCAGATAGATCTCGCCCAGGAACAGCCAGGAGCCCCAATCGCGCGACACCAGGTTGGTGTGCTTGCCCTGCCAGCCGATCCCGGCGCGCATCGCCAGCGGCTTCTCCATCACCGGCGCGGTGTCGACGAAGACCTTCAGCTCGGTCTGGAACGTCCGGTGAATCCAGCCGCCCAGCGCCTTCAGCTTCTTCTTGACCACGTCGTGATAGTCGCGGCCCTGGGCGTAGACCGAGATCACTCCCCTCTCCCGCTCCTGCAGCAGCGGCAGCGGGTCCTCGGCCGGGCCGTAATTGAGGCCGAGCGACAGCACGGTCAGGGCGTCGGGCCACAGCGTCCGCGGGTCGGCGCGGCGGTCGGCATTGGCCTCCAGCCAGCCCATGTCGCCGTGCTGGCTCTCGCCGAGGAACAGCTCCAGCCGCTCGCGCAGCCTGGGGTCGGGCGTGGCGGCGGCGAAGCCGGCGCTGTCGAAGCCGAGGGCGAAGGCCTCGGCCCGGATACGGTCTTTGATGTCGGCCGCGCCGCTCATCCCCGTCCGCGATAGGTCGGCACGCCCTGGTCGGGCAGCCACAGGCCCTCGGGCGCCGGCCCGCTCTGGTAGAACACGTCGATCGGGATGCCGCCGCGCGGGTACCAGTAGCCGCCGATGCGCAGCCAGCGCGGCTTCATCGCCTTGATCAGCCGCTCCGCCACATAGACGGTGCAGTCCTCGTGGAAGGCGCCGTGGTTGCGGAACGAGCCGAGGAACAGCTTCAGCGACTTGCTCTCGACGATCTTCGCCGCCGGGGCGTAGTCGATCACCAGATGGGCGAAGTCGGGCTGGCCGGTGATCGGGCACAGCGAGGTGAATTCCGGCGCGGTGAAGCGCACCAGATAGAGCTGCTTTGGCCGCGGATTCGGCACCGTCTCCAGCACTGCCTCTTCCGGAGAGGCCGGCAGCACCGTGGCCTGGCCGAGCTGGGTGAGCGCTTCCGTGCCTTTCGCCTTGCGGGCCATGATGTCTCCTCAGAGGGCCGCGATGTCGCCCGATGCCTGCTCGACCTCGAAGGCGGCGGCGAAGGCGTCGAGCGTGCCGGCGGCGATGGCGCCGCGCAGCCCGGCCATCAGGTCCTGATAATAGGTCAGGTTGTGCTGGGTCAGCAGCATCAGACCGAGCACCTCCTCGCTGCGCACCAGATGGTGCAGATAGGCGCGGCTGTAGCTACGGCAGGCCGGGCAGCGGCAGGCCTCGTCCAGCGGCCGCTCATCGTCCTGGTGCCGGGCGTTGCGCAGGTTGACCGTGCCGCGCCGGGTGAAGGCCTGGCCGGTGCGTCCGGACCGGGTCGGCAGCACGCAGTCGAACATGTCGACGCCGCGGCGGACCGAGCCGACCAGGTCGGAGGGCTTGCCCACCCCCATCAGGTAGCGCGGCCGGTTGTCCGGCAGCGCCGGCACGGTGATGTCGAGGGCGGCGAACATCCGCTCCTGCCCCTCGCCCACCGCCAGGCCGCCGATGGCGTAGCCCTCGAAGCCGATCGCGG
>Ga0207426_1000371_pt1 | contig 79084 bp, 60 predicted proteins | sample AraplaMF_Cvi_mMS_FD_184265 | JGI IMG/M metagenome (GOLD analysis project Ga0207426, IMG submission 184265) | Arabidopsis root microbial communities from the University of North Carolina, USA - plate scrape MF_Cvi_mMS (SPAdes) (version 2) | ecosystem: Host-associated > Plants > Roots > Endosphere...
GTGAACACCCACGCTAAGAAGAAAAACCATGAAGGAAATAGCTTTGTTGATCTACGAAGACACCGTCTTATCCTCCATTGCAGGTGTGCTGGACCTGTTTGCCGGCACTAACCGCATCCTGCAGGAAGCCGGCGCCCCGCCCGCCTTTAGGGTAACGCTGGTAAGTGATAAGGGAAATAATCCCTCCATGCACATCCCCGGGCAGTTCATCAGCAATAAGAATTTATCGGAGGTAAGCAATACCGACCTGGTAATAGCACCCGCTTTTTATGGCGATGCCCAGCAGGCGCTGGATAAAAATCATGCGCTGGTGAACTGGATCATAACCATGCACCGCCGTGGCGCAGAAGTAGCCAGCCTGTGTTTGGGCAGCTATTTCCTGGCAGAAGCTGGCCTGCTGGCCGGCCGTTGCTGCACCACCCACTGGACCGCGGTAGACGATATGCGGCGCCGCTATCCCAACATAGATATACTCCCCGACCTGGTAGTAACCGATGAAGAAGGTATTTACACCAGCGGTGGCGCCTTCTCCTCGCTTAACCTGGTATTATACCTGATAGAAAAGTTCTGCGGGCGGGAGGTAGGCATTGTAGCCAGCAAAATGTTCTCTATTGATATGGACCGCGTGAACCAGGCGCACTTCTCCATGTTCATGGGGCAGCACCAGCATGAGGATGAGGAGATCCGCAAAGCGCAGTCTTATATTGAAGAGCATTTTCACCTGCAGATCTCCATTGAGGAAATTGCAGAGCGCAGCAACATGAGCAAGCGTAATTTCATACGCCGCTTTAAGCACGCCACCCAAAGCACCCCGCTGGAATACCTGCAGCGGGTAAAAATAGAATCAGCGAAAAAAGCGCTGGAAAAGAGCGGGGATAACATCAGCGCGCTGATGAACAATGTAGGGTATAACGATCTTAAGACCTTCCGCAAAGTATTCAAACGCATCACCGGCCTTACCCCGCAGGATTACCGGAAGAAGTATTGCAGGTCGTTGAATTAGGAGATCAATATGGGTAAAAAGATCAGATCCATTCCTGTAGATCCTATGGCCGGCGACTTAGGCATAGGTATTACCATTGGAAAAGCCTCGGTTAAGGATCTGCGCGGTTTTGAGCACCTGGAGCACTCACACCGGCACGATTATCATCTGTTCTTTTTGCAGGAGAAAGGGATCACTTCCATTGAGATTGATTTTCAAAAGCATAAAATAAAACCTTCGTCCGTTATCTACATTCACCCCAGCCAGGTGCACCGCATAGCGGGCGGGGTTGAAAACATAACAATGAGCGGCTGGGCCATCAGTAATGAAAACCTGCATCCCGGATACCTGAAATTATTGGACGGGATAGCGCCGGCAAAGCCCCTCTTACTAAATAAAGAAGTATTTTCCATTATCGCCGATGCAGTAGCGCTCTGCATAAAATTATCTGAAAGAAAGCATGAGAAATTATATCACGCTTTACTGAAAGACAGCTGCAATACCCTGGTGGCCTTAATAGCTTCGCAATACCTGGCGCAGGCAGGATCACCAGAGGCACTTTCCCGGTTTGAGGTTATTACCAGAGCCTTTAAAGCAATATTGGAACATGATTTTGCTACGGTCAAAAAACCGGCAGCCTACGCGCAAAGCCTCAATATATCCGCCCCTTATTTGAATGAATGTGTTAAGAACGCTACCGGCCATTCCGTTTCACACCATATACAGCAGCGTATTGTGTTAGAAGCAAAACGCCTGCTTTACCATTCCGGCAGATCGGTAAAAGAAATTGCAGCTGAGCTGGGGTATGATGATTATCCCTACTTCTCACGGCTGTTTAACAAGGTCACCGGAATGAGCCCACTGACCTTCCGGAGCAAAAACCTCGAATAGTCCAATACTTACTATATATCGGCATTTTTTACCCCTGTTATACAACGTTCCTTTGCAGGATCAAAAGATCATACAGCATGGGATCATCAGATAATATAAATGTACTGGTTTCAGGTGCAAGTATCGCAGGGCTTAGCACCGCTTATTGGCTTGCTAAATATGGCTTCAGGGTTACGGTTGTGGAACGCGCGTCACATATACGTCCGGGAGGGCAGGCCCTTGATGTACGCGGTCCTGCTTTGGAAGTAGCTGCACGGATGGGAATAACAGATGCCATCCGCATCAACAGTACAAGGCTGAATGGTATGTCGGTTGTAGATGCGTTATCAGGGAAAGAGATCTTCAGGAACACTGAACGTACCATGACCAGTGGTAAGCTGGACAGCCCCGATATTGAGATCCTGCGGGATGATCTTTGCCGGGTGCTGTTTCAGGCAGTGGGAGATGAGGTTGAGTATATTTTCAACGATACCATCACTTCATTGGATCAGGATGAAACGGGTGTTGATGTAACATTCGCGGCTGCAGCACCTCAGCGTTTTGACCTTGTGATCGGTGCAGACGGATTACGTTCAAATGTGCGAAGGATCGTCTTCGGCACCGATGAGCAGTTCATTCGTTATATGGGTCACTATGTTGCAATATTCACGATGCCGAATATACTCGGTCTTGACCACTGGGAAATGTTCCTTCAGCACGAGGGCGTGCCTTTAGCCGCCTGCATTGTGAAGGAAAAAGAGGGCGATGCAAGGGCGTATCTGGGTTTCAGCGCCGCGCAGCCATTGAATTATGATCACAGGGATGTTGCTGCGCAGAAGCAATTGCTTACCGAACGGGTTGCTGATGTTGGGGTGGAGCTTCCCAGGATAAAGGAGGCTATGCAGCGTTCATCCAATTTCTACTTTGATTCCGTAAACCAGGTTATTATGGATAGCTGGTCAAAAGGGCGGGTGGTGCTGGTGGGGGATGCCGGTTACAGCGTATCCCTTTCACTGGGTCAGGGAACAACCATTGCAATAGCAGGCGCCTATGTGCTGGCCGGAGAATTAGCCGCTCATAAACATGATCTGCCGGCAGCGCTGGCTAATTATGAAAATGAATTGCGTGAGTATATTAACAGCAATCAAAAGCTGGCATATGATTCCAATACTGAACCAGATCCGGAAGCTACGCTAAACCCCGATGCTGTGCCGGACTTCGGCCTGGCGGTAATACCCTTTACGCTGAAAAACTATTAGAGCGTAAAGCGAAGCATAAAGCACAGAGCGCTATGTAAAATAAAATGGGAAGCTTTATCCTTTATGCTTTCCGCTTTTCGCTTTCAAATTCAGAATTATTATCGTAATTTAGTTATTCATCAAAGAAAAGGAGGTATTCATGCAATCTACAGGATATTCATGGAAACCTGCGGTTAGTATCGCCTAACCGGGTTCTTCCATATAAGAAAACTGTCAGACGCCCGGACGGGTGTCGGAAAGCCACCGGTAAACCGGTGGTTTTCTTTTGCCCCAAATGCTCAATACAGCAAAACATAAACGCCTTTATGCTTTCCGCTTTTCCCTTCTAACACCAATGTGTTAATTGTTAAAGTTTATCCAAAATAAATTTCTTTAATATAAAATTAGTAATACATTTGTTCGATCTTTTTAACCTTCTATCCTCTTATCCGAAGAACCTACAACTGTTTTATCCTTGTAACTGCGAGCCCACGTCGATTGAGCAATCTCTAATTTAGTTTTGGAACGAATTTATCTCTATGCATGTACCCGGAAGAAGGCATTTCCTTAAAAATGCAGCTATCCTTGCACCTGTTTTAACGCTATTACCTACCTCACTGTCGGCAATAACGTCTTCCCGCTTACGTATAGGACTAATAGGCGCAGGCCCCTGGGGCCGCCAATACCTGCAATGGGCTTTACAGCACCGGCAGCTGGATGTTAGGGCCATTTGTGAAAGTAATGCCGCTGCGCTGCAGGCCTGTAAGCCATTGGTGAACGGTGCCGCCTACACGCCGGATGTCTGCAATGATCATCAGCAGCTTTTATCCCGTAAAGATCTCGATGCTGTGATCATCGCTGCACCCTGGGATCAGCATTACACTATTGCCAAAGCCGCGCTGCTGGCCGGTAAGCATGTAGCCTGCGGCCCGGTAATGGGCGTTACGGTACAGGAGCATGAAGATATTATCCGCATCAGCGAGCGTACTAACCGCCAGTATTTTACGCTGGATGAGCACAGCTACCGCCCCGATCTCATGGCCGTTTCCAATATGGCAGAACAAGGTTTGTTCGGTACCCTGGAAACCATCCATGCCGGCGCGCACTACCAGGCTTTAACACCCGCACATACTACTAACCCCTTACCTTACCCGGTATTTCCGGCCACCGCCATCGCCGGAATACTGGGTATGCACAAGGGTAATAAATATCAATCCTTACAGGTGCAGCCGCAGCAAACGGAATATGTTGTCAGCAGGCTACATCCTAAAACCGCTAAGCAACGTATATACCTGATGCGCGCGCAGCTGGATCTGATCTGTTTAACCACTGATCAGCAGCAAACCATCTATTTACAATCGCATACAGGAACGGCACAGCCCCTCAGCACCGGCTTCCGGCTAAAGGGCAGCAACGGCCACTGGATGGATGTTGCACGGGCCATTCACCTCAAAGGGCAAAGCCCGGAGAATTTTATGTGGGAGCCGGTAAAGCCTTACCTGGAGCAGTATGATGACCCTCAGTGGAATGAGGGCAGGAACGAATATAAACAAACCCGTGTACCCGATGGCTGCGCCCATGCCCTGAACGATTTTGTGCAGCTGCTGCAGCAACAAAGCTACCGGTCGGTATACGGCGCTGCAACCAATAGTGTGATAGGAACCCTGGCCGCTATCTCCAAAGCCAACGGAGGAGCGCCGGTAGCAGTACCTGATTTTAGTGCCGGCAAAAAAAATCTTGCATAAGTTTAAACATTTTTTAATAACCGCTGTTAAAACAGCACATCCCTTAACTTAACTAATCTAAAATCGTTATGGAACCTTACTTGGCTATGATCATTCTCTTTGGTGGCAATTTTGCAATCCGTGGCTGGGCTATGTGCTGGGGACAGATAATGTCCATCGCACAGAACACCGCGTTATTCTCTTTGCTGGGCACTACTTACGGGGGAAACGGACAAACTACTTTTGCATTACCGGACCTTCGCGGCCGCGCGCCTATCGGCTGGGGACAGGGACCGGGCCTTTCCAGCTATCAATTGGGGCAAATTGGCGGAACAGAGAGCACAACGCTGCTCATCACCAATATGCCTGCGCATAATCACACAGGAGTGATCAGCGGCGGAACGTCAACTATCTCTGCCAGCACCGCTGCAGGTACCAGTAACACACCCGGGCCTTCCCTGGTACCAGCCGTGTTACCTACTATTGGCAGTGGTCCGGGCGCTACTGCTATCAAAGGTTACGCTGCGCAGGATAACACTACCACGCTGGCGCCGGGCACCGTAAGCGGTAACGTTACCATAGGCATTGCCGGTGGCAGCCAGCCGTTCAGCATCCAGAACCCTTACCTGGCCCTGACCTACCTGATCGCACTGGAAGGTATCTTCCCTTCAAGGAACTAATACCGCCCGGAAACAATTATCATTATTTACATCCATAGCTGCAGCATCCCTATGCCGCGCCCTATGAATGTTACTATCTAACTACAAAAAATGAACGCTCCGCTAACCGTCGGATTCCTGACACCCTATTCGGGTATTTATCCTTATTACCATGCACACCTGGTAACAGGGTGGATCTTAGGTATGGGCCTGGATCCTGCACGGCAGCGTACCATTGAGTTCATACCGGAATATACAAATCAGGGCAGCTTGAAGGCCAGCGAGGAAGCTGCGCGCAAGCTGCTCTTTTTTAACCGGGTAGATATCCTTTCCGGGTTAATCGGCTATAAGGCCATTCCCGATATGGTGCCTATCATAGAAAAGGAAAAGAAACCCGCCTTCTTTTTTGATATGGGAGAATACGTACCGCATTTTCCCTATCTCAGCCCCGACATTTTTTATGCCTCCCACCAGCTATGGCAATCGCAGTATGCGCTGGGCCACTGGGCCCAAAGCACCTTTGGCAGCGGCGGGCATATGATCATGCCGGTATACGAAGCAGGTTATCACCTGGATAATACTTTCCAGCAGGGCGTGGCCGCCGCAGGCGGTACATCACTGCAGCTGAATGTATTGCCCTTTGACCCTGCCGACCCGCTGAAATTGGAGCTGGATGGCATCTTTAAAAAATGGAAAGAAGAGCAGCCCGCCTATGTGCACGCTATTTTCTGCGGCAGCATGGGCACCCGTTTTTTACAGCAGTGGATCAGCAGCGGATTACATAAACGCATACCCCTGCTGGTACATGAAACCATGGCTTACGATGATATCCTGGAAGATGTTAAGCACATAGACATGGAAATGTACACGGCACAGCTATGGATGCGGGAAGATGAAAGCCAGGCCAACCAGGCCTTTGTAAAGAAGTTTGAAAAAACCACCCAGCAGCCCGCCAATATCTACGCGTTGATGGGCTATGAAGCAGGCCTTATCTGGAAAGAATTATTACCCCACGCAAAAAAAAGAGACTGGGATACTGTAAAGCAGCAGCTGCGTACCGGTATCATACAGGGCCCCGGCGGCGAAAAGAATTTTTACCCGCTCTCAGGTTTTGCGTTACCTAATACTAACATCATTAAAATATCAACAGTACGAAATAGCCTCCACAAAATAATCATTGACCGGGGAAAAGGGATGCGCTTTGACGCGAAAGAGTTTGAGACCATACATGATGCATGCGTTACAGGCTGGCAAAATCCCTTCCTCTGCATTTAATACTCTTATATGAAACATACATTTACACAAAGTATGAAAGCCCTTTACTTACTGCTGGCCGGCCTGTTGTTCGGCTTTGCAGCTATGGCGCAATACACTTCCACTACCATAAATTCAGGCACTTCACAGTGTGCGCTGGCAAAAGATGCTGCCGGCAACATTTATGCTGTACGGGCTGTTAGCGGTGCTTATACCGTGGTAAAATATACTAATGGTGCAGGAGCACCTGCTGTATTAAATGCTACTGTAACGCTGTCTGCCACCCCCATTGAATATCCCTGGGGCCTTGCGGTGAACTCGCTGGGCGATGTGTATGTGACAAACCCGAATGGGAGTGATGGTTGGGAGATTATTAAGCTCACCGCACCCTCTTACACGAAATCAGTGATCCAAAGCGGCAAGTTCTATTCTTCGCTTGCCATTGACCAGAATAACGATATTTTTACTACGGAATATATAGATCCCGATGGCACATACAATAATGGCGATGATAAATACCGGGTGGTTAAATACCTGTACACGAACGAAACCGGTGCAGGTACCGTGTTATATGCCGGGGTGCCTTATCAGGAGGATTTTTCCTATCCCTGGAGCATTGTAGTAGATGGCTTCGGGAACATTTATTTCCTGGATTTTAAAACCAATGACCCGGCCCCTGGTACTACAAGTGATGGCGGACAGCTGATAAAGCTAACCTATCCCGCGTATAGCGCCAGCGTTATTAACAGCGGCAAGGGCATTAGCACCCTGGCACTGGATGCCTCCAACAACCTGTATACTGTTGAAGCAGTAAATTCTACTACTTCGCATGTAGTAAAATATACGGCGCCTGTAACTGCAGGTGCATCAGGCACTGCCATCACACCGGTAACGCTGGTAAGCGGAACCAGTTTTTATCCCTGGGGTATGGTGATAAAAGGAAGCAGCATCTTTGTAAATGATGCAACAGATGATCCAAGCACGCCTGGCGACCCGGCTGATGGTGCTTTCAAGCGCCTGGATCCGCCTACTATTTCGGTAGTTAGCGTTAACCGTGTAAATACAACGCCAACCAGGCTGCCCTCCGTGCAGTACACGGTTACCTTCAGCGGTTCCGCTACCGGTGTTGCTGCCGCTGCATTCAACCTCACTACCACCGGCAGCATTGCAGGCGCCGGCATAACCGGCGTAACGGGCAGCGGTACTACCTATACGGTAACCGTAAATACCGGCACCGGCGATGGTACATTAAGACTGGATGTTAACGGCACCGGCATTTCACCCACCGTAAGCCCTGCACCTTTTACAACAGGCCAGGTTTATACGGTAGATAAGACTGCGCCCACTACTACTATCACTGCTACTCCACCGGTATTAACCAACAGCAACAGCGGTACCTTTACCTTCACATCCAATGAAGCAGGCACATTCGAGGCATCGCTGGATGGCGGCGCCTATACTGCTGCTACCAGCCCGCGTACCTACACCGGTCTGGCAGAGGGCTCACACACCTTTAGTGTAAGAGCAATAGATGCAGCAGGTAACGTAGCGGTTACGCCGGCCTCTTATACCTGGACGATAGACCAGACAGCGCCCACGACCACCATTGCCACTAAGCCGCCTTTAATTACGAATAGCGCCAATGCAACATTCACATTCACTTCCGACGATCCGGCCGCTACCTTTGAGGGCGCCCTGGGTGCAGGTGCTTTTGTAATGGTTACCAGCCCGCTTACCTTTACGGGTTTGGCAGAAGGGCCACATACCTTCAGCGTAAGAGCAAGAGACCTGGCAGGTAATACAGACGGAACACCTGATTCCTATACCTGGACCATAGACCTTACAGCGCCCACCGTTACATCCGTAGGCGTACCGGCCAATGATTATTACCATGCCGGCCAGAACCTGAACTTCACCGTTAACTTCAGCGAGAATGTAACGGTTACGGGTACACCTTATATTAACCTGACCGTTGGCAGCACCGGCCGCCAGGCAGCTTACGTAAGCGGCAGCGGCACCAATGCCCTGGTATTCAGCTATACCATACAATCCGGCGAAACGGATAACGATGGCGTTACCTTAGGTACGCTTGCACTGAACGGCGGTACCATCCAGGATGCAGCCACCAATGATGCGAATGTTACATTGAATGGGGTACCCAGCCTGGCTAACGTACGTGTAAATACTACTATACCTAGCGTGGTATTATCTACTACTGCCAGCTCACCGCGTAACAGTGGCTTCACTATTACCCTTACTTTCAGTGAGGCGGTAACCGGCCTTACTGTAGGTGATCTTAATGTGCTCAACACCACGGTAAGCAACTTGCAGACAACGGATAACATTACCTATACGATGGACCTGCAGCCTTCGGTAAATGGCGTTATAAACATACAGCTACCGGCTAACACCGTACAGAACATAGGCCATAATCCCAACACGGCATCCAATATACTCAGCATTACTTACGATGCGGTTGCACCGGTAGTAACTTCTGTAACCGTACCGGCCAATGGGTATTACAAAGCCGGCGATGCGCTCACGTTCACTGTAAACTTCAGTGAAAATATAACCGTAGCCGGTATACCGCAGCTGAGCATGATCATAGGCGCTACCCCCCGGCAGGCTGCCTATGTAAGCGGCAGCGGCACCAATGCCTTAATATTCACCTACACCGTACAAAGCGGGGAGCTGGATGCAGATGGCATTGCCGTAACCACTCTTAGTGCAAACGGCGGTTCATTACGGGATGCCGCTACCAACGATGCCAACCTTACCTTAAATAGCGTAGGCAGCACCACCGGCGTACTGGTGGATGCAGTTGCACCTACCGTAACATCCGTAGGCGTACCTGCCAACGGGTATTACCAAACCGGCCAGAACCTGGACTTCACCGTTAACTTTAATGAGAATGTAACGGTAACGGGTACACCAACAATGCCTATCACTATCGGGTCATCAACAGTTAATGCCGGCTACATCAGCGGCAGCGGTACCGGCGCGCTGGTATTCCGCTACACGGTGCAGGCAGGCGAGCAGGACCTGGATGGCATCAGCGTAGGCAGCGCCATTGCATTAAGCGGTGGCACTATACAGGATGCAGCTACTAACAACGCCGTGCTCACATTAAACAGCATAGGCAGCACTGCCAATGTATTTGTATACAGCGTAGTGCCTGGTGTAACAATATCCACCACTGCACCGGCCCTGGTAAATGCCGGCTTTACAATAACCGTAACCTTCACGGAAGCCGTAACCGGTTTTACCGCAGCAGATGTTACTGCTGCCAACGCCACGGTAACTAACCTGGCCACCTCCGATAATATAACTTATACACTGGATGTAGCACCTGCTGCCGATGGTGCCGTAACCTTACAGGTACCTGCCAGCAGCGCCGTGAACATAGCCGGCAATGGCAACACGGTATCCAATACGCTCAGCCTTACCTACGATGCTACTCCGCCGGTTGTTACAACCGTAGGCGTACCTGCCAACGGGTATTATAAAACAGGCGGTATCCTCAACTTCACCGTAAACATCAGTGAAAATGTAACGGTGACCGGTACACCGCAGATAAGCATGGTAATAGGCAGCACCACCCGCTATGCTAACTATGTAAGCGGCAGCGGTACCAGCGCGCTGGTATTCCGCTATACGGTGCAGAACGGGGAAGAGGATATGAACGGTATTACCCTGGGTACCCTGCAGCTGAACGGCGGCACTATCCAGGATGCTGCAACAAACGATGCGGTGCTTACCTTAAACGGTGTGCCCGCCACAACCAATGTACGGGTACACACCGCCGTACCTTCCGTAACATTAACCACTACTGCACCCTCACTGGTTAATGCGCCCTTCACCATCACCGCTACCTTTAGCGAATCCATGGCAGGTGTGGCATTAGCAGATTTCACCGTTACAAACGGTACAGTAAGCAACCTGTCCGGCACCGCCAACACAGTTTTCACCGTTACGGTAACGCCTACGGCAGATGGTCCTGTAAGCATTAACTTCCCGGCCAATAAAGCGCTGAACGTAGCCGGCACCAATAACACGGCCTCCAATACGCTTAGCTTTACCTATGATGGCACTGCACCTGTAATAACGGCTGTATCCGTACCGCCTAACGGTTTTTATAATGCAACGGAGGTGCTTAGCTTTACCGCTACCTTCAGTGAGAACGTAACGGTAACCGGCACGCCACAATTAGGGGTAATAATAGGCGCTGCTACCGTGCAGGCCGATTATGTAAGCGGCAGCGGCACCAACCAGCTCACATTCTCCTACACCGTGCAAAACGGTGATAATGATATGGACGGCATTGCCCTGGGCAACCTTACCTTAAACGGAGGCACCATACAAGACGCTGCTACTAACAATGCTGTATTAACACTGAGCGGTGTACCCAGCACGGCCGGTATCTTTGTAAACACCACCGCGCCCACGGTAGTAGTAAGCACTACAGCGGTATCGCCGGGTAGCCAGCCATTCACCGCCACCTTTACTTTCAGTGAAGCAGTAACCGGCTTTACCGGAGGCAGCATTCTTGTAACGAACGGTACTGCCGGCGCTACGGTAACCAGTGATAACATTACCTATACCGCCTTAATTACGCCTGCGGCAGATGGTGCGGTAACCGTACAGGTACCCGCTAATGTAGCAGTGAACATTGGTAATAATGGTAACGTAGCCTCCAACACCATAACATACACTTACGATGGTACTGCACCGGCCATAACGTCTGTATCCGTACCGCCTAACGGTACTTATAATGCCAGCGATGTGCTGAACTTCATCGTTAACTACGATGAAAATGTAAATGTGATAGGCGCAGGCGGCATACCTTCCCTGAACCTTACTATTGGCAGCAGCTCTGTGCAGGCAGCCTATGTAGGCGGCAGCGGCACCAATGCCTTAACCTTTAGCTACACAGTGCAGGCAGGTGAGCAGGACCTGGATGGCATTACCATTGCCCCCACCATGATAGGCACTATGAAAGATGACGCAGGTAATACCGCTTCAAACACCCTTAATGGCGTAGGTAATACCAGCGGGGTGCTGGTATACACCGCTACACCAACCGTACAGCTGTCGGGCACTGTGCAGGCCAATGCGCCATTCACCTTAACCATCACATTCAGCGAAGCAGTAACCGGCTTTACCCTAAGCGATATTACCGCTACTAACGCCACACTGACTAACCTGAGCACTACCGATAACATCACCTACACCGCGCTGGTAACGCCGGTGGCAGATGGTCTGGTAACCCTGCAGGTACCTGCCAATGCAGCAGTGAATATTGTAAGCAACGGCAACACCGCATCCAACATCATCAGCTACACTTATGACGCTACGGCGCCGGTTATTACCTCCGTGGATGTACCGGCCAACGCTTACTATACCACCGGCCAAAACCTTGACTTCACCGTGCATATGAGCGAGGCCGTGAACGTAGCAGGCGGTACGCCATCCATACCGGTGACCATTGGCGCCACCACCGTACAGGCCAATTATGTAAGCGGTACCGGCACCAATGCCCTGTTGTTCCGCTACACAGTGCTGAACGGGCAGATGGATCTGGACGGTATTACCCTGGGCGCAGCCCTGGCGCTGAATGGCAGCACCCTCCGCGACCCGGCCGGCAATAATGCCGTGCTTACCCTGAACAGTGTTGGCAGCACCACCGGCGTACGCGTTAACACCGCGCACCCTACAGTGGTAGTAGCTACTACCGCAGCTGCTCGCGTGAATACCGCCTTTAATGTTACGCTTACCTTTAGCGAGGCCGTAACCGGTTTAATAAGCACTGATATCAGCGCCACCAATGCAGCTGTAAGCAACCTGCAGACTACCGATAACATTACTTACACCGCTACCATCACACCTGTAACAGATGGCGCAGTAAGTGTAAGCGTACCGGCCAACGCCGCTGTTAACACCGGTAATAATGGCAACACGGCTTCCAACACCGTAACCATTACCTACGATGTTACTGCACCGGTGATAGCCAATGCATCCTTTGATGTATATGATAACAGCGCCGCAGGCACCGTAGTGGGCACGCTCACAGCTACTGAAACAGCAGGCACCCTGCAAAACTGGACCCTGGTAACAGACGGTTCAGGTGGGGTATTTGCCCTGAATGCCGCCACCGGCGCCATTACGGTACAAAACGCCGCCCTGCTGAAAACCAAGGCCGGCCAAACCTTTACGCTCACCGTAACGGTAAGCGACGGCTTAAATACCAGCGCAGCAACGCCTGTAACTATTAAGGTGCTCATAGCATTCATTAATAAAGCGCCTACGCTGGATGCCATTGCAGATGTGAATGTTTGTACCGGTACCGATACGCACACCATTCAGCTCACGGGGGCATCTGCCACCGAAGCCGGTCAAACGTATACCATTACCGCAGTGTCTAACCAGCCGTTCTTTGATGCGCTGAGTGTAAATGCATCCAATGTATTAAGCTACAAGCTGAAATCATCTGTAACCACCGGCACGGCCACTATCACCGTTACTATCAAGGATAACGGAGGTACAGACAATGGCGGGGTAGATACCCTGCGCCGCAGCTTCACCATTACGGTGAATGAAGTACCGTCCATCACCATCAGCAGCGATAAAGGCAGCACCATCTCCAAGGGTGATGTAATACACCTTAACGCTACCAGGGTTAACGGCTACTCTTATAGCTGGTCTCCGGCAGATGGCATCCTGAGCGGTCAGAACAACTTTGTGCTGGAAGCCAGGCCGCTAAGCAACATCACTTATGTGGTAACGGCTACCACGGCAGCCGGCTGCAGCAGCACTGCCAACATAGCCATAACAGTGGTTGAGGACTTTAAGGTAGATGCGACCAACATCCTTACACCTAACGGCGATGGCAGGAACGATAAATGGGTGATCCGCAACCTGGACAGCTACCCGGATAACGAAGTATCCATCTTCGACCGCTCCGGCCGTATGATCTATCATCGTGTGAACTATAGCAACGACTGGGACGCAACGCTCAACGGCAGCCCGCTGGCAGAAGGCACTTATTATTACGTGCTGAGGATCAACGGCGGCGCTAAAACGGCAAAAGGATATATTACTATCATCAGGGATCAGCATTGATCCGTTAAAATATTGATACCATGTGTACACGGTTAAATAAAAAGCATATGCGGGTATTATTCATAGGTGCAGCACTGCTCACCCTCATAGGCAGCAGGCAGGCACAGGCCCAGTCCTGGGGTAATTCCCAGGCCCTGCTGGAACCCTCCGGCACCCAGTACTTCCAGAACCAGTACCTGGCCAACCCGGCCATGGCAGGCGCCGATACCGGCATCCACTTTAACGGCGCCTACCGCCGCCAATGGACCGGCATAGACGGTGCACCTGAAACCAAGTTCTTTACAGCCGACGCGCTGTTCGGCTACCGCGTAGGCGGCGGCATCAACATCTTTAATGATCAGGCAGGGCTCATGAACCGTACCCGTGTAGCGCTTTCCTATGCCTACCATTTACCGGTAGGGCATAACGGGCAAACGCTGCACTTTGGCCTGTCGCTGGCGCTTAACTTCCAGCGGGTGGATTATAAGAATGTGAACGGGGATGTTACGGATCCGTCCATTGGCGCCTTTAACCGCCGCGATAACTATTTTGAAGGCGAATACGGTATGGCCTACACGGACGGGCACTGGAACATCCAGGGCGCCTTACCCAATGTAAGAAGCCTGTTCACCGGCGACGATAAAGGCGTGAACGGCGGCGGCATCTTTTTCACCGCTGCATCATATAAGTTCTTTGGCGATGGCCCGGTAAGCAGCATAGAGCCCAAGCTTTGCTACCGTGGTGTAAAGGGATATGATAATATCCTGGATGCCGGGGTTAACATCTCGTTCCTGAACAATGTAGCCAATGTAATGGGCATGTACCATACCAGCAAAAGCATCACGGCAGGGGTAGGGGTTAACATTATGCAAACCGTTATGCTGCAGGTGCTGTACTCAACCCAAACCGGCGGTATTAAAACCTATGTGGATGGCGCTTATGAAGTAGGCGCTACAGTAAACCTTTTTGGCAACAAAAGGGCGGAGCGGGTGAATACCACGCTGTAGGATCACGAGGCCATTATTTGTTCTTCTACTGTAATACAATACCGGCGGACGGTCAGGGCAACCTGGCTGTACCGCCGGTTCGCTTTTAATATTTTCTACCTGCCGGAATATCCTCACCTTTGTTATACTAAATTGAAAAGCCATGATAACAAGCAAAACAGCATTGACCTACGCTTTAGGCGGTCAGCTCAATATCAATAGGGTAGGGTACGGCGCCATGCAGCTTACCGGCACCGGCGTATTCGGAGAGGTAGCAGACCGTGAGAACGCAAAAAAGGTTTTGCAGGCCGCAGTAGCTGCCGGCGTTAATTTCATTGACACGGCCGAAGCTTACGGCCCGCAGTTAAATGAAAGCCTTATTGCAGATGCTTTATTCCCTTATAAACCCGGCGTGATCATCGCCACCAAAGGCGGTTTTAACCGGCCCGGCCCCGGCCAGTGGATCCCCAATGGCAAGCCTGACTTCATCCGGGAGAATATTGAAGGCAGCCTGAAACGCCTGAAAGTAGAAACCATTGACCTGTGGCAGCTGCACCGCTTTGATCCCAACGTACCGGTAGAGGAAACGCTGGCGCCCGTAGCCGAGGCCGTAAAAGCCGGTAAGATCCGCTTTGTAGGCTTATCTGAAGTAAATATTGAGCAGATCGAAAGGGCGGAGAAAGTATTGCCCATTGTATCTGTACAAAACCTCTATAACCTGGGCAACCGCCAGTGGGAAGCCGTGCTTGACTACACCACTCAGCGCAATATGGCCTTTATTCCCTGGTTTCCGCTGGCCTCCGGCCCGGATAGCATGGCCGATAAGATCAACAAGATCGCTGCCGCCCATAACGCTACCACCGCACAAATAGCGCTGGCCTGGCTGCTGCAGCGCGCAGAGAATATCCTGCTGATCCCCGGTACTAAATCCATCGGTCACCTGGAGGAGAATATGAAAGCCGCGGAGATTGAGTTGTCGGCGGAAGAGTTTGAGGAGCTGGCGAAGTAAGAATGTAAAATCATAAATGTAAAATTTTAAATGTAAAAGTTAAATGCTGCGAAGCCGGGTGGGCTTGTGTTCGCGGCATTTAACTTTTACATTTATCTCGTTCATAAAGTCTTTAAATGGTCTCTATGAACCTCCTTCGTCGGTTTACATTCTTTTGGGTCCAGGCAAATTTCATTCTATTTCTTCCGCCTTCATTCCCCCATCTTTGTCCCATAAACATACTGTTATGAAAAAATGGGGGATACTATTTATAACACTCTTAACTACTACACTCAGCACGCATGCGCAGCTTTCCAAAAAAGAGATCGCTGCTGCGGTTGATACTATTGCCGCCATCATTCACCGTAGTTACGTACACGAAGCTAAAGGCGCGCAGATAGCTGCTGCATTCAAAGCCGCTCATCAGCAAGGCAATTTTAATAATACCACTACCTGGAAAGGTTTTGATTCCCTGGCCACACAGCTGCTGCGCAGCATTAGCCACGATGGTCACCTGTATGTTCGCAATGATCCTGCTACGGTAAAAACCTTGCTGGCGCCGCCGGATACCATTACACAGCAAACGGAAGATGATTTCCACTACGGCCCTGCTGCGCGTGAAAAGAACTATGGTTTTAGTGAAGTACGGATCCTGAATAATAACATTGGCTATATTAAATTATCGGAGATCAATATTTCCCATAAAAGCTTGCCGGTATTATATGGCGCCATGCAATTTGTTGCACATACCCGCGCGCTCATTATTGACCTGCAGGGCAATGGAGGCGGTGGCAGCGATATAGGCCCGGTAATAGAAAGTTTTTTCCTGAAGAACAATACACCGCTGCTGCAAGTGAAGCGCCGTAACGGTACTACTGAAAATATAAAAACTGTTTCCTGGCTTACGCAGGAAAAATATACTGCGCCTGTATTTGTAATGATCAATAACAGAACTGCATCTGCTGCAGAAGCCCTGGCGTTCTGCCTGCAATCACAAAAGCGGGCCACCATCGTAGGGCAGCCCTCTGCCGGGGGCGCCAATATGAACGAATGGTTCCCGGTAAATGAGCAGCTGTATGTATCTGTTTCCACTGCTTCGCCCACATTGCCCGGTACCAATACTACCTGGGAGCAGAAAGGCGTGCAGCCGGATGAGGTAACTGAGCCGGGAAAGGAGATACAGGCGGCTGTAAGCCGCATGCATTTCCTTCCCTAGTCCATGGACCGTAAGCGGCGCAGCCGCTTACAATTATTTAACATGAAATATCCCCGCCCTCAGTTTAATTTTGACCGTAACCAGGGGGCAATATGTATCAATCTTCTTATCCCGGTGAGCTGTGTGAAATAAATGATGAAACACTCTTAGCGCTATTTCAGCAGGGAAATGCGCCTGCCTTTGATGAGCTGTATAAACGTTTCTGGGGCGGCTTATACCTGCATGCCTGCCGTATGCTGGAACAGGAGCAGGATGCGCAGGATGTGGTACAGGAAGTATTCACCACCATTTATACAAAAGCCGGCAGCATTACATTAACCGGCACGCTCTCGGCTTACCTGTATACCGCTGTGCGTAACCGCGTGCTGAATGTAATAGCACATAAGCGTACCTACCGCCAGCACCTGGATAGCCTGCAACAGTTCATTTCCACTGCCGATCATTCTTTACTGCACCGTATAACGGAAAAAGAAATGAGCGTCCGCATAGAAAAAGAAATAGCGTTGCTGCCGGCCAAAATGCGCGAAGTATTTGAGCTGAGCCGCAAAACCACTCTATCCCATAAAGAAATAGCCAGCCGCCTGCAGCTTTCGCAGGAAACCGTTAAAAAGCAGATCAGTAACGCCATCCGCACCCTGCGCCATAAAATGAGCCATTTCCCCTTGCTCTTTTAATAAGTGTTAACATTCTGATAATATACGCAGCTACCCCTTTCTTTCCGCAGGCTTGTCATATACAATGTAAATGAAAGCACGCCACATCAAACAATTATTAAAAAGGTATGTAGCCGGGCAATGTACGCCGGAGGAACAGCTGCTGGTAGAAGAATGGTACCGCCGGCAGCAGGAGGCTGATACCGCTTACACCGCACCAACCGCTTACCCGGACGAAGATGCCCTGCTGCAGCGCATTCAACAGCCACACACTGCCAGGCGTGTAGCCATGCCGGTAAGCGCCATCCTGAAAATAGCCGCCAGCCTTATTTTATTATTAGGCGCAGGTTACCTGTTACAAAAGCTATGGCCATCGCCAGTGCACTGGCAGGAGGCCGTTGCGCAGGATCATCCCCTGCAGCTGCGCCTGAGCGACAGCTCTATAGTATGGCTGAATGCAGGCAGCCGGTTGCGCTATCCTGATAAATTTAACGGCCCGCAAAGAGAGGTGGAGCTATTAACCGGGGAGGCCTGTTTAAACGTGGCACAGGATCCTGCCCATCCTTTTATGATCCGCTCCGGCAGCATCCGTACGCAGGTGCTGGGCACCATCTTTAATGTACGCGCCTATGAAAAGCTGGCCATAGTACAGGTTACCGTACAGCAGGGCAAAGTAGCTGTGCAGGCGGGTTCAGTGCAGCAACTGGCCGGCCAACAGGTAATACTGCTGCCGGATGAGCAGCTTACTTTTTACGCGCAGCAGCAGGATTGGAAAAAAGAACACCGGGATGCGGCTAACATCAGCGCATGGACCAGCGGGCGGCTGTTATTCAATAATGAAAGGCTGGACCTGATAGCCATACAGCTGGAACAAAAGTACGGGGTGCACATCAGCTTTGCAGATAATACCCTGCCTGCATACCGCATCACTGCCGGCTTTGAGGCGGCTGATACACTGCGTGATGTGCTGGATGCACTGAGCCTGGCCAACAAGCTGCATTACACCATCGATCATCATAACATCATATTCAGTAAACAATAAAATGGTATCGCCTATGCTGCAACGATAATTACCCGCATAAAAAAACCGGTAAGGTAATACCTCACCGGCAGTAAACCCGGGAAAGATCAATCCGTAACGCCAATCACTAATTGATCCCCGGATCCGATAATGATCTTAATCAAAAATTAAAACCCGTGCAAAGGTATGAAAATTTGTACCAGTAATGTTGTATCTGTAATTAAGCAGGTCATGAGAACAGGTAATATAATAAGTATGTTCCTGCTGTTAGGCGTCCAGCTGTTGCAGGGCGCTGTTTCCAGGGGGCAGTACCCGGTGGAGAAAATAGATCTGGCCATTCAGCGCAGATCACTCAAAGAAGCATTTACCATTATTGAGCAGCAAAGCGGCGTGCTGTTTATTTATAACGAGCAGGCCATTGCCCCTTACAAAACCGTTAGCCTGAACGCCAGGCAAAGATCACTGGACTGGGTAGTGAATGAGCTGCTGCGCAATACCCGCCTTACCTACAAGGTGCAAAACAATAAGGTTATTATTCTTGAAAAGGAGGTAAAGGAAGCCACCGTGAAAGTGGCCGTGGCAGCTGATCCTGCTGATAAGCGTAAAGGCCGGGTCACGGATGCAAAAGGCGCGCCCTTACCGGGTGTAACGGTGCAGGTGAAAGGCGCTAACCGCGGTGCGGTTACCGATGGGGAAGGTGTTTTCTTTCTGCAGGCAGCGGAAAGCGAAGTGCTGGTATGTTCTATATCAGGTTATGTGACACAGGAAATACCAGCCGGCAGCGGTGAAATAAGCGTGGTATTGCAGGAAGATATTAAAGGGCTGGAAGAGGTAGTGGTAGTAGGTTACGGCACACAAAAGAAAAGAGAGGTAACCGGCGCCATTGTATCTGTACAGGGAAAGGAGCTGTCAGCGCAGCCTGTTACCAACCCCATACAGGGCCTTAAAGGTAAGGTAGCCGGTTTGGATGTATTCACCAGCGGCAATGAGCCCGGCGGTTCCGCCAACATCCTAATACGCGGGGAACGTTCTATGAACGGCGGCAATGCGCCCCTGCTGGTACTGGATGGCATACCGGTAATGGATGCCAGCTTTAATGAGATCAATCCAAACGACATTGCTTCCATAGAAGTGCTGAAAGATGCCGCATCCTCCGCTATTTACGGCTCACGCGGCGCTAACGGCGTAATACTTATTACTACCAAACGCGGGCAGGCCGGCAGGTCGGTGATCAACTATGATGCTTATTACGGCATTACCTCCATTACTAAAAAGCTGGACCTGATGGATGGGCAGCAGTTTGCCAAACTGCGCCGGGAAGCTGCCAGGGGCGCTGCTGCAGATGGCAATGGACCCATTCCGCCGGATGATCAGCTGTTTGATGCTATAGCGCTGGAATCACTGGCCAAAGGCCGCAGCACCGACTGGCAGGACCTGGTATATCACCAGGGATCCCGGCAAAACCACCAGCTATCTATCACCGGTGGTAAGGAAAAAACGCAGTTCGCTGTTTCCCTTAACTATTTCAGGGAAACGGGCATTATTGATAAAACAAATTATACCCGTGGCTCCATCCGCATTAATCTTGATCACCAGGTGAATGACCGCATCCGCATGGGCGTATCCACCTTTGTAACCCGCTCAGAGCAGAACGTAGCGGATAATACCGTGTTCGACGACATCCTGCGCACCAACCCGCTGGGTGTGCCGTACGATAGTGCCGGTAACATGCTGTTCCGCCCCAATAATGATGAAGGCCAGCGCGTAAACCCCTTAATGGTTATTAAGAATACCATTGACGAGCGTTATAAAACCAGGGTATTTGCCAGCGTGTATGGCGAGTGGGACATCCTCAAAGACCTTACCTACCGCCTGAACGTAGGGCCTGAACTGGAAGTAGCCAGGGAAGGCATTTTTGAAGGCAGCCTTACGGATGTGAACCAGGGGGGCAATGCTACAGCCAGCACCACTAACCAGGACCGCTTTTCCATAACGGTAGAGAATATACTGAGATATAAGCACCGCATCAATAAAGATCATAACCTGGGCGTTACCTTATTGCAAAGCTCCCAGCAGCAGATCACCAACAGCTCGGGCATCAGCGCCAATAAGCTGCCTTATGAAGCGCAGGGCTATCATAACCTGGGCAGCGCAGGAGAGGTGACCGGCGTTAGCAGCGATTACAGCAAATCACTGCTGCTATCCTACATGGCGCGTGTGAACTATGATTATAAGAACCGCTACCTGCTAACATTAACCGCGCGTGCAGATGGCTCTTCCGTATTTGCACCCGGGCATAAATGGGGATACTTCCCTTCTGCCGCTGCTGCCTGGCGTATAGATGCAGAGCCCTTTATGCAAAGCCTGCGCAACATCAGCGCGCTGAAGCTGCGCATAAGCTATGGCAGCAATGGTAATAACCCGGTAAATCCCTATGGCACCTTCAGCCTGCTCACCAAAGGCGTGTATGCTTTCGGGGAAACGGGCGCCAATGGCTTTGTACCCTACAGCATTGCCAACCCTAATCTGCAATGGGAAACTACCCGGGAGCTGAATATGGGCATTGATTTCGGCTTGTTCAACGATCGCATTTCCGGCTCCATAGAGCATTATATTTCCAATACAAAGAACATTCTGCTTACCCGCAGCATTCCTTCCAGCACGGGTTATACTAACATAGTAGAGAATATAGGTGCTACGCGCAATAATGGGTGGGAGATCAGCCTTTCTACCATTAACGTATCAACGAAAAGCGGCTTCCAATGGAAAACAGATTTCAGCTTCAGTGCCAACCAGAACAAGATAGTGCAGCTATATGGCGATGGTAAGAATGACCTGGGCAATAGCTGGATCATAGGACAGCCCATCAACATTTTTTACTACTATAAGAAGATCGGGATCTGGCAAACTTCCGAAGCAACGGAAGCCGCAGCCCTGGGTTTTAAGCCGGGGATGATCAAGATTGCAGACGTCAATAATGATAAAACGCTGAACGACCAGGACCGCGTGGTAATAGGCAACCAGCGCCCCGCATGGCTGGGCGGTGTTACCAGCCATTTCATTTACCGCGGACTGGACCTGAGCGTGGTGGTAAACACCCGCCAGCATTATCTGATCTATTCACAATGGTACGATAACAATAACCGCCTGGCCGGCCGTTACAACAACCTGGATGTGGATTACTGGACGCCGGAAAATCCCACCAACGATAATCCGCAGCCTAACAAGAACCAGGAATCCGTGTACCTGGGGCAAACGCTGGCCATGAAAGATGCCAGCTTTGTAAGGGTAAAGAACATAGGCCTCTCGTACACCCTGCCGCAGGTATGGCTGCAGCGCAGCGGTATCCGCAGCCTAAAAATAAACCTGAGCGCGGAAAACCCGTTCACCTTCACGCATTACAAAGGCCAGGACCCTGAGTTTGAATCAGATGGTACCCGCGCCATGTACCCTACTGTTAAAATGTATGCCGTAGGCTTAAATGCTGCTTTTTAACTGATCAAACAACAGCTATGCAACGTTATAAATTATTTACTTTCCTGTTCTTTGTATGCAGCTGGCTGGGCATCAGCTCCTGCAGCCTGGAAGAGAAGAACCTGTACAAGCCTGTGCCGGAGGCTATTTACAGCGATGCAGCCGGCATTAACAACGGTGTTACCGGCGTATACAGCCAGCTGCGCGGCTTATATGGCTCGCAGAAAGGATTTACCCTTACCACCATGGGCACGGATATTTTTCAGCATGGGAAAGACGGTGGCTATAAGTTCATGGACGATTACTCCACCGCGCTGAACGCCTCTGCCGGTTACCTCTATGATCTGTGGACCAATTGCTATGCAGGCATTAATGCCGCCAATACCATCCTGGATAGGATAGATGCCATTACCATGGATGATGCGCTGCGCAACCGTTACAAAGCAGAAGTGCGCTTTTTACGTGCGCATTATTATTACTGGTTAACCCTGCAGTTTGGCGATGTAGTGTATACAGATCATGAAACCAAAGGCGTGGTAACCAATCTTGGCAGAACACCTAAAGCCGACATCTGGAAAAAGATGCAGGAGGATACACAGTTTGCAGTGGACAATCTTGACTGGACCACGCAGGAGTATGGCCGCATTACCAGAGGCGCTGCCCTGCACCAGCTGGCCGTAACGGACCTGCTGCTGAAAGATTATGCCGGTGCAGCCACTGCTGCTGAAAAAGTGATCAATGAAGGGCCTTACCAGCTGCTGCCTGCCTATGCCAGCGTATTTGATTACAACAATCAGAAGAATGCAGAAGTGCTGTTTGCCGTACAATACATTAACAATGCATTGTTCAATGGCGATGGCAACCAGGGTAATGCCTTTTTTACGCCTGCCTACGATCAATTCGGCCTGCTGCGCGATGTGAACCAGGGTGGCCGCCCGTACACACGTTTCCGGCCCACGCCGTTCTTCCGCAACCTGTTTGATAAGAACGACAGCCGTTTTGATGTAACCTTCCGTATTTACTGGTTCTATAACAACCCCGCCAACCTGCCTGCAGGTAAAAAGCTGGGCGATACCGTGGTATGGCAGATAAGCCCGGGCGTAACATCTACCATTGCGCCTAATACAGATAACATGCACTGGGGCATTAAAAAACATGATGATCCCACTCGTGCCTCCCCGCAGGACCTGAACGGTTTCCGCGATTATTTTGTGTACCGCTTATCAGATACCTACCTCATTGCAGCAGAAGCATTGATGCTGGATGGCAAACCGGAGGAGGGCGTAGCATACCTGAACAAAGTGCGCAGCCGCGCCGCCAAACCCGGCACCATCATGCCTATGCTGAGTGCCGCACAATTGAATATGGATGCTGTGCTGGATGAACGTGCCCGTGAGCTGGGCGGGGAAGAAGGCCGCTGGATGGACCTTGTACGTACCGGCAAACTAATTGACCGCGTGAAGCTGTACAACCCGAACGCCGCCAATATTAAACCGTTCCACGCACTGCGGCCTATTCCGCAGTCGCAGCGCGACCTTTCAACCGTACCCTTTCCGCAGAACGACGGATATTAATTACTACTATTAAATATTAAAGATGAAGCAATTTACTTTTGCTGTTGCGTTGCTTTGTACGCAACTGTTTGCACAGGCGCAATCCAACGTGGAACCCATACTGGAAGATTTCTATCACCATCCGGAGCGGGTGCTGGTAACCGCCCACCGTGCCGCACATAACAAGTACCCGGAAAATTCTATTGCTGCCATTAAGGAAGCTATCCGTATAGGCGTTGATGTGGTGGAGCTGGATGTACGCTCCACCAAAGACAGTGTGCTGGTGATCATGCACGACGCTGCCATTACCCGCACCACCGGCCAGCCCGGCGCTGTAAGGGATTATACGTACAAAGAGCTGCAGGCCTTTCACCTGCTGTTTAACGGCCAGCCTACGGAAGAAAAGATCCCCACCTTTGAAGAAGCGCTGAAGCTGTTAAAAGGCAAGGCCATGCTGGATATTGATTTCAAGGAAGCATCGCCGGAAGCAGCTAAGAAAACCTGCGCCCTGGTAGAAGCTACCCAAATGGCCCCGCAGGTATTATTTTTCTTGTATGCTGCTAAGTATGCGCCCTACCTGCACGATCTGGATCCTAATATACCTATTATGCCGCGCTCACATAATGGGGAGGAAACAGAAAAGATCATGCAGCAGGGGAAGTATGCCGCCATTCACATTGATGATTCTTTTTATTCCGATAGCTTAATGAGCCGCGTGCGTGCACACGGAGAACGCGTGTGGATCAATGCCCTGGGCAAGTATGATGATATGGAAGAGAAGGAAAAAAATAGTGGTTTTGATGCGATGAAGGCGTTTAAGTATGCGAATTGTATACAGACTAATTACCCGGAGGAGCTGCTGGCTTATTTGAAGAGAAAAGGGTTACACCGGTAGGCACGTGGGGTTGACAAAAAAGAATGTAAAATGTAAAATTTCAAATGCTAAATGTAAAGTGGAATGCAGCGGTTAGGCCCGGGCCCAACTTCGCTGCATTCCACTTTTATATTTTAAATTTTGCATTTATGATTTTACATTCTTTTTTGTCAGCTTCACTTCTCCACGCTTCAACTGCCCTACCGCATGATCCACTGCTCTTGCGGTAAGCGCCATATACAGCAAAGAAGGGCTTTGATTGCCGGTGCTGGCCATGCAGGCGCCGTCAGTTACAAATACATTTTTGCAGTGATGCAGCTGGTTCCATTCATTGAGTAAAGAGGTTTTAGGATCGCTGCCCATGCGGCAGCCGCCCATTTCATGAATATCCAGGCCGGGAGCCTGGTGGTTATCGGATTGCTGTATGTTCTTACAGCCGGCCTTTTCCAGCATGGCAGTGCTTTGGGCCAGGAAGTCTTTGATCATCTTTTCATCATTATCATCATAGCCTACATTCATTACCAGCAGCGGAATGCCCCACTGGTCTTTCTGATCTTTGCTTAAACGTACATAGTTGCTGGCTTTGGGAATAGTTTCGCCCTGCATGTACATGTACACATGCCAGCCGCCGGGTTCTGTAAGGGCCTCTTTGTAAGCGGCGCCAATGGTTTCTGTGGTGCGCGAATCATCCAGCCGCTGGCGGTAGGCGCCCATGAAGGTAGTGAAGCCGCCAACATAATCGGTGTCCTGCTTTTCCAGGTTGCGGTAGTTGGCTATAATGGGCTCTGTGGGGTTGCGGCCAAAATAGTAGCGGTCTTCCAAACCATCCAGCGTACCATTTACAGAGGCCCGGTAGTTGTGAAAGGCTACATAATGTCCCAGCAGGCCATTGTCGTTCCCCAGGCCGTTGGGGAAGCGGTTAGAGGTGGAGTTGAGCAGGATCAGGGTGCTGTTCAATGCCGATGCATTCACGAAAATGATCTGTGCAAAATAATCGGTGGCAGCATGGGTATTGGCGTCTATAACGCGCACGCCTATAGCTTTTTGTTTTTGCTCATCATAAATAATGGAATGTACTACCGAGAAGGGGCGGATGGTTAAATTGCCTGTTCTTTTTGCCCAGGGCAGGGTAGAGGATACGGAGCTGAAGTACCCGCCAAAGGGGCAGCCCCGCATACATAAATTACGCGCCTGGCATTTTACGCGGCCCTGTTCCAGGTGAATGGGTTTAGGCTCCGTAATATGCGCCCAGCGGGCATGTACAAGATGCCTGTCCGGGTAATGCTGCTGAATGGTTTTTTGTACCAGTGCTTCGGCGCAGTTAAATTCAAACGGCGGCAGAAAGGAACCGTCGGGCATGGCGGCAATGCCATCGCGGGTGCCGCATACGCCAATGAATTCCTCCACATGCGTGTACCAGGGCGCTACATCATCATACCCAATGGGCCAGCCAATGCCGTAGCCGTAACGTTGCGGGGCGGTAAATTCATACTGGCTCCAGCGCTGGCAGGCGCGGCCCCAGGTGAGTGATTTGCCGCCTACCTGGTAACCCCGGATCCAGTCGAATGGTTTTTCCTGGATGTAGGGATGGTCTTTATCTTTAATGAAAAAGTGCGCGGTATCTTCTCCAAAGCCTGCGGCCTTGCTGATGAGCGGGTTCTCCTGTAAGAACTGTTTGGTCATTTGCCCGCGGTGGGTGAACTCCCAGGGCGCTTTGGTAGCGGTGGGGTAGTCTTTATTGTGCTCTACATTACGGCCCCTTTCCAGCACCAGGGTTTGCAGGCCATGATCGCACAGCTCTTTGGCGGCCCATCCGCCGCTGATGCCGGAGCCTATTACTATTGCATCAAAAGTGTTTTTTGCTTTACCGGTGGAATTAATATTGATCATATGACGTGGCGTACTTGTTACCCAATGTAATATTTTATGGGATAAAAAGAAAGCCGGCCCTGCTATGTTAAGTTTAGGGTTGAAAAGTTGAACAATACCTGCTGCGGTTTAACCCGGCTGCAGATATGCTGAGGGTGCTATCGTGCATGCCTGCATTCACCTTGTTAAATCCAAAATCCTGTGCGGACAGGCTTTGGATCATCTTATAGGCCTGCATGCAGCTATCCGGCATGGGCACACCTTCGCCCTGCTGTAAGAACGAAAATACCTTATGATCTATGAGCTCGCCTTTACCGGTGATCTTTACCTGCAGCAGGGGCGCTACGTTGTAGGGCGGTTTCAGGTTAAACAGGTGATAGGTGGCAAAGTTACCCAGGCTGTAGGCTATCAGCTTTTGCTTATACATTTCCATACCCCGTACCACATGCGGGCCGGAGCCTATTACCATATCAGCGCCGGCATCCACACACATGCGTGCAAAGTGGGTTACATTGCCGCGGTCCTGGCCGTAGAAGATCTCACGCCGTTTTGGGGTATGCGTACGCGTAGTGCCTTCTGCACCGCCATGAAAAAATACAATAAGCACATCGCAGAGGGGCCTTACCCGTGCTACGTAAGCCTGTACCAGTGAATCGTTGTTCATGTTAAGGCAGTTACTGTGCGGGGCAAAGGAAACAAACCCAAAGCGTGTATTCCGGGCCGTTAGTGTATCAAATGGGTGCTGGGTAACACCACTGGTGCGTATGTTGTTGTTACGTAAAAAAGCAAGCGTATGCTGCACGCCTTTATCTCCAAAATCATAAGAATGGTTGTTAGATAAGTTAAGATATTCAAAGCCGGCTTCCTTATACCATTGCGCATATTTAACCGGTGTGCGGAATGCAAAGCACTGTGTTAAGCCGCATTGTTTATACACGGCTGCACTGTCGGATACTGCGCTTTCAAGATTACCGATGCGCAGGTCTGTTTGCTGTAATAAGGGAATGGCATGCTGCAGGATATTTCCTTCACCTGCTGCGGGCAAATAAAGGGGAGAAGGATAGCTGGAACCTACCATCATATCCCCCACAATGGAGATGCTGATAGTATCTGTTCCCGGCTGCGGGATGACCGCGGAATCCTTTGTATGAAAGGCTTTGCGGTATACCAGTCCGGCGCCCGGGTTACCTGCAAAAAGACAGGGAATGGTTACCAGGCCAATTACGTTAAAGGTGAATAACCGGAAGTTCTTAACAACCAACTTTTCTTCGGGCATAGAGCGGATAAATAGTAAATATTTTCAGGGGGTTATGGTTGCAAATATATGAAAAATATTTACTATTTATCCAGAGTGTGCCCGTAATAGTTATTCACAATATGTTTATTCTGCCCGTAAACTTTTCACCGGGTTTGCCAATGCTGTTTTAATTGCCTGATAACTAACGGTTGATAGTGCAATGAATAACGCTCCCGCCCCTACGGCTAAAAAAATTATCCACGAAATATTTGTGCGGTATTCGTATTGCTGCAGCCATTGATGCAGGAAATACCAGGCAATAGGAGTAGCTATACAGCTGGATAATACTACCAGCAGCGCAAAATCTTTGGACAGCATGCGCCATAGATTGAAGATGGAAGCGCCCAGCACTTTGCGGATGCCGATTTCTTTGGTGCGTTGTTCTGCAATAAAGGAGGCTAATCCAAACAGGCCCAGGCAGCTGATCACAATAGCCAGTGCAGCAAATACGGTGGAGAGTGTTGCAATGCGTTCTTCGGCGCCGAACTTCTTTGCATATTCCTGGTCAACAAATGTATACTCAAAGGGTGCGGAGGAATTGTATTGTTTAAAAACAGCTTCCAGCTTTTTCAGCGCCTCGCTCATATTCATGCGCGGATTCAGCCGGATGTTGATGATGTTACCGCCTTCATGCAAAATGCCGAAAATACTGGGTGGTACGGCGCGGTAGGGGGAGGTCATGATCATATCTTCCGTAACGCCTATTACATGGTAATCCTTATCGTTCCAGTGTATGGTCATACCCACGGGATCGGTTTTAAGATTCATGTATTTCACTGCCGCTTCATTCAATATTAGCGCCATGGAATCTGATGCAAATGCTTTTGAAAAATCACGTCCTTCTTTGAACTTCCAGTTAACCACTTCGCCAAACTCATGCCGCACGGGAATGTTCGCAAAACCAGCTTCGAAGGATGGATCCTTACCTGCCCACTCAAAGCCGCCGGCGCCGGCCCAGATGTCGGTAATGGGGCACTGCGATTCCGCCATCTCTGTAATAACATTATTTTCCAGTAAGGTGCGGCGGATAATGTCGTAGTTCTTATATACTTCGGGTGTGGTTTCGCGGATGGAGATGAGTCCCTGCCGGTCGTAACCCACGGGGCGGTTCTTGGCATACTGGATCTGACGGTATACGATCACGGTGCCGGTAATGAGCAGCACCGATACCGTGAACTGCACTACTACCAATACCTTGCGGGGCAGGGATGCAAAACGGCCTGCACGGAAAGTGCCTTTTAATACTTTTACCGGCTGAAAAGACGAGAGGTAAATGGCGGGATAGCTGCCTGCAATAAAACCGGTGAGCAACGAAAAGCCGATGCCTGCTATCCAGCACCAGGCATTGGTCCAGGGAAAAATGATGTGCTTATCTGCCACGGTATTAAACCAGGGCAGCATGGTGATCACGAAAATAATGGCCAGCACAAATGCAAACAACGACATCAGCACGGACTCGCTATAGAACTGGCTTACCAGCTGCGTGCGCAGGGAGCCAATGGCCTTGCGGATGCCTACTTCCTTGGCGCGTTTTTCGGAACGTGCAGTGCTTAGATTCATGAAGTTGATGCAGGCCAGCAGCAATACAAACGTGCCAATAATACCAAACAGCCATACGAAGGTGATAAGGCCGCCCTCATTTACGCCATCCACAAAGTTGGAGTACAGGTGCCACTTGCGCATGGGATGCAGGAACAGGTTTACTTTTATATTCTTTTCAGGATGTTTGCGCGTCATTACACTGCTGATCTTTGCAGATACTTTATCCATATCTGCATGGTCTGCTATCTGCACATAGGTATCTGTAATATTGCTGCCCCAGTCGTCTTTCAGGTTCTTTACCCAATCCCAGGTGCTTACATATTTATCCCAGGGTGCAAAGAACGCCATGCCGCTCCAGGTGCTATTCTCAGGCAGATCTTCATAAATGCCGGCCACCTTCAGGGAAAGTATGTTGGTGATCTTTACGAACTTTCCCACAGGATCTTCTTTCCCAAATAACTTTTGAGCCAGTGACCGGGATAGTAAAATAGAGGTGGGGTCCTTAAGCCCGTTGCGCGTGCCCTGCAGCATATGGAAGCTGAACATTTCCGGACCGTCGGGTTCTATAAAACAACCTCTTTGCGTGAATTTATTATCGCCTGCAGCGATGGTATACGAGCCGCCGCCGGCCCTTACCACGTATTTAAGATCAGCGGGATACGACAAGCGCAGCTCTGGCGCCAGTGGAAGAGGCGTTGAGGTGAATGCGCCGGTTTCCTTGCCATCTGTGGCCAGCTGCCATACCTGTGCAATGCGCGGGTAGTTGGTATGATACTGGTCAAAGGATAGCTCATCCCATACCCATAACCCGATCATCATGGTTACGGCCATGCCCATGGACAGGCCAAAAATATTAATGAAGGAAAAGCTTTTGTGCTTAAGCAGGTTGCGGAAGGCTACCTTGATGTAATTTTTAAACATAGGCGGGTGTTTAAATAATTATTGTAAGGCTGAAGGAGGTGCAATTAGGCTGCCATATTCCGGAGGCTGCTACCAGTGCGGGCTGGCAGGGCAGGGGCGGCGGGGGATTGTTCAGATGCGAACGGAAGTGTCCGGAAACGGACAATGGAAAGGGTTGTGTAGGTATTTTTCGTGTACGTTACCGGAAATTAGGCTAAATATTGATACTTAGATGTTATTGCGGGGAGAAACGCTTTGTTTAGTTTTGTGGCCGAATTATTCTGTCGGGCTATGCGATCACAATTATTATCCCTGTTAGGCATTATGGTACTATATACATCCTGTAGCAAGGATAATGGCACTAATGATCCCGTACCTGAACCTGAGGTATCACTTACCATTAGCAGCTACTTATCGCCCTGGGATAGCACTGCACTTGAATACAATCCGGATGGAACCTTAAGGCGGTTCGCCAATATTTCATTTGATGGTTTGCCGCCGGATACCTCTCTTTTCATTTACCCTTTCTATGAGAACGGGCAAATGAAACGCTATAATTTCACAAGGGATATTAACGATCCTGTTGGGAAAACCACGGGCGTGCTAGCCTATAACAGCGCCGGGCAGGTAGTGCAGATAGCTCATCCTGAAAGCACCAGTGGCACTGCATATGATTCCCTGGTTTATAACAGCCAGGGGCAGTTAACGGCAATCTATGCATTTACCTCAGCGGCAAAAGCAGATACTACTGTTAACTTTTATACCTGGGAGAAAAATAACCTGGTTAAAAATATTGTGACCAATGCATATATAGATGGGGTGACAAAGAAGTGGGCCACTACTACCTGGACCTATCGTTATGAGGATAAGCCCAGCCCTTACAGGAGTATGGCGCGTTATTGTTATTTCCTGGGTAGCCCCCAATATCTTTCTGTTAATAATAAGGTTGAAGAATCGTTTTCCACTACTGACGGATTTAGCGGAACCACCACCTATACTTACGAATATAATAGTGATAACTACCCTGTTAGTGCAGTACGGACTGTTGCACTTACTTTAGCGGGTAATACGGAAACCCATGTATATGAGGGCGCCCGGTTCCATTATCTGCCCAAATAATCGTCATCATCCACTATCAATAAATACTTACAAAGGCTTTTCCGTTCAATGGAGGGCCTTTTGAGTTTTAGGAGGATCTTACCCCGGGGATACCATTTCCTGACAATTCCGTGCAGTAAAAAAGGTTAAATTTGTATCGAAAAGAGAGAAAGCCCTTAGAGGGAAACATGGCCTTAATATTTTTAGTATGGAACTGACGTACGAAACCGCTTACCAGGCTGCTGGTAAGGTTGCCGACACAATAGCATCGATCTTATTAAAACATCAGACTGCGGCCCTGGAGAACGGGGAGCGGAACCTGGCATCTGTGCCGGAGGCATGGATCGTGGAAAAGATGATTGACACGGCCTTCTGGGCCAGCCTCCGTAAAGAAGAAGGGAACGCCACCAAAATATCCCTGGCCTTTTTGCCGCCTTCCCAGGCCGGCAAACCGCTGCTGTTTGCACAGCACCTGCCGCTGAACGCCAAAACGCTTAGTAAGCTGGCGCCAGGTGTAGAGCGGGCCGGCGTGCATGTGGGCATCTGGTACAAGGGAGAGGAGCTATACATCTGGGGTACCACCATTAAACTGCCTGACTATTGCTTTGTGCTGGACGTATCTGAACCGGCATTGCTGGTGGTGAAGCAGCGCCGTATTATTGGCCTGGGCAAATTCATGAACGTGGCAGTGCTGCGTGGCGACCAGGTAAAAGTGGTGGACGAGAACAGCGGCCTGCTGCCGGATAGCCCGCCCATACTGACCTCCCTGCTGGGGCTTAGCTCCTCGGCCGTTTGGAACGATCCTGTAAACGTGCTGATACAAATCGCCGTATCCATGCGGGCGCATGGGCGGGGCGGCATTTTGCTGGTAGTATCCTCCCGGCATGATGAGTGGAAAGCGTCGCTGATCCATCCCCTGCAATACCCGATAGTGCCGGCATTCTCCGGTGTGGCTGACCTGGTATCATCCAGCTGCAACAGCAAGGGTGCAAGTGATATTTTTTTACAGAATGCTTTGCGCCGGGAAGTGGAGAACGTGACCGGCCTTACCGCCGTAGATGGCGCTACCGTGATCAACGACCGGCATCAGCTGCTGACCTTTGGCGCCAAGATCACCCGCGCACATAACTCCACCCGGGTGGAGCAGGTGCTGCTAATGGAGCCGGTAATGGATGGCAGCCCCAAGCTCATCCATCCTTCCAGTTTGGGAGGCACCCGGCATTTATCTGCCGCACAGTTTGTACATGACCAACGGGATGCCCTGGCGCTGGTGGCTTCGCAGGATGGGTACTTTACGGTGTTCTCGTGGTCGGATCAGGCAGGGATGGTGCAGGCGCATAGGATTGATGTACTGCTGTTGTAATTACGAACATGATTTAATTACGAATTATTCAATTACGAATTAAATGCAGCGGAGATTAGTGGGGATGGATTAAGTTGGTTGAATTAAAAAGTTACATAAAAAAAGTCCTGCGTTTATGCGCAGGACTTTTTTTATGTAGTACACAATTCGTAATTCGTAATTGAATAATTCGTAATTCCCCTAGAAGTCTGTTGATTTCGATACTGCTTCCCAGGCCTTGTACTCCTTGCCTAATATTTCAAGCTTGTTCATGGCGCGGTTATAGGCGTCGGTGCCTAAGAGGAAGTACAGGGGCGGGTTAGGTACCGTTGTGATGCGGATCATTTCTGCTACGGCTTTTTCCGGATCGCCGGCCTGCTGGCCGTCCATTTTGCGGAACTTGTCGTGCGTGGCGTGAACGGCGGTGTAATCCTCGATGTAATTATCCGTAATGGCCAGTGATTCCGGTGTGAGGAAGCTGGTGCGGAAAGCGCCGGGTGCTACCACGGTCACCTTAATGCCCAGCTCCTGCACATCGGCAGCCAGCACTTCGGATAAACCTACTATAGCGTGTTTGGCTGCGGTATATATAGACCATCCTGTGCCGCCTGTAATGCCGGCAATGGAGGAGATATTAATGATATGACCGGAACGTTGTTTGCGCAGATAAGGCAGCGCCTTGCGGATGACGTTAATAGTGCCGAACACATTTACATCAAAGGCCTGGCGCACTTCCGCGTCCGTTACTTCTTCCACGCTGCCGCCAATGCCATAGCCGGCGTTGTTCACCACTACATCCAGCCTGCCAAAGGTTTTTACGGTTTGTTCCAGGGCCTGTGCCACGCTGTTCTCATCTGCCAGGTTAACCCGCAGGGGTAGGAACTGAGAAGAGCTTGTACCAACGGAGTTGGCGAGGTCCTGCGCATTGCGGGAGGTAGCTGCTACCATATGACCTGCCTGTAAGAGCTGTTTTACGAAGCTGAGTCCCAGGCCTTTGGAGGCGCCGGTTATGAACCATACTTGTTGCTTGTCCATCGTTAAACATTTTTGATGGATCAAAATTACGCCCGCAAGTCCGGGCGGGCCTTACACCTTTCAAACAAATGGTTACATAATTCAAACAGCCCTGAAAGCTGAGGGGGGAATGCTGGTGTGTTTCTTAAAGAAATTATTGAAGTGGGACGGCTCCTCAAACCCCAGGCAGTAGCCTATTTCGGAGATGTTCCAGTCGGTATGCTTTAGCAGCGACTTGGCCTCGCTCACCAGCCTTTCGGCAATGCGTTCCGTGGTGGTTTTACCGGTGGTGACCCGTATGGCGCGGTTCAGGTGGTTTACATGCACGGCCAGCTGCTCTGCAAAGTCTTTGGCAGAGCGCAGGGAAAAGCGCTGTGAGGGGTGCTCAATGGGGAACTGCCGCTCCAGCAGCTCTGTAAACACTGCACAGATGCGGGAATTGGCATCCGGGTGCTGGTACAGGTTTTCGGAGGGCTGGGTTTTAAGGGCAAAGTGGATGAGCTCCATCACGTAATTGCGGAGCAGGTCGTATTTATAGACGTAGTCGCTGTTGATCTCGTCCAGCATTTTCTGAAACAGGCTGGTTACATGGGCATCCTGCTCAGGGGTGAGCAGATAGGCCGGTTTGCCGCCATTGGCGTACATGGGCAGCTCGTTGAGGCCGTTGCGGGTACGGTCGGTGAAAAAGGTTTCGCTGAAAATACAGAAGAAACCGGTGGGGTCGTCGGCCACATTTTCCCAGGTGTAGGGTACGTGCGGGTTAAAGAACAGCAGGGCGCTGCCATTGACCTTCAGGCTTTTATCGGCATAATGGTAAATATTCTCGCCCCGTATAAAGGTGATCTTATAGTACTCGCGGCGGCGGTATTTGACCTGTGTGCCATTAGGACCTACGCAGTCCTCCAGGCGGAACACGTTAAAATGGCCAATATCCTGCTGCAGGTTATTGGGCAGGAAATTAAATTTATACTGGTAGAATTCCTGTAAGCTTTCTGTATCTGACATGCGGCAAAGTTACGAAATACAAACTTTAACCGTTACCTTGCGACCCTAAATTTTTTAGCCCATGCCCACCTTCCCCGTGCAGTACTCCATGTTATCGTCCAAAGCCCTGCAAGCATTTATCATACAACAATATGGCGACCCCGCGCTTACCTGCCGCCTGCTGCTGCGCAATGTGAGCGATACCTATATTATAGAAAAGGCCGGTACACCTGTTTACATTTTTAAAGTGTACCGGATGAGCCACCGCAGCCTGCACGAGATCCAGGGAGAGGTAGAGCTGCTGAACCGCCTGCACGAAGGCGGCGCTGCTGTTTCCTATCCCATAGCAGACCTGCAGGGCAAGCAGATCCAGGACTTTAATGCGCCGGAAGGATTGCGGCACGGGGTATTATTCAGCTATGCCAAAGGCAGCAATGTTTATGACCTGACGGAAGCACAGCTGCAGCTGACAGGCCGGGAAATGGCCAGGGTGCATAACATTACTTCCAATCTGATACTGCCGCATGAGCGGGAGGAGTATAATCTTAACCGCCTGCTGCTGCAACCCCTGGAAATACTTGCGCCCGCATTCAGGGATCACGCAGAAGGATATACGTATCTGAAAGATACTGCTCAAAAAGTGGTAGCGCGGTTAGATGAACTCTCTACCGATAGCTTTAGCCAGGGGTATTTGCAGTATGATTTTTTACCCAAGAACTTTCATTTTGATGAGCAGGGGCAGCTTACCTTTTTTGATTTTGACTTTACCGGGAAAGGGTGGCTGGCGAATGATGTGGCCAGCTTTTTTATACATTTCTTTTTCCATGTTGCTACCGGGAAAATGACGCAGGAAGCTGCTGACCGCGACTTCCAGGTATTTATTGATGCTTACCGCAGCGTACGGCCATTTTCCGATGATGAATTAAAAGCAGTGCCTTACCTGGGTTTTATATTCTGGATCTTTTATCTTGGTTACCAGTACACACATTTTGAGGAGTGGTCGAACTGGTTTTTTACGCCGCGGTATCTGGTAGAGCGGGTAGGGGTTATTAAGAAGTACGTGGAAGTGCATTGCAGGTTTAATTAATAAGAGAGTGCTTTTACATTATATATCTTACTTCAATATCATTTAAAGACATGGGATTTTCTGCTAATCGTTACGCTGAAATGGAGTATCGCCGCTGCGGTAAGAGCGGTATTAAGCTGCCGGCCATTTCACTGGGCCTGTGGCATAACTTCGGGCATGTGGATGTGCCGGATAACTACCGCAAAATACTGTTCACTGCTTTTGACAGCGGCATCACACATTTTGACCTGGCCAATAACTACGGCCCTCCACCCGGATCGGCAGAGGAAAACTTTGGCCGCATCCTGCACAGCGATTTCCGCGGTTACCGCGATGAGCTGATCATCTCGTCCAAAGCAGGCTATACCATGTGGCCCGGGCCTTATGGCGACTGGGGCTCCAAAAAATATCTTGTCTCCAGCCTGGATCAAAGCCTGCGCCGCATGCAGCTGGATTATGTAGACATCTTTTACCATCACCGCCCTGACCCGGAAACTCCCCTTGAAGAAACCATGCAAGCCCTTGACCTGCTGGTTCGCCAGGGAAAGGCGCTGTACGTGGGCATCTCCAACTATCCCGCACAGGAGGCTGCACGGGCTATTGCTATCCTAAAACAACTAGGCACGCCCTGCCTCATCCATCAACCTAAGTACAGCATGTTCGAGCGCTGGGTGGAAAATGGCCTGCTGGACCTGTTAGGCGATGAAGGCGTTGGCTGTATTCCCTTTTCACCACTGGCACAAGGCCTGTTAACCGATAAATACCTGCATGGCATTCCGCAGGATTCGCGTGCGGCAAAGCCGCATGGTTTCCTGAAAGAGCAGGATGTAACTGAGCGAAGATTGCAGCAGATCAAAGCGCTGCATACCTTAGCGCAGCAGCGGGGGCAGACGCTGGCGCAAATGGCGTTGTGGTGGCTGCTGAAGGACCCGCGCGTTACCTCTGTGCTGGTGGGCGCCAGCCGGCCGGAGCAGCTGCAGGATACCTTGCAGTGTTTGAAGGCGGAGCGGTTTACGGAGGAGGAGTTGGAGGTGATTGAGGGGATATTGAGGTAAGGAGATTGTTTTTTGTGTGGATGCTGTTAGCGTTTAAATGCTTTTTGCGTAAGGGTTTTAGATGCTTTTGCGTAGTGTTTGTTTTGAAGCCCTTTCGCGTAGGTCCAGCTCCGGACTGCGCCCGCCTGTTTGGAGGGCTATGGAGCGTTGGAGGTCGTGGAGAGGGTAGTGGGGGCATGGGGCGATGTCAAGCGGGTCACGCCGGGCAAGGTCCGTCGTATGGACCTACGGCGATAGTGCGTGGAGATGGAGTGCGTGATGAGCATGTTGCTCATCACGCATCTTATTTCTTACTTCATCCTTCATTTCGCTTGAAGCCCTTTCGCGTAGGTCCAGCTCCGGACTGCGCCCGCCTGTTTGGAGGGCTATGGAGCGTTGGAGGTCGTGTAGGGAGTGGTGGAGGCATGGGGCGGTGTCAAGCGGGTCACGCCGGGCAAGGTCCGTCGTATGGACCTACGGCGATAGTGCGTGGAGATGGAGTGCGTGATGAGAATGTGGTTCGGACTTGATCATCCCTTATCCTTTTCCTCATTCTCACTCTCATCATGGTTTGTGTGGATGTAGGGGGATAGTGCGTGGAGGCGGGCCCTTTTCTTTTGACTATTCGGAATGTTCTGTGCCTTGGTGACGCTGGATCTTATCCCATGCCTCTTTTGTGAGGATGCCCAGCTGGTTCGTTTCGCAGTCCTAGATAGAGATATAGTTTTTGGAAACTACAATGTGCTGTTTCCATTTTGCGTAGGGCGCATATAACATGAGCGTACAGATATCCGTAGCCGTTATAAAATCGCTGGTTTCCGGTGCGTGGCTGTGCAGGGTTGCCAGTGTAATGTTTGATGAGTCATTCTTATTTGCCTTGCTGCTATAGTCTACGGGTATGATATTATTATGCAGCCGTTTTTTGCCGGTGATCCTGTTCCTGCGGTCAAACGTAAGCAGGTAGTCATTTCCAAAGATCACCACATTGCTTACTTCCGGTCCTGAAAGTACATACACTTTCCTTTCACCGTTGCTGATCATAGGTATGAGATTAAGGCGGATATTTCTGTAGCCCCTGAACAAAGCAGTATCGCGCTGTATTTCCTCTTTTGCAATGCTGCGAATGGTGTAAATGTCCTTTTCGTAACCGTTGAAGGGGCGCTTAACGGAATCTATCTGTGCGGTATGTACATTAAAAGTATTGTCAAATGTAATGGTGGCCAGCACTTCGGGAGTCTTGTCCTTTGAAAAGAATACACAGCTTATTAAACCGTTATCATTGTTAGGGTAGGAAAAGTACCCGCTCAGGTTTTGCCGTTGGGCCGGAAATTTTTCCAGGAATATGTCTGTGCCATACCAGGATGCCATTTCGGAGCTATACAATTGTTTGCCTTCCTTTACGATGTTGCTGGTTATTTGTTCTGTGTTTTTCAGATCCTGGGCGGAGGCAGTAAGAACGGAAAACAGGAGGATAAATAAAACAGGTACAGGTTTCATTGCGGAAAGATAGGAAATAATAATACTACCTTTGCGGGATTAATCCATTACTACACATGATCAATATTGGTGCATACAACCGGCTGAAAGTGAAGAAAACATCTGATTTTGGGGTATTCCTGGACGGAGGCGAACAGGAGATCCTGCTGCCCAAAAGGTACGTGCCTGCGGGCGCCAAGCCGGGCGACGAGCTGGAAGTGTTCCTGTACCATGATTCCGAGAACCGCCTCATTGCTACTACTGATAAACCCAAAGGCGTTGCCGGCGACATCCTGCTGCTGAAAGCTGTGGATGATACGGAACAGGGCGCTTTCCTGGACTGGGGCCTGATGAAAGACCTTTTTGTGCCCCGGTCGCAGCAAATGAGCCGTATGCAGAAAGGGCAGGAGTACCTGGTGCGCATTTACATTGATAACCTCACCGGCCGTATTGCGGCTACGGAAAAAATAGATCCCTACCTGAGCAATGAACAGCTGACCGTAAAAGAAATGGACCCCGTGGAAATGATCATTTACCGCCGTACACAGCTGGGCTATGTGGTGATCATCAACCAGCAACATACCGGCCTGCTGCATTTTAATGAAGTGTTTCGCACCCTGGACATTGGCGAACGCCTGCAGGGCTTTGTGAAAAAGATCAAGGAAGAGAATAAGATAGATGTGGTGCTCGGCCAGGCTGGTTATAAGAAGGTGGAGGATGAAAGCGCCAAGATACTGCGGCTGCTGCAGGAGAACAATGGTTACCTGCCTTACCATGATAAATCAGACCCGGAGGAGATCTATGCGTTCTTTGGCATGAGCAAAAAGACGTTTAAAATGACAACGGGAAGCTTGTATAAACAGCATAAGATAGAGTTTACGCAAACAGGGATAAAGCTGGTGGAGGAGTAGGGAGTAGCAGTTAGCAGTTAGCAGTTAGCTTTTAGCCTTTAGCAGTTGATCGTGGTTTTGGAAATAGGTTAAGATAGGGAATTTAATAGTAAGCATGGAAAGGGCAACTGGCGCCAAACCGTTCACCGCGGTTACTTCAAGGCCATTAGTATGGTTAAATGTCTTTTTCGGTGCGGTCGTTTGTGCCCTGGCGTTAGCATCCGTTGGGTTGATGATCGGTGCCGTTTGCTTATTGTTTATGGAGGATAATACGCCGTTGTGGGGGCGTTTTGCGCTGCTGTGCATTACGCTGGTAATGAACGGCGTGCTGTTATACCTGATCCTGAAAGGGAAACGATACACCACTATTACAGTGGATAAAGACGGCGTGCAGTTCTATAACCGGTACACTAAAACCATTGTTAAAATTCTGCAGTGGCGCTCCTTTAGCCCAAACCCCAAACGTACACAGGGCAGCTATGATATCAATAAACTACTTCCGGCATGGTGAATGGGGCGCGTATAAGCTCGGATCATTTCCAGTGGTGGTATAGGCAGGATGGCGTAGCAGTAAGGCAAAAAGAGACCTTCCGCGGGGCGCATCCGTTCCACGTGTTCTTTGCCAACAGGGGAGAAGTGATCGCTGCATTTATGAAGGGACTGAAACAGTACCGGCCGGATCTGAGCATTGACCCGCTGTTATTCTTCACATTTTTTATTGACTCCAATACTTATGAGCACCAGCGTAATAAACAGACCGCTGCCTTTGTGGCGGGATGGGCGCTTGTAGTGATCGTGATTGCGATCATCTATTATTTTGTGCATTAATTATGAGCCAACTGCTTACTGCGCCGGGCCGGAAGATGGCCGGTTATGATTATAGCGTTTAGGTTTGTTACTGTGGTTACGTTCACCACCTCCGGGTCGGGATGACTGACCACCGCCACCGTTCTCTGTTCTGGGTTTATGCTGATGGTTGCCGGAACCGGATTTACGGTGACCTCCGCCACCTCCACCGCCGTGACGGGGCTTGCCATGGTGGCTGCCTTCCGGGCGTTCGGAGCGGGGCTTCATTACCGGGGCAGGGCCTATCTCCGGCGGTATTACACCGCGGGGGATCTGTTTACCCAGGGTTCTTTCTATGCGGGCAAAACGGCCCATTTCCTTTCCACTTACAAACGTATATGCGGTACCGTCAGTAGCTGCGCGGGCTGTACGGCCAATGCGGTGAATGTAGTCTTCGGCGTCTTTGGGAACGTCGTAGTTGATCACCAGGTCAATATCTTCAACGTCAATACCACGGCTCAGGATATCGGTGGCCACCAGCATTTTCAGCTTCTTGTTCTTGAAATCCAGGAGGGCCTGTTCGCGTTTGTCCTGTTCCAGGTCGGAGTGAATGAGCTCTATGGAGAACTTTGCGCGGTGCAGCTCTGCGTACAGCGTTTTTACGTTCTGTTTGCTGGAGCAGAAGATGATCACGCTATCGAACTGCTTTTGTGTAAGCACGTGCTTGATGAGCGGGATCTTTTGCTGTTCATGTACAATGAAAACTTCCTGTACGATCTTTTCCGGCGCCTTGCCCAGGGCAATGGAGATGTGCTCAGGATCCTGAAGGATCTTCATGGCCAGCTGTTTGATCTTGGTGGGCATGGTGGCGGAGAACATGAGGTTCTGGCGCTCTTTGGGCAGGTAAGAGATGATCTTGATGATATCGTCGTAGAAACCCATGTCCAGCATGCGGTCGGCTTCGTCCAGCACCAGGTATTTCAGCTTTTTCACATTTACATAACCCATGTTCAGGTGGGCTATCATGCGGCCGGGTGTACAGATGACAATATCCACCCCGGTGGCCAGGGCCTTTTTCTCTGCGGCAAAGTTAGCGCCGCCGGTGCCGCCGTATACGGCTATGGAGCTGATATCGGTGTAGTAGGTGAGTCCTTCCAGTGCCTGGGCTATTTGCATGGCCAGCTCGCGGGTAGGGACTATCACCATTGCGTTAATGCTATGTTCGTCGCGGCCCTGGGTGAGCAGGTTATGCAGCACGGGCAGCAGGAACGCGGCTGTTTTGCCGGTACCTGTTTGTGCGGAGGCCAGTATATCGCGGCCTGCGATAATAGGGGGTATTACCTGTTCCTGTACAGGAGTGGCGGTGTTGTAGCCCATTGCGTAAATACCATCCAATAGATCGTCGTCAAAACCAAATTCGTGAAATTGCAAGGTTCCAGTGCGTTTTTAAGTTGTAATCGTTTGTCTGAGGTTGAATTGTGCCCCCGTGAATACGATAGAAATCCAGTGAAGATAGCAGAAATTTAGGGTTTAGCCAAATTTGAAGAAGACGTAAAATGAATTGGTTAATATGAATTTGGAGTGCTTTGGCCACTCAATTCCAGCTATTTCCCCTGCTTTCCTGGGCTCTCATTAAAAAATGATCAAATACAACATCACATTTGGTGCTGTAAATGGCTCTATCGTAGCTTTCCGGAAGAGTATCATTAAGACCTTTTTGATAGCGGCCAATACCTGAAACCTGGTTTGATTGTCCTTATACCAATCTGTTATCAAAACTGTAGGTTTGTCTTCCTTAAGCTTGTGTAACAGGCTTTTGGCGCCCAGTTTAACCCGTTGTACCTCATCTTTGGTGAGATTCTCCTTTTTCAACAGATCAAATATTTCCAGTTCGATATCCGTCATCCCTTCTTTTGCTGCCCGATCAATTACTGGCATTGTTTTCAGCTTGGCCTTGGACTATAATGCTTTCATCCAACAGCTATTCATCGCGTGATAAGATAATATCTGCATACTCATCGAACAGCGCCAATTGACAGGGGCACAGTAGCTCCGTCTTCAATAATTTGAATATCAGGTTATTGTATCCTTGCTAATTTGTAATTAGTTGATATTGTCAGGATTCCAGTATTGCTTGGCAAACGCCGCAATTTCCTGGTGCCGGTTTTTTATATGTTCTTTATTCCAATCACTTTTTAAAGCGTCTAACTTTTGGCGGGAAATTAAGATAGAAATTGTAGATCTTTCATCTGGTGAGCCGTTGCTGTCACTTGCGTTTCTTCCTCTTGTGGCCAATACCAGGTTACCAATATTGTGCAAATATTTTTCTTTGAACTCCTGTTCGTATTCCTGATCATGCGGATTTTGTGGTGCCCAATGGTCAATGGTATTTTCCAGCTTTGCTTTCCCATATAGATTATTGAATTCAGGGAATAACATATACGGTTCTTTTACGGCATCCCGTAAATGATTTTCGTACTTCCAAAGTAGATACCGTGTTAGTCTAAAATAGTGATTGTCGCCTTCAAGATACTTATGAAAATCTCCTTCAAAGTTCCAGTAATGTTTAAAACCAAACTTTGCACGGTCGAGCAACTGTTTTTTTAAACTTAAAATATCTTTCCCATCGTATTGATAGGCTATCTGTGGCAGGTAGTTACTGTAATAATTTCCGAATGTATAGCTTAGCCGGAAAAGAATTATTTCCATTAGTCTTACGACTGTTTCTAAACTACTATCTTTTTCGTGATAATGAAAGAGTTTCAGCAGCAGAGGGAAGCCATTAGCCTGATCCAGGAAGATGACATCTGTAATGAAACTATATTCCTCTCTTTTATTTTGGATAGTAATTACATGTTCAAACGAACATTTCAGTGCTACAATAAAATCCCTGATCCATTTTTGTTGTTCCTGAGCTATTGTTGCAAAAAAAGCTTTTCTGACCCTTTCAATTGCGGTGTCTGCATCTGGTAAAAAAGCAATTGCATGATAGTTTAAAATCTGATCCTCGTCGGCAATTTCAATCTTTTCAAGGGCTTTGTAAATGGCCTCAAACTCTTTTTCAACGAAACTGATAGCATGATCAGGATTTGTGCCCATATGCTTACAGGTAAGAAAAATCTGCAGCATCAGAAAGGCTTTTAACTTTTCGAGATTTGTCAAATCTTTTCCCCTATCGTTCTGGAAGGTGAAGATCTGTGTTGCCTCGGCTTTATCTTCTACAGTGTCTGTTGTGATTTTGGCATTCTCTATCAGCTCTTTCCAATGTAATAGGTCATTTATATCAGCCTTTAGTATTTTGTCATTTAAATAATCCAATGCCTCCTTTATGCGCCTTCTTGACTTAGTATCAATTTTGTCTTCACGTTGCTCAACAATTAAGTTGAAAAAAAAGTTGTTATCGTATTCAACGGTCTCAAACTTTTGCTGATCATCCGTATTCTTCAGGTATTCGCTGTGCAGATTGTCGGCCTCCCTGCTATATTGCGGGATTTCTTTCAGCCTATTATAAATGCAGCTCAGGAGGATGATGGCGGTAGTCATTCTCTGCTGGCCATCAATTATCCAATATTTATTCTTGTCTTCTTTGTCCTGCTCAAACAAGAAGTGCCCCAAGTGATATTGAGCTACGCTTGAGGGATGTTCCTGAAGGTCTTTCAAAAACTGGGGTATTTGTTTATCCTTTTCATTTCCTACATCCCAGGAATAGGCTCTTTGATAATTGGGGACGGCAAAGCGATTTTTCCGGGGGCTGAAAATATCGCTGATGGTAGTTTTGTAATCCATAAGTGAAATTTAAATAATGAATGGCTTGTGTTGTCTATATCAAGCGTTTTTGTTACGTATTGAATTAACATTTTCAGATGCCATCTGTTTTGGTATCCTATTAAACAGCGGCAGGTTTCGCAATAGGGAAAGGAGTCTGCGTTGGTTTCAATTGGAGTTTGCCACTGATTAATCTCGGTAAAAGTCTGTCAAGGATGGGAGTGGAGTATTCACTGGCTTTCAAACCGCTGTCTACTCTTAATTTATCTGCTGCCTGCCAAAGCCGGTCTTCCAGCTCTTTGAGTTGGTCTGCTGTCATAAATAGATCCTTTGGTGGTGTTTAATTTTTATACCGGTTTTTTAAAAGTACCACTGACTAAAAGACGGGTTGAGAAGATCTGCTAGCTTTATACGTTATTATTATGAGAAACTGCATTCCTGATTTTAACTGTTAATTTAAAAGTCCCTTGCTTTTTTCAAAGATTGACAATATTACGTCATTTAGGTATTCGAAACAAAAGTTTCAAACTGATTTTTTCAGCAAAAGGCTGATCTTTAATTATTTAGAGGAGTCCAATTGCAAGTAGGCGTACTTAAGTTTGCCTATTATGAGTTGGGCTGCGGTCGGTTTGCAGGAGGAGGAGAAAATTGAGCGAAGATTGTTCGATTTGAATGGAATTTTGGTCTAAAAGTCTACCAATGGATTGAGTTTTTAGTTGGAACTTTATTCCGACAACGAAGCTTAAACTTACCGGTCACACCGGGTGCTTGCCCGGATGTGTCTGTTATTTTGAGGATTATATTATGTTCCGCCTTTTCAGGCGGAACAATTTTTTAGCCATATCAGCGCTGCGTAAATGGAGAACAAAAATGTTAACAGTTGATCACCCTCATAATAGCCCCTTCTGGCAATGGATCTGGTACAGCAAGGAGAACCGGTTATACCTGTTATTATCCGCAGGGCTTATGCTGGTTCAGTTCATAGTGTTCAAATACCTTTTTCCCTATCCTAACTTTCTACCGGATTCTTATTCCTACCTGGAAATTGCTGCAAACAATAATGACATCAATATCTGGCCTGTAGGGTATTCCAAGTTCCTGCGGCTCTGCAGCGTGTTCACTCACGCGGATACCGCTTTGATCTTTTTTCAATATCTGTTACTCCAGCTCTCTGTTCTCTATTTCATTTTTACAATCATTTATTTCCTGCAACCCGGAAAGGTAATTACCGGCCTGTTATTTTTCATAGGGGTAATAGATCCGGTATTACTGCATGTCAGTAACTTAATTTCCAGCGATGCCCTGTTCACCGCATTAAGCATTTGCTGGGCTACGCAATTGTTATGGATCATGAAAGGGGCCCGGTTACCGTTCTTAATAGTGCATGCCTGCCTGTTATTACTGGCATTTATGGTGCGTTATAATGCCTTATACTATCCAGCCATCAGCATAGTAATTATCGCCTTTTCAAGGTCAGGTATCAGGCTCAAATTAGCAGGGGCGTTATTGATCTTAGTCCTTATAGGAGGATATATAGTAAGTACGGTCAAAGAATATCAGCTGCAAACAGGTACGTCTCAGTTCTCTGCATTCGGGGGCTGGCAAATAGCCAGTAATGCTTTATATATGTATGCACATCAAACACCTGAACCGTTAAGGGATGTCCCTGACCGGTTTAAGCCCCTGCATGCCATTGTTATTCGCCATATGGATTCACTGCGGCATGTAAAAGAAAGGCCGGATACTGCATTGGGTATTTACTACCTGTGGAATGGCCAGTCTCCCCTGAAACAATATCTGGGGGTTAAATGGAGCAAGGATACCACAACGGTCTATTTTACAAGATGGGCCGCCATGGCGCCATTATATGGCAGTTATGGCGCCTATGCTATCCGCAAACATCCACAGGCCTTTGCAAAGTATTATCTGTTACCTAACCTCATTAATTATTATGTGCCTGCAACTGAGTTCCTGGGAATATATAACATGGGAAAAGATAGTGTTGACCAGCCAGCAAAAGATTGGTTCCGGTATAAGACCAAACACGTAACATCACATACTAAATTCTATAAAATAAATATCACAGAATCCTATGCGCTTATAATGGCCCTGGTAAATCTTAGTTTTTTAATGGGTTGTATCAGCTTCCTGATACTCAATGGTTTTAAGAACGGCGGGTATTTGCCTAAAATATTGTTAATAGCCTTTATATTATGGCTAGCCAACAGCGCCTTTAGTATAATGGCATCTCCCATTGTGTTAAGGTACCAGGTATTTCCAATGATCATTAGTGCTGCTTTTTCCCTGATCATTATTGAATATATCATTGATTTGGCCAATGCCGGGGAGCCGGAAACCACAGCGGAAATAAACCCCAGCACAGATGCTTCACCTATGCCGGTAAGTGAACCATTGCACTGAGGTTTGTACTGTAAATGTTCTATTCTTTCGTGAGTGGTTCCTGGATTGCTTTCAGTTTCTCTGCCGGTACTTTTGTTACTTCACGGTCGTAGGTCATAAGGCCGTTCACTTCCATTTCAACATCAGTGGTTTGGGTATATACGGCAGCGGAAAGGCCTTCCGGGATAAGCGTTTTCAGTCTCTCACAAAAGCGTTTGTATACCTCAAACAGATCGTCTGCATTCTTAAAGCTCTGGTAGCCCCAGTTATCTTTCTGCTGCCAGGTATGGCCGGGGAGGGGTAAACCCAGGCCGCCGAATTCACCTAATACCAGTGCCTGTTGTTTGCCGAAAAGGTCGGGGCGGGGCATGGCAGGATCGGGATAGCTATGCAGATCTATCATATGGCCTACGGGGTAAAAGTTGCCGCCGCTGGCGCTGTTCACCAGGCGGGAGGGATCCTGTTGCATGGTCCATTTGGTGATCTCTTCTGTTTTAAACTGGCCCCAGGCTTCGTTAAAGGGCACCCATACCACGATGCAGGAGAAAGGATGGAGGGCGTCCATGATGGCTTTCCATTCTGTACGGTAAATGTTCTCAGAGGTGTCGTCCCTTTCACGGTCTGTGGCGCGGCCCAATACACCGGGGCGGTTCTCCCAATGATTGCCCAGGTCTCCGCTGGGCATATCCTGCCAAACCAGGATGCCTAATGAATCGGCGTAGCGGTACCAGCGGGCCGGTTCTACCTTTACATGCTTGCGGATCATGTTAAAGCCCATGGCCTTGGTTTGGGTAAGATCGTATAAAAGCGCGGCGTCGGTGGGCGCGGTGTACAAGCCATCCGGCCACCAGCCCTGGTCTAGGGGACCGAACTGGAATACGAACTTGTTGTTGAGCAGCATACGCTGAATGCCTTTCTCATCCGGCGCCATGGAGATCTTGCGCATGGCGAAATAACTTTTTACTTCGTCTATCATCTTGCCTTTGCGCACAATAGCTACCTGCAGGTTATACAGAAAGGGATGTTCCGGCGACCAGAGTTTAGGCTGCGGTATATTCAACGTAGTGGCGGTACCGTTATTAATGGTTTGCGCTGCTACCTGTTGTGTACCATCCAGGGCGGTTACTTTTATAACATCGCCAGGTTGCAGGTTAGGTGCATTTACGCTGAGCTGTAAGGATTGTTTATCGATATCTGGTGTGGGTTTCAGAGAGGCGATATAGGCAGGTGCTACGGGCTCCAGCCACACGGTTTGCCAGATGCCGGTAACGGGTGTGTACCAGATGCCGGAAGGTTTCTTTACCTGTTTGCCGCGGGGCTGGGGACCATCATCTGTTGGGTCCCATATGCGTACAACAATTTCCTGGGGGCCGCTTTTCTTTAACAGGGTAGTGATGTTGAAAGAGAAGGGATCATAGCCACCTTTGTGTGTGCCGGCAAGCTGGCCGTTCACAAAAACATCGGCCTGCCAGTCGGCTGCGCCGAAGTGTAATAACAGGTTTTTGTTCTTATAGCCGGACGGGAGGGTGAAGGTTCTTTTATACCATAGTACCTGGTCTTTACCTACGGTTTTGGTAACGCCGGAAAGCTGCGACTCTACAGGGTAGGGTACCAGGATGTTGCCTGCGTAGGATGCGGGCGGCGTTTGCTGCGACATGGGCGCAATGGCATACTGCCAGGGACCGTTCAGGTTAAGCCATGCATTGCGTACCAGCTGCGGGCGGGGATATTCAGGCAGGGGAATGGCCGTGGCCTGAACATCTTTTGCCCAGCGGGTTTGCAGGGTAGGTGATTGTGCACAGGCGAGACTACATTGGAATAAGATACTGCTTAATAGCAGACAGAGATGAGTGCGCTTACGTGGCATTTGTTCCGTTGGGTTTGAAAAGTGAGGGAGTAATATAGGGAATTTTTGGAGTTGGTAGTAGTGGGTGAGATGTATAAATTGACCTGATTGTCTACTGACAATGGCCCTTTTGTACAACAGATAATGAAGGTATTGGAACGATATTTACCAATATGTTGTATAACAAACCTTTTGCCGGAGTAGTACAGCAGGCGGTAAAAGCCGTAAATAAAGCAAACGCGTAATACGTTCCCGCCATGTACACCCAAGCATTCCTATCCACTTTTTTAGCCTCCACATTAATATGCGCTGGCATAAAAGCACAAACCTCCACCGGCCATGTCTATAATGCTATCTACAAAGGAGATAATTTACAGCAATTAGCCTTCCCTATTGGCGGTATGGGGGCAGGCATGTTCTGTATAGAAGGTACAGGCGCTATCTCTCATATGTCTGTACGGCATAATCCGGATATGTTCAATGAGCCGGCCATGTTCGCCGCTATTTCCCTCAAAGGTGTGCCCAATAGCGCAAAGGTGTTGGAAGGCCCGGTGCCCAACTGGAAAAAGTTCGGGCAAAGGAATGCAGCCCGCGGTGCAGAAGGTACCACTTATGGGTTGGCCAGGTTCCGGGAAGCAAGTTTCCTGGCCCGCTTCCCATTTGGAGAGGTTACGCTGCATGACAATACCTTGCCGCTGGAAGTGCACATAACTGCCTGGAGCCCTTTTATCCCAACAAATGAAGATAATTCCAGCCTGCCGGTAGGTGCATTGTTATACCGGTTCAGGAATACGGGTAGTAAAGCGCAGGAGTATGTATTTTCCTATAACGCCCGCAACTTTATGGCGGTTCCGCAAAAGCCGGGTGTATATGATAGTGTTATTGCCCCTAACCGTATACTGCCTATACACAATGGTTTTGTGCTAACGCAGGACAGTACGGCTAAAGCGCCTTTCCTGCAAGGCAGTTTCGCCATTTTTACTGATGCAAATGAAACGGGTACTATTGTAGATCATTGCTGGTTCCGTGGCGGCTGGTGGGATCCGATTTCTATGGCCTGGAATAATATTGAAGCAGGTAAAACACAGGCAGTACCTGCTGTAGAAAAGGATGCTCCCGGCGCTTCCCTCTTTGTTCCTTTTACACTGGCGCCAGGTCAGGAAAAGACCATTAAGGTAATGATGGCCTGGTATGTGCCCAACAGCCGCCTGCGTACCGGCCTGCCAGTTAAAAAGCCTGCTGATAGTACCGTGCGTGATGCCTCTAAGGATCTGCCATCTCCCTATCACAAACCCTGGTACAGCAGCCGTTTCAAAAATGTTTTTGAGGCAGCAGATCACTGGCAGCAGCATTATAATGAACTGTACAAGAACACTCAATTATTCCGGGATGCCTTTTATAAAAGCACTTTGCCGCCAGAGGTATTGGAAGCAGTAGCCGCTAATCTTACCATCCTCAAATCGCCTACTGTGTTAAGGCAGTATGATGGCCGTTTCTGGGGCTGGGAAGGCTGTAATGATGAAACGGGCAGTTGCGCCGGTACCTGTACCCATGTATGGAACTATGCACAGGCCTTACCACATTTGTTCCCGAACATGGAGCGCAGCATCCGCAATACAGAGTATAATGAAAGTATGGATTCCCTGGGGCACCAGAACTACCGGGCTTCTTTGCCCATTCGCCCTGCAGGCCATCAGTATTATTTTCCGGCAGCAGACGGGCAGTTGGGAAGTATTATGCGGGTGTACCGCGACTGGCGCATTAGTGCAGATCATGAATGGTTAAAAGAGCTGTACCCTAAATTAAAACGCAGTATTGACTATTGTATCACTACCTGGGATCCCAAACAGAAAGGCATCCTGGAAGAGCCGCACCATAATACCTATGACATTGAGTTCTGGGGCCCTGATGGTATGTGCACAGGCATTTACCTGGGCGCATTATCAGCCATGATACGCATGGGTGAATTCCTGAACCAGGATGTAACCGTATACCGGCAGTTATTGCAAAAGGGCAGGGGCTACCTGGAAACCCGGCTTTTCAATGGCGAGTATTTCATACAGCAGGTGCAGTGGGAGGGATTGCAGGCCCCCAGTCCCATCAAACTAGCGCAGAATGGTCAGGAGGGAACAGAGAAATATTTTCCGGAAGCTGAACAGCTATTGGAAAAAGAAGGCCCTAAATACCAATATGGCGCCGGCTGTTTAAGTGATGGCGTTATTGGCGCCTGGCTGGCAAATGTGTGTGGTTTGCCCGCGCCGTTCGATAGTACAAAGATCAGTAGCCATCTGCAGGCCGTGTACCGTTATAATCTCAAAAAAGACCTTACAGATTTTTCCAATCCGCAACGCCCCACTTTTGCCATGGGGCAGGAGGGTGGCTTGCTGCTTTGTACCTGGCCTAAAGGTGATAAACTGGCGCTGCCCTTTGTGTACTCCAATGAGGTGTGGACGGGTATTGAATATGAAGTAGCCAGCCACCTCATAATGATGGGTAAGGTAAAAGAAGGTTTGGAAATTGTGCGTACCTGCCGTAACCGTTACAATGGCAGCATACGTAATCCATTCGATGAATATGAGTGCGGCCACTGGTATGCCCGTGCCTTATCCAGCTATGCACTCCTGCAGGCCCTTACGGGTGTGCGTTATGATGCAGTGGAGAAAACCCTGTATGTACATTCCAGGATCGGTGATTTCACTACCTTTCTATCAACAGCCACCGGGTTTGGAAATGTTATTTATAAAGATCACAAAGCCAGTTTACAAACCGTTTATGGTAAGATCCCGGTGAAGAAGGTAGTGGTCCTGTAACTGCATGTACATTGCAGGAAAGAATATTATTTTTAAATACTTAACCCTTCCCTCATGATAGCCAAGCATGCTTTGTGGATTGCGTTAGCAGCATTCCTGTTACCCATTATTATTATGGAATATGCCATTTTGCAAAGTACCCATGGCGTATTCTCTTACCCGCTGGATGATACATATATTCACCTGGCCATTGCCCGCAATATTGCCTTTTACCAGGTTTGGGGCATTTCGCCGCAGGGCTTTTCTTCTGCTTCGTCGTCTGTATTATATCCCTTGCTGCTGGCTGGTACACTAAAAGTATTCGGTACGCATACCGTCATTCCATTTATCATTAATCTTCTTGCAGGCACCGCATTCCTGGTAATACTGCATAAATGGCTGGTGCGCCAGCAGCTAACACCGGTAGCCCAATTGTGTATATTGTTACTGGTAATATTGGTAACACCACTTATGGCAATTGTTATGTGTGGTATGGAACATATGTTGCAGGTACTCTTTTGTTTTTTGTTCATTACCCGTTTTGCAGAGGAGTTAGCAAATAAGGTTACCTCTGCACCTCAAAAAGTAGCTTTTAGCTGGCAGGTATATATGTACGGCGCTTTGGTAACAGCCACACGCTATGAGGGTATTGTACTGGTAGGACTGGCCTGTGCCTTTGTGTTCTTTGAAGACAGGATCCTGGTTGCCTTAAAGCTGTTTGTACTGGCGTTGCTGCCGGTATTTATCTTTGGCGCCTATGCACAATATCATGGCAGCTATGCGATTCCCAATTCTGTACTCATCAAATCCGGGGCGCCGCCATTAACGTTTGATGGGCTCTTTAATTTCTTTACCAATGATCTGTATAATAAACTGTCTCTTTCTGTAGTTGGTTTTAGCACTACAGCCACGCAGCGCATTTTGTTGATCCTGGTATTCAGCTGTCTTTTGTGCTGGCGCGCCATGCAGGAGGCTATCAAATACCGGTATATGCTTATGTTGTTAGCCCTGGCAACGGTATTTTACCTGGTATTAACCGGCAGAACACGGTTCCCGCGTTATGAGGCTTACCTCATTGCCAATGGCACCATCGTTACCGGTGTGATGCTGTTCCGTTATGCTAAAGAGGCCATATCGGTTTTGTTTGTACAGGCAAAATGGCTGTTGCTGCTGGCTGGGTTTATTTTGGTGATCCCTATCTTGCTAAGGACTAAGGATGCATTAACATTATTATTTCCCGCCAGTATTAATATTTACCAGCAGCAGTATCAAATGGGGCTTTTCCTGGGCAAATATTATTACAACACGCCCATTGCGTTCAATGATATTGGCGCTGCATCTTATTTTACCAGGGCGCATAATGTGGACCTTTGGGGGCTGGGCAACCTGGAGGTTACCCGCAGCATAAAAGAAGGGTATTATTCGGGTGATTTCCTGCAGCAGTTAACAAAAAAAGATAGTGTAAGGATCGCGGTAGTGTTTGAACGGGCTTTTCCGCCGGATCTTTACCAGCACTGGAAAAAGATCGGCTCCTGGCAGCTCACCTATAATGTGATCTGTGCTGATGACAGTATCTCTTTTTTTGCGGTACGCCCGCAGGAAGCGCCGGTATTACGTGCAAACCTGCAGGCGTATGAACATTTATTGCCTAAAGGGGTCATCGCTCATTACCAGGATTAATGGTCTTATTTTCTACTAAAACAGGTCTGTTGGAACCACTGGCAGCCAGATAATTCCCCCGATCTTTATGCAGATCTCTGAATTTATGAATACTCAAAATGCCATAACCGGCGCCATTCCTGCGCATATGAGCCATCGCGGAACAGCTAATGCTTTTTACAGTTTTATATTCCATAATAAGCAGAACAGGTCATTGCTCCGCTTAGTGTTGTTAGCTGCCATTGTACAATTTGTTGTGTTCAAGATCCTGTACCCCTTCCCGGATTTTTTTTCTGACGCCTGGAGTTATATTAATGCTGCAATAGAAGGGTTGGATGTGAATATCTGGCCCATTGGGTATTCTAAGTTCCTGCTCATTTTTCATGGTGTCACCAGTTCTGCGCTGGCCTTAAACACGTTCCAGTACTTTTTTATTATAACATCTTCGCTATACTTCTATTATACCGTAACCTACTTTTTTACTATCAGTAAGTTCAGCAGGTATGTACTTATTATCTTCCTGTTCTTTAATCCCCTTCCGCTATATGTTGCCAACTACGTTACCAGCGATGCTATTTTTCAGTCGCTAAGCCTTATATGGGTAAGCCTGTTGTTATGGATCATGTATAAGCCACATTGGTATCAGATATTTGTGCAGGCCATTGTGTTCTTTATCGCATTCACATTCCGGTACAATGCCATGTTCTATCCTGTTGTTACTGCACTGGCTTTTCTGGTATCTCCGCAGGCTATTTGGAAAAAGGCACTGGGTATGATCATTGGCCCTATCGTTATCATTCCTTTTATCCTGTTCTGTTTAAGGGCCTCTGAAAAATTGACCGGTACTGCGCAGTTCCCGCCTATTTTGGGGGGCTGGCAGTGGGCTAACAATGCCCTGTATATGTATGAGCATATTGAGGTAGATAGCACCCGTTTTTCCCCTGAAGCCAGGGAACTGAACCGCCTCTCAATAGCATTCTTTGCTACCACGCCTGAACACCAGCGGGACCTGTTCTCCTATGTAGCCAACTATTTCATCCGCCAGCCAAATGCTCCCTTAAAACAGTATCTGGTACGCCATTATGAGTTCTCATCCCACAAAGGGCAGGTAATGGCCTGGGGCATGGTATCGCCGGTGTTTAAGGAATTCGGGCTATCTCTGACCAAACAGCATCCGGTAGCTTATGTTCGTTATTATATGGGATTAAACACCTGGAACTATTTCTTTCCTCCCCTTGAAAAGTTAGAGATCTATAACCTGGGGCTGGATGATACGCCGCCGGAAGTACAGCAATGGTTCCATTTTGAGAGCCCTAAGCTACCCACCGTATTGCCCAAGAAGTTCCAGGGCTATTTGTTAGCCATTTTCCCGGTATTGTTCTGCGTTTTCAATCTGTTCCTTTTTTTGGGTTATTTCCATTTTGCACAGCCCCGGTATTTTAAGAATGCCAGTACCCGCTTTAAATACTGCGCCATCCTGATAGGCATTTTTGTGTTGCTGAATATGGGTTTCAGCATTTTCGCCAATATCATTGTGATCCGTTACCAGTTATTCCCCATGATCATTTGTTTAACCTTTGCCTTACTGCTCCTCGATGAACTAAAGTATTTCGGAGCCCGCAAGGCCTGACCTGTGTTGTTATGGATACGCCCCTGCTCAATAAAAGATATAAGCTGGTAGCCCTGGTAAAAGAGGGGATAGGCGGTAATGTTTATAAAGCAAAGTATACTACCAGCTCTTTCAGAACAAGGAACTGCATTATTAAGGAGGAAAGGTATGCGGCCGCCGCCCATGACCTGCGTTCTCCGTTAGAATGGCAGGCGCATGTACATAAGACCTATGCAGCCCAGGAGTATGTTCCTAAGTGTATCGATTATTTTCATAACGGTACAGCCGCTTACCTGGTGCTGGAATTCATTGAAGGCAGATCCCTGGCCAGTTATCTGCAGCAGGTGAATGTGCAGCATAAAAGCTGGTATGAACAGGACCCTGCCATTAAGAAGGACCTGATCCATATCTTACTCAGTACCATTGCTATCATTCACCGCTTTCATAAAAAAGGTTATATACACCGGGGTATTTCCACCAGCGATCTGTTTATAGACCGGCGTAAGCGTGTTTATATCATTAACACCAGGCTGGCCTGGTCGCCGTTACTGGACCGTTCGCATCCGCCTTTCTTTGGCGGCAGCCCGGGTTTTATACCGCCGGAGCAAGCCGCGCTGTGTGCACCTACTGAAAAAGAGGATGTGTATGGAATAGGAGCGCTGATGATCGCATTATTCACTGGTTTGGACCCTGCAAAGTTCTGCTGCCATCATACTGACCTGGCAAATGATGTGTATTTTTTAACCGGTAGTAAGTTAATAGGTGAGCTGGTTAAACAGTGTTTGAGTGTGGATCCACAGCAGCGCCCCGGCCTGGATGCAGTAAGCGCTATTATAGAAAAATATGAGCAGGAAATGGAGATCTCGGGGTACACGGTGTATGATTTTCATTGTATAAACGAATATAAGGAGCAGTTGCAGCAGGTACTTTCCTATGCAGCCCTGGGTTTAGTGTACAATAGCAGTTTTAAGGAGCAAAAGAACTGGCCGCTGCAGTTGAGCATCCTTTATCTGTTAGCTGGTCTTAAAAAGAATAATATAAATGTGCAGGATTGCATTCCATTCTATTACCAGTCATTTACCGCGGTTAAAGACCATTATTTATTTTCCTTATCAGGCCTTTCTGCGGGTTTGAACGGCGGCGCCGGGTTAGCCCTGGCATTATCTGCAGGCTTTGATGCAGGGCTGATACCGGATACGGACAAATACTGTAATTATCTGCTGCAATGTTTGCAGGTGCCCTCCATTTCCGGCGATCTTAATACCGGGGCTGCAGGCCAGGGAATGGCCTTATACTTATGCCGTAACTACATGGGCAGTGAGATATTTGCAGCGCTGCTGCAGGAGAAGGTAACATTTATACGTATGCTACAGCAAAAGCAGGGGTACTGGCTGCAGCATACGGGTTTTATGGAGGGCAATACGGGCATCGCCTGGTTCCTGCTGCATTATATTGCTGGTTTTAAGGATGCTCAAACGGAGCGTACCGTATCAAAGGCCCTGCATTGGATCAGTGAACGAACGAATCAGTTGCAAGATCTGCTAAAGGTAAAAAGCACTGAGATACCTGGCGTACTGTTAACCTTCATCAAAGCCTATGAAGTGCTTAGGATACAGCGGTACAAGACCATGGTAGAGAAGGCCCTGGCCAGGTATCCCAGGCTGCCGGTGTGTGATAACTATACACAAATGGGCGGCCTTGCTGCCTTAGGTGAGGTATATTTAGAGGCATTCCGCGTTTTTAAAAGAACAGAATGGAAGCTGCGTGCCAACTGGATAGAGAATGTTTTCCTGCACACCCATTGTTCCACTATGCCTGGCGCTGTTTATTGGATAACAGATAAGGGCAAAGTGCCGTCTGCAAACCATCTGGCCGGTAATGCAGATATTATGCATTTTTTGTTAAGATGTGTTGATCCGGAGGCGCCAGCTTTACTGTTGCGCTGTTAGCTCACGTATCAACTTTACTTCATCTTCTTTATACGGCGTACCATCTTTACGGAAGATATCATGGAACCACAGGGGCGGTTCATCTGTATAGGTAGTACGCCAGCTATCCCAGGGATAAATAGTATTTGTTCTGCCTTCTACCAGGCCCCAGTTAAAAGCGCCGGTATGATACTTTTTCAGTAGCGGCAGACAGGCTTCGAAAGTGCTGCCAATCGTACGCGCCATATATTCCGTACACATAACCGGTTTGTGGTAGCGCTGCAGCCATTGGATCCGTTTTTCCATTTCTTCCGGCCCGTTGCGGTAGCAGTGAAAGGTGATAATATCAGACTGGGTAAGCGCCACCATTTCGATAGCAGAAAGGCTGTCTATGTTTCCCCAGTTGCCTTTGGGCTGCCATACACAGGCGGTTAAGGGCTGGGTGGGGGTTGCTGCCCTGGCCCAGGCAAAGGCCTTTTTCAGCAGCGGCAATACATAGGCTGTTTTGTTGGGCAGTTCTTCCTTGTCATAGTTGCCGGCATTATTATCATCAGCTTCATTCCAGAGATCCCAGCCCAGGATGCGGTTGTCATTGGCAAAAGGAGTGATAATACCTTTCACATATTTTTCCAGGGCAGGGTAGCCTTTTTTGTTTTTCAGGTCATGTGCGCCGGGGCTTTGTATCCAGTGGGAATTATGTACCCGTGGCCTGGGTGTTTGTTGCTGGCCGGCCTGCGGGTTAGGATCCCAGCAGGAATCAAAGAGTACGAACAGGGGTTTAATGTGGTGCCGGCTGGCTATCTGAAGGAAGATGTTCATACGATGGATCATTCCTTTGGGATCGTTCAGATAGGCCAGGTGGTGCAGGAACACGCGCACGCTGTTCATGCCCAGGCCTTCGGCCCAACCTAATTCCTTGTCTATGGTGGCAGTATCAAAGGTAGCCGCCTGCCACATTTCCAGCTGGTTAATGGCAGTACTGGGTATAAAGTTACAGCCTACCAGCCAGGGTTGCTGCCCATACCAGGTGTTGGCTTGTTCGGGCGTCCATACGGAGCGTTTTTGTTGTGCGTGGGTTGTAGATGTAATACTGCACAGGGTTATAAGGCATAAAAGGATACGGGTACGTGGCATTTGTTTGGGTTTTAATGGTGAACTTCGTTCATTTAATACGGGGTATTAACTGTGGTTGTACTACTGCAAAGTACATAGCTATTTACCGCAAGCCAAATTAAAATAATTAATCCCCGACTAGGACTTCACTAGGGATGGACTAGGGAAAAACATGGGATCTAGTAGGGAAAGTCATGGGAAACACATGAGAAAGACATGAGTAATTAATAATTACGAATTAATAATTAATGGTGGGGTGGGGAGGTAGGAGGAGCATGATCGATCATGTTAATGTTTCCCATACCAGTTCTTCGGGAATGCCAGTAAAAAAGCAGAATTCCTGGATCGTAATATATTCCGTCTCTTCTTTACCCAGATTCCTACGGATCTGCTGGAGCAACCTGCGGGCAGAGGCGGAGCTTTTGCCTGTAAGCAGCTCTACATCTTTTGAATAGATCACTAACCTTCTGGTATTGTGTTTTTTCATTGGGCAGTTAATATTTAGACGATCATTAGCGCTCAATATGTTCATTTTCGCTCATTTTGGTCAATTCCGCTCAAAACGTTCACTTTCGCTCAAATGTGATCAAATGTGATCATACCGCTCACGCTATTTTTTTGGTGCTGTAAGTCTTTTTAGTATTGCACTATCGGATCCAAACAACACACCTGCACAGTAACCACAGCGCTGAAACCATTTACTGTAAAGGGTTCATCAAGATGAGGGCTTAACCGGTATGTGCCTGGAAACATGCTGTTCTTACTTTCATTTTTTAACAACAATTTTTATGGAAAAGAAAGAAAAAAAGGCTTTACGCAAGCGTATTGCCACTGATGAGAATTATGAGCGCACACGGGAGAACATGAGCGAATTTGGCCGGGCCGGCATTGCCAGTAAACTGCTGCGCGACTCTCTGCGGATACTTACCCAGTATGCCAGTGACCGTTATTCTGTGGCGCGTTTGCTTAAAGGAATGTCGCAGGTGATCAAAGCTGATGCAGTGAATGACCGCGGACAAAGAGATGTGCTGAACGGCGACATCCAATTGCTGAAAGGCTTTGAGTTCAATGAGGGCGCCACGCTCAGTTCCGTGTTCTTTGGCAAGTATACGGCTACTATTGACCGTGCAACCGGCACCCTCAAAGTGGACATCCCGGCTTTTGTGCCCAAAAAGACGATCAACATACCCAATGGCGCCACGCATTTCAAGCTGATGTCTGCCGCTTCTGAAGTGGACTTTGTTAACGGCAGCTACAACAATGCGGTTACCGGCACTGCGGAGATCCTGTATGGCAAACAGCAAGAAGCTGCTGTGAGCCTGAGCCATACGCTTACTGCTAACAGTACGCATCCGCTGTTCCTGGTGCTGGGTATTGAGTTCCTGCAACTGGTGAACGGAAAGTTCTATGAGCTGCACACTGATAAGGTGAATGCTGCGGCGCTGGTACTGATCGACACCGTTGCGGCTGCGCCACCGGCGGGTGAATAAGCGGACCCTGTGATCATTCGATTGTTCCATTTAAGCATTCTTTAAAATGAATGTTTGCCACACCTCCGGGTGTGGCATTTTTTTTTACATCCTTTTATCTATGCTGCCGGACGGAAATGCCACCTGGTTAAACATCTCTCTCATACGGCTGCGGATATGGCTACCATAACGGCGCTCTATTTCCGGGCTGTTCAAATTAGTGGTCATATGAGTGATCATCTGGTGCTCTATGAATAACTCATACCGCAGGGACAGGATATCGGCCATGGTATTGCAGGTAATTCCATACCAGGGCATATCCTCTTCGCAACCCAGGCCGTCAAAACAAATGGTACGCGGTTTATTGTAGAGGCAAAAAGAGCGGGAGGTGTAATGATAGATGACCCCATATCCCTCCTGTGTAAACTCCAGCGCTATTTCCTGGCAGGGTTTCATTACGTAACGCAGATCATCGCCGCATAAGCTGCGGAATATTTTCATTAGCGCACTTTTGCCACAACCTACGGGGCCTGATAATAGTATTCCTTTGTTGAGGTCCATGCCTTCTTCTGCTGCCACTGCTTCGTCCTGCAGGAACCAGCAGAGCAGTTTCAGGAGCGCGGGCCTTTCTATGTCCGGTATGTGAAACTTATTGCCATACTTTTGCTGCCCGCGCATGAGGATCCATTGTAATCCCTTACAGTAGTCATAGGGGCTCTGAATAGTTTTTATCTGACTGGTCATGGAGGTGAGCCGGTAACAGACCGGCAACTGGTGTTAACTGGTTTTTAAAATTGTTCTTTACCCATTTTGCGGCGGCGGCCTGCCAGTTAATAATAGGCGTTTTGCCGCCCTGCAGCCAGCCATTGGCTTCGTAGTGATAGAAGAACAGGGCTGCTTCGTGCTGCGGATAGTCTCTGTCTGCAAAGAGGGCCTGTACCTGCTCCAATAAAGGCCTGGGTGTAGCACTAAAATGAGCCTCTTTCACACCTTTTTCATTTTCTGTAGTATTCATTTTGTTTAAAACATACATACCTGTGGTGTATGGGGGTACCGGATCTGCGCCAGAGAGGGTATCAATTTTAAGCATGATGTGGCTCATATCTGTTGGCGGGTAAGCCGGCGGCGAGTGCGGTTCCGGGAGATCTGGTTCCGGCGCCGCCAGGACCAGGCTCACTTGTGCCTTCTGGTATTTACGACCAGCCTTGTAATACAGAATGTAGCCGTACTGGTGCAGTTCACGTAAACATTTAGCATAAGTATTCCTGGATCCTATGCCGCTTATCTGCATTAGATGCTCCCGTGATACCTGGAAGGGCATTTGAAGGCGATGGTAATTCCATAAATGGAAAAGTGCGTTGTAAAGGCTAATGTGCATGGCTGTAAGCCGCTGTTCTTTTTGCATTTTCAAGAAGAAGGTGTTTAAATGATGCAGGTGATACATGGAATGATGGTGTTAACTGGTTAAATTAAACATGGTTAGTTATTTATTGAACATCAGGACCGGCTGATCATTACATACTGGATATGGCTTGCTCAGATGATAAACCTAGTGCGAGTATTTGAGTTTGCCAATTGGATTATCCAGAAAGGTGTTTTGTATATACGAATGGTTGGCGGTGTTATGTTTATTGTGGTTTTCTATTCCAGATACTGTTAATTTTACAGGTACTTAGTATTCGCATACTCATACCGGGATAATGCCTATTCATGAAATTATTTTCTTTTTTTAATAGAATATCCTAAATTGAAAACCATATTTTCATATTAAGAGAGCGGAAACTAAAATTTAGATCTTATGAACGCCTTATTAAGCCATTGAAGGCTGGCAAAGAATATTAGCCCCCTACCTACCTGAAGACTTTACTTATAAAAATTGAAGAACATGAAAAACCAAAACAAGCCGGTTAAAAAGCTGCAATTGCAGAAATTGAAGATTGCGTCGTTATCTAACAAGCAAATGCGCCAAATATATGGCGGAGCTATTATGGGTACTACCGTGGAGATACTATCTGGTGGTGGGCCACAAGGCGGGCCGGTGAAAGGTTATAGTTTGGTGACTTGCAACTCCGGAATAGGTGATTGCGGCTCAAATAGCTGTAACTGTTGATCTATTATTTATAAAATAAGTTACATCATATGAAAATTCGTCTGCGAGCGCATTATACTTTAATGCTTACTATTTTTATAATAATGTCTGTAGCCGCTTATAGCCAAAATTGTGACTGCAAAACCAACTTAGATAGCCTGGTTTATAGTGTTGAGAATAACTATGCAGGATATGCTGATAAAACTAAAGGAACCCTGGAAAAATATACCTTTTTTAAGGATAGCTTATACCGTAGTGCTAAGTCAGCGAATAATTTTGATTGTTACGTTCTGCTAAGAAGTTATTTAAAATATTTCAGAGACCCTCATCTAAACCTTTCCATGAAGAATCTGGAAAAAACAAGCCCTTATAGTGATTCATTACGCACTACGTTTAGCAGGTTTCCGAAGCAAAATGTGAATATTAGTGAATTTCAAGAATATTTTTTCAGTAATAAGATTGATAGTATTGAAGGGATCTGGCAAGCCATTGACTTTGATTTTACAGTAGCAATTTTAAGAAGCAAAAATAGTCCTAACAGTTTTGATGGCATAACAGTAAAGGGAGACAGCATTAAGTGGTTCCCCGGGCAGGTTAAAATGAAGCTCCGACCTCTCGGAAAAGGCTACCAGGTTGAGTATTTAAAAAACGATCATTTGCCGGATACGGTTTTAGGTAAACTACATCAGGGGCAAATGAATTTAGGCCCATATGGGCGCTGGAAACGAATATCTTCTAATAATTATGCAGCTACTGAATCACCTGAGCCTGTAGTTAACTTCAGGCAATTATCTAAAGACATATGTATGATCAGGCTAGGAGATGGCTGGATTGATAATAAACCTGTTTTAGATAGTATTGTAAACAAGAACCTCCAGATCATTACCCATACACCCTACTTGATAATTGACTTAAGAGACAACGGAGGTGGCCACATCATGACTTATGATACGCTGGTGCGATTTGTATATTCCCGACCAATCACCTGGGATGGTGCTATAATCAGATCATCACCAGATAATATAGCGTTATATAAAGAAGTCCTGGAAAATCCTAATTTTTCAGCAAATGATATATTAACATTTAAATTCGTGATAAGCCAAATGGAAACTAACCCTGATAAAATGGTGCAACTCAATGATGGTGGTACTACCATCTTACAAAACGTACCTGCATATCCTCGAAAGGTGGCTATCATGGTAAACAGGCGTACGGCCAGTGCATCTGAAATGTTCATATTAATGGCTAAACAGAGTGACAAAGTGGTTCTGTTCGGCGAAAATACCAGGGGCATGTTAGATTATTCGGATATTGTGAAACCCCGAAAACTACCTTGCCCTTACCTGCAATATACTTGTCCCTTGGCTACGAGTACTCATAAAACTGCTCCATACATTGACAATATTGGAATAAAACCGGATGTTCTTTTAAATCCTGCCCAGGATGATTGGGTAACCAGGATAACCGAGTATTTTGCTAAATGATCTTAAACGAAAGCCCCATTTATTTCCATGAAACCACCAAACAAGCAGTTAAGAAGAACGCTCATTCATTTTCTATTCTGGTGCGCTTTTGCAGTGGTAAACCACCTGATCAATTGTGTAAGCTATGGATTCTCACCCTTTATTTCTGATACATTTGTAAAATATGTAGGGGCCTCTTTTATATTCTATTCCATTGTATTATTCATAGCGCCTTACTTTTTTAAGAAGAAGAAAATGGTACTCTTTGTTCTTGCGTTACTGGCTTTATGTGTTGTCTCATTTTCTATAAAAGAAGTATTGTTTAGAACACTGTTCCACTTATTCAATAATCCAAGTGGGCCTTACACTTTATCAGAGTCATTTTTGATGAACCTTTGGTGGTGGATGAACTATGGCCTGCTTGGCTTTGGATTCTGGTTTGCCAAGGAACTGATTAAAAGAGAGCGGGAAAAAGCCTCTTTTGAGCAGGAAAAGCTGCGGCTGGAATATGCATTTCTGAAATCTCAGATCAACCCTCACTTCCTTTACAACGTACTGAACCTGTTCTATGCAAAGTCAATAAAGGGCTCTACTGAGCAACTCAGTAACGGCATTCTTTACCTGGCGGATATAATGAGGTACGCAATAAGCAACGAGGAGGATGAGCATGGCAACATTCTGCTGGAAAGTGAGATCCAACAAATTAAAAATATGATCAACATTAACCAGTTAAGGTTTGATAACCAGATGAATATTGATTATCGGGTGAGTGGGGACTTTTTAGGCGTTAAAGTGATTCCATTTGTATTTCTGACCCTTGTTGAAAATGCCTTTAAACATGGGAAACTTTCAGATAAACGTGTTCCGTTATTAATTTCACTTTCACGTGATCCGGATTCCGGAGCACTCTATTTTTGGGTTAAAAATAAAAAAGCAAATGAGCAAAGTTCACAAAGTACTGGTTTGGGCCTTGACAACATCCGGAAAAGATTGGCGTTAGCCTATGGTTACAGACATGAATTCACTATTAAGGAAGATACCGAAATTTATTCTGTATACCTTTCAATTAGCGTTTAATTATGTTACAATGTATTATAGTGGATGACGAGCGCTCAGCTATTGATGTTCTGGCCCTTTATTTTGATAAGGTACCATTTCTTGAACTGGTGCATGCCACAACCAACCCATTTGAAGGTATTAGTTTAATTAATGAAGGATTGGTTGATCTGGCATTTCTTGATATACAAATGCCGGATATGAGCGGGATAGAGTTTATTAAGACCATCCAGGGAAAATGTAAGGTGATCCTTACCACAGCCTCGCCAGAACATGCCATAGAGGGATATCAACTGGATGTGGTTGATTATTTACTAAAGCCTATTTCAGTGCCAAGATTTATTCAGGCTGTTCAGAAAGCACACAATATTATTTCACAGCAATCTGCAGCCAAAACTGACACCTATGTAGAGGATGATCATATATATGTGAAAACGGAATCGAAGGGGAAGTTGTTGAAAATATACTTTTCGGAGATCAGCTATATTGAAAGTGTGAAAAATTATGTTGCTATTCATCATGGAAGCGAGAAAACGTTGGTGCTGATTGCTATGAAAGACCTGGAGGACATACTCCCTAACCCTGGTTTTAAAAGAATTCATCGGTCCTTTATAATAGCTACCAACAAAATAAGATCTATTGAAGCGAATGCTGTGTACCTGAAAGGGGTTGCATTGGCGATCCCCTTTGGAGAGGCATTTAAGGCGGATTTTATTGAGCAGATAAAAAACAGGTTGATCTAAGATATTAAAGCAGCATCGCGAGCCAGGGCTAATACTACTTAAAATATTAAAATCAAACATCATGAAGAATTTTGCTATAGTAAAAGAGCTGATCACAAAACATGTGGAGATCAGTAATCTGGCTTATCGGCTGGCATACGCTGGTACACGGATCGAGGAGTTAGAGGAGATTGATCTATTTAAAATTGCATTGGATGTAGTAGGTTTCCCTGAGGGTAGTGCCCAATTTCACCAGTGTGATGAGGGCCTCATTAGTGTGGAAATGGGAGAGATGGAAATAGATACTCTTGTAAAGCAAATATATGCAACATATGATGAGCTAATGCTGCTGCAACCGCATTTATTTGTGAAGAAGTGATGTGGATATAAATCCGGGACTGTTACAGATTAGCATTATGCGATTGGGCAAAATTTTAATATTGCTCATGAATAGAAATGTTTAATTGTATTGCAGGTAGGTTTTGCTATGTTTTGGTATAAAGGGATACCTGGTTTGGGCTAATAGTCTACCTGGAGGAGGTTTTTTTGTTGGAACTTTGTGGGGAGAACGTATGTGAGAGCCCAAGTTGTTGTTTTTAGCTGAATATAAGACTGTACTGTGTTCCTTGCCTGTAAAATTGATATTCCCGGATGTTTAAGAGTGGTTATTGCCTGTCACCTATTTTACAAGTACAGGTTTGTTACTGACTAAAGTTTTACTTTTTGAATTTAAAAAGTACCTATGATTATGAAAAGAGCGAAGATTATGTTGACGGCTATTGGGGTGTTGTCGGTGGTTGGTGGGGCGCTGGCGTTTAAGGCGCATAAGGTAGGTGGGTGGTTTTTTTGTTCAACAAGATCAACTTGGTCCCCCAATTGTGTAATAAAAGCTACTACTTCGGGCCAGCTCACCACTACTTTATATTGTACTACTGATCCATTAGGTCATTGTACTAAGGTTATACTAGTTAGGAGATCGCTATAAGTGTAAACACCCGATGATATTTTGTTCTGACAACAGAGCGTACGCATATCATTCGTAAGATTACCGCTAAGGAAAAATACCTTGATATCTTAAAAAAAATGCTCGGTGTTAATACAGCGGGTGTCATTGTCGACGCCAGATGCCTTATCTGGATATGACGATTTGAACAACATTGAGCTAGGTGAGGGTGGAGCGGTAAGTTTAGCGTGTTTTGGTACAATGGGATACCTGGTTTGGGCAGATCGTTTACCTGGGTGAATCTTGTTGCTGTAATTTTATGGATGGATAGTGTGTGAGAGCAAGGTAATTATTTATAAACTTATACTGTGTTCCTTGCTTGTGAAATTGAGATCTCCGTATGTTTACGAGTGGTTATTGCCTGTCATCTACTTTATAAGTACAGTTTTGTTTACTAATTAAAGTTTTACTTTTTGAATTTAAAAAGTATCTATGATTATGAAAAAAGTGAAGATTATGTTGACGATTATTGGTGTGTTGACGGTAGTTGGTGGGGCATTGGCGTTTAAGGCAAATAGGGTGGCGGGAACATTTTTCTGTTCAACAACGGCATCTCCAATTTCATTATGTACAATAAAGGCAACTACCGGGCGTGCTCATACTACAGTTTTATATTGCACTACTAATCCTCTTGCTATTAGTTGCGCAAGATTAGAAGTTGTAAAGAAGAATTTGTAGAATAAATTTATTTTAGGAAAAATGTATCCTACTAATTACCGAGTAGACTGTTGCTTTGCTCAATAACAATAACCGCTCCAGGACAGTGTATAATAAAAGCTACATCCATCTGTCCTATCTCGGCTACACTTTCATACTGTACTATAGGTTTCAACTAAGACTCGTGGCATACATCTACATGTAATAAAGCTGCTACAAGTTTAAAAGACGTTATACAGCTTTCATTTTGGAGCGGTGTCCGGATCCGATACATCGGGTACCGTTGTTGCACGTGGCTTCGTGCTTGGATATGACGATATGGACGTTGAGTAAGGTGAGACGGATGAGGAGAGGGACAAAATAGAATGGTTATTGGTGATTCCTTAGTCGTTAACTTTAGATTAACTAAATAATGCTAGTAAACATTTTAAATTCGACGACCATATTAAAATATGGTTGGTTAACATGTGTGCCACCCTTTTCAGGGTGGCTTATTGTTTTAGATAAGACTTCATCAAAAGCGCTTGCATAGCGTAAAACGCCTGCCAACCAAAGACCGCAATACCAGGGTTAAAACTCCCATGACTTTCGTATTCAGCGTATTCCCAGCAGTCCAGTTATGAGAATATTGTGGCGTTGAAAGATATGGAATTGTATTGTCTTCACTATAGCCATTTCCAGCAATTGCATGAGCAATTCCTGGAAACCAATATTCTAGGCAGGTGTTTACCAAAGAGTATTTTTCGAAATGCGGAGCGCACACATATTTTGTGTAAGGAAACCGCCATAGAGAAATGTCTGGCTATCCTGGAAAAGTGCCTGGAGTTAATATAGCGGGTGTCGTTGTCGCATTTGGTGTCGCATCTGGATATAAAGATATGGACGTTGAGTAAGGTGATGGGGTGCGGTAGGCTTTGCTGTATTTTGGTACAAAGGGATACTTGGATTGGGCAGATTGTCTACCAGAAGGGGCCATTTTTGTTAGAACTTTATAAGAGGATTACGTTAAACCAAAATCATTAGTTCTTAGTAGCTGACTATACTGTGTTTTTCTTTTAAATTAATATATCCGGACATTTGCAAGAGGCTAATGCCTGTCACCGCTTACAAAATGAAATATAAGCACAGGTTTATTATGAGTTAAAGTTTAAATTTTTTAATCAAAAAACGCTTAAGATTATGAAAAAAGCGAAAGTAATGTTGACGGTTATTGGGATATTGTCAGTCGTCGGTGGAGCATTGGCATTTAAGGCGCATAGAGTAACTGGGACCCTTTATTGTTCAACAACAACCGCTCCGTCTGCGTTTTGTACAATAAAGGCTGATACACCTTGCCCAGCTACTACTATTTTATATTGCACTAGTAATCCTTTTAATAGTTGTACTCGACCGGTACACGTATGTAGAAGGCTGTAAACTCAGAAAAACTTATTGGCATAATCCCATAATTGCTACAGGATGCTCATTTTTTAATGAGTTAATCTTAGCTAATTATGGGAACAGACTTATTGTCAACTTTAAATACCTAAAATAATGAAAAAGCGGAGGTTATGTTGACGGTTATTGGGATATTGTCAGTGGTTGGTGGAGCACTGGCGTTTAAAGCGTATAGAGTAAGTGGGGCTTTTTTTGTTCAACAATGGCATCTCCTGCTCCACAATGTACAATAAAGGCTACCGGTGCCGGTGTACTTGCCATTGTTTTGTACTGCACCACTAGCCGCTTAATAGTTATACCAAAACAGTACTTGTACGTAGAAGATTATAAACTTGTGAGCTCTTGAAAGAAGAAGTAGTAGTAATACATCTTTTACCGCTAAAACTATACCTTCAACATTTTGCAGGAGGTTAACGCCTGTCACCTCTCTTCTTAAATAAATATAAGCACAGGTCAATTATTAACTAAAGTTTTACTTTTTGAATTAAAAAGTACTTATGATCATGAAAAAAGCAAAAAGCATGTTGACAGTTATTGGAATATTGTCAGTTGTTGGTGGTGCACTAGCATTTAAGGCACATAGGGTAACTGGTACGTTTTTCTGTTCAACAACAGTTACTAATTTTTGTCCTATTACGGCAACTACATTTGGGATTCTTACTACAATCCTATATTGTACGAATAACCCACTTGCAGCGGCATGCAATAAGACTGTAAGAGTAAGAAGGAGTCTTTGAATTGTATATTTTATAATACTAAAATTTAGTAAACCCCTTTTAGAATAGTTAATTACCATAAGACCGATTTTTTAAGAAGGTAGCCTTCCAATTTATTGGCTCCCTTCTTAAAAAATAGTTAACCCTCAGATTATTTTAATAACAGCCCAGGCCCAGGTGTTTCTATCTCTCTATCCAGTTCAAACCCATTGTCTATTCCTTTTAATCTCGCCGGTATGCCCCTAGTCATCCATTTTCCGGGCGGTTCACCTTTTAAGTAATGATCAAAGAATTGGGTCATACGCATTAAATAATCAATATATTCCTTCCCATTTACGCCATGACCACCATTGTCGTATTGGAGCATCCAAGCACGTTTGCCTAGCCGACGTAGTGCAAGAAAGAATTCCAGACCTTGTGTGAAAGCAACATTATTGTCTTTCTTATTCGATACTAGTAGAAGAGGGGTAGTAACGTTATTTGCCTGAAAAATAGGAGAATTCTCTATGTATAGATCGGGTTGTTCCCATAAGGTTTTACCCATTCGTAATTGGGCAACTTCAGTGAAAGATTGAGCAGTAAGGTTAACAAATATTAAGTTGTTGGAAAAGCTTATTAGATCAGAAGGGCCGGAAGAAGATACGGCTGCCGCAAAAAGATCAGTATGTGTTATCATATAATTGGTCTCATACCCGCCAAAGCTATGGCCCTGGATGCCCATTTTTTTTGCATTTACCCATGGAAACTTGCTAAGATAGTTTGCGGCTCCTAATATAGAGTTATAAGCACTTAATCCAGTATGCCCAATTGTGTAGTGAATATCAGGTGTGAATACCAAGTACCCATTGCTAACAAACCAGGCTATGTCAAGATCTCCGTTGGGGCTTGCCGGTTGCGGATACCTATTCAGTTCATTTGATTTCCGTTCGTAATAAGTTATTATAACCGGATATTGTTTGCTGGAATCAAACCCTTCGGGTTTATATAAGATACCTTGTTCGGATCGTCCATCTAGAGTGGTGAAATTTACTAACTCATTAGTCAACCAATTGTGATTTTTTTCCGGATAAACATGGCTAATTGGAATAAACTGTTTGAAATCTTCAGTCAAATAGTAATTGGGCGATTCTGTTGAGCTACTACGCTTTATAAGCTTCTTGTTACTTGTTTGGTCTAAATTATAATCAAGATTATCATATACATATGGCCCCATTGTTAATAACTGTGGGGCTGCGGGTTCTTTAAAATCCATCAAATGAAAACCGCTATTTTTATTTGATTGATCGAAGGAAGTGAGAATAACTTTACTGTTACTATTTAGCGATTTGAGTGTGCTCTGTTGGCCATAAATTCGAAACACAATATTATGTTTTCTTCCATACCCAGTTGTCATATTAACAGGTGCCTTTCTATTTTCTAGGTCAATTTTCCATATGTCATATTCGTCATAAACAAGTACTTCTTTCTTGTCTTGTAGCCAGGCAGCAACAGAAAACCCTTGGTAATTGCTAAGAAACGGTACATCCCATTCTTTATTGCTTGTTGAATTATCTTTTAGGATAGGCAAGTTGCTCGTAATATTGTAGGTGCTGTCCCCACCAGGAGTATAGCAGTATAAGTCCTTCCAAATAGCATCCTGCCCAACTATATAACGATCGTTAGGAGACAACCTGGAGAGAAATCCAGGGGCAACTGTTAATTGTTTGCGCTTGCCATCCGAGGTTGAAACGTTGTAAAAGGTTTGTTTTGCAGTTCGATTCCAATTGGCTTCATTGCCATCTGCGAGACGGTAGTGAATGCCAATTGCATCGTCTGTTCTCCAATCAATGGATTCGTTTTCGAGTTGTAAAAGTATTGTGTGCTGGGTCTTTAGGTTAATCACCGCTTCGTAACTTTTATGTGAAGTTTCGTCCAATTGTTGAGCTTGAGGCTTACTATCCGTATAACTCCATATATCCACCGATACAGCATCAGGATGGGGGTGAGGCAGACTTTTTTCTTTCAAAGAAATAAAAAGTTTACTGCCATCCTGACTAAAATGTGATATGCTTTCAGGTTGTAGGCTGGTGTCGATGTTGGATTGTGATAGGTTAGGCAACTGAATGGCCTCAATAGTGCCGGAGTGGTATAACCAGAATTTTTTTAATGGAATGTTCCCTAGCTTCTCTTCTGTAACGAACGCAGCCTGATCTCCATTGTCACTTAATGTTAAATTACTGGCTCCTGTACCGCGCCAGATAGTTTGCAGTTTTTCTTGTGGCAAAGCCGTATAGCTTATGGTTTGTAAACTATCCGAATGAGTGACAGAATTTACCAGTAATATAGTATGTCCGTCCCGGCTTAGGCGGTAATCACTTATACCGTTAAATGTTAAGGATTTGTTGGTGGTAAGGTTTCTCAGTGTGAGGGAACCTGAACTAGATTGTATATATGAGACCCACTCTGTGCCATTGCACATGAATAGTTTATAAGAATTTACATATGGTATATATTGAGCAGTATGGTGATCCAGTGATACAATGCAAAGGCTATCCGCGGATTTTATAAATAATACTTTTTTATTGTTATCCGAGAATTTAGCGTCATGAGCATTTTCGAACGTTTGTTCTGAACGTTTTTTAACATTGTATAATACTAATAATTGAGGCTTGGCCCAATTCGTCTCTATAAAATAAAGAACATGTGCTCCATTGTTTGTAATGGATCCATCTTTCACCTTTGACCAATTTTGCAGGGTCCCGGTGTCAAGTGGTGGCTTTTGCCCGAATGCGGGCTTTATATAATAAATTAAGAGGAAGAGTAGTAATAGCCTTTTCATAAAGTACTTGTTTTATTTACCTTCTTTAGTAAAGACTTCTTTTAGCTATCTGATGTACTATCCTTGCAGAATAATTTCGACAATTTATAAGGTTTATTTCAAAAGGGCCTGATTGTTAACATGGACTAGCTACATAAATGTGAGAGAATGCATACCTGAAATTTGAATTAACAATAGTGAATAGCTCTGGGAAGATCCGGTTTTTTGCTGCGCTAGCATTACAGTGTAACCCTATTCACAAAATATTTTAATGTTGGCCCTGTTTTCCACTGCAAATGATCGGATGGTCTACTAGGAAAACAATCTGCAAAATGCATCTTTGCAATAGGGGAGTAACATAACATCCTCGAATAGCATAAAAAACTCGATATGTCATTAACAAATGAAATGAGAACGGAGGAAGCCCCGGCACAAATTGATCCTTTATATACTGAAGATTATACAATACTATTGGAAGCCTTTGAGCTTAGCTCCAAGCCAGTTGAATATTATTTGCAGGTAGGAGAGATAACCCAGGTACAGGGATGGATCATTCATCTTTCTGTAATAATGCCACAATTGGATGAATTGCTGATGGCTGTTATTCCCTTTTTAAAGAAGGAAAGGGTGTCTTTTAAAATACCAGTGCATAAGTATATGTCTGATGGGCTGTTGCACGGTGCCTGCGGTTATAATAAGCAGGCTAAGTTAGTGTGTATATATCCGGAAAGTGATATTGAGGCATTAGCTATTGCGAAGGAGTTGATTAGGACCACCGCTGAATTTAAGGCGCCAGACATCCCTACAGATTATCACCTGGGTGCATGTGTGTACACCCGTTATGGTGCTTTTAATCCAGTAGTAAATGCTGGATCAGATGGCGGCTTGCATAATTATATTTATGATGGCGCGGGTAATTTGGTAGAAGATATGTATGCTATTCCTTTTGTACTGCCTGCCGGGGCTACCTGGCCTTTTGAAAAGATCAAAGCGCTTGAAATTGCCCCACGTAGGCGTTTTTTAAATGATCGTATAAAAACATTAACTGTAATAAAGCCGGACGTAAAAGGGAATGTGGTTAAAGGACAATATATGAAGAATTGGTTCCGGATGAAGTATTGTGTAGTGAAGGAAGGAAAGCGTTATATGTTTATGGACAAGTGGGGGAGGGATATTCAGGACCGTTTACAATGGCAGTTAAAGTTGCACCTGGAATTGTATCAACACGTACCCATACCTGCTATCATTGACTACTTTAAGGAACAAAATGATGTTTACCTGGCCATGGAGTATATTGATGGTATTTCATTGGACGATAAAATATATGCAATATATGAAGGCCGCCATTGGATGGACCTACCTGTTGATAAAAAGGTGATCTTATTGGATTATCTCCTTAGGATATTACAGATCTTATATTTGTTACATGCTAAAGGATATGTGCATAGAGATCTTTCGCCATACAATTTTATAATTGATGCAAAGGGCAAAATGCATATGATAGATCTGGAACTGGTATACTCATTTACGCAGCAAATACCAGATCCGGCGTTTAGAGGAGGTACAGAAGGATTTATGTCGCCCGAGCAGGTGGCTCACCTGACACCTACTGTAATGGAGGACGTTTATGGTATAGGGGCCTTAATGATCCTTTTCTTCACAAATCTGTCCCCACAAAAGTTTGAGGTGAGCCAATATGAAGTGTTAAAAGATCAGTTACTGTTCTTTGTTCCTGATAATACAATTGCCGAATTGATAACAAATTGCCTGCATTCGGATCCAAATCAAAGACCTAACCTGTCAATAGTACAGAGCACTATTACCCAATATCGGATTTACATACTACAACCAGGATATCAAACAAAAGGTAAAGAGAATTGGAGTCTTGATCGTGACGCTGTTACTGCAACCATCTACCGTGCATTGAATGGAATCAATAGTGAGAAAATGACGCATGACAAGTTATGGTTTTCCAAAACTGAACAGAAATTTGCATTAGCCAATCAGCAACAAACTGTTTGCGTGTTACCCGGTCTATATCAGGGAATGGCAGGTGGATTATGGATGTTGTCTGAATTGAATAATGCCGGATTATCATTGAGCGATCAGGTTAATGAATGTTATGTAGCTAACCAATTATCACTGCAGAATGAATTTTTACCTAATCTACAAAATTTAACACCAGGTTTATACAATGGTTCCGCTGGCATAGCGATTGCATTATCCGGATTCTGGAGAGAGAAGGGAAATAGCATAATTACGGAGCAACAGGCTTCTCTGCAGATGTGCCTAAAACAGGACGTAATGGGACCAGAGCTGCTTAATGGCGCTGCCGGGCAGGGAATAGCCTTGTTGTATTGTCAGCCATATCTGCCCGATGATTTTGTAAATTCCAAGTTAGAGGATTTGGAGGACATGATATTATCGTCGCAGCAATCGGATGGTGCATGGCTATCACTAACTGCAAATAACCAGAAGAAGATTAGGGTAACTGGTTTGGCAGAAGGAGCAAGTGGTATTGTATGTTTTTTGCTGCAATTATTTGCCCGGTCAGGATCAGAACCTATAGCCTATACTGCAATTAAAGCATTAGCCTGGCTGCAAAAGCAGGTTCAAAAAAATGGGAATTGTTACACCTGGCCTGTACATACCCTGAACAAGCAGCCGCATGCTTGGGTGTATAGCGGTGGAGCAGGTATAGCGCTCACATTCATCAGGGCATATGAGGTGCTGCAGGATCCTGTTTATAAAGAAATGGCTATAGGGGCATTAAATTGTTATCCAATCCACGTATCAGACAGGGATCAAAGTTATTCTTGGGGGCTGGCCGGGCTGGGGCAGGTGTATTTGGAAGCGGCGCGTGTTTTTGGAGAAGAAAGATGGAGGAACCGCGCTTACTGGATAGCGGATCTATTATTACACCTGCAGAAAAGGGAGCATGAGGATTTGGGCTATTGGCTGCCGGATGCACTATGTTCGCTGCCCACCGCAGATCTGATGACTGGAAATAGTGGCATTATTCATTTTTTAGCCCGGTGTTTATATCCTGAGAAAATTAAGTATCCCTTATTGTAAATATTCAATACAGTAATTCCCTCAAATTACCAGATCATGAGTAAAAAGGCCATTATAATAGGCGCGGGTCCGGCTGGGCTTACTGCTGCTTATGAGCTACTGAAGCGCACGGATATTATACCAATTGTGTTGGAAAAGTCAGGAGATATTGGAGGTATTTCAAAAACGGTTAATTATAAGGGAAATCGTATAGATATTGGTGGGCATCGTTTTTTTTCCAAATCAGATAGGGTAATGCAATGGTGGATGCAAATGATGCCCGTACAAACAACAGGAAAAGAGAGTTTTAATATCCATTATCGGAATAGATCTCATGAAATTAATACGGAAGGATATAGTACGGGAGCCTCTATGGAAAAAGATCCGGATAAGGTAATGCTGGTACGGAAGCGTTTATCCAGAATATATTTCCTACGTAAATTCTTCGCTTATCCTATCCGATTATCTTTTGATACACTCAGTAAATTGGGAGTAGGTACTACCATCGCAATTCTATTTTCGTATTTGCTGGCCCAGCTATTTCCCTGCCGACCAGAACGGAACCTGGAAGATTTTATGATCAACCGGTTCGGGAAAGCATTATATAACTTGTTCTTTAAGGACTATACAGAGAAGGTTTGGGGACGCGCTTGTAATACAATTTCCGCCGAATGGGGGGCACAACGTATAAAAGGAATATCTATCAGTAAGGCGCTTCATCATGCTATACAGGAAATCATAAAAGGGAAGCGAACGGCTGATATTGCGCAAAAGGATACCGAAACAAGTTTGATAGAGCAGTTCCTGTACCCCAAATTTGGTCCTGGGCAGCTATGGGAGGAGGTGGCAACGCAGGTGGAAGCAATGGGCGGGAAGATTATGCGGAACCAGGATGTTAAGCAGATCTATGCAGCAGAAAATAGCAAAGCCATTAATGCCATTGCTACCGTAAATAGTATAACTGGTGAAACTGATTACCTGAAAGGCAATTACTTTTTTTCTACCATGCCAGTACAGGAATTAATAGCCGGCCTGGAAGGGAGGGTGCCGGCAGATGTAAGAGAAGTAGCTGAGGGTTTACAGTACCGTGATTTTATAACAGTAGGCATTTTGCTGAAAAATTTGTCTGTACAGGATAAACGTACCGGGGCCTGGCAGCCATTAGAACTAAAGGATACCTGGATTTATATCCAGGAAAAGGAAGTGAAAGTAGGGCGTTTACAATTGTTCAATAACTGGAGCCCTTTTATGGTAAAAGATCCGGACACAGTATGGGTGGGTATGGAATTCTTTTGCAATAAAACAGACGATTTTTGGCAAATGCCGGATATAGCGATCCAAAAACTGGCGATTGAAGAACTGGAAAAGATAGGATTGGCAGATAGTACCAATGTACTGGACGCCATGGTACTGCGCATGGAAAAAACTTATCCGGCCTATTTTGGAACCTATGAGCGCTTTGATGTGGTCAGAAATTATGTGGATAGATTCCAGAACCTTTTTCTTGTTGGTCGGAATGGCATGCATAAATATAATAATTCGGATCATTCTATGCTTACCGCCATGGTAGCAGTAGATAATATTTGTGCCGGTATTACAGACAAGGCCAATATATGGGCCATTAATACGGAGCAGGATTATCATGAAGAAAAGCAGGTGGTGGAAAAAGCACCGGAAAAGCTAGTAGGTAAGGTGTCTGGTCTTTGGAATTACATATTTCGGGAGCCTGCAAACAGATGGTATGTATGGATAGGAGTGATAGCAATATTGTTACAACTAGCGGTCTTTAAATACTTTTACCCCTTTGCAGGTTTTATAAACGGCGATTCTTATGCATACCTAGAATCTGCGCATTGGAACTATACCATTAACACTTATCCTATAGGTTATTCGCGATTCTTGCGTTTATTCAGCGTATTTACCTATTCAGATACGGCATTGGTGATATTCCAGTATTGTTTGTTACAAGGCAGTATAATGGCTTTTATATTTACCATGTTCAAATTATATACGCCGGGTAGGCTGGTAAAGAACATCCTGTTTGCTTTTATGCTATTTAACCCGGTTTTTCTGTACCTGGCTAATTATGTGTCCAGTGATGCGCTTTTCCTGTCACTGAGTTTGATCTGGTTTACACAATTGCTCTGGATCATGCATAAGCCTACCAGGCGCCTCATGTTGTTGAATGGATTGGTATTATGCCTAGTATTTATGGTGCGCTATAACGCGCTGTTCTATCCATGTATAGCAGCCATCGCATATTTATTATCCAGGCAAAAGATGTGGATAAAGCTGTCCGGTTGGGCATTCGGTATTATTTTGATCGGTTTGTTTATGAATTATACCAGCAACCGGTATTACCTGTTAGCAGGTACAAAGCAATTTTCACCTTTTACCGGCTGGCAAATGGCTAACAATGCGATGTATGCATATCGCTACGTGGATAGTGCTCATGTAAAGCCTGTGCCTGCGCGTTTCCAACAACTAGATAAAATGGTGCGTACCTATTTTGATACGACCCGGGATGTAATAAAGTTTCCGCAAGAAATGGTAAAAGCAAGTACCGTATATATGTGGGATGCTTCTTCTCCGTTACAGCGATACAAGGAGCAGCAATTTAAAAAAGATTCTACGGTATATGAGATCCAAAAATGGGCTACCGTTGGACCTTTGTACAAGGATTATGGTGTATATCTTATAAAGGAATATCCGATTACATTTGCTCAGTATTATCTCTGGCCTAATGCATTAAAATATTACGCGCCACCGGTGGAATTTCTGGAGAAATATAGCACTGGAGTAGATAGTGTGCATCCTATTGCTAAGATGTGGTTTGATTATAAATCTAATAAATTAAGCACTAGGGTTAAGGATTATAGAGTACATGTTTTAGACTTTTATCCAGTACTTACAGGTGTTATTAATGTTGTATTCCTTTTGGGGATGATTAGTTTTTTCTTGTTACAGCTGCATAAGAAGTATAAATGGCTTGTGAATCCCTTTCTATTGACAAGTGGCTTATGGATGATAAACTTTGGGTTCAGTGTAGTTGCTTCACCGGTTGCTTTGAGGTTTCAATTATTTCCAATATTAATATCTTTTTCATTTGCTTGTATGTCTATAGCATGTTTGTTCAGAGAGGTAGCAGCGGAGCAACCAATAAGGCAAATAGACGCGGCCGGTGTGAAGTTAGCATAGTGTAATAACCTTCTTAAAAATAATAAAAATGAAAGCTAGAATTAGTTTAGTGCTATTGATGATATTATGTGGCTGTTTTGCAAAAGATCCAGTCAGGACTGGCCATGAAGGTAATACATTACCTGCTTTTAGTATGTTATTGTCCGATAGCATTTCACATCTAAATACCAATAATATTCCCGCAAGCAGTTCAGTCGTTTTTTTCTATTTCGGCCCTTACTGCCCATATTCGCGGGCACAAATGGACGAAATAGTTAATAATATAGATAAATTAAAAGACATACACTTTTACCTTTTAACCTATACCCCCTATGCACAAATGAAAGACTTTTATAATCATTATAACTTAAATAGGTATTCAAACATTACTGTAGGCATTGATGATACGAAATTTTTTCAACATTATTTTTCATTAGAAGGAGTTCCCTTCTTAGCTGTATATGGAAAAGATAAGAAGCTGAGAAAAGCATTCATGGGAGAGGTAAAGGCAAAACAGATTAACCAAAGTGCCGTAGAGTAATAATGTGATTATTCTTGCAATAATGGTTGACTCCTTTAAGATATATCCGGATACATGCAAGGGTTAATACCTACCACCTACTTGCGTGAATGATACAAGTGTAGGTAGAAAAATAGAAGTTTAGCTTTTTGAAGTAAAAAGCACAATTATTATGAAAAAAGCGAAAATAATGTTAACTGCTATTGGATTGTTATCAGTTGTTGGAGGGGCTCTGGCATTTAAGGCCCACAGGGTGACGGGAACATTTTTCTGTTCAACCACTGTTGCTCCAATTGCACAATGTAATATAAAGGCTACTACTATAGGTCAGCTTACCACTACTTTGTATTGCACTACCAACCCTCTTGCTGTTAGTTGTACAAAGCTTATTACGGTAAGGAAATCTCTTTAATAGTAGAGATATTAATAATACTTCGGGGACCGTTTTCAGTCCCCGAAGTATTTATTTTAATACCCTGGGTTTTGCGCTAGGTTTTTATTTTTCCGTAAATGATACAAGTGTGGATAGAAAAATAAAAGTTTAGCTTTTTGTAGTAAAAAGCAACATTATTATGAAAAGGGCAAAAATAATGTTAACGGCTATTGGATTATTATCAGTAGTTGGTGGAGCCCTGGCATTTAAGATGCATAGGGTAGGAGGGACATTTTTCGAGACTGTTAATTTAACTGTGTAAGGTCCGTGTTTAGATAACTGCGCAAAGGTCAAAGTTTAAGATTACAACGCTGTTGGCCAAAAAGATTGATAAACTGTAAGAGCATAATGGGCCAGTCTCGCTGAGGCATGGTCCATTTCTTTTGGGCCTGCATCAGGCTCAGATATACCACTTTTTCAACTGCCTGGTCATTGGGAAGCATGGTTCTGGCTTTGGTATATTTACGGATTCCCCGGTTGATATTCTCAATCAGATTGGTGGTATAAATGATCCTGCGTATCTGCAGCGGGAACTCGAAGAAGGTGGATAGCTTATCCCAGTTAGCCTTCCAGGATTTGACGATGTAAGGGTATTTGCCACCCCATTGTTCGTCAAAATGCTGGAGCTGGGCCAGGGCCAGGTCTGCATCCGGAGCACTGTAGATCTGACGCAGAGACATAGCGGCCTGTTTTTTATCTTTCCATACTACAAATTTGAGTGAGTTGCGCAGCTGGTGTACGATACAGATCTGGGTTTTAGCCTCAGGATATACCGATTTAATAGCCTCTACAAAGCCTTTCAGATTATTGGTACTGGTAATGAGAATATCCTCCACCCCGCGGGATTTCAGGTTCGTTAATACCCCCATCCAGAAAGCGGCACTCTCGTTTTGACAAATCCACATACCTAAAACCTCCTTATAACCGCTATTATTTAGCCCTACAGCTATCTGTACAGCTTTGTCTATGACTTTACCTTCATGACGGACCTTAAATACAATGGCATCCATCCAAACAACCATATACACCCGGTCCAGCCTTCGATTCTTCCACTGTTCAATATGATCTATGATCCGGTCGGTAATGTGTGAGATAGTTGCTTCGCTCATTTCCACCCCATACAGTTCTCTCACATGGCTTTCAATGTCCCGGGTGGTCATGCCATGAGTGTACAGCGACAGCACATTGTCCTCTATCTAAGCCATTATACGGCTGCGTTTAGGTACCAGCTGAGGTTCAAAACTTCCTTCCCGGTCCCTGGGAACTTCCAGTGGAATTTCGCCCAGCTTCGATTTTACTTTCTTGTAGCTATGCCCATTACGGCTGTTGGAGTATTGCACACTTTCCGGTGCATGCTTTTCGTAACCCAGATGTTCATCCATTTCCGCTTTGAGCATCTCCTGGATACCCATTCGGTACATTTCTGTAAACAGATCGGAGAGATCTTTACTGGATTTAATTTTACCGTTCTTCAAACGGTTGGCCAGTTCCTCT
>Ga0207426_1000373_pt1 | contig 78556 bp, 75 predicted proteins | sample AraplaMF_Cvi_mMS_FD_184265 | JGI IMG/M metagenome (GOLD analysis project Ga0207426, IMG submission 184265) | Arabidopsis root microbial communities from the University of North Carolina, USA - plate scrape MF_Cvi_mMS (SPAdes) (version 2) | ecosystem: Host-associated > Plants > Roots > Endosphere...
TCTCGGTCGGCCAGCAGCTGTTCGAAGGCGGCCACGGCGCCGGCGACATCCCCCGCCTGGCCCCGCCAATGGGCGAGGTCGCCCCGGGCCATCAGGGTGTAGAGATGGTCGGGGCCCAGCACCCGGAGCATGTGCTCCAGCAGCTGTTCGATGGTGGTGGCGGCGCCGGCAGCGTCCCCCGCATCCCCCCGCCAGGTGGCGAGGTTGTGTCGGGTGGTGAGGGTGTGGGGGTGGTCGGGGCCCTGCACCCTCTCCCGGTCGGCCAGCAGCTGTTCGAAGGCGGCCACGGCGCCGGCGGCATCCGCCTCGCCCCGACTGCTGGCGAGGTTGTGTCGGGTGGTGAGGGTGTCGGGGTGGTCGGGGCCCAGCACCCTCTCCCGGTCGGCCAGCAGCTGTTCGGCGGCGGTGACGGCACCGGCGGCATCCCCCGCCTTCTCCCGCCAGAGGGCGAGGTTGGCCCGGGTGGTGAGGGTGTGGGGATGGTCGGGGCCCAGCACCCGGAGCATGTGCTCCAGCAGCTGTTCGATGGTGGTGGCGGCGCCGGCGGCGTCCCCCGCATCCCCCCGCAAGGTGGCGAGGTTGACCCCGTCGGTGAGAGTGTCGGGGTGATCGGGGCCCAGCACCCGCTCCCGGTCGGCCAGCAGCTGTTCGAAGGCGGTGACGGCGCCGGCGACATCCCCCGCCCATCCCCGCCAGGCCGCGAGGTGGCTCCGGGCGGTGAGAGTGTCGGGGTGGTCCGGGCCGAGGTGGCGGTGGGCAGTATCGGCCAGATGCTGATAGTGGGTGGTGGCGGCGGTGACCTGGCCGGTTTCGCCGAGGCTGGTGCCGGTGTGGAAGAGGACGGGGTGGGCGTCGGGCCGGTACAGGGCGTCCTCGGCGTGACGGATGAGGGTGGTGGCGTTGGCGCGGAGGGTCTGGGCAAGGGCGGTGTCGCGTGTGACCTCGGGCCAGGCTTCGGCCAGGGCGTCGGCGGCGGTGCGGGCGAGCTGGTCGTACCAGTCGGTGGGGAGGGGGTCGCGGACGGAGCGTTGGATGAGCTGGTGGACGCGTACCGCCTGGTGGGGGGTGTCGGGGGTGTGGTCTATCAGGCTTAGGCGGTGGAGGGCCCGCAGTACACCGACCGCCTCCGCGGCGGTGACGTCGGCCTGTTCCTGGCCACCACCGTCGTCGGTGCTGGTGCGGTGGGTGGTGAGGTAGGCCAGGGCGGGTGTGCTGGTGAGGACGGTGGCGGGGATGCCGTTGGGGTCGAGCATGGCGGTCAGGCGGAGCATCGGGCGGGCCAGTCCGGCGGGGCGGAGTTGGTCGGCACGGTCGATGGACAGGGACCAGGCGGCGGCCACGGGGGTGGGCTGGTCGTCCGGCAGGGCACTGGGGTCGGGTAGCAGATCGGGCAGTCGGCTCGCGCGGTCGGCCAGCAGTCGGCGGTAGGCGGTGGCGTCCAGGTCGGCGTCGGTGAGGTAGGCGGCGGCCTGGGACAGGGCCAGCGGCAGGTGGCCCAGGTCGGCGGCCAGCCCCGCAAGCTCTCCGGGCGGTTCGTGGCGGCCGTGCGCAGCCAGGGAATCGGTCAGGTAGGCGATGGCCTCGGCGGGGGTGAACAGGCCGACGGTGACCAGGCGCCGGCTTGGGCCGGTCAGGGCGGCGTCCCGGCGGCGGGTGGTGGCCAGGGTGCGGCCGCTGGGGCTGGCAGGGGGCCACAGGTCGCGCAGGTCGGCGGGCTCGGCCACATCGTCCAGGACGATCAGCCAGCGGCGGCCGCCGCTGCCGCCAGCGGTGGGTGGTTTGGGCTCCAGCCAGGCCAGGAACGCCCGGGCAGCCTGCTCAGGGTCGGCCGGATCGGCGCCGAGCACGTCAGCCGCGGCCTGGGCGTAGCCGGTCACGATGGCCGTGCGGGTGCTGGCGGTGACCCACGCCAGCAGGTCCACCCCGCCCTCGGCCCAGGCGCGGCGAGTGTGGTGGGCGGCCAGCTGGGTCTTGCCCACCCCGCCGGTGCCGGCCAGCACCGCCGTCCTCCCGTCGGTGACCGCCGCCTGGAGCTGCTCGACCGCGGTGCGGTGCTGGAAGCACTGCGCCTGGCTCGGGATGACGCCGACCTGATGCGGCCAGGACACCGGCGGCCGCGGTGCGGCCTGGTAGTAGTTGGTCTGATGACTGCCGTGCCCGGTCTGGAACGCGGTGGGGCCGTGGAAGGTGCTGTCGGACACCCCGCTTCCACCCGGGGGCCCGGAGGCGGGGGTGGTCATGTTCCTGGCCCGAAGCGGTTGTCCTGCCGGTTGCTGTTGCCGACCTGGAACGCGGTGGGCCCGTAGAAGGTGCTGTCGTACGCCCTGTTCCCACCGGCCTGCACCTGGGCGTCATACTCCGCGATCAGGGCGCGCAGCTCGGCGGCGGACTGCTCACGCTCGCGCTCGTCCAGGCTCTCCAGCAGGGTCTCGAACCGGGTCTGCCAGAATGCCTCCTCGCGGATGCACACTCGTTCCAGCTCTGCCTCGCCAGCGGTCTCCAGGGCGCTCGCGGTCTGGCCGAGCCGTTCCAGCTCGGCGTGTTCGCGCCGGGTGTCCCCCCGGCCGAACCAGCGGGCCACCGCCTGTCGGAACCCCGTCCACGCGTCCATGCCCGCGGCCTGCACCACCGCCGTTCCGCCTGCCACGGCCAAGGCCGCCAACTCCTCCACCAGCATCCCCGCCACCTCCTTTGCCTCGCGGTTCCCGGCCTGACGGCCGTAATGCACTCTGCGGCAATACGCGGTGTTTAAGATGCTTTCGCCCCTATAGGTGAAGAGTACGGGGTGTAGTGTCCCGTTGGCTTCCGCTCCCCCGTCCCCTACCGGAGAAGGGATATCACCGCAGCTCAGGGGCCACTTCGTTGCTTTTTCGGTCATTGCTACTGCAAGCCTGGTTGAGTGCCCGAGTGAGTTCGCGATTCGCGGCTCGGGCAGCCTCCAGCTCTTCGGTGCGCTCTTCGAGCTGATGACGGACGTCGACGATGGCCTGTTCCAGCTCCACGATCTTGCGTTGCAGGCTGTCGATATCCGCTGGTGCTTCCAGTCCGGACTGGCTCCAGGCCCGGTGTCCCATGAGATCGGAGAGCTTCGCCTCCAGCTGGCGGATGCTCGCTGACATGCGTGTGTTCCGACTGAGAGCGTTGGCGAGGTCGGTCTGCAGCGAAGCCCGACTGACGGAGCTCGATCCTTCGCCGGGCGAGGGCGAGGTGGCAACTGCGTGAATGCGCTCCAGAAGGTCGCGGTGCCGGTAGAGGTAGCTGCGGTCGACGCCCGCCAAGCGCGCGATTGACGACACCGATGGAGCTTCCCCTTTCGAGGTCGAGGCAGCGATAGCCTTGACGACGCGTTCGCGCCGACGGATCGCGTCCTCCCGGCGCCCGCTGAGCATGGCGTCCGTGGTCATGCAGTACCTCCGTGACGGTCGGGGACGAACGGTCGGATCTTCGGCATACCGAGCGGGACCACGTTCCGACTGCGGCGGACCACCGCAGTGGCCTCTTCGATCTGTGATCGGTCCTCCGCGGTAAGGTCGTCCAGCCCGGCCGCCTGAGCGCGCGCGGAAGGTCCTGCGGAGGAGCAGGATTCCGGCCGGGGCATCTCGCGCGGCAACGGTCCGGCATCGCGCACCTGGTCCAGCCTGGGCGCTGGCACCCGGACGAGCCGCGGCAGCGCTGCCGCCTCCTGCCCGCCTGGCCCGGTGTGTCGGGCTGGCTCGAAGGCGCCGGCCCGATCGGTGGCTGCCGGCAGTTGCGGTACCAGGGGCGGGCTCATGCCTTTGCGGATCTCGTCGATGAACTGCGGATCCTCGATCACGGGGGAGACGGGGTGGCCGGTCGAAGCGCCGTCCGCCGTCGCGTCCAGCAGCACACGGGCATCGCCGTGTCCGTGCCGTGCAGCCTCCGCAACGAGGAAGCGCACGTTCTCCCGCCACCCCGCCCCCGAGGCAAGGGTGGCCATCCGGAACAGCGCCCCGGGGTGGCCGGCTTCGACTCCGACTACGAGGCATACACCTACGTCACCGCCGTCGGCTTCGGCGCCTGAGCGCCATCCAAGGGTCCTCGCGGTTCGCCATGACGATGAGGCGCAGCGGGAACAGGCCGTTCGGAGCGATGGATGTACTCGATGGGGTCGGATCGTTCAGGGCTGCGGCCTTGCGCACGGCATTGGGCGCCTGCCGCTGGTGATCTGGCCCTGCCCGGGGCGTCCGTCTCGGGCGAGTCGACGGATCGGATCACAGCGATGGCCACCATCACCCCGAAGGACCACCTGGTCGAGCATAAATCGACCGTTCCCGCGAACAGGGACGACTCCGTCAAACTCTTCGTACGCGAGTACGACGGCACCAAAAACAAGCCGCGCAAGGCCATCCTCATGCTGCACGGCCGGAGCGTTCCGGCGCTCGCGGGCCTCGACCTCCAGCACGGGAAATACAGCTGGGCTCAGTCGCTGGCAGAAGATGAATGCGACGTGTTCGTCATGGACCTCCAGGGATCCGGGCGCTCACCGCGCCCGAAGATGAACGAGCCCTGCAATGCCAACCCGGCCCTGCAGGAGGAGATGCTGGTCCCCAACCCGCTGTCGGCCACCTGCTCCCCGAAGTATCCGTACCAGCTGAACAATTCGCAGAGCGACTGGGACGAGCTCGACACCGTCGTCGAGTTCATCAGGAACCGCCACGACGTTCAGAAGGTCGCGCTCGCCGGCTGGTCGGCGGCCTCGTTCCAGCTCGGGCCCTATGCCCTGCAGCACCCCGAGAAGGTGGAGAGCCTGCTCTTTCTCGCCCCGATGTTCCCGCCCAAGGGCAGGGGGAGCAAGCCAGGTACGCGCTTCGATGCGCCGGTTCCGCTGCCGGTGTCCGCCCCGGCCGCCGTGTTCGGTTTCCCGATGAACCTCACCAGTAAGGACGGCTTCGAACAGGCATGGGCCAGTCAGCTGCAGTGCCCCAACCAGCGGGAGGCCGGCATGCTCGACGTGGTGTGGAAAGCCATCATGGAGAACGACACGGTCGGCAAGGGCTGGGGACCCAAAGAAGGCCGAGCTCCTCAGGGCGTGATGCGATTCCGGAATTCCTTCTGGTGGGGCTGGAACTCCACCACAGTCCCGCTGGACGGCACTCTCGGCAATGCCGTGCCCGTGCTCATCGTGTACGGGGCGCTGGACACCACGGCGAACACCTCGCCGGACCTGGGCCAGCTCCACTTCTCGGTCCCTGCCCTGTACAAGGCCATCCCCGGCCCGAACAAACTGATGTTCCGGGTCGCCTGCACAGGCCATCAAATGCCCTGGGAACGCCAGTCGAAGGTCCTGCACCGGATGTCCAAGCAGTGGTTCAAGCGCACCGCCGTCGAGGGCCTCACCAATGGATGCTTCGACGTGGATGACGACGGTGTCCTCACGCCCATGGAGTAGCTACTAGGAAAGCCTGGCTTGCCAGGGCCTCCGGATGCTCCAGGTACGGGCGGGACACGAGGGTGTGGTCGGCGTAGGTTCCCCAGAGGACCCAGACGCCCACCAATAGCATGAACGCCCACTGGTGGAAGATGCCCGCCTGTTCCGGCTGCCGGCGGTCCGCGCGGCGGCCCGTAACAGTGCGGTGACCTGACGCCGGCTTGCCCGCTCCGGCCGGGCGCCGTACTGGGTGCCCGGCTCTGGCCGAGATCGCCGACGACCGCACTCGCTTTGCCGCCGTCGGCGCAGACGGACAGGCTCCAGCTCTTGGTGTTCGATAGACGCCCCCCGGGCGCGTGTATGTTCTATTTCATTCTAGTTTCGTCGTTATTCTGTGGTGGCGCCCGCTCATCCGGAGTAGGCCAGGTAACCCGAGGGAGCCGTGGTGGCTGAGCCGATTACTAAGTTCGACCCGAGTGGCAAGGCCACGATCCTCAGCTACAACGTTCCGGAGCCGACCTCCTACTGCGGGCGCAACATCATTGCCCTGGATGTGGACAACCCGAACAGCGGGACGAGCTGCCGCATCGTGAGGTTCGTTCGCCAGTACGCCGCGACCAGCAGGGCCCGGTCCTCCAGCGGAAGACTCCACGGCCGGCCTTTGCGGGCCGCGTCCGCACCCTCGCGTCGCAGCACGGTCACCAGCTTGGCGAAGGCGCGCGGACTCAGCCCGGTGAAGGGGGCTATCCAGGACGGCTGCGACGCCGTGATCACACCAGCCACGTCAAGATCATCGCACTGGGCCGGTTCGTCCCTTCACCGGGCCTCCGCCGCTCAACGGAACTCGTGGACCAGTTGAATCTTGCCGACGATGTGGGCGTTGAACTCGTCAAGCTCCTCAGCCGGTACCCACAGCTCCAGGATCGTCTGTCCGCCTGCCTGCTGGACGGGATACCGGCGCAAAAACTCCGACTCGACCTCGAAGCGGGTCACGAAGCCGGCGCCATCGTGCTTGACATTCCAGTCCCTCGCGATCCTCACCGCATAGTCCTCGTTGAGGACTGGGTAGAAGATCGGTTGCTCGGGCAGTCGAGGCGGCCAGGCACGCCAGCCCAGCTCTCGGACCAGGTCCAGCTCCTTGGGGCCAGTGGGGCGCCACAGAGTCGTCGTTGCTTGCTGGCTGGTCATGGGAATCGCTCTCTGAACGAACTTGGCACCGCCGGTGCGGCAGGCTGGGAGACGAGACGGTACGGCAACACAAGCGCAGCAGCCAGGCAGTTTTCGCACCCGCCACGGACCTGACCGGCAGTTACGGGACAACCTTTAGCGCAACGGGCACTGGGGCAAGACGCTCATCACTCACTGGCCCCAGTCCTTCCAACCCACTCCTGCTGAACGTCGGACCACGACGCTCACGCACAGTGAGCTTCCACCACCATGATTCGCCAACTAGCACTCTCAAGATCTGCCAACAAGAATTCTCCACGCGCTCCTGACCTGCCCATCTCAGACCATGATTCGCCAACTAAAAATCTCGGTCACAGCACCTGTGACCGGGATTTCTACCTTGCGGGTGGGATCTGTACGTTGCGGATCTTGATCGAGTGACGCTGAGTCGTGGCTGAGCGGGCTTAGTTGGCCTTGGGCTGCGACACATGCATCCGCCCCCCCGGGAGGGCCCCGGCTCGGTCAGGTGTGCCGTTCAAAGCCGGTGGAATGCAGATGCGACGGCCGCAAGGCGCAGGCACGATCTCGGCATGTCGACTGATGTGAGTGGGATGATCGAATGTCGCCCTGGGGCCCGGCTGTGGGGCCCGGCTGTGGGGTCCGGAGGACGAGGATTCCGTGTAGGAAGTTGGCATCGATCTCTTCCTGCTCAACAGGGGCAACGCCTACGACGGCTTGGCATGCCTCTTTGGAATTCGCAACTCATTCGGGTTTCGACCCCTTGCTGAGGGCCGCGGCCTCCCAGATGACGCCTCGGAGGGGCTGCGCTGCGAGTTCGCCGCCTACGGTGGGCCGGACGACGTGCACGGCACCACCTGGCTGACCTGGGCCGAGCTCGCGGCCACCGACTGGCAGGAAACAGACGCCTCCGGCACGCGGAGCCGCGCCGCGGCCGCAGGGACCGACACCGACTGGGGCCGAGTCTGGAGCGTCATGAGCATCCTCAGCGAAGTCCACGGCGCGGAGAACGTACGTCTGGTCGTCTGGTTCCACTGACGTATGGCTGAGAGCGGCACTCGGCCGGACAGGCCAATTATCGCGCTCAGTTACATGAGTTGCGGTCAACTTCGGAGATCGAGCCCGTACCGGGAGCCCGCTCTGCTGCTGTGGGTGTGTGAGGGCAGCGGTGGAGGCAGTGATCGCGTCGGATCTGTGCGGACTGGAGGATCTGGTCGCGCAGTTCAACGAGGATGCGGAGACGCGGGCACGGCTCCGGCTGGGCTCGGAGTGGCCGCGCCGGTGGAGTATGACGTGGAGGATCGACGGTCGCGAGGTCTCCTGGCCGGTCCGGGACATGACTCACGTTCCGGTGCTGTCGACGCAGCCGACCCGCGGCTTCACCTGGCGGCGAACTCAGCGGCATCACCCCGGACTGCAGTACATGGTTACGACCGGTCGGGCTCACGGGTTCGAGTCGATCGAGGAGTCCCGCCTGCTGGTCGCGCTCGACTTCCTCAAGGCGTATGAGGTGCTGTCCCAGCCATTCCGCCTGGGCTTCGAACACGTCGACGGAAAGTCCTGGCATGTCCCGGATTTCCTGGCTGAGAACGGGGAGGACTCCGAGAGAACGCGCTGGCACCACCCGCCGGAACAGACCCACAACTCGTCCGGCGCCGGCCGCTCGTTGAGATCCGTCATGCAGGTGCAACGAACGATCACGCCATAGCGACGACGTCTAAGAGCTCGCAGCAGAACAACATGCTGATTCTGGCGGTTAGTTAGTGGTTACATGTCGTGACCGATCGAGCGTGCGGATCCGCCAAATAACGCTCCTAAGATCCGCAAACTATGATCTCCGCCCCCTCCATGACCTGCCCTGAGACAACCAAGATCCGCAAAGCATTGATCCTGGTCACAGCACAGGCCCGTCTCGCGCAAGGGCGCGCGGCTGAGGGGGATTGGCCGAAAAGCCGACGCTCAAGCGCTGCCGCTGTGCGCGATCAGCAGGGGGTTGCTGCTGGTGCCTCACCTCGCTTGCCCGAGCCCGCTGGGTGGCCCGGACAAGAGGGCATGGTCGCGCGGTCGGGCAGAGGGTTCGCCCGCGCCTCCTGGCTGACGTGGTGTCGGCAGAAGGTCGATCAGTATGTCCGTCTGCCGTTCGGACGGGGGCAGATCGCCAGTGCGGACCACCGCCACGGGGGCAGGCTGAGAAGGAGGCCGGTGGACCGTTGTCTTGCCGGTGCCAGGCCGCATGGCCGCTGCGCGGTCCCTGGTAGCGCGCTGTCGGAGACCTGGGCCGTCAGATCTTCCGGATGTGGCGTGCCCGGTGGCGGCGCTCGGGGCCGGGGTAGCGAAGGTAACGCGGAGCGTCAGTTCTCGAAGCTGGCGGCCGGTGGTAGTGATGTCGTATCGGTGCGCGTTATGGAGGGCCGCCTTGGTCAGGGCCTTGCGCCGATGGTAGTCCCGGCCCATCTCGTCTAGGGCCACGGCCAGCGAGCGCGGGTCGCCAGGAGTGTAGGGAACGCCGGCGCTCCCGAGGATTTCCCTCACACCAGGAAGATCGGAGTAGGCAACCGGAAGACCGTGGGCATGGGCCTCAATGAGGACAAGCCCGAAAGCCTCCAGCCCCCTGGTCGTGAAGACGAAGGCGTCGAAGTCCGGCAGACGGCGCCACAGGTCGGCGCGGGGCAGGAACGGCTCAAACTGAACCCGGTCCCGCAGCCCGAGTTCGATAGCCCGCTGTTCCAGATGCTCCCGTAGGGTTCCTTTGCCGATCACGGTCAAGCGGTGTGGCTGATCGGTTAAAGCGAGGGCTTCGACGGCGGTGATCGTGGATTTGTTGTCGTCCAGACGACCGGCGTGCACCAGAGACAGGGGTCCGGTTCCAGTGGGCGGTTGATCGTGTGCCCGGGCATCGCGCAAACGGATACCCCACGGGATGACAGTGAGTCGATCGGTGAATCGGCGTCCGGTGAGACGGTCGATGCGGTCGGCGAGGGCGAAGGTCGGGGCGACGATCGCGGTGCTTGCGGCAGCTACTTCGTTCATGGTCTCGCGTTCCGATGCGCTGCGCTCGGCCACCATCACGTCGGGGCCGTGGGCGAGGGTGATGATCGGGATGTTGCCGGCGGTTCGGGTGAAGGCCAGGCTGAGAGCGAACCCGAGGTACTGGGCGTGAATGGCATTCGGCTGGATCTTCTCGATTAGCGCACCGACCTCACGCGTCAACTCGTCAACGTAAGGGTCGAAGTCCGGGCCGTGAGGGCGTTTCGTCGTGGAGAGGGTGATCAGTTGATCAAACGCAGCCTTCCAAGCCTGATCGACCGGTGCCCTGCCCAGGAAGGTCGTGTGGATTTCAGGCATCGCGCCGTAGAGATCTTTGGCGAGGATCATGCTCCCGGACGAAGGCGCGGCGGTGCGGTTGATGCCGGTCAGGATGTTAAGGAGTTTGGTGGTCATGCGGAAACTCCGTTAATGGATGACTGTTGGGTGGGACTCGGAGATCGGGTTCCCAGGGCCAACTCGACTCGTGAATCATCGGTGGCGTTCTGCATCTCGCGCTTTCGGGGAGGCGCCCACCACGATGCCAGGTGCGGCGTGAAGACGGCCGTGATCTCATGGGCCGGATGTAGATGGCCCTTACTGTCCTGTTCTGCCGTCCACACCCTGACTGACGATCGGGGGTAGACGGGATTTATTCCTATCTCTCCCTTGGGGAGGGTTCCATTGAAGGGGGTGGGTATTCCCTCACCGTTCCAGTAATCCCATGCCTCAAGAGCCTTGGATTTTTCGAAGCAGTGGTACAGCTGCCGATAGCGGGGCATGTACCGGATCTCGCGGAAGACCAACTGGCCGATCAGTCCAGGCGCGGCTTTCCGGAGCGTGCTGAGATCAGCGCCCTGGAAGGTGACCGATGCCGCATCCTGCGACGGGTGCAGCGCAGTCCGGGCGAACAGGTGGGACATTCGTCGACGGACGTACTCGGCGACTCCCGGGCCGAGGGCCGGTTCCACGCCTTCGATGAGCTGGACGAGCCGGTGATGGCGCGGATTGAAACGGGCCAGGTCGAACAGCTGGTCCATGCCGTCCACGGCGGCGAAGGCGAGTTGTTTGTAGAGCCAGTTGTTCAGTTCTCCCGCCTGGGCATAGGTCTTGGTCTCCGGAGTAGCGGAGTGGAGCATCAGGTATTCGGACAGAACCTCGAAGTAGAGGTAGCCGAGGAACGGCACGTGGGCCACGGCGTCGGACAACTGGTCGATGAACTCGGGTGCCGGAGTGGCATGGCCGGCGGCGTTGCGCAGGGCGACGTCGAGGAACACGGCCGCGGCGCGCAGCCCGGCCAGCACGGCGCGGTCGAGGTGGTCGTTCTCGGCCGGGGTGAGGAAGCTCTGGTAGCGCTGGTAGGTGCGCAGGTGGATGGCACCGAGATGCAGGTAGTCGACGCCCTTGGGCGGGATCGGGGCGTCCGGGATGACCTCGAAGACCATGGGCGTGGTGGAAGGCTTCGTCCGCATCAGGTAGGCGCCGAGGTTGTGTGGGCGCAGTCCCTCGCGCTGACTGGCGAGCGGCGAGCAGTACAGGGCTCCGACCAGGCAGCCGGTGGAGACGTGCACCTGCCGGCTGGTGCGGATGGCGTCGATGTGCTTGGTGGTGTGCAGCAGGTACATCGGCTGTCCGCTGACGAGCGCCTCGGTCATGGCGTTGTGTCGTAACAGCCAGCCGTTGGGGGTTGAACGTTCCAGGTAGTGGCGCCAGTCGCTCTCGCTTTCGGCCAGCGAGGCAGGAATGCGACGCTGCGCGGGCATGGTGTAGTCCGTGTGGGCGTGTTCCCATTCGTCGCGCAAAAGGGCTCCTGGTGAGGGAAGATCGGCAGCGGGTCAGAGGGATTTCGAGGAGCTAAAGGGCCTCGACGTTCGTCCCAGAAATGCGGTTTCGGCAGTCAAGGACATAGGTCGCGCATTTCTCAATCATCGGGAGGTCGAATCGTGGGTGGTCCATGAGAAGGACCACTGCATCAGCGGCGGCTACTTCGTTCGGGGTCGCATCGACCCGGGGCACGTTCAGCTTGGTGTCGTCGCCGTCCGGGATGTTGGGTTCGGCACCGCGGACCTCGGCGCCGAGGTCGATGAGGAGTTCGGCGACACGCGCCGAGGGGGAATTGCGAAGGTCGGTGGCGTTGTACTTGTAGGTCAGGCCGAGCAGCAGAATCCGAGATCCCCTGACGGGCATGCCGCGCTTGTCGAGTGCTTCCACGAGACGCCGGACGACGTAGTCGGGCATGTGCCGGTTTACGTCGGCGGCGAGTTCCGCGAACCGGAAGGGGACGCCAAGCTCCTGCTGGGCCTTCCACGAGAGGAATATCGGGTCAACGGGCAGGCAGTGTCCGCCGACTCCCGGCCCCGGGGTGAACCGGGTGAATCCGAAGGGCTTGGTCGCGGCGGCGTCGATCGCCTCCCAGATGTTCACGCCGAGGGAAGCGGCCAGCATCGCCATCTCGTTGACCATGGAGATGTTGACGAACCGGAAGGTGTTCTCCAGCAGCTTGGCCAGCTCGGCGACCTTCGTCCCGGACACCGGCACCGTGGTCTGGAAGATGCCGTCGTAGAAGCCATTGATCACATCGAGTGATTTGGCGTCGATCCCGGACACCAACTTCGGCGTCCCGTCGAACGACCACCGCTTGTTTCCGATCCGCTCGGGACTGAATCCGGCTAAGAAGTCCACCCCGCCCTTGAGGCTCGACACCTCTTCCAGGATTGGAAGCAGCAGCTCCTCGGTGGTGCCGGGATAGCTCGTGGACTCCAGGACCACCGTCGCGCCAGGGCGAAGGTGCTCGCCCAGCGTCCGCGCGCAGGACTCGATGTAGGTCAGGTCGGGCACGCCGTCCCGCAGCGGGGTCGGCACGGTGATCACCGCGATGTCGAAGCCGGCCAGCGCGGCAGCCTCGGCGGTCGCGGAGTAGGCCCCGGAGTCCAGCACTGCGCGCAGCCGCGAGGAGTCCACGTCCGCCACGTAGGACTGGCCGGCGACGAGCTGCTGGACGCGGTGGGGGTCCACGTCGTAGCCGACGACACGGTGCCCTACCTCTGCGGCGCGTATGGCCAGGGGAAGCCCTACGTAGCCCTGACCTGCGACAACTATCTGCATGGCAGCTCCTACTCGATTGCGGTGTTTGAATGGACTGTCGTTCCTGGTCTGGTAAGGAGAAGTGCTGTGCCCCTGGTGTCTGTCGTGATGCCCGTGTACAACTCGGCAGCCACCCTCGGCGCAGCCGTCCGATCTGTGCTCACGCAGACTCATAGCGACCTGGAGCTGCTGGTCACCGACGACCAGTCCTCCGATGGCTCCAAGGATCTGCTCCGTGAGTTCGCCGAGCAGGACGAGCGCGTCCTGCCGGAGTCGGCACCCGAACGGGGAGGTGCGGGCCGGGCCCGCAACCTCGCGATCGAGCGTGCCCGCGGGGACTACATTGCCTTTCTCGACAGCGACGACATGTGGCTGCCGGAGAAGACCGAGAAGCAGCTCGCCTTCGCCGCGGAGGGCACTGCGCCTTTGACGTTCACCTCGTACTTCAAGATGGACGCCGACTACGACGGCGAGAGCACCGACTGGGTCCCGAACGGCCGGGTGATCCGTGCGCGGGCACATGTCGACTACCGCGCGATGCTGGTCCAGGACCACATCGGGGCTCTCACCGCCATGTACGACCGCAATGTCCTGGGCACGAGGCTGATGCCGGAGATGCGCAAGCGCCAGGACTACGCTTTGTGGCTGTCGATCATGCGGGACGGCGCTGACGCCCGGGGCCTCGCTGAGCCGCTTGCGGTGTACCGTGCCCACCAGGCGGGATCGCTGTCCTCCAACAAGATGTCCTTGGTCAGGTACAACTGGTCGCTGTACCGCGAGCATGAGCATCTGTCGGTCCCGCGGTCGACGCGGGCGCTGGCCGGCGCTGTGTGGCAGTCGCTGCGCAACTCGCGCATCTAGCGCGCACGGGACAGGGGAGCCCGGTGCGCGACCGTTGCCGGGGGTGCCCGAACGGGCCCCGCCCCGTGGCCGTGCCGCGTGCTCGGGGGATGGACCCGGGGGCGGGACTCGGTAGTAGGTCACCGTTGGCGTCGGCCGGCTAAGCGGTCGAGCCGTCGCTGGCCCCGCGCGCAGGAACAACTGGAGGAGCAGCCGCCGGTCGGCGACCGGGACGGTCTCCTGACCGCTGTGGAGCGCCTCCCGCCCATGCAGGAAGCGGCGCTGGTTCACGATGAGGTAGTCCCCGGGCTGGAGCATGAAGGAGACCTGACCCCGGACGAGCTCCTGAGCGAGTTCCCTGGCGGCGTCGGCGTGAGCCTGGCCGAGCTGGGACCGCTCCAGCATCTTGGCGGTGAACCGGACGAACCCCGCGCCCGGGTCGGAGTCGTCGAGGATCGGGAACGGCTTGTACTCCTCGCCCACGCCGAACAGGTCGAAGAAGGTCCCGTAGTGGTAGGCTGGCTCGGCCAACAGGGCGCGGCTGTCCTCCGACAGCCGCGCCACCGCCGCGTGGGCGTCGGAGAGGATGCTGGGGCCGCCGCCGAGCGGGTCAGGGCGAACGCACAGGAGCGTGGTGTAGTCCGGGGGCAGGGTCCCGTTCACCAGGTCCATGTGGAAGGCGTTGTACCCGATGCCGCTGGACTTACCGGGGTCCTTGCCGACCTTGACCCCGATGTCCTTCCAGAGGGGCCACCGCGGGAAGGGCGAGAAGGGGACGGCCACCTCGGCCGCGAAGCCTGTCACCAGCCGCAGGAACCGGTCGTCGTCGGTCCCCAGCGCCTTGGCGAGGTTTCCCAGGCGCAGCACGGCGTATCCGCCGCCCTCTCCGGTCAGCGCGTGGCACAGCGTCGCGGCGGTCTCCTCGAACCGCGGGTTGGCCGTCAGCTCGGTCCGGTACCGCTCCATGGTGGACTGCGCCAGGAACGAACCATCCAGTTCCCAGGGCGGAAGAGAACGGTCAATCAGAGCAGCTTCGAGTTCGCTCGGGATATCGATGAACACGCGGAGATTCCTTCTCTCTTGGGGTTCTTGGCGGGGAGCAGGGGCAGGCGGACGACGATCCGCTTGCCTCCGGTAGCTGGGTCCGGGACGACCTCGCCGCGGCCACGGGCCTCCCTCACCAGGGCGTCGACCAGGAACAGGCCGCGGCCCCCGAGGTCGTGGGCAGCCGGGAGGGGCTTCGGCTTAAACGGGTGGGCATCCGCGACGGCCAGCACCAGCTCGGCCTCGTCCTCGACGGCGAAGCTGACCGTGGCGGTGGGCGAGAGCACAGCCGCGTGCTGCACCACGTTCGTCACGAGCTCGCTGATGATCAGGCACGCCGTGTCCACAACCTGCTCGGACATACCCCAGCGTGCGAGGATTTTGACGGTCTCACGGCGGGCCAGCGGGACGTGCTCGGCCGTGGAGATCACCTGGAGGTCGTGGTGCATCGTCGTGCTGGACATCGCGCAGCTCACCCTCTCTCCGGGCGGCAGCCGCCCGGACCGTGGCCGAGGGTAATAGCGCCAGTACGCAGGGGTGTTCACTGTGGTGAACCCCAGCCCCCGAACCAGGTCAGGGTCGACGAGGCACCGCAGGAGGGAGCGTTCGCGTCCGAAGCACCGTGCTCCGTCGGGTACGGACTCCACGCACAGGCGGGTACGGGCGAAGCGTGCTCAACGGGGTACGACTCTGTGGCACGGGCCTATATCTTCAGCCGGACGGAGGGGTGTCGACGGTCAGAGTGGCAGGCCAATGCGGTGGGCCAGGCCCCGCAGGTCCCGGGCGGTGTGGGCGGGCAGCTGCCGATCGGTGAGGAACCCGACGGTATTCCTCACCGGCGCGTTGGCGTAGATGCGCTGGGGGGCGATCTGTTCGGCGGTCAGCAGGGCCGCGACCGCCTCGGCCTCCCGGCCGCGCAGATGGGACAGGGACCGGCCCAGATCGGCGTAAAAGGCGGCCTGCCGCCCCGGAGCGTGTTCCAGTGTCTCGGGATGCACCGCGCCACCGGCGCTGACGGCCTCGCCGTGCAGACCCAGGTCGGTGTTGAGGCTCACTTGGTGGATGCCAACATTGGTGGGGCCGAAGTTCAGGTGCCAGGCCCGCGTCTCGCCGGTGCGGCCGGCGAGGTTCGCGGCCTCGGCGAGGTGGCTGCGGACTTCTGCGCCGCTGGTGTTCCCGGGCCGCTGCCGGTCCTGGGTCAGCGAGGTGGCGGAGATCAGGTGGAGTTCGCCGAGCAGAGCGTGCGCGTCCGGGGTGGTCAGATGCGCTTCCAAGGTGTTGGCTGCGGCGGTGGCCAGGGCTAGGGCCTGGGCGGGGCTGCCGGCCGACATCAGTACGTGTGTGTGGAAGAAGCCGGAGAGGGCGGAGTAGACCGGATCGTCCAGTTCCGTAATCGCCTCGGACGCCCGGGTGACCGCGATGAACGCCAGGTCGGTGTAGCCGAGGTTTTTCAGCAGCAGCGTGCAGGCCGGGTGGTAGGCATCCGCCAGCAGCTTCAGCAACGCGTGTCGGGCGGCACCGTCGGCGGCCTCGGCAGCGGCGTGCAGGTCGGCCAGCAGCGCGGGCAGACCTGAGGCGAGGGTGCCGTATTCGGCCGCGTGGTAGAGCCGGTTGGCCTGTTCCACCCGCTCGGCCAGCACCGTCGCCGGTACCTGGGGTGGGCGGCGGTCCGGCGGGGCGGTCATGGTTATCCCCATCAGCGTCAGCCGCAGGGCCGGGATCGCCTCGTGGGCCGCGCTCGCGTGCGGGTCCACTGGGGCGAAGGGCTGACCGGTCAGCTCGGACGGGGCAATCTGTAGAGCCTCGGCGAAGGCGGTGATATGGCTGGAGCGGTCCAGCAGCCGATGACCGTTCTCCACCATCGACAGGTAGCCGACCGAGACCCCGGCCAGGCCCGCGAGGTGGCGCAGGCTCATTCCGCGCTGGCGACGGGCCGAGCGCAGACGCTCGCCGATCCGCCTGGCCTGCTCTTCGTCCATGGACCCCGCCTCAACTCCCGTGCCTCAGACGTAGCGTAGGGCGAGCCTGCCGCCCCTCAGAGGGCTTTCCCGCCAGGACAGGAGGAATCATCGCAGCCCGGTCCGCTTGGCCAGGTCCCGAACCGCCGCGGCCTGAACGGTGGTGCGGTCGACGAGTGCGGCGACCAGGTCCCGGGCGAAGGGGTCCAGCCGCAGCCGCATCGGTGCCACAGCGTCGGCCTCGACGAGCCGGGCCGCGGCCTGGTCGGCGCGGCCCTGGCGGGCCTCAGCCGACGCGGCAACCAACAGCAGACCGCAGCGATGAGCGGCGCCGAGCGCTGCCTGGTCCGCCGCGCGGGCGTGGTCGGCGGCCTCGCCGGCGTCGCCGTACTCGGCGGCGACGACGGCGCGGGCCGCCACCACCAGGGACGACTCCCGTGCGTCTGCGGCCCGTTCGGCGGCCGTGGCAAGAAGTTGTTCGGCCTCCGGGCGGCGTCCGGCCATGGCCTGGGCGACAGCGGTCAGCGCCGCCACTTCCCAGTCGGCCCCGGCGTCCTCGGCGCGTGCGGCGCGGGCCAGCGCATACTCCGGCAGGCCGAGATCGATCAGCAGCCGCACCTCCTCGACCACCACCGGCAGCGGTTCGAGCGTGCCGGGGCAAGCCCGGTGCAGCAGCATCCACGCCAGGTCCTTGTAGCCCAGACGCCGCAGTAGTCCCGCGCCCAGCACATGCGCATCCACGCGCAGCCGCACCGCCTCTTCCCGCCTGGGCCCCGCAGCAGCAGCCATCGCACGATCGGCCGCCTGGATCAGCTCCGGCAGCGCGAGAGCGAGATGGTGCTCATCGCCCGCAGCATCGGCCCGTGAGGCGGCCCGGGTCCGTTCCGCCAGGTCTTCCACCAGCACGCCGGGGGCCGTGTCAGCCTGTCGGCGGACCAGGCGCTGCCGCAGGTGGAAGGCGACCGCCCGCACCGCCGCGTGCTCCTCCCCGCGCGGCGGGTACGGCTGACCAGTCAGGTCCGCGACATCCAGCCGCAAGGAGATGGCCAGCGCCGCCAGCCGGCCGCGGCGGTCCATCCACTCCCCGCCCGTCTCCAGCCGGGCGAGGTAACCGGGGTCCAGACCGGTGCTGGAGGAGAGGTCATCTCGGGCCAGTCCCCGGCGGCAGCGCCAGGCGGCCAGGCGGGCCCCAATCGGGCCGCCAGCGGCCGTCTCGTCCAGCTCGCGCATCACCAGATGCCTCGCATACCCATTCGCCCGAACCGAGTGCTCTCCCAGGGCGCAACACATTAGTCACACCGCTCAAGGCCACGCGACCGGGCAGGTGACGCGCCCACTCATGGCGTCGGAGAGCTCGGGGCCGGCAGAACCGCGACGTTGTCCCCGGACTGCGGCGATCCGTTCGCACCGACCAGGGCCGTCACTGCGCTTCTATCCCAGGCAGCCCAGGATGTTCGAGGCCACGGCAACGCCACCGCCGCCTGGGTGCTCGGCAGGCACGCCGAGGAGGCCGCGCCGCTGCTGCCCACAGACATCAGAGACTGCCCTCGAAGCACTCGGAATCTCCTGGATATCAGCGGCCCGCAAACGGCCCGCCCCCGCGGAAAGCCCTGCGCACGCTCCGAAGAGGCATGGCGACGCGGATACGCAGCCGCCCTCACCTACGCCACCTCTCACGGGCGCCTGCGCGTTCCGTCCAGGCACACGGTCAACGGACTTCGCCTGGACGCATGGTTGGGCTGGCAACGAGCTGCCCGCAGGCCCGGGCGCTTGCCGGAGGAACGCATCCAAGCCCTGGCGGAGCTCGGGATCCAAAGGTGACCTTGTGCCCCGAGGCCGTCGTCAGGGACACCGCACGCCGCCAACACGCCCACGGGAGAACACGAGGCGCTGGGCGACAATCGATCAAAGGACGGCAGTCGGGTGGAGCCCACTGCCGCCACCCCACCGGCTGGCGCCCGACCGCGTCAGCATTATGCAGCGCCCGCTCGCGGGAGGGCCTGCCGAGGGACCTCGCCGCCAACTTCTGTGCGCAATTCGTGGTGTTGACCAGACTGGTCGAAACCACCTCAGCCTGCTGTCAGGACAGCCATCTGACACGAGACGCCTCCAGCCGGAACCCCGGACCGAAGGCGAGGAGCGTGCCTGGGGCGTCCGCCGGCGGCGGATCGTCAAAGGCCTTCGCAGCCACCATAAACACCGTCGGGCCGCCGCAATTTCCCCGCCTGCTCAGCACGTCCACTGAATACCGATTGGCGTGATCGGAGGAGCCCCCGGCCTCGATGACCCAGTCCAAGATCGGCCTTGATCCGGGATGCACGACTCCGAATTCGGGCTTCCACGAGTCAAGCCACGGCAGCTTGCGGACGACCTTGCCGACAGCTTCCTTGATCCCCTTCTCGGAGTCGAAGTGGGGACCCAAGTGGTCGAACCGGCCCCTGAAGAGGGACAGACTTTCCGGGAGGAGGTACCGGTCCGAGTCCAGGATTTCCAGGCATGGGCCGCCGGGACGGTCGGCGGTGACCACCGCAGCGGCGCCGCCGTCCCCGAACAGGAACTTGAAAGCGAAGTGCCCTGGCTTATGGTCTTTATGGAGCTGAAAGGAGGAGCTCAGGTCCTCTGCACCCGCGACCAGGACCGGCTTGCCGGGCTCCGCCAGCCTGTTAGCCAGCGCGAGGGCATTAGCCCCGCCGGCGCAGGCCAGTTCTGTCATGGGGATAACCTGGACGTGGGGACTGAGGCCTAGAGGCTTGATTGTCTTGTCTGCGCCGCTGGGGGCGGTCCGGCCGGTGGCGTGGATGTGGATATAGACGGCCACTTCGTGGGGGTGTACACCTGCATTCGCCATAGCTTTCTGCCCCGCCTCGATGGTGAGGTCGACCACCGCGTTCACCGACGCGTCGTTGTGCACCTCATAATGGGCCGTCTCACACACCTCGGGGAGGGAACGGGAGAAGCGGCGCGTCTTTACCCCCGTGTTGGCAGCGAACCGCACCAGCCCTTCTCGTCGGCTGGGATCGTATTTGAGCCCCCGAACTACAGCATCGACGACCTCCTCGTTCTCGTACTCGTGAGGGGCTTCAGCTATCCCTGGGCGGTGTAGGAAGGACACTTCGTACTCCTGGATTTTCGGCACCCGACCTTCCGTCCCGAATGACCAGGCTGGGTGCCGGTGGAAGATGGCGGTCATCTTGCGGGACCCAGGCAGGACTGAGGAGTCTCCGACAGCAGCCGTGTCGGCCTGTGGCTTCCGTTCGTACGGGCCGCCAACACGTCCTGCTGGACTACGTCAGGGGGACGAAGTTCCGTGCCATCAGAAGTGTCAGTCCCAGCAGTCCCGCGGTTGCGCTTCTACTCGAGGAAACGCGCCATCATGTGGTTGATATCGGCGCCATGGAAAACCTCACACTCGCCCATGATGAGCCGCGAGCGTGAGACATGCGCTGCGTGCATGCAAACTCCATCCTGTGCAGTCGGCATTCCATAGTTCCGACCGCTTCGCACCGACCGCTGATTGCAGTCGCAGCGTACGCAGAGCAGCATCAATCTCCTACCGCCCAGGGATCTTTGTCTTGATCGTTCGCTAACGAAAAGACGACTGGCGAGTAGGTCGGGTGGGGATGAACTGGACCGCATGTCCGCTTTGGCGAACGTTGCGATGCCAGCGCCGGGAGGTGCCTGGTGAGGCGGATCGGTAGGCTCCAACCACCGCAAATGCCGTGGTGGCCACGTCGGCACTGACGATGCAGCGCCGTGGACCCGATGACTGACCGTCACCGATCAGACCGTCCAACGTGACCGAAACCCAACCCTTCGGTAGGTCGGGATGAGCGGATGACATGGAGGAGCTGAGGTGCCGAGCGTGGCGCGCGACTCGCGTGACACCGACCTGCTTGGAGCGGCGAGGGAGGGGGCCCGTGCTGCTCTCCTTCGGGTCAGAGAATTAGGTGCGAGGAATCGGACCCTCGACCGACAGGAGGGTCCGGCCGGTGTGGAGGGTCCGGCTGAACTTCAAAACCATGTAGCAGGCAAGAGGCGAACCGTGAGGTTCCATCGAGCACATGCGCACGTAGCCGTCTCCCCATACGGGATGACGTAGGGGGCGCTGGTCTCCGTCAGGGTGAAGGGGTTGCCGGAAATCGCTCTGGCCTTCTCCGGCCGGGGTGGTTACGCGATAGGCATTAGCGAAGAGGGGGCCAGCGCGCTCGTCGTTCCGTACGTCCCGGACCAGCTGGCTCAGTGATTCGATCCGGTCACCCAGGGCGTTATACGTCGATCCCAGCCGGCCGAGAATGTAGGGTGCCCATTCCGTATCCCAGCCCGTCAGAACCGGATTTCTAATCGTCTTGCTGCCGCGCGCCTCATCGCTGAGCGCCATCCAGCGCATGATGTTCGATGGCGGGCCGTCGCGGAACAAGCTCGCCCACAGGTCGTTGCAGGCAAGCACGTTCCAGACCGCATCCGTCAGATACGCCATGTTTCTGTCATCTTCGTGTACCAGGTCACGGTAATCATCGGACACCCGCATCCCCGCCATCGGAGCGAACCTCGGTGGCAGAGGGTGCTGCCGACAGGCAATCCAAAGGGCATCCTCCTGAACCTTGTTCAGGCCACACAGCCTCGCAAAGCGCAGCAGTATGTCATCGGAGGCCTCGCGTACGCCGTTCTCGAAATCGCGGTAGGTTTGGATAGAGGTGTCGAGCAGGAAGGCGGCATCGCTCTGACTGCATTCCCTCTGCCTCCTTTTCTTCGGAATCCCATGTCGTTCTGGGTCAATCAATTTACGGAATGCTCTGATAAGGTTTTTCCGGTCCCCCTGCCGCTCGTCCGGTCCGGTTTTCATGGCAACTCCCTTTGCTCGACGCTCACAGTTGCTCTCGGGCCGTCAGGATGGGGCAGCCCGCTCGGACTTGATCATGCCTTCCATGCAGGGGCAAGCCAATCGTCACGACACGGAACGAACGCGCGAACCGACACAAAGTGAATGACTGTCACATAACGGCGTAGGGCTGGTCACTGGGTCGGATGCGAAAGCGTGACCCGTTCGCGGCACTGATTAAAGTTTCGGCAAAACCAATCATGCAGTTTGTGGAATGTATAGGCCTGTACTACGCTCCCGGCCTGCGCACAACGCTGCCACCAGCAGCAACATCTCGGGGGATGGCATGAGTACCAGCCACAAGGGCCAAGTGGAAAACGCGCTACCAAGGCAAAACCCACGTGTATTGCCCCGAGTTGACATACGCCAACAATGTCACCTCCAGGGGCCCGCCTTGGCACCCGAGCGGTCCTCGTTGCGGCCGCGCCTGCCGGCGCCGCATCATGGATCAGACATCAGGGGTTGTCGGCCCACGCACCCGCGCGGCGGCGAGGCACCTCGGATCGGCTCATGAAACAGCACCCCAGCGACCCGCCCCCCGACAGCCGCCCCTCTGGCCCTGGCCTGCCGCCTTCCTGGCTGGCGAACGTCACCCACCTATTGCGTGACTGCCGCCTGGCGCTGGGCTACAAGACGCAAGAGGCGTTCGCCCTTGATCACGGGTACACGCCTCGCCAGTGGCGCAAGATCGAGAAGGAGGGCAAGGTCAGCAGGGCGCAGATGCACGTGGTGCCCCGCCAGCTCAAGATGGACCCCTCCATCCATGCACAATTCGTCTTCCTGCTGACGGGGGATGCTCCCTCATGCGGCCTGAGGGTCGACGAGGCCCGAACGGTGGGGGAGGGGGTGAAACGCGTCGCCGCCGAATGGGCCAGCGTCCACGTCTATCCCCAGATCGACCCCACCGTACTGGTGGACGGTTGCTGGAACGTCGAGCATTTCAACCAGGCCTGGGCCACCGCCTTCGAGAGGGTGCGCTGGCACCCACGTGACCACCCACTGGTCAACCCGATGCGGTTTGCCCTCTTCCACCCCGAAGCCCCACAAATCATCGTTAACTGGAAGGACGGGTGGCTGATCACCCTCCTCTGTCAGTTTGCATACCAGTACTACGCAAATCCCGACAATGCCGAGCTTCAGGATATCCGCGACAGGATCAGGTGCGACGAGGTCTTGGAGGGCCTCTACGCCGGCCGTGTTGGCGACGAGTTGGCTGAGCGGGGCATCGACCGGATTTTCGAGAGTGACGTGAAGGAGCAGCAGCTCCTTCTGCCAGGCCTGGGTGAGCACACCGTCCTCGTCACGATGGGACACCCGTGGTTCGGTCGGCACCAGCGCTACGAGGTAGTGACACTCAGCAGCCCGGACGGCAAACATCCGCTGCTCGGCCCGGCCTCTGCAAGCGAGTCAGACACCATTTCCCAACCGTTTCCCCACACATCCGTCCCAGCCGCTGTCGAGGAGCGGGCAACGACGGCCGATCGTGAGCCCAGCCCAGCAGCCCCTGCCGTTCGCAAGGTCCGGTATGACGGTGAGTTCGCCCTGACGGTAGGCCAACTCCTCAAAAAGGCCCGTATCAAGACCGGCTGGAGCCAGGAGAAGTTCCCAAGTTCAGCGCCCCTGGGGCTATCCGTCAGCACTTGGGTGAAGCTGGAGCGAGACGTCCAGCTTCCGAAGAAGGACGACCTTGCCCCCTTGGCTGCGGCGCTGGCGATGTCGCCCTCGGTCGGTCGGCTGCTCTACGGCATGACCACGCAGGCAGAGCCGCCAACCCAGGCAGCGCACACGGACCCGGAGACGGACGCCCAGTCACTGATGTGGGCACGTATTCACCTCGAGAGGCTGAAGTCGCCGTCGGTACTTATGGACGGGGCGTGGAACGTCACGTTCAGCAATAGCGCTTACCGAGAGCTGTTCGCTCACGTTCCGGCGGATCCCCGCAACCACCCGGTGATCAATCCGTTCCGCTATGTCCTCTTCCACGAAGACGCCAGGCAGACCCTCGCCGACTGGTACGACGTGTGGCTGACGCCCTGGCTCGTCGAGCTCGGTTCCGCGATCCTGGGAAGCAACCGCGGCGCCAGCGTTCATGCCGAACACCTCGCCCTCTACGACGAGATCGAAGCGGACTCGTACCTCAAGGACGTCTACGAGGGGCGGGTGATGCGTGACCTGCGCGGCGCCGGCGCCACCATCGGCTTCGAGAGCGACGGGGACGTGCGCGGGATGTATCTGCCCGCCCAGCAAGCCGACGGCAGCGCCGAACGTCGCTATCTGCCGATGCTCGTCACCGCGGGAGTGCCTTCGCATTCCAAAAAAATCGGTGGCTTGTTCACCACGATGACACCGCTGACGCGACCTCCTCATCTGGCCACTGCATGTCCTTGACACGGTCGGCGCCCACTCCGTACCGGTCCTTCGCCGTGCGGCCGCCCCTCGCCAGGTCCCACTGGGTCTAGGCGTTGAACGGGATCGTCGCGCAGACTCCGATGGCCAGGTCACCAACGAGCGAGTCGCTGACCTGACGCCACGAGTGCACTTCCCAGTCTCGGCGCAGCTGCCGGCCGTCGCCGCGTCCCTCGAAGAAATGTCGGCGGGACCTGATAGCAATGCAGCCATGATCAGCAGTGATGACATAGGCGCTCTTGCCCGCGAGCTGACGGCCCGTTTCGTCGGCCTGCTCTGGAGCGAGACGGACATGCGCAAACTCATCGGATCACTCGGTTGGGAGTGGACTGGCGAACCTGGCGGCCCGGTGGGGGCGGTGACTGGGCTGCCGGGCGGGAACGCGGTGCTCATCCCGGTCGGGGCTGCCGAACGGGAGTGGGCCCGGCTGGAGGAGTACCTGGAACTCGTGGTGCCGTTGAGCCAGCCCGCACCGGAACCACGGGCGCAGGCCGAGGAGTTCCGGCGCGCGGCGGACGCGGTGCGCCAAGCGCTTGGGGACGCGACGTATGTCGGCAGCCACGGGAGCACCGCCCCGTACGGACGACGCGGGGCACGGCCGCTGTGGGGCAGCCCGTTTCTGCGCTGGCGCATGGAGCGGGTGACCCTGGAACTGCGGGCCGGCGCGGACGGGCCGGAGCTGGTGTTGCAGCCCAGCGAGGCGTGGGAGGGGTGGTACTCACTGGCCGGGCGGGGGTTTGTCGGCGTCCTGGAGGACTGCGGAGCGCCGTTGCAGCACCCGCGGTGGGAGCTGGCCGGCGACTGGGACACCTTGCAGCACTCGATCGGCGCGTTCCTGCGGACGCTGCCCGCGGTCACGGTCGCGACCGGGGTGTCCCAATGCCTGCCCCTGTACGGCCGGGTCGGTGATGCCGCGCCCCTCATGTTCGACATCGTCTGCGACGGCCGCCTCTCCCTCGGGTACTGCGAGTACATGGTCGAGGAGGCCGCGCGCGGCGAGAATGCGGCAAAGCTTGGGTGGGACCGCCGGGAGTCGCTGCCGGAAGGACGCATCCGCGCCGAGAACGACGGCCAGCCGCCGTGGTGGGTGGACGCCGGCGGGCCCGGGGAGGTGCAGGCCGCGGAGCTGGCTGCTCTGATCGTGCGCACTGGACGAGCCGCTGGAGTCACCGAAGCCACCGACCTGATTATCGGCGGGGAGGGCGAGTGCCGGACCCCGTACGCGCTCCACTTCGCGGAACTCTCGATGGCCACCGGCTGAGCCGCGGCTCCTACCCGCCGGTGGAGGAGCGGCTGACCTCACGGCTGGCCGCGGCAGCCAGCCGGTCAGGCCAGCTCTTCGGCGAGCAGGTCCATAAGCAGTCCGTCCTGCCAGGTCCCCGTCTGGTGGTCGCGCCTGTACGCTCGCGTGACCCCCACAGGCTTGAACCCGACCTTGCGGTAACTGCGGATCGCGGCGGTGTTGGCCGCGGCGGGATCGATGGTCAGCCGGTGATGACCGTGTTCGTGCACCAGCCACCGGGCCAGCGTGCGTACCGCGTCGGTGCCGAGCCCTTTCCCGTGATGCCGTGCCGTCAGGAAGACGTCGATGCCGGCATGGCGGAATTCGGGGTCGGTCTCTTCCTCGAACTGGATCGCCCCGATGACCTCGCCCTCGAAGACGACGGCGAGCATGCCCTCGAAGTCGTCCGGGGGCGACCACCACGCCGCCACTTCCGGCTCCCGCACGATCCTGCCAAGGACCGCACCATCGCCGCCTGCCACCGGTCGCAGCACAACCTTGTCCCCGCGCAGCTCCATGCCCGGCATTATCCCTGGGTAGCCGACCACGTCGTAAGCCGTCTTGTCCTGGGCGGACTCTCGGTGCCAGCGCAGTTCCTTCACCGCCTCCGAGGCCTCCCGGCGCACCTCGGAGCGGGGGTGGTGGAGGAAGCGCTCGACGATTGGCAGCGCCGCCTGGTCGTGAGTGCAGCCGAGAACAGCCGGGACGTAGGCGAGGAGCAAGGGGTAGAAGGCCTCCACCCCGGCAGCGAGCGGCTCCACCAATCGGTAGGGAAGTTCGTAGAGCGTGGAGGCCGTGCAGACTGCGTGTAGCGCAGACTCCCGCACTGCGTAGCCCTCCTTGGAGAGCGCGACGGTGACGAGCGCTCGACGGCCCGCTCGGCGGCGGTCTGTGGCAGACGGCCCGTCTCCAGGATGTCGCTGACCACATCGAGGCAGAGGTCCCGGCCGCCCGCATCGGAGCTGTTGAGCTCCTCCCAGGCCGATTCGAGCAATGCCGTCAGGCCCTGATATCCGTCCACGGCCAGAGCATAGGAGACGTTCGCAGCCTGGTCTCAGGGATAAATGAACAGGTCAAGGTGTTGCCAGGGCTTGCGTGCCCTTCAGCGCCGACCGACCGGCCCTGAGACTGCACTTCGCCTTCGAGCTCGGGCGGTGGGCTCAGCGGCCGGGCTGGACCGTGTCCCATCTGGCGCGGGTTCTCAGGACGGGCCAGCGGTTCGCTTTCTTGATTGCGAGTGGGCAGTCCCGGCTGCGCAGGGCCGGAAGCAAGCGCCTGCGTGCTTCCCGCTCGGCCTCCGTGAAGGAGAAGGCGAGCTCGGTAGCGATCGCTCCGAGCTGGGCCGGGATGCTGCGGCGGACGATGCGGACGCACTTCAGGTCGGAGACGCGCTCGGTGCCCACGGCCGACGGGCGAGCGCCGCTGTGTGGGCGAACTGGCGGATCGCGAGGTGACTTGATCGGCCCGCCGGTGCCGTTCGCAGCCCGCTCCCTTTCAGTAGACGGAAGATAGCGAGAACCAGGATTTCGGCTACTGAAACGTCACCCCCTACCCCCTGGCGGCTGAGTTGTGCGCCACATAAGGGAATGGTCGACTCTGGGGCGCAAAGCACCGGACGGTCACTGGCCTCAATTCGCGTTCGCCGTCCTGGAATCCAGAGTCCAGCTATCAACTGAGAGTGGAAGTCAATTATTCGACGCATGGAAACCTCATCGCAAGCGCATGCGAGGGAATCCAGGTGTCGACAGCGTAAAGCTCCGCACGATACCAAATTTGCGGAACATATCGGGGCCGCCCTTCGCGAAAAGTGACGGCCCCGATCACTCGCCACGCGAGTTCACCGCACCACAGAACCAGCAACCACACCGAGTCTCTGGGTGCTCCAGCAGGCGTGTGCTACCACGCCATCACCAGGATAGATCAGCGCCGCCGAAGCGGTAGCGCCTGGCAGCTGGACCCCTTCAACAAGGGAGTGCCATGCACATCTCCAGCAAGCTCGCCCGCACCGTCGCAGCGACCGCTGTGGCGGCATCTGCCATGGCCGGCACCATGACGCTGGCCGGACCGGCCGAGGCAGCCGGCAACAGCACCAAGTGCCACAGCAGCAGCCGCACTTTCGCACTGCCCGGCAAGCCGGATGTGAAGCTCAACCTGAGCATCTGCGCCAAGTCCTGGGCCCACGGTGGCCACCGCCACTACAGGGCGTGGCTCGGCAAGGCCTCGTGGTCCGGATCCAGCTTCTGGATCGGCGGTAAGCGGTTCAGCGACGTCAGCGTGCACATGCGCCTGGAACACGGCAAGAAGGCCGTTGACAACTGCGACAACGGCATCTGCACGGTGAAGACCATCAGCCAGGCCATCAACGACAACAACGACGGCAGCAGGTCCTACTCCAGCAGCGGCTACGGCAGCCTGGGGATGATCTCGAAGACCCGCGGCTGGACCGCTGCCGCGAGCGTGGACGTCGATATCGCCAACGATGGCCGGGGTCCCCGGACCTGGGAGCTGCACGGCACCGCTGCCGTGCGCTGACCACCCCGCCGGCTCGCCCCGTCCCCTGCACGCCAGCCCGGGGGGGGGCGGGGCACAGGCGGAGCGGCTCAAGTCACCGCGGTGCGCGCCGAACCCAAGCGATTGCTTCGACGGCAGCGCACTTGACTGAGAACCCGACCCACTGACGCCTCGAAAAGAGCAGCGCCCCAATTTCAGTACACGAAATGCCGACGCGAACGAATTCCAGTGAACGAAAGGCTAGCAGGGCCTAGCGCCATGTGGATTGTGCCTGACATGAATGCCTGATGTGCTCCTGAAGTCGGCACGCGGCGCTAGCCCCAACACGGGCCACGCTCCAGAGCCTTCATCGGAAATGTCAACGGTTGGGAATTCCCAACCTGCCGACGAAGATCATGAGTCAGTAGATCAACGTCGGTATTTCTCCGTGAGCGATCGCAACCTGTGGGGAGATAGCGTGAGAACCGGCAGGAGACAATCTCTGGCACGACGGCCCCCACTTCGGTAGCCGGCCCTATGACCTACGTGGCGTTCGGAGGGGGCTCGCCCCCAAAAGCCGGGATCCCGGGCTTTGGCACCACGTAGAGCGGCGGTGCCACCTACCGCCGGTACCTCTTCCATGCCTCTCTCCCGTTCCCGCGCGGTGCGGACGCCCAGACGCACGGGCAGTCCGCCCTCTCCCCCCGCCAGGGGCTGCCCGAACGGCTCCGGCAGCCCCTGGCGGCCCAAGTCGAGGCCCACCCCCTGAGGTCTCGCCTTTGCCAGGTGCCACCGCTGCATGGCGTCGGCGGCAGCACCCATGCTCCGTCGCTCGCCGCACCCCTGACAACGCGATCCGTGGGACGCACGCCGCCCCAACTCGCTGGACCTCGATGATCCGGGCGGCGCCCGCCGGCGCATTCGACTTCGACCCGGAGGAACCACCGATGCACACCACACCCCCAAGGCGTCCGGTGCTGATCGTCCTGGGCGCCGGGGACCGCGACGCCCAGGCCTTCATCTTGCAGCAGATCGCGACGGCGCACCCCGTGCTACTCATGGACGCTGACCCACCGGCGTGGACCTGGCCCTACACCGTGGCCTCATGGGCTATCGACCTGCGGGACCACGCCGCTGTCGCGGCCGCGGTCATGCAGATCGCGCGTGAGCGCGGGGTCGCCGGCGTGATGACGTACAGGGAACACCACATCCTGCTGGCTGCCCGCCTCGCAGAAGACCTCGGCCTGCCGAACGCCGATGCCAACGCGATGCAGGCATGCCGGGACAAGGCCGTGATGCGCCGCCTGCTGGCGGAGCATCACGTGCCATCAGCCCGTTCCTACCTGGTCAACGATGAGCACGAAGCCGTCGATCGCGCCACACAGCTGGGCTTCCCCGTTGTGGCCAAACCGCGGGGCATGCCCGGAAGCGCCGGGGTGCTGCGGGCTGACAGCGACGATGATGTCCGTCGGGCCTACGAGGCCGCGGCCGAGGCCACGGTGCTGGGGCCGGAAGAATGCGCCGTGCCCGGCATACTGCTGGAGGAGTACCTGCCCGGCCCGGAGCTGAGTGTGGAGTGCCTGGTGCTCGCTCCCCACGATGTGCGGATCGTGGCCATCACCCGCAAGGCGCCTGGCCCCGAGCCCCGCTTTTTGGCGGCTGGGCACGCTGTGGCGGCGGACGAAGCCCTGCTGGCCGCTCCCGTGGTCCTCGACGTCGCCACCCGTGCCATACGGGCTGTCGGCATCACCCTGGGTGCCGTGCAGGTGGAGATGCGCCTGACCCCCCGCGGCCCGGCCGTAGTAGAGGTCAATGGCCGCCTCGGCGGCGAACAGATCCCGCTCCTGGTGCACCTGGCCACCGGAGTCAGCATGCCCCGCGCAGCAGCCGAACTCGCCCTCAACCGCACCCCCGACCTCACCCCTAACCGGCATCAGTGCGCCGCCGTGCAGTACCTCTACCCGGCCGGCCCCAGCCGGATCACCCGCCAGCAGGTCAGGGCCCATCCGGACTCGTGGCTGGAGCGGTTCGTGTGGACCGCGCCGGTGGGCACGAGCGTGGACGCCCCCGCGGTCAGTACCGCCGACCGCATCGCGCACTGGGTGGTGACAGGCCCGACCGCCGAGGTGTGCGACATGCGGCTGCTGCTGATGGAGGACCTGGTCACCGTCGAGACCGTCCCGGCCGTGGCGCGCGCCACGGCCCGTGTGCACTGACAGGAGACCGTCATGGCACTCACCCGCACCGAACCCGCACCACCCCCGCCCCCCGCCGCGCACCCCATGGTCGCGGTGGCCGCACCCGGCACCGACCTGCACCAGAGCGTGCGCGACCTCGCCCACCAGGGCACCAAGTGCCTCGCGGTCTTTCTGCCGCACATCATCCGGCCACTCGCCGCCACCGACGACGTGCCACCCGGCCACTTCACGCACACGGTGGTCCACGCCAGCATGCGCCGCACTCTCACCGCGCTCCGCGCCCACCACGTGGGCGCGGTCCTCGCCGGCAGCGCCCAGGGCATTGACCTGGCTGACCAACTGGCCCAGCAGCTCCGCGTGCCCGGCAACGCCCCGCTGACTTCGGCTCTGCGCCGCGACCGCGCCGCCCAGGCCGACGCGCTCACCCTCGCCGGGCTCGCCGCGCCCCTCCACCTACGCACGAAGCGCTTGAGCTCCGCCGTCCGCTGGGCCCGCTTCCTGAACTTGCCCGCCTACGTCGTGGCGCCGGCCGACAGCTCCGTGGCGGGCCCGGCCCGTACCTGTCATACCCACGCCCAGATCGGCCTCGCCTGGGGCGCCCTTCGACGGGCCGCCCACCGCCAGTCCGGCGACCACCACCTCGTGATCCAGGAAGCCGTCCCCGGCCCGTACTACCTCCTCCACACCGTCAGCCACGCCGGCCGGCACACCGTGGGGGAGATCTGGTGCGAGACCCGCACCCCTGGTGGGCCCGCAGACCGCGCAGACCGCGTGCCCGGCAACGGAGTGCTCGCCCGCGCCCTGACTCTCTACCTGACCCGGGCTCTCGATGCCCTCGGCATCACTGAGGGCACCTTCCGCAGCCGGATCGCCTACCCGCCGGACCGCGGACCGGTGCTGCTGGCCACCCGCCTCGACGCCGCCACAGGCCTGCGAGCGGCCACCCACCTGCCCGGCGGTGCGCCGCGGCGAGAGCCGTCGCTGCCTATGACCCGGGTATCGCTGATCGCACCGCACGAGGGAACGGTCGCCCCTCAACTGCTGCGCGCAGTCACCTCGCTGCCAACGGTCGCACGGATCGAGGGTGACGGCCTGTACGGCGGCGCTCCGGTCGCGCGGACGGTCAGCCGCCTCACCTGCCCCGGGACCCTGGTGCTGACCGGCGGACGACGAGCGATCGAAGCGGACTACCGCGCCATCCGCTCCCTGGAAGCGCAGGGGCTGTTCGCGGGAGTGGGCCGGTGACCCCGCTGCCCGCGGCCCTGCCGTGGCGCCACCCAACAACCCTCCGCTGCCTGGAAGGCCCGGCCGCCCGCGCCTTCCTACGCACCAAGTGGGCCGAACTCTATGCCCTGGACCCGCTGGCCACTGTGTATCAAGGGCCGGGCTGGGTGCACGGATGTGCTGCCGTGCTGCCGTCCGCCGCCAACGTTGTGGTCCTGGTCGCCGAGAACCTGCGCGGCGAGCCCGAAGCCGCACTCGCCCTGCAACGCGACCACAATCAGCACGGCCGGGCGCGGCTGCGTCCGCTGGGCACGCCGCTGGCCGAATATATCCGCGCAGTCGGCCCGGCCGCCGCCCAGCCCAGCGCCATGCTCGTCCTGGCCCAACACCTGGTAAATCAGGCGGAATTGGGTACGCAGGTCGTGATGCCGGACCTGCCCGGCGACAGTTGCCTGAGCTGGATTTTGGGCACGCAGCCCGGCTGGTTGCACACCACCGTCGAATGCGCCGCGGTCAGCCTCCCCCTCAATCTCACGGCGGTGGGGCGCGCCACCCGACGCGCGCACCACCGGCGGGAGCGCATCTGGGCGCAGCTGGCCGCCCGGGGCCGGGTGGCGTTCACCCGCACGCAGACCGCCGAGGAGCTCGCGGCCGCGGCCGCCACCACGCAAGAACTGCACCGCCGCCGGTGGGCTGGGCATCCGGCACTGCACGCCGACGATAGCCACGATGTGACCGAGGTGCTGGCGCATTGCGGGCCGGGCGAGGCATTCGTGGCACAGCTCCGGCTGGACGATGCGGTCGTGGCGAGCACGGTGTGCCTCGTCCGCGATCGAACCTGCTACTCGCTGCTGCCGGCGATGCTGCCCGAGGCCGCCGACCTTGCGCCAGGCCACAGTCTGATAAGGCACCTCGCCGTGGACCTGGCCCGGCAGCGCTACACGCGCCTGGACCTCGGCCGCACGGTCCCCGCACAGCGCTCGTACAAGGCCCAGTACAGCCCCTGCTGGACCGTCACCCGGACCGCCATCAGCCACGGCATCTGGTGAACGGCGCGCCGGTCCATGCAGATACCCCTTCGCCCGTAGACCACCGAATCGGCTCGCACCGGCGACCGCCCCGCACTCCTCAGGAGACCCGATGACCTCTGAACCTGCCACCCCGCCCGCCCCGCCCGTCGTGGACCAGGACACGGCCGACGCCCTCACGCAGGTGCTGTTCGACCCGGACGACTTCGGTGCCGTGCACGCCCCCTGGCGTCAGCTGATCGCCACACCCGAATTCACCTACCGGACAGGGCTGACAGAACAGGAACGCATCGAACTGGCCTACCGGCGCAAGAGCATGGTCGACCAGCGCCTTGCCCACCCGCTCGCCCTGGCGACCGATCCGGTCCGGCTGGCAGGCTTGCACGAGTGGATCGCGCCGGCCGATCCCACCTGCGCTTCGGTGCTTTCGATCCACCACAGTCTGTATCTCGGCAGCCTCGCGGAGGCGGACCCGAACCCCCAGCGTCCCCTGGCAGAGGAACACCGCACCGGCGTGTTCATGGTCACTGAGGTCGGGTGCGGGAATGATGCGGCCGAATTGAGCACGTGTGCGACGTGGAATCCTGAGGATGAAACCTTTGAGTTGAGCACTCCGGGCTACCTTGCGCAGAAGTTCATGCCGAATACTTCGCCGATCGCCGGCGCGAAGATCGGGGTGGTCGCCGCACGGCTCCACGCCTACGGGCGCGACCGCGGAGTGATGCTCTTCCGCGTCCCGTTGACCTCCGATGACGGTCAGCCCCTGCCCGGGATCCGCATCCGGCAGATGCCCGAGCGGGCGGGCGCCCCTATGGACCACTGCATCACCGCATTCGACAACGTAAAGCTGCCCGCTCACGCGCTCCTTGAGGGCGACCACGGGCGCCTGCGCGACGGCGTGTTCACCAGCAACCTCAGCAATCCGCGGGCCCAGCTCCTCGCCGCCATCCATCGCGTCACCCCCGGCCGGCTCGCCATGACCGCGGCAGCCATCGGCTGCGCACGGGCCGCCCTGGCCATCGCCGTGCGCTACTCCCACTACCGCTACATCTCCGGCCGCCCCGCGCCGGTCCCCATCGCCGCCCACCGAACCCACGCAGCACCCCTGATCAGCCACCTCGCCACGACCTACGCCGCAACTCTCCTGCACCGCAGGAATGTTCACGCCTACGCCGCGACCGACGAGGACCGCCAGCACACTGAGCGGAACATCTCCCTCGCCAAGGCATGGGTCACCTGGGCCGCTCGCGACGCCGTCACCGAAGCCCGCGACCGGTGCGGCGCCCGGGGCATCTTTCCCCACAACGGGATCGCCGGTCTGGCAGCAGCGCTCGACAGCACCGTCACCGCCGAGGGCGACAACGTTCCGATCCTGGTCAAAGCGGCCTCTGAGCTGCTCTTCGACCACGAGCCGCCCCGCGCGGCCGCCCCCGTCGACTCGCTGTCGGCCCTCGCTGACCTGCGCCACCTGCTCGCCGTCGCCGAGGCCATCGCCGCGACCCGGGCCCGGGACCGCTTCCGCACCTACGACCAGACCCGTCACCAAGGCCTGGAGCGCTGGAACGAAGCCAGCCTCCCCGCCACCAAGGCCGCCACCCTCCACACCATCGGCCAAGCCGCCGACGCCTTCCTCGCCGTAGTCGACCAGTGCCAAGACCCCAAGGCAGGCGCCCTGCTCACCGCGCTGGCCCGGCTCTTCCTGCTCCAGCAGATCCAGCCCCACACCGGCCCGCTCCAGGCCTACGGGCACCTGACGGCCCACGCCGAGCGATCCCTGCCTGACCTCATCGAGGACAGCATCGCCGCCCTGACCCCCCACATGCTCACCCTCGTCGCCGCCTTCGACCTCGACGGCTACCTCGCATCCATCCCGATCGCCCACGCCACCTACGCCCTGGCCGACGACGACCCCAACGCTCACTGGCACCACCACCCCCACACCCCGCAACACAGCGACGCCGCCCCCTGGGCCCTCGCCGCGCTGCGCGTCACCGACGCCGCAGCCGCCAGCAGCCCACACGCCAGCAGCCGCGGACCCTCCGCCTCGTAAGCCGAACTGGCGAGCCGCTCCACCAGCCCGACCGCCCAGGCCTGTCGGCCGAACGCCGCCCGGCCCTGACCAAGGACCCACCATGACCAGCCCGCCCCTGCCGCCACACCACTACGCCGTGAACTCACAGATCCACCCCGGCCCCATGCCACTTCCCCCGGCCCCGGTCTGCCGGTGCTGCGGCCAATCGCCCGCAGCCACCGTCACCTTCCGCACCCAGACGGCTTACCTCTTCGCGTTCTCGATCAGGTCCGTGCCCGGCCCGTTCTGCCGCACCTGCGGCCTGGCGGTCTTCCGGAAGACGACCACGGACACCCTCGCCAAGGGCTGGTGGAGCGCCTTCTCGCTATTGGCCGTCAACCCCATCCTCATCGCGCAAAACCTCCTCGCCATCAGAACGGTCAACCGCCTGCCGCACAGCCCGCCCCTGCCCCACCCACCGCTACCCCCGGGCAAGCCGATCCACCGACGGCCGGCCGCCTACATCGCCCTCATCCCCGTCCTGTGGCTCCTCTTCTTCATCACAGGCATGACCATCCACATCGTCACCTAGCACCCACCGCAGCAGCCCAACGCACCGAAGCACGGAGCACACCCGCCCCACACCGCCTCCAGGCCTCGACCTCCCGGAATGGCCGCTCATGACTCCCTCCCGCGCCACGGCGCCCCTCGCCCCCGGCACACCCTCGACGCCATCTGCCCCCTCGGCCCGTGCACTTCTGGAACCGACGCTCCGTCTGCTCCGAGCCGAACTCGCCCACCAACAGCCGGGCGACAGAGGGGGCGTCCACGCCATGGCCCGACAGACGCTGCTCCCTCCGGGCAAGCTGCTGCGCCCCGCAATTTTCGTCGCGGCAGCCGCGGCCGCCGGCATGCCGCACATGGACGCGGTGCCTGTGGCCCTGAGCGTGGAGTACCTGCACGTCGGCGCGCTCATCCACGACGACATCATCGACGGCGATGCGCTGCGCCGCGGCCGGGACACCGTCGCGGCGCGCCACGGGACCTCCAACGCCATTGTTGCGGGCGACTCGCTTATCGTGTCCGCCTTCCAAGCACTCACCGGCTACGCCGACCGCGTGCCCGCTGCACGGTTGCTCGCGGTGGTTCGGGTCCTGGCCGAGGCCGGCATAGATCTGTGCCGCGGGCAGATCATGGAGGACGAGCTCCAAGCTGACCCCGACTGGAGCCTGGACCGTTACCTGGAAATGGTCGCGTTGAAGACATCGTCGCTCTTCCGCGCGGCAGGCCTTGGCGGTGTGCTGCTGGCCGGCGGATCGGATGCGGAGCAGGTGGCCGTGGTGCGATATGCCCAGCATCTCGGGCTGGCCCTTCAGGTGTCCGACGACCTCCTGCCCTACGTCAGCACCACAGCGACGAGTGGGAAGCCCGCATCCAGCGACATGGCCAATCACCGCCGGACCTACCCACTGATCCTGTGCCACCAAAACGCTGGACCCGCGGACCGAGACCGGATCGCCGACGCGCTCAGCGGAGCACACCCGCCCCAGGAGGCACTGGCGAAGGTCTCCGAGGTGCTGCTCGCGACAGGGGCACTTCAGCGGTCACGGACCTCCGCACGCCAGCAGGCTGCCCTGGCGAAGGAGGCACTGGGCACACTTCGCGCAGGACCGGCCCGTGACGCACTCGCAGCCGTGGCCGACCTGGCAGTCGACCGGGAGCGGTGATCATGGACCACGCCTGCGCCGGCCGCGCCGCGCGGCTCCGGCCGACCGGCCGACCGCGGACGCTTTCCCCCGGCCGGCTCCACCGCACGCTCCAGGCACACTGGGAGACTTGGCGGCCGTACACCCTGGCCTATCCCGGCCTTGTCGGACTGGCGGGCGCAGCGACGCAAAACGCCGCCACCACGTCGGCGCTGATTGCGAGCGGGACCTGCACGACGCTGGGCTGGCTCGGCGCGCACTACCTCGGCGACTACTTCGACCGGGACCTGGACGCGGTCAGCAAACCGCAGCGCCCCCTCCCTTCGGGGCGGTTGCACCCGGGGACCGCGCGCGTCTGCGGGGCCCTCGCCCTGCTCACCGCCGCTGGCATCACCCTCCTGGTGAGATGGCCGGTGGTGGTGGCGGTCCTCCTCGCATTGGCCGGGATCGTCGCCTACAGCCGACTGCTGAAGCACCGGGGCCTGTGGGGCAATGTTGCGCGCGGCATGCTGATGGCCCTCGCCGTCCTCTACGGTGCAGCCGTAGCCGCACCCACCGGCGAGCCACCCTCCTGGCAAGTTGCCTCCGTCGCGTTGATCGTCCTGCTGCACGACACCGCCACCAACATCGTCGGCACCCTGCGCGATGTCGCCGGCGACCGCGCGGGCGGCTACCGCACCCTGCCCGTCCAGCGCGGCCTGGCCCACGCCACACGTACAGCCACCGCGCTCTACGCCGCGGCGCTGCTCCTCGCCGCAGGAACCGCAGTCCTCGTCGCCCACCGCGCGGCCTACCTTCTCCTGCTGATCGCCTCAGCCGTGACTGGGGCGGTGGCGCTCGTGCCGTTGCTCAGATCTGGGGGTGGCCTCGGCCCGCGAGCGGCCCTGCACGGGCACGAAGTGCTGGTGGGTGAGCGCCTGGTCCTCGCCGCCGCCGTACTGGCCGGCAGCTGGGGCCTGATGGCCGCGCTCGCTGCGCTGCTGCCCCTGCTGGCCGTCAGCCTGGTATCGCAGCACCGCATGCGGGCCAAGCACGAGTTCCCCCTGGCCCCGATCACTGACGTGCCCGATGCCGGTACTCCAGGCACGAGTCAGGGGCACACCAGCGACGCAGGACGGTGAGGACGCGTCATGCATTTCCACGCTTCGGACCACACCTATGACGTGCTGGTGTGCGGAGCAGGTATCGCGGGACTCGCCAGCGCCCGCGCACTCTCGGACCTCGGACTGCACGTGCTGGTCGTCGACGGGCAGCGCACTCCACCCGACACCGCCCGTGGCGAGGTGCTCCAACCCGGGGCACTGCGCGTACTGCGTTGCTGGGGTGCCGAGCGACTGCTGCGAGAGCGCGGCGCTGTGCAGCTGGACCGGCTGGTGGTCCGTGAAGCGGACGGGAGCGAGCTACTGGCACTGGACTACGGCCACCTGCCCGAGGGGGACCAGCAGCTGCTCGTTCACGAGCACCTCGCGATCCAGACCGCGCTCACCGATGGCCTCGGGCCGAGAGTGGAGATCCGCCGCGGCACCCCCGTACGGCAGGCCCTGCGTGACAGCGCCGGCCGGGTCATCGGACTCCGACTGGAGCACCGGGACCGCACCATCGACGTCTGGGCCCCCCTCGTGGTGGCCGCCGACGGCATCGCCTCCAGGCTGCGCCGCACGGCAGGCATCCGCGCCCGGCACACGACCTATCCGCACCGGCTGCTCGCCCTCGAATTCAACGCACCCTCCTCGCTCCCGACGGACTTCTCCGCCTACCGGACCAGCCGCGGCCTCCGGCTGACCTACCCGCTGCCGCGAGGCCGAGGCAGGGTGTATCTGCAAACCTCCCCCCACGAGCTGCGTGGCCTGCGCCACGACCACCTGACGCGGTGGGCCATCCAGGCCTTGGAGGAGGTCCCCCCGCTCCGAGCGCTGGTGCCGCTCGTGCCCGATGCGCTCGCCCAACGGCAGCTGTTCACGCCCAGAGGCTTCGTTACCGATCAGCTGGTTGTCCCCGGCATGGCGCTTGTCGGCGAGGCCTCGTACGCCATGCACCCCATGGCCGCCCAGGGCATGAACCTTGCCGTCACGTCAGCAGCCGCGCTGGCGGACCAGATCGGCCGCCACCTGGGCGATCGGAACCGCGGCCGGGGACATGGGCCCCTCGCTACTGGTGCTGTCGACGCGGCGTTCGCTGCCTACCAGGCCGGACAACTGCCCGCCCTGGCCCGGACCGCACACATCAGCGCCGGCGCCGCCCACCTCGTCACGGACCTGTCCCAGCCCGGACGCCTGGCGGGCCGCCGGACACTACGCCGCACAGACACTAATCCACGGTTTTCATACCAAGCCACGCGCAACCTCGCCGGAGTCGACCCAGAACCGTTCAGCACACTCGACCGCCTGCGGCAGATCGGCCTGCTGCCGCTTCCTGACCGCTCGTAATCCGCGAGGTGAAGACGGGGGCGCGCTCTGGCGCAATCGCGTCTACCCGCAACTTCTCTGACCGTGGCCACCCCCACCTCGGCGCTTTCCGCATGCAATGTGCAGTGTTCAGCTGATTCGTCACCGAACCACAGGCACTCCACAGCTGGCGGCGGCCGCCGTGCGGTGCGCAGTACGCGCCGCTAGCGTGATCGGTGCTTCGGTCAGGTCGCGGACCTCGGCAGGACGGCGCCTGGCCGAAGCATCAGGGCAGCAGTTTCTGGCTTGACGCCAGCCGCAGCAACTTTAGCTCGCTAGCTCCTTGTGCGCCGGAACCAGTGGCCGGACTGGCGCTGAGATAGAGCCGCCACGATGGCGATCCCCAGACCCGCCTGAACGATCCCGAACGGAATGCCACGGCTCAGAGCCCCAAAGCCGAAAAGAATCATGAGCGATGCAAAAACGATCGCAGTGACTTTCACCCCTGTGCCTGACTTGGTGAATCGTAGAGCGCAGATGAAAACAACGATGACCGGCATCGCAGAGCCCAGAGCGGCACCCGCGGCCTGGGAGCCGGCCGCCGCCCCTGCGACTATGGAAACCAGCGCGGCGGCCCCCGCAGCTACATATGTCAGCACCCGCGCGGCATGCACCGACCTTGGCATGGGCAACTGCCCGGAGTAGTCCGGCTGGTAGGGGAGTGGCGGGTTCGGCGGTGTCTGTTGGGTGCCGGGTGGCGTGTTCTCGTGAGGCTGATTCCAATTCGACATGCCTGAAAGATACCTGCAATCCCGTGAGGAACCGAGCGGGACGAGGAAATACCCGTGAGCGGGCCTGGGGGCGGAGCGACGCCGAGACCGAAGAGGCCGAAGCGCAGATACCTTCAGCCTCGCCAGCCCGCGAACTAAGCGCCGTCCGCGCCCAGATGAAGCTCCGAGCCCGCAACAGGTGACCGCCCGCTTCCCGGCCTGGTCGAAGAGCCGAGCCCGCCGCCGACAGCGGCAAGAGTCGGGGCGGGCCGGCCGCCGCCGGGAGGTACTGGCCTTTCTGTAAGGGCCTGCCGTCCGGCAATCCATTTCGGCAGCTGAAAATCGAAGGTGTGCCTCTTTTCGCCTGCTGAAACATCTATGGTCCTGTCCGGGGTCACGACTTGTGAGCTTCATGAGGAGCTGCTCAACTCTGCATTGCTACCCAGGGTTTCGCTGGCTACCAGAACCCAAAGGAAATCGGGACTCCAGCATGTTTGAGCCGCCACCCAGGATTTATGGATAGTCCGAATCCTGCACGAGCCGCAATGCGTTCCTCTCCGGGGAACCGCATGTCAGAGCGCTTGGAGCCCGCCGCGAACGAGGAGTGCAATGTTCACAAAGATACGTGCAGCATCCGCCGGGGCTGCCCTGGTCGCTCTGGCGGCAACGGGAATGGCCTCCGGTACGGCGTCGGCCACGCCGGCGGCGGCTGCTTCGACCGCCAAGGCAACAAGCTGCTGGGGAGGATATTTCGCGACCGGCAATGATTACATCCGTGGTCGTTACGGCTGGTGCCCCAACGGACGGTACTGGGCCGAGGATCTGACGTACGACGGCTATGCCGTGCAGGTTGTCATCAACGGCAAGCGATGCACAGCCTCGGGGTCTGGCCACAAGAATGTGTGCCACATCAGCCCCAAGAAGGCCAAGTGGATGTACAAGTTTTTGGTCCGGGGAAACCACTCCAAGTACCTCGGTCGCGTGCCGCTCTAGGAACACAAGTACGGCCGGGCCCTCTCGGACCGAAACAAGGATGTGGGGCTGGCTCGCCGACCGTGAGGACTCCTCGGGGTCGGCTGAGCCCGCCAACTGCCCACCGAGACCTGCCAAGAGCCGCGAGATCAAGTCTGGCGGCATACACATCACAGGCACTTCTCCTCGGATCCCTGACCGACCGCTACCCGAAAGCGCCCCTCTTGTGACGGCCAGCACCTCGCCTTGAGACCGGAGCGCAGGCATACGCTCAGGAGTCCCCTTGCTGATCGTCCTCGCCGCTGCCCTCGGGGGCGGCGCAGGGCTCCTCGCGCCACGCTCGATATATCGGCTGTCCGTTGCGACAGGAGAGCCGTGGCGCACCGCATGCCCGCGAGGACATCCGCTGCCGCGAGGAGCTGCCGGCGGATGGATAGGAGCGGCGACCTGCCGAAAAGCTGGCTGCGGCCCCTATGGCCCCACGGCCGGCGCTACCTCCGTTGCTGCCGCCCTGATCGCCGCGCTTCTGGCGGCCGCCACGGGATGGCGCCCCGAACTGTTGGTGTGGCTACTGCTTACCCCCGGGGCAGTAGTTCTGGCGGCTGTCGACCACCGCGTGCACCGCCTCCCCGACATTCTCACCCTCCCCATGGCCGGGACCACACTGACCCTGCTCGCCCTGGCGAGCGTGCAACCCAGCCACCATGGCTCCTTCGCCACCGCAGCCCTCGGTGCCCCCGCCGTAGCCCTCGGCCTTCTGGTGCAGTTCCTCATCTACCCGCGCGGCTTGGGGCTGGGCGACTGCAAACTCGGCCTCCTCACCGGCGCTGTTCTGGGCTGGTACGGCTGGAAGGTCCTCATCGTCGGAACGGCCCTCGGATTCGCCTTCGGTGCCCTGTGGGGCTGTGCCCTGCTGTTGACACGACGCGCTGACCGACAAACTTCGTTGGCATTCGGGCCGCTGCTCCTGCTCAGCGCTCTCCTGGGAGTGCTGCTGGGAGCCTCTGATGGACTGTGAGCCCGAGTGCGGGCCCGACAGCGTCGTGGCCCCGTCAGGGTCGCCGGGGGCGCGGCGAGCGGAAGCAAGGCGTGGCCCGGCGCCAAGGCGGGCTGGGCACCTTGCGCCCATTGTGCTCGGTGCACCACGCTAAGCCACGATATCCGCCGAAGGATGGAGACCCATGCGCCTGCTGTACGTGCTTCGCAACGGTGGTGACGGGGATGACGATCTGCCCGGCACGCCCTGGACACCCGACGAGCCGAGCCCTGACGGATCAACTCCTCCGGGCGACGGCACACATCGCAAGTCATGACGTCCCCCGCGCTGACCGACCGCCCCAGCCGCATCGAGCTGGGGCGGGCACTGCTGGACTCCGGCACGCTGCAACCCGACTGGCTGGCCACCTTCCACGCCGTTGACCGCGCCCAGTTCCTGCCGGACACGGTGTGGGCGTACGACATGATCACTAAGACGAGCATCGGCGTGGAAAAGAGCGCCGACCCCCGTGCTTGGTACGCGGCCGCTGACTCTGACGTCCCCCTGGTCACGCAGTGGGACGACGGCCAACACGAGGGACTGGCGCCCGGGCGCACGGCAACGAGCTCGTCATCGATGCCGTCGGTGGTCTACCAACTGCTCGCAGACCTCGCCCTGGATCAGGGCATGGAGGTTCTCGACGTCGGCACCGGAACGGGAGAGACCGCGGCTGCCCTGTGCCACCGCACCGGCTCGGACCACGTCACGACGCTGGAGGTGGATATCGCCGTCTCCCGCCACGCCGAACAGCGCCTCCAGGCAACAGGGTTCTGCCCCACCGTGGTCGTGGGCGACGGAACCGCCGGCCACCAGCAACGCCAGGCCCTCGACCGGATCCTCGCCACTTTCGGGCTCCACCACATCCCCGGAAAGTGGGTCGATCAGACCCGGCGCGGCGGACTCCTCGTCGCTCCCTGGGGCACCCGCTACAGCCACGCCAACGCCGTGGCGCGCCTCCGGGTCGATGGGAACCGCGCATCAGGGCACTTCACCCGCCCGGTGGAATTCATGCAAAGCCGCTCCCAGCGTCGTGCACCGATCGATCCAGCGCGCTACGTGCCCCCCGGCGGGGTGGGAGGCGCGGATGTGTCCACCACGACAGTGACCGAAGACGAGTTCGGCAGCGGCCGCTATGGTGCCCTGCCTTTCGTCCTCGGGCTCCGGGTGCCAGGCTGCGTCCAGGCGGCGGCAGACAAGCGCGGTGACGCCCGCCCGGTGTGGTTCTACAGCCTCACGGACCGGTCCTGGGCGTGCGTGAACTTCCGCGACGGTAGGGCACAGTCCCGCGTCTGGCAGTCGGGCCAGCGTCGGTTGTGGGACGAAGTCGAGCACGTATACCGATGGTGGGTCGCTCAAGGGTCCCCAGGCGTCGACCGGTTCGGCCTCACGGTCACCCCCGACGGTCAGCAGGCATGGCTGGACGACCCGCGAAACGCCTGGCCCGTGTGACACGCCCGCCCTCCGAGCCGAGCCCCGTCACGGCATCGGGCCTGGCTCAGCTCGGAGGGCGGAGTTCAGCGGGCGGCGTTGAAAGCTCCAAGCCTGCGCCGTAGCGTCCTACCCCACCCCCTCGGCAAGATCCCTTCATCGGCCGGCCCGGCCACCGCCACCTTGTGCCGACGACAGAGATCGATGAAGAAACCCCCGTGGTCAGGTCCTGGCATGCAAGTCCAGCACCATCACGGCGTACACCGGAGAGTCAGGGAACGGCTGCTGCTCGCCCACCTTCTTGTACCCCCACGATTCGTACATGGCCTGCAACTTCGGGCGCTTGGTATCCACGGTGAGCACGGCCAGTGCCTCATCCCGCGCCCCGAGGAGCGCTTCGTGCAGCTGCTGCCCCAGCCCGCGCCGGCGCCACTTCACCTTGAGCATCAATTCCGAGACGGCGAAGGTGGTTGGATCCGCAGGTGCGGGATTCACGTACTCGCGCCACCACTCCCGGCCGACCTCGGGCGGTGCGCCGTAGGTGAAGCCGATGGGCTCGCCGCCGCTGTCGTAGGCGATGACGCAGGAAAAGCCCGGCTTGCCGCCCCAGTGATCCACGAACCATGGAAAGCGCTGGACGAATGGCTCTGTCATCCGGGCGGCGTAGGCGTCGGCATGGACGTCCAGGAGCGTCTGCCGGATCTCAGCGAGGTCCGTGTAGTGCTTCAGTGCGACGGGCGCCGTGGTCACGCAGTGCTCCATTCGGATCGGTATCGGTCGGCCCACTCCCTGGCCGCGGTGGCACTTGGAGCGATGCTGAACAGATGACGGTGGAAGTCGCCCAACACCACCCTCAGGCGCCCCGGAAGGGGGTGCCCGGCCATCAGGGCGAAGACGTCCGCCGTGGTGGCGCAGGCCTGCTCGATCTCCTCCTGGTGGACCTGGGCGAGGGCCAGGCGAGCGGTCGCCATAGCGCGGTTTCGTCGGTATTGCGCAGGCAATATGGCCAGGGCCCGGTGGGACGCTCTCTCGGCCTCTGCGGGGGCCTTCAGCTGGTCGTGGACGATCGCGGCGAGGGCCTCCAGCTCCGCTGGCCCATAGAAGGCGATCCACGCCGGCCGCGGCTGCTGCCGGACGTTGGCCAGGGATTCCTGGGCGCGGCCGAGGGAGCGCCGTGCGGCCTGCCGGTCCCCGCAGGTGGCGTGGGCTACGGCAGCGCGGGCATGGCCGAGGGAGGCGAACAGCGGATCGCGGCGTGTGATCGTCGTGGCCTGTGCCGCCTGAGCGGCCGCGACCGCTTCACCGTACTCGTTGCGGTGATGGGCAAGCATCGCGGTGGAGTTCCACACGCGCATCTCTGCTGTGGCCTCCTGCGCCATCCCGGCCAGGCGCAGTGCCTCGTTCAGATGCTCCTGCGCACGGTCGAGCTGGCGGGCATCGACGCAGGACCAGGCGGCCATAGAGGTGTAGTCGGCGGCCACGCTGAAAAGCCGTTGCCGCACTCGGTGAGTTGCCGAGCCCTTCTGCAATTCCAGGGTTGCTCGGGCGCCGGCGAGGGCGGCCCGCTCCAGCGCGGCATGTCCTCCGCGGGCCTGGTCGATGGTGGTGAGCTTGTCCAGACCCGCACGGGCTCGGAGAACATCAGAGGTTCCTACGGTTGGTCGTGCGCCCATGATTGGCGCAGCGACGGCGGCGGCTGCTGTGGCCGCGCCGCAGAATCGGCGACGGTTCACGTCGTCCTCCGGTGGTACTGACGGAGAGGTGGCGGCCGGGGGTTTGCCTCGGCGTACGAACCCTAGAGTGGTCGGGTCCAGGCCGGTGACGGCCTTCAGGACCTGGCGGGTCACGCTGTTGGGCCAGGTGATCCGTCCAGCCTTCCAATCGCGGATGGTTCGGCCGGCGTATCTGCCGGGCTTTCCGGTGAGGTCTTCAAACGCCGTGTTCAGGGCCCTGGCCAGGCCGCTTGAGCTGTAGTTGTGTTCCGCCATCCACGCCTCAAGGGGGGCGTTTCGTGTGGCATCCATGTACGCACCGTAGGGCCTCGTCGCCCACAGCGAGGTAATGAATTGGTCAAGTCCTCCTAGGCTGTGGGAGTAGCGCATCGCGAAATCACCTAACCCCTGTGCCCAGCTCGGTAGTTGAGTGGGTGCACGGCCTTGGTCGCGCCCTTCCCGGCTCCCCGGGAGGGGTGACCGGCGAACCGACTCGACAGCGAGGCGACGATGCCCACGCACACACCCAGCACACAGCCCCTGGGCCTGGGGCACTTCGACCATCCCCTGCTCGGCCTTCTGGTGGTCGATCACGCCCACAACGACCGCACAGGCGTCCTGCGCGCCATCGCGCCGGACGTGGACGGCCCCAACGCGAGGCTGCGGATCCCGGATAACGAGCCGGTGGCGTGGCTTGCGCCGAAGGGGGGCGGCCGGGAGTGGAACACGGATCCCGACGCCATTGAGGCCGCCCCGTGACCGGCGGACACGAGACAGCGGCTCTGCCCCGGCCGAGGCTGGCCAACCTGCCGCGGCGCACGCCGCAGGAAGCCGCCAGGAAGCTGGACGCGGAACACAAGGAGCGAATGAGCGTACGCCCGCCGGACCTGTTTCGTGCCGCGCCCCGAGAGGTCTGGACCCGCCTCCGCCGGATGCTCACCGAAGAGGAGGACGACGCATGTCGATGATCATTGGATTCGCCATGGTCGCTGCGCTGAGCGCTCTCGTCCACTTCGGCCCGAAGCGGAAGGGCCCGAAGTGAGCAACGCGGAAGGCAAGAAGCCACTTTCACACCTCATCCGCTTCGCCACACAGCACCCCGTGAAGACACTGCGGCGCAACCACAACAAGGCCATCGACAACACCGGGTTCGGTCTCGGCCAGTTGGGCGGCTGCCTCACCTTCGCGGCCGCGGTGGTCGGCTGGCTCGCCTACCAGTACGTCGTCCACATCCCCTAAAGCTCGTCACCCCCAGCGGGGTGACGCCGAGCCGGGCTTCCTCCGACCCCGAAGAGACCACCGCACCCCCCCGAGTGCGGGCCGGTCCCGGGAGGCCCCACGGAGGAAGCGGCGCCGTTCCTATTCGGAGCGCCGTCACGCATGACGGCGTAGGAACGGGCGCCCCGGCCACCGCTCATCTGTTGGGGAGTGAGCGGTGGCCGGCCCGAAGCCCAGTCAACTCGCACAGCGAGGAAGGTCCAGATTCATGAACGCCCGCACCGGCGCAGATCCGTCCATGGAGCCGGCGGCTGATCCCGCCGCTGAGGCATCCTGGGTGACCGCCTGGACAGGCGACCCGGAAATCGTGGAAGAGGTCATCTTCAGTCCCTCAGGTGGCTGCCGTCTTCCGGGAATCGCCTTCGAGGACGAACGCCCCGGCGACCGCGACCACCACGACGTGCTGCTCTCCCGCGGCCGCCTACCTGCCATGCCCGGCGGGCGAGGCAAGCCGCGGCACGGATCGATGATCCTCAACCGGCAGCGGCGCGCCATGCGTCCTGGAAGGCTGCTGTGCCAGGTCACAGGCAATCCGGCGCACCGCAACGCCGAGGGCTGGCTGTGGCTCCTGCCCGGTACCGCAGCGGGCCGTGACAATGCCTGGCCGGAGCGGGAGTTCACGGCTCACCCTCCGGTGTCCCTCAAGGGCATGGCCTGGGCTTTGAGGCGGGACCCGGAGCTGGCGGAGCACTCGACTGCGGTGCGTGTCCGAGCACCACGCCTCCACGGCGTGATGGGTGATCTATGGGGGCGCGATCTCGCCCGGCCGGGCTTCCCCTTCCCCGTCGTGGTGAAGAAGGCAGTCGTCGTCGCGTACAACGACAGCGACAGGCTCCCCTGGGTCCTCGCCGAGCAACGAATCCTGTACCTCGGGGGCTGCACCATCACCGACATCCACGCTGAACTCGCGGCGGCAGGTGAGCTATGAGCCTGGGCATGTACCAGCCGCCGCGCCTGCCCGCGGACCGAACGCACCGTGCCGACGAGACGATGGCCCTGGGCTCCGCCGGCGGAGCCCAGCAGATCGACGTGGCACGGCGGCTTCAGAGCCTGCGCGCCGGGAACATGGATGTCGCCTTGCGCGGCATCGAAGCCCTCGGCCGTATGCCCCGTGTCGCCCTCTACACACTGGCCGAGCCTGGGCCCGAGACCGAAGCACAGCGCTCACTCCTCGCGCGATACGCCGGCGGACGTCTCTGGCTGCCCGGCGCCGCCTTCTTCGACACCAAGGCCACAGATCCAGACCACCGCACGGGCTGGTCTCTGCTGAGGGAGCACCTCCAAGGACAATACGCGGACGGCGTGGTGGCGCTGAGCCGCGGCAGCATCAGCAGCAGCGACGACGCATACGAGCGACAGCTGCGGCTCGTGGGGGAAAGGCGCCACTTCGTCGCCCTGGTCCACACGGAGACGGGGCGAGCGTGACCATCTGCCAAGGTGAGACGAACTCGTGCTACCGCGCCCTGACCCGACCAGAGCCATCGCTCCAGCAAGACGATCAGAGGCCGGCGCCGACCGCGGTGCCCCCGCAAGCCGGGTGCTGCGAAGCGGTGCTGGCCTCGTGACGGCGCACGCGGTCGGCTACGACCTTCTGCGCATGCGGGAAATCATCGCGGCGGCCAAAGACCGGTTCGGTGGCAGTGCGCCACCGCCACAGCAGGACCTCGATCAGTTCCTGCCGCTGCTGGAGCGGTGCATCCGAACGCTGCTGCCGTATGCCCACGGTCGGGCCGACCAGCTCGCCGTAGACAGCCGGGCCGGAGAGGAATGCCGACGAGCCATCGAACGCGCGCGACACCTCCGCACCAGCGGCCCCGGTGGTGACCTGGCGTCCGCCACGGCCCACGCCCACAACCTCGCCACCTGCCTCGACAAGCTTCTCGAACTCGCCGAACACACAAGGGGGCCGCGATGAGAATCCGCGCGGTGACATGGAATCTGCTCAACGGCGGCATCGACGATCCGTCCGAAGCACGCTTCCGAAAGCAGGCAACGATCCTGCGGGATCTCGGGCCGGACCTCCTCGCCTTGCAGGAGTGCCGATGGTGGGACGCAGAAGGCGAACGACGCCTGCTGTGGATGGCCAGCTTCCTCCACATGACGCCGGTCATCATGCAGCGCTCACACCTCGGGGACGGCACCAACCACACGGCACTCCTGTACAACCCATCCCGACTGGCCTTGATCGACCGACAGACCCTGGGCGTCAGGGCCTTCCACCACGCTCTGATCCGCGCCCGCCTGCGTCCGGTCGGCTCCTCAAATCCAAACGACGACCTTCTCGCCCTCGCCACCCACCTCTCGTGGGTCGACGGCGACACCCGGCTGAGTGAGGCCCGCTGGACCACCGACTACGCGGGGCCCTTCCCCGGCATGCCGGGGAACGCGATCTACATGGGAGACCTGAACTGCCCCCACCCGGATGACACGCCCGACTGGTCCCAGGTGCCCCAGAACCTGCACTCGCGCTACCGGTACGTCCTCCCTGACGGAGCCTTCGGTGACGCGGATATGAGAGCCCTTCAGGTGCTCCTGAAGTCTGGCTGGGTGCATCCCGAGGTCCACACCGGCAAGCCCCGGGACGCGACCGTCGGGTACTTCTACGAGAACGAGCCGGTGCCCCTGCGCCTGGACCACATTCTCGTCCACGGTCTCTCCCCGATCAGCTACTTCACCCACGACACGGGCGCCGCTCGCGGCGCTTCGGACCATCTGCCCGTCGTTCTCGACACCGAGGTATGAAGGAGACCATGCCCGCCGATCAGAAGCTGCTGCTGGCAGTGCCCGTCATCCCGAAAGGGAAGAGGCTGGTCGGCGAAGCGCGCCGACGCTTCCTCGAAGAGATCAAGCCCGCCTACCGCGGCGGCCACAGCATCGAAGCCATCGCTGGTCAGAGCACTCGCTCATGCGGATCCATCCGTCAGCTTCTGGCGGACACCCCGGACATAGAGCTGCGAAGGCGCGGGGGCAGGAAGCGCCGCCGCCGCGGAGCCGACCGACACACCAGGGCCTCCAGTGGATTCAGCGGCGCCGTCTGGCGATAGGCCGGGCGTCAGCGAGCGCGACACCTGCCCGTCCGTGCTGCGCTGCCGCCCTCAGGGCTCTTCCTGTGCGAGTTGCTGGGCGATCCCCGGAAACCGACGGAGGAGCGAGGCGCGACTTCTGCGACTCCCGGCCGCCGCCTGCGGTACAGCAATGGCGGCGGCCGGCCCTTCCCAACCACCTCGTCCTGAGAGGTCGGCCCCGGGCAGCCGCCGAGGCAGAGCCCACAAGCCGGCGACCGTTCTGCACGGTAGGCCGTTCCCACCCTCGAACCACGTAGCTAGCGACCGCGAGGCGCACCCATGACCTTCTCCACCACCGCTGAGGTAGACGTTCCGTCCGACGAGGCACCAAGCATCGCTCGGCTCCAGGACTGCCTCTGCCATGCCATGAATTCCGAGAACTCCATCAAGTCGGTGCGCAGTACCGTCCGTAAAGCACTGCGTCGCGAACCTGCGATTGGCCCGGCCGCCGCCGAAGCCCGAGAATTCACAGAAATGACTGCCTACCTACTCGCTGTGAAAGGGGTAAAACAGTTCATCGACTTCGGTTGCGGATTCCCCGCGAAGCCTTACCTGCATGAGACCGTCCAGGCAGTTCACCCTGATGCCCGCACCTTGTACATCGACAATGACCGCGTCGTCATGGCACACGTCAACAACTGCCTCAGCCTGCACCGTCAGGGCCACCGCGGACCGGCCATCTCCGACAGCCTCCTCGCGGACCTCACCAAGCCCGAGACCATCTTCGAATCACCCCACTTCAGGGACACGATCGATCTGCGACTACCGGTCGCACTGATCCTGGATGCCACATGCCATTTCCTCCCGGACCACCCCGACCGGCCGCTGAGGAATGTGATGGCGGAATACAGACAGAAAGTCGCACCGGCAAGCGCCATCATCCTCACGCACCTCACCGCCGACTTCGACCTGAAGGCCATGGGCAAAGCAGCATCCGTACTGGCCAAAGGAAAACTGCCGATCTATCCGCGCTCCCGCCGGGAAATCCTCGACTTCGTGCACGACTGGCGCATCCTGCCACCCCCCAAGGCTCCGTACTGGTACCTGCACCCCGCCGGGAAAGCCCCTCTAGAGGGAGCGTCGTACGCCGCGGCCTATGGGGTCGTGGCCCGCAAGCCAAGCACCCCGGGAGCACTGCGTTGACGCACCTGACCACAAGCACCCCCGGCCCTGCGCCCAGCACCCCCGGCGGCGGTACCGAGCGCCGCTACACCGTGGCCCTGAGGAAACTCCGCGCGTACGTCCACAACCGCAGACCGGGGGAGGTCCTCCCCAAGAGCAACACCCTCGCCGAAGAGCTTCACCTGACCGCGATCGGCGTCAAAACTGCGCTCCGCACCCTGGAGGCCGAGGGCGCCGTTGCCGCGACACCCGCTGGGAGAGCCGTCCTGGACCCCACCCAAGTGCACCCCCACGACGTGGTCCTGCAACTGAACGTCCGCGACCGCATCACAACCGGCCACTACAGACCAGGCAGCGCGTTGCCCACCGGACTACTCGGCCACGAGCACGGCCTGACATCCCAGGAAGTGACACGCGCACTCCGCCGACTGGTGGCCCAGCAGCTCGTCCGGCACGACCCGGCCGGCGACCATGGCCCCGGCTACTACGTCACCAGCTCCGTGCACTGGCCCGACGGCGTGACCGGCTGAAACGCCGCAGCGGTCCCGGCAGCACGCAGTCCTGGGGCGCCGCCCCCTTCCCGCCCTGCCGTTCCCCGCCCGCCCCACAGACGCGTCTATCTGGCCGTTGAGCGCCGAGACCGGCCCCGCTGGTCGACTACCGGTGACGACTCCCTCCGAGCCGCGTAGACGCCGTGGCGCGGGCTCCGGCCGCATCGCCAGCCACCCGGCAAACGCCGTGAAAGGCCGATTTGGCTGTGTACGCGACTTATGACGTCGTTTCGACGTGAGGTTGGGAGTCGCACGCTCGCACGAATAGGTGATGTTCGCGAGAACGGGAGTCAGCTGCCGCAGGCCATTCCCCGGGCGTATCCGTCACTTCCCGGTCCGGTTGGTGAGGGGCTGTTGAGAGGCGGTCGGTGGTGTGAATAGTGCCTGGACGGTTTCGGTGGCCAGGTCTCGCAGCCAGGAGTGGGCGCGATCGTTGTCGTAGCGCTGGTGCCACAGCAGGTACAGGGGGACGTCGGGCAGCGGGAGTGGCGGCGACAGTGCGGCCAGGCCGAGTTGTTCCCGGGCCGTGCGGGTGACCGCGTCGGGGAGGGTGACGACCAGGTCGGTGTCGAGGGCGAGTTGCAGTGCGAAGGCGGCGGTGGGCCCGGCGGCGACGACGCGTCGTTCGAGGCCGCGTGTGGTCAGGGCGTCGTCGATCGGGTCGCGCAGGCTTCCGCGCCGCGAAACGGTGAGGTGTTCGGCGGCTGCGTAACGCTCAAGGCTCAGCGGGCCTGCTGTGAGCGGGTGGCCCGGTCGGATGGCGACGACCAGCTGGTCCTTGCCGACGAGGCGGTGGCGGATGTCGGGGAGCGTCGGAGTGCTGGAGCTGGATTCGAGGTCGACCTCACCCCGGCGCAGCTCGGCGTCGTCCGTCCCGGGTTCGGCGGACAGGCGCAGCCGGACGCTGGGGGCCTGGCGGTGGACGGCGGTGATCAGGGCAGTGCCGCATGCGGCGGTCAGGGCGTCGTGCCAGCGCACGGTGAACACCCGGTCCAAAGTTGCCAGGTCGAGTTCCTGCTGGGCGGACAGAAGTTGGTGGGCCTGCTGCACCAAGGCGTGGACCGGGGCGCGCATGGCCAGCGCGCGGGTGGTGGGGACCATGCTGCGGCCGGTGCGGACCAGGATCTGGTCACCGGTGGCCTTGCGGATGCGGCCCAGGGAGCGGCTCATCGCCGGTGCGGTGACGTGGAGGCGTGCTGCCGCGCCGGCGACGCTCCCCTCTTCCAGCAGGGCGTCCAGAGCCGTGAGCAGGTTCAAATCCAGTTGCATGACAGTAACTCTACAAGTGACAAGCATGCACTTGTTGTTAATGATCGGGCGGCCTACCTTCGAAGTGCGGGGGCGGGACAACCGCCCCGCTTCTACCGATTCCCCAGGGAGCCCACCATGAGCACAGCCATGCCTTTCGACGCCGGTATGACGCTCCTGTCCGACGTGACAGCTGCGGTGAAGGCCGCCGGCGTCACGCTGCGCGACCGCTACACCTCGCACGCCCGGGGTGTGAGTCTGGACGAGGTCGTGGGCGAGATCCACGCCAACGACGACGCGGTGCTGGACGTGCTGCGGGAACCGCTGCTGCGGGCCCGGCGAGGTTCGCAGTGGGCCGAGGACGAGCTGGCCGGCGGCGCGCTCCCGCCCGGGGAGTGGTGGGTCGTCGACCCCGCCGAGGGCAACATCAACCACGTCCACGGCATGGAGGACTGGGCCGTCACCGCCACCCTGGTCCGCGACAACCGGCCGGTGCTCACCGTCGTCCATTTGCCGCTGACCGGCGACACCTACACCGCGGTCGCCGGCGGCGGTGCCCGCCTCAACGACCGGCCCCTGAAGGTGTCCGCCAAGACCGACCTGGGCGCCGCGCTCGTCGGCACCGGCCAGGCCAGGCCCGGCGAGGACGAGCGCACCTTCCGGCGGATCGGCGACTCGGTCACCGCGATGCTCATCAACGGCCTGGTCGTGCGCGTGTCCGTTCCCGCCACGATGCAGCTCATCCACGTCGCCGCCGGATGCACGGACGCCTTCTGGCAGTTCTCCGACGTCCGCTCCGGCCTGGTCGCCGGCGCCCTGCTGGTCTCCGAGGCCGGAGGCACCGTCACCGACCTGGCGGGCGAACCCTGGAACACCGGCAGCCGCGACTTCCTGGCCGCCGCCCCCGGCATCCACGGCGCCGCCCTCAAGGTCCTCTCGCCGATCGCCTGACCGGAAGTCTCCGCTCTTCCCCACCCCGATACCGCAAGGAGCATCACCGCATGACCAGCATCGGCATCCTGGGCGCCGGCCGCGTCGGCACCAACCTCGCCGGCAAGCTCTCCGCAGCCGGACACCACGTCACCCTCGGTGGCCGGAGCCCCGAAGACACCGCCGCCCGCACCGCCGGGCTCGTCCAGCGGATCGCCTTCGCCGACCAGCGCACCACGACCCGCACCACGGACGTTGTGATCAACGCGACGCCCGGCGACAGCTCCCTGGACCGCCTCACCGGCCTGCGCACCGAACTCGCCGGCAAGATCCTCATCGACGTCTCCAACGCCACCCGCGACGACGGTGACGGCCTGCCCGGCGACCTGTGCTATCCCGGCAGCAGCCTCGCCGAGAAGCTCCAGGCCGCGCTCCCCGACACCCATGTGGTCAAGACCCTCAACACCATGCTGTTCATGGTCATGACCGCTCCCGAAACCCTGGCCACCCCACCGACCGCCTATCTCTCGGGCGATGACCAGAACGCGAAGAAGACCGTCACCGGCCTGCTCGGCGACCTGGGCTGGCAGCCCGAACGGATCGAGGACCTCGGCGGCATCACCACAGCCCGCGCCACCGAGGCCATGATCCTCGTGGTTCCCCACATCCTGCGCCGACACGGCTTCAAGCCCTTCGCCGTCTCCCTCGCCCGCTGACCCGCCAAGACCGGGTCAGACCAAAACCAGGTAGCGGGCTCGTGCGAGGCGGCTGGGTGCTGGGTGCTGGGTGCTGGCAGGGACAACGACCGCTGGGCCGCAAGTGACGCCCGAACTCATCGACATTGATCATGCCTACAACGCGCGAGGCGACTCCCGAAGTCGTCGACAAACGACTCTCATTCCCGTGTACAGAGCCAGCCGATTCATTGGGGCCTGGCCCCTGGCACGACGCAAAGTCCACGGCACGCTTTGACGCCCCTGAAGAGGACGAGTGGCCGGACCCACTCACGGGGAGCACCTGCGCTCCTTTGCGCGCGCCTACGGCCCTAAGGAAGCGCGACAGGACGAAGTCGTGGCCCGTCTGGCGGCAGGAGCCGATAGCTACGTTCGCCCGGCGGCTGGCTGTCGCTCATGCTCGTGATCAGCCGACACCGCTCACGAAGTCATGGATCTTTCAACCAGCCGGGCCTGGGCTGCCCCGCTCAGGATTTCCTGAATCGTCTCCTCGGTTTCTGGCTCCATGGAGACGTCGAGGCGGCGGTTGATCTCCTGAAGCGTCTGGATGGCACGGTGGACTCCGGCGGGGTTGCTCGCAGCGTGTTCGGTGCGCATCCAGTCCTGATAGAGGAGTTCAGCGGTGTCGTCCACGTCCAGGCCCGTCGCGATGGCGCGTCGAGCGGCGTCCAAATCCTTCGCTGGGCCGACACGGCGCCAGGTGGCGATGGTGTGAGCGACATCGGTGATTCGGGAGAGCATTTCCTGGAGCAGGGGTGCTGCCCACGCGTGGTCGCCGTCGGCGAAGGGCCGGCCGCGAACCAGGCTGAGGGCCTCTTCGAGAGCGTCGAGGCCGCGGTCCGGGCCGAGGGTGAGACCGCGCTCGGCAAGTTGCTGGAAGCGTGTCCAGTCGCAGCGGACCTCCGGGGAAAGGCGGTAGCCGGAACTGCGATCGCGCGGCAGATACAGCTCTCCTTCGGCGTTGGTGCCGAGTCGGCTCCGGAGCTCGGACATCCGTGACTGCAAAGTTGCCCTGGACCATGGCGAGTTGGGGTCCATCGCCTCGCACAGCGCATCTGCGGTACGTCCCGGCTTGAAGAGGACCAGGGCAGCGAGAGCCGCCAGCTTCCCCCCGTGCCCGGACGGGGCGATCCCCGTCACGGCGACCGGGCCCAGAACTCGCACTTCCGGCGCCTCCAGATCGAGGTCCTCCAACGGCTCCAGATGCTCCAGCGGCGTCTGGGAGGGGCCCTTGACCAGGGCCACCACGTTCCCCCGGCCACCGGCGGCCGGCTTGTCCTCCGGATCGGGGGGCTCCTCGCCACTGGCCGTCGGCATCAGGTGGACCGTGGCCGGCCCGGCCGTTGCGGTGAGGGCGGCGAACGGTGTCGCCTGAGGCATCTCCTCCACCAGCTCAGGAACGCTGACGCGTGCGCCGCCTTCTGCCTCCGGCACCTCGCACCACGGTCCTTGGGCCGGCCGGGCTGGCTCGTCGGCGACACGCAGATCCGCGATGAACTGGGCGTAGTCCGCATCCTCCACCCGCTGCGGCATGATCTGCTCCGACAATGCCGCGCAGGCCTGCGCATCGCCACGGCCGGCGTGAAGGATCTCCGCCTCGGGGAAGCATGGAGCGGTGTGGGCCGCCGGCAGAACCAGTGCGACAGGCAGGTCCCGCGCGGCGGCGACGGCATCGGCCAGCTCCCAGGCATCCTCCGCGCTGGCCTCGGTGGCGCAGATCAGCAGCCATGGCAGCGGTTTCGCCTCTGCGTCGTCGACCTGGTGGTGTTCCAGGAGGAGTTCGCCCAGGTCCCGTGTGGCGGCCCGCAGATGCGGCACCGCCCGCACACGGCCTTGGGGGAGCAGAGTGGACAGCTCGTCCCCGAGACCGACGGTGAGAATCTCGGTCCGGTCCGCCCAGCCGCAGGTCGCCGCCTCCATCGCGATGGCACGGATCACCGTGCGCACATCGCTCTCCTCGCCCTCCAGCAGCACGGTGCGGGTGTGGGGCAGGTTCATGAGCAGCAGGTCGCCGTCCGGGCTGCTGCCAACGGTCACCAGACCCGGCCATGGCGCAGGAACACCACGCGCCTCGTCAGGCTCTAGCAGCTCCGCGGTCTCGGGAAGCGTCCACCAGCCCCCGTCCCCCTCGGCGAATGGGGCGATGGGGGCCGCGGCGGGGTCGTCCACCAGGAGCTCCACCGTCCGGCCGGTCACGCGCGCCCCGCGCAGCTCCGGGAGCGCGAGGTCGTTGTCGAGCAGATGGTGGTGGAGGGTGCGCAGGGCAGTGTCCAGGAGCTGGACGCTGGCGGGTTCGGCGGCCGCGGTCAGGGCCTGTTCGAGAGAGCTGGCCTCCTCGGGCATCGCGATCGTCTCGCCCACGCGGCGGCGACGCTGTTGGAGGATCCGTTTGATGCCCAGACCGCCGGCGAGCGAGGCAGCCAGCAGCGCGCCCACCCCGGCAAGCTTCCACACGTCGAGGCCGCTCGTGTCGTGCCGGTCTGTGCGGGCGTCGGTTTCGGCCGGAGCGGAGGGTGCCGGAGCGGAGGTGCTGGCCGACGGCTTCGGCGACACCGTGGTGGAGGGGCGGGGGGCGGCCGGGGGCACGGCCGCGGAGGCGCCGCCGTCCGTGCGCTGGTGGTCATCATGGCCAGGCGACGCCCTGCGATCCGGGCTTCGCGTGGTCCGGTCGTGGGGGGAGGCCGTCGCGCTGCCGCCGGGGGAGCGGGGAGCCTCCGGGCCCAAGGTGCCGTCGTCGCGGTGTGCGGGGGCCCGCTCGGTGCCGTGCGGCCTTTCCGGGGACTGGTGCGTTTCGGGCCGGGGCCCGGTGTGCCGGTCACCGTGCTGCCTGCTGCCGGGGGAGTGAGCCTGTGCGGGCAGGTCGAGGCGCTGTCCGGGGTAGAGGACGTCCGGATCGGTGAAATGGCGGCCGCCGGGCTGCGGTTCGTCGCGGTTCGCCTCGAATATCTCCGGATAGCGGCTGGCGTCGCCCAGCTCCTTCTCCGCTATGCCGGAGAGGGTCTGCCCGGCCGTCACCGTCACGGACCTCGTAACTTCGCCCTGGGGAGGGGGCGCTGTGGAATGCGGTGGGGCGGGCAGGCGCAGTGTCCAGCCGGGCTGAAGATAGCCGTCGGCCCGGAAGACCGTACCGTCGGGCATCGTGCGGCCCTTGTTGGCCTCGGCGATGGCCGTCCACCGCGAACCGTCGCCGAGCACCTTCTCCGCGATGCTCCACAGGCTCTCGGCCGGCCGGACCTCCCGAACGGTGTAGGACCGCTCGTCGCGGGGGGCGGCCCGGCTCCTGCCGTCGTCCGACGTCTGCCGCACGGGGGCGTGAGCGGCGTCGGCCGCGGTCTTGGCAGCAGGGCCGGGGGCTGCGGTGGCGGTCGCGGCCGCGACATGGGCCGGAGAGGCCAGCGCGGTACCGGCCGGCAGCAGCATGAGGATGCTGCCCACCAACGTCGCGGCGGCGCGTTGACCAAACCGGAAACCGGGAAGCCGGGGCGAGATCCGCCCGCGCAGTTGGGCGGGCACTTCTACCGCGACGGACAGGACGAAGCCCAGCCAGCCCACCCACCCGATCGCAGCCAGCACCAGCAGAAGAACGCCCGTGGTCTCCTGGCGGGAGAACAGATGCGTCAGACCGTCCAGACCGGCTGGCAAGGCGGCCACGGTCGCCTGCCACAGCACCACCGGCAAGCCGACAGCGAGGGCGAGCAGCACAACGAGACAGACCAGGGCGCGCAGCAGCACGAACACCCGTATACGGCGGGGGCGGGCAGAGTTGACCATCACGGGACATCTTTCTCGGGGACGGTGATGCCGTAGAGCAGGGCTGCCCGGCCGTGGCCGTCGGCAGGCACGCTGCTGACTCCGACCAGCGACAGGAACTTGGTGCTGTAGGTGTCGTGGACGGCCACACTCAGCCTGGTGCCGCCCTGCACGGTGACGGTGCCCTGGACACCGGCACGCGAGAGGTAGGTACGAGCAGCCGCGGCCGCCGCGCGCGGGTCGGCCTTGATAGCGGTGCCGGGAACGGCCTGGCTCGCATCGATTCCCTGGGCGCCGGCACGGGCCGCCTCCAGCGCCAACGCATCGGCCCGCTCCACGGCACGCAGCCGCCCAAGCCCGTCGACGACCAGCAAGCCGCCGAGCACGAGCAGAGGGACGGTAATGATCGCGACGAACACCGAGATGCCGCCGCGGTCGTCACTCCACGGCAGACCGCGCAGGTAGCCGAGCATCTCAGCTCCTTTCGCGGTATCGGTCGACGACGGACGTAAAGCTGGCGGAGACGGTGTAGGCACCCGGGCCGCCCCCGCCGGGCAGGAGCAGATCGCCCAGGGGAACGGTGCAGGTGACCTGGACCGTGACGGACGCGGCCTGCCCGAGCGGCGCCGACAGGCCACTGGTGTCCGCGTCCACGCTCGTGCTGGCGCACGCCTGCCCCTGGTTGGCCAGCGAATCCGCGGCCGCCGCGTGCGCCGCGCCAGACGCGGTCGCGGCGGTGCGGGTGAGGGAGGCGGCCCGCGCGGCATCCGCGGCCGCCGCATCAGCCTTCTGCCCGGCCAGCGCAAGCCGGCCGGCGGCGACGAACAGGCACAGCAGGCTGATCAACAGGGGGGAGATGATGACCGCCTCGATGGAGGAACTACCGCGGTCGCGGTCGGCTCGCCACGCTTCCCGTCGCGACACCGTCACCTCCCTGGGGTCGTCCAGCGCTCGACGGTGCCGGACGCTGCCTCATCGACGGGAAAGTTGATGCCCGGCAGCAGTGACATCGCTCGGCCCGTCACCCTGATGTGCACTCGCTGGGCGGTGCTCTGCCCGCTGGAGACCTGCCAACTGCTCAGGCTGCCGCCCGACAACCGCGTGAGCGCATCCTCGGCGCGGGCGGACCCCTGGGTGGTCGAGGCCTTGTAGAGGCGGGCGGCCGCGACGCCTTCCCGGGCTGCCACTTGCGCGACGGCCCGCGCGTTGCCCCACATGATGACCTGGACAACGCTGATCACGGACAGGATGAAGATGGGAAAGATGATCGCCATCTGGATCGAGGCGTCTCCCCGGTCGGACCAGTCGGACCAACCCGTCCTGTGCTGTGTAGAGCCGTGGGGCGTCACAGCTATCTGCCCATCAGCTTCCCGTTGTACTTGCCGTACACCACGGCCAGGGTGCCGGCGATCAGCGCGGCCCCCGCGATGGTGGCCAGCACGATGATGACGGTGGAAATGGGCCCGTCACCGCGCTCACCTTGCGCACGTGCCTGAGTCCGGATCTCGTGCAGGTGGGAGTTCAATCCGGTGGCGAGAACCGTCAGTGCGACGGCTGCTTTGAGCGGGAGGTGGTGTCTCACGGTCTGCCCTTCGTGTCGTGTGTCAGAGCGCCAGGATGTTCAAGGCGGCGGGAAACGCGATGGCGAACATCACGAGGGCTGCCATCAGGGCGCCCGGGGCGGTCATCTTTTCGCTGGCAGCGTTCGCGGCGGCGGCCTGCTGGGCCAGCAGCTGGATGCTTGCCGCGCGGGCGCGGGCACGCAGCGGTTCGTAGACGGCCGCGCCGTCGTTGGAGGAGCGGCGCATCACATCGGCGAAGTCGGGCAGGTGCGGCAGCGCGAGTTCCCGACCGAGGTCTTCCAGGGCGTCCCACGGCGGGATCTTCTCCAGCCGGGAGCGCAGCAGTGCCTCGCGCAGCCGGACCAGCGGCCACCCGCTGCCCACGCCCGCTGCATCGTGGAGGGCCTGGGTGGGCCCGGCGTTGGAGGCCAGCCGCAAGGCCACCAGTTCGACGTAGGCGGCCAGTGCATGCGCGAACTCCTCCCGTGCGGCCGCGGCCTGCTGGCGCAGGGAGTAGTCGGGCACGAACCACAGCACCGCACCGAGGGCGATGCCCGCGGCGGCCGGGACGAACCACGGAGCGGTCAGGCCGATCAAGGCCCACGCCAGAGCGATGAGGGAGGGGAACAGCAGTCCGACCAGCGTGAGAAGCGCTTTGCTGTAGACGAACCGCTCCACGGTCATGTTCACCAGCTGCAAGTCGGTGCGCGGCAGCCGGCCGGGCAGCCGGTCGGCCAGCCAGCGCCCCCACACCTCCTCCCACGTCGGGGGCCTGGGAGTGAACTCCTGCCCGACGCGCGGCGGCGGCGGATTCAGCCGGCGTAGGGCCGCATCGAGTCGGGGAGCAGGAGAGGGGGAGAACTGCCGGATGAGCAGGGCAATCCCGACACCCATCACGGCACCGGACCCGACCATCATGCTCAGGGCATTCATGCGTCCTCCCGGGCCGGCAAGGCCGCCGCGACGCGGCTGCGCGGATCGGCGACCAAGAAGCGGGGAACCGGCCGGTGACTGGCGAGGTGGCGCATCCACACCAGCACCGCGACGAACGCTCCGATGATCAACGCGAGGGTCAATTGCCCCGGCAGAGTGCCGTAGGGGCGGGTGTACGCCGGGACCAGGAAACCGCCGAGGCATACCGCGATGCTGATGAACGTCATCCACCGCACGGTGGTGCGGGGCTTGGCCCGGTCGGACTCGATCTGCCGTCGTTTGGCCACCTCCTCCCGCACCCCCGACGCCAGGTCCTCCAACGCCCGCGCAAGGCCCGGCCCGGTGTCGGTGGCGCTCAAGATCAGCGCCGCCACCACCTTGTCCGCGGTGATGTCGTCAAGCTCGGTGGCGAAGTGCTCCAGCGCTTCGCACGGGTGCTCGCCCACCCGCAACCGGTCAGCGAGTTCGGTGATCTCCGCGTGCAGGGCTTCCGGCGCGTTCCGGCGCGAGGTGACCATGGCCTGCTCCAAGCCGAAGCCCAGCCACAGTCCGTCCGCCAGCCGCTGCGTCCACTCCGCCAAGGCCTCCAGCTGCGCGATCCGCACCCCAGCCGATGCCGTCGGGGCCAACAGCCACGGCACGCCGACCACGGCGCCGGCCGCCAGCAGTCCGCCGGCGAACACGCCCGTCACCAGCCATGTCCCCAAGCCGAGCACGGCCCCGGCGACAGTCAGGGCGCGGCGGCGCGCCGCGCGAGTGCGCCGGCCCGGCCCGCCCGCCCAGGTCGCACGGAGACGGGCCAGGCGGCCGTAGCTCCTCGGCGCGGTGGTCCCGACGAGCGCCCAAACCACGCATACCCCGCCGACGCTCACCAGCCCCCCGGCCCCGACCCACATCAGCAGCCCACTCATCGGGCCACCTCCGCCGTCCAGGCGCCCTCGTGCAGCAGATGCGCCGGGAACCCGGCGCGCACCAGGCGCCGCAGCGTCTGCGGGGAAGGCGGTGTGCGGGGCACCGCCCGCAGGGAGCCGTCCGGCGCCGGACCGAACAGCTCGTTGTACGCAGGCCGCCCGTCCGGCCCCAGACCGGTGATCTCCCAGACATGCGACACCCACCGATGGCGCCGGCCACCCACCTGCGTGTGGTCGTCGAGCGACACATACACCAGCAGGTGCAGGCCGTTGGCGATCTGCCGGTAGGCCAACTTCTCGGAGAAGTTGCCCCGCGCCTGGAGATACAGCTCCGCGATCCGGTCGAACACGGCCTGCGGAGCGATCGCATGCAGCGTCGCCAGGTTGCCGCCGCGGCCACTGGTCAGAGCCTGCATCAGCGCGGTGATCTCCGGCCCGCGCACCTCGCCGACCACCACCCGCGTCAGCGTCATCCGCAGCGCCCGGTTCAGCAGATCCAGCAGCGTGATCTCCCCGGCTGCCTTGCCATCGACGCGCTCACCGTTGGACTCACGAGCCTCCATCGGCACGACCTGCCGGTGAAAGCCGTTCTCATGGGCCCACAGCTCGAACTCCGTCTCGATAGTGCCGAACCGCTCATCGGGATGGATCTCTCGCAGCAGCGCCCTCAGAAGGAAGGTCTTTCCTGCCGCCTGCTCCCCGGCGACCATGATGTTCCGCTCGGCCCGCACCGCGGCCGCGAGGAACTGCTCCAGCCGAGCATCCAACGTGCCCAGCTGCACCAACCCCGTCAGATCGGTCCCGCGCAACCGGTGCCGACGGATCGTCACATACGTTCTGTCCCCGGTCACGCCCGTCATCGCCTGTAGACGGGACCCGTCCGCCAGCCTCAACGCAAGGAAGGGCGCCGCGGTCGACAGCGTCCGCTCGCTCTGCCCGCTGTGCCGCGCCAGATCCCGCAGCAACTCCTTGAGATCCTCCTCCGAATCAGCCACGGGCTCGGCCCGCACACGCTCGGCGTCACCGAAGTCCAGCCACACCTGATCGTGACCGTTGATCAGGATGTTCTCGATCCGGTCGTCGTCCAGGTAGCGCTGCAACCGGCCGGCACGGAACTGCATCGCGAAGACCATCTCGGCCAGCGCTACTTCCTCCGCCGCCGACACCGGCACCCCGCGCTCCGCGGCTGTGGCATCCGCCCACAGCCCAACGGCTTCGTTGATCAACGCACGGCCGCGCTGCTCACGTGCGGCCCCCACGAGGTCGGGATGCAGCTTCAGCTCGTGCCGCAGCCGCTCGGCCACCTGCCGCTTCAGCTCTCCCGCAGCCCGGTAATCCACGATGACCTCCGGAACCCGGCCCACGTGCCCCGGACCGGCCGGCGACCCGGCCGCAGTCGCCGTCGAAGGCGGCTGCCCCGACGGCGCGGCCGCCTGGGCCTGCGGACCGGCTGCTACGGGGGCCTGCCACGGCTGGGGAGCTACGGGATCAGCGCGCACGGCCCACCGCCCCGTTGCTCCGCAGCCGGTCCACCCCGGACGGGACGCGCTCCGGCCGGAACACCATCTGCTGCCGCAACGGCAAGCACGCCGACGCCGCCGCCCGCATCAGCTCACCGCGGCGAAACTGCCGGCTCTCCGGCGCACCGTCGGACAGCACCTCGGCCTCCGCGGGCCGATACGGCAGCGTCGCCACGACCGGCACATCCAGCGCCAGCGAAACCTCCCGCGCCCCGTAGGGCCCCTGAGCGATGAGCACCGCGGCCAGGCGCCGCACACCGCGCCCCTGTGCACCGTCCATCGCCCGGCGCAGCGCAGCAACCCGGACCGTGGTGGCGTCCAGGCTGCGCACCGTGCCGCGCACCACCATCACCACCACGTCGGCCTGGAGCGCCAGCACCGCGCTCGGCCCACCGGCACCACTGCGGCCCAGATCCACCAGCACATCGATGCCCCGGTCGTGCATGGCGGCGAATTCGCCCGACAACTGCCCCCAGGCCGAGGCCATACTCACGGCCTGCGCCGGATCGGTCAGCCCCGGCAACAACAACCGAGACCCCGAATCCTGCGCCTCGTCGTGCTCATCGCGCAGGCAGACCAGCTGCGACCACACCGCTTCGCTGAACTCCTGCGTCCGCGATGCGACGGCGAGATTCCGCAGACCGCGGTCCGCAGGAAGCCGACCCTGCAACGCGCCGGCCAGGATCGCCCCGCCGTCCGGATCGCACTCCGCCAGCACCATCCTGCGCCCGGCCTCCAGCGGCCAGGTCCGCAGCAGCGCGAGCGCCGTTGTCGTCACACCGGGCGCGCCGCTCGCTCCGGCCAGGGCAACCACCGACATCAGGATCCACCGCCCGCGGAGGACGGGGCGACCACGAGCGCGATGTTGCCGCCAGCGGCCCGGGACGCGAGGGTGGGCCCGTCGACCGCCCGTACCGCCACGTCCACGACCACTTCGCCGGTGGCCTGCTCCCTGGCACCGACCCGCACCACCCGCGCCGGAATCGTCCGCGGCGACGGCTCCTGGTCGACGTCGGCCTTGCCGCTCTGCTGCTCGGCCGCCCCGTCGGCAGGGGTGCTGACCACCTGGACGCGGTCCCCTGCGGACAGCCGCGTGGCGGGCACCTGACTGGCCTTCAGCCCGATCCCGACCAGCTGCTCGTCCGCGCCGACGAGCGTGCGGGTGGTGATCTGGCCCCGAGAGAGCATGCCGCCCGGCGTCAAGGAGACCGCCGCGCGCTTGCCCACGACCTTGCTCCGCTCCGCGGCCGCAAAGGGCTTGAGCCCCGGGTCGAGCGAGACCGACACCTCGGTCAAGTCCGCGTCCCGAACGACGTCCCCCGCGGTCACGGAACGCGCGATGGCCAGGACCGCCGTCCGGTGACTGGTCTGGGAGTACGCCAAGAATCCCACCAGGCCGCCCGCGGCAATCACCGCGGCGGCCAGCGCCGCCATGGCCGGCTGCCGCCGCCGTGTCCGCAGCCCAATCGACGTGCCCGGCACACCCGAGGAGTCCGGCTGCATCGATACCTGCGCGTCGGGGGAGGGGTTGGTCTTCCTCACGTCTACTGCCTTCCGTGGTCCTCGGCGCGCACGCCCAACGTCCTGGACTTCACCGACCGCTACACCCACCAGCGAGCACACGACCGCGCAATGCCCGGAGAGATGGCCGCACCTTGCCCGGTTCCAGCCGAGCCGTTCCGTTGCAGGTCACGCTGCTGCGCCGACGCGACGACTGTCACCGCGACACCGCCGCCTGACGCGGACGCACTGCTGGAGGCGGGCATCCGCTATCCCAGGGCCTGCACTTCGCCGACCGGCACGTGAACCTGCGAAGTGCGCGTTTCGGTGAACTGGCCCTGCTGGCCCGCCCCGTTCCAGTCGACCTGCCACGTCGAAGTCGCCGTCAGCGTGTACTTCCCGTCGTCCTGACCGGCCGACGTACGCCGGTAGACGTGACCGCAGTCCGGCGACGGCCGCTGACCGTCCCGCGGCCGGTACGCCGCCCCGGGCCCGTCGCAGACCACACGCGACCCGTCCCCCATTCCCCAGCTGATACGGACCACCTTCGCCCTAGCCGTGACCTGCACACCGCCGGCCGCAGCGCTGGCGGAGTTCGGGCCGAAGGTGGTGGGAGCCTGACGGACATGCAGCCACATCGGCATCCCCACCACGTACCTCCCGTCCGCGCGCGGGCTTTGAATGTCCGGGCCCGACAACCGCATCCGGTCCACGGCCTGCCGAGCCACAACCGCCGGATCAACGGTCTGCGCCCCGGGGGCCTTCGCGGACCAGAAGGGCCCGACCGAACCGATCCGGTCACCGGTGAAGCACTCGCGGGTGTAGATCGCGCCGCCGTCAGAAGGCTTGTGCCCCTCCCACATCACCGAATCCGCCGGCGGCTGGGGCTTCAGCTTCTCCACATGGCACGTCGTCGCCGGACGGCCGCTCTTGCTGCCATGGCGTGAGGCAGGGGCGGAGCGCTCGGACTTCCCGCCGCCTGCCGGAGCTCCCGGGGCGGTGACACAGGTCGTCACGAAGGAGCTGAGGCCCTTGCCCTCGCACCCCTCCTCGGAGCCCACCACGGGGGAGTCATCCGCCTGCGCCACCGACGCCTGCACAGGGAGCACCAGCACTCCCGCGGCGATCGCGTACGCGGCCGCCCGCCGCGTCAGCATGAGCGGTCGCCCTGAGGGGTGACCTTGATGATCACCCACCGCTCGCCCCACTTCTCGGCCGACACCGACGTCACGTAGCGCAGCGGCTGCCGCTTCGGGAAAGGCACCTGCGCACCCGAGCTGGCCTTGACCGTCTTCCACCGGGAGATATCCAGGCAGTCAGTCACCGTCGCGGCCTGCACCTTGCCGTGCCGCGACACAGGCGACAGGCGGACCTGGTGACGCGGAGCACCCTGGGTGACCGTGCCGGCCCGCTTCATCGCCGCGACATCACCCCGCGCCCGCGCCAAGGCCTCGCCACTGGCGTACTTCGTCAGACGGCTGCTGCCGAGGTCAGCCTTCGCATACGCCTTGACCTGCTCAGCCCAAAAGCTCATATATGCCTCCCGCAAGGCGGCCTTCTCCGCATCGGCTGACGACGGCGCGGACGACGAATCACTAAACGGACGGGAAGGCGCGGGCTTGACGCCTTCTGGGTCAGAACTGGCGCCTCCGCACGCTGTCACGGACAGCGCCAGCACCCCGGCACAGAACAAACCCCACGCCCCGCTTCCGAGACGCTCACCCTGCCGGGTCCCCTGGTGTACTGCTCGCATCGCAATGCCTCCCCGAGTCCACCACCCCTGACGCCGGGCGCGGCAGACGGCGTTCGACTGGTCTCGGCGCGGCCGCCAAGGCGGGAGCGACACACGTGCCCCCGGATGGCCGCACTTCACCGTAACCGTCCAAACACCAGACCCGGGGGTCTGTTTCAGCAGCCGAAATACGCAACTCCCACGAAGGGCCCGCCCGTCGCCCGCGCCGGCCATCAGGCATCGGTCTGAGTGGGCGGCAGCTCGTACAGGTCCCTCTCCTTAGCGTGATCCGAACCGCTCTCATCCGAAGCGGAGCCCTCGGATGCAGGCTGCTTCGCCGCCGCGGCGTTGCTCCGCACGGGGCGCTTACGGAGCTTCAGGAAGGCAGCGACGACCTGGTCGTGGCCCTCCGCTGCCGTGCAGAGCTCTTCCTGTGGCCGGGCCGCCAGGTTCGCGTCGGCGCTCGCGCGAAGCTGCCGCACCTCGCCGGGCCGGGCGAGATCGTCATAGAGCTCGCCGAGCTGCGGTCCCCGGATGAGCAGAGGGCCAATACGGCGGCCGCCGGCGGTGAACGTGGCGTAGTGGTGGAAGCGCGGCAGGTCGGCGACCTCGGCCGGATCGACGACGCCGCCCCACTCCTTGGCCACAATGCTTACCGCATCGACCGACCCCGCGGTCGAGGAGATGGCGGAGGCATTCTGCATCAAGCTCTCGCGCGTGGCGGAGGAGACCCGTTGCAGCAGCTGAGTCATGGCGTGCAGCCGGATCCCGAACTTCCGCAACTCCTCACTGACTTGAGCAATCACGCTGGACGAGGAGCTGTCGATGCTGATCAGCTCGTCCACGAACGCGTGGAAGGGGCGCCGTTCCTTCTCCGGCAAGTCGCGGCGAGAGAGACCGGCCCGGAAGAAGTCCGCGAACAAGATCGACAGCAGCAGCCGGTCCGTGGGACCGCTCGCCGACGGGCAGATCCAGACCAGCTTCCCCGTATCCATAGCCGCTCGGAAGTCGAAGGTGCTGATCGGGCTGCCCAGCAACGCCCGGATGACAGGGTTGGCGTACAGCCGCTCCAGCGGGTTGGTGACCGGCGCGACCGCATCCGGCGGGAACGCGGGGAACGTACTGCGCCACCAGTCCACAGCCTTCGCATCGAGCACGGCCAGCACCTGGCCGCGCCAGGAGGCATCGGTCAGCAGCGTACGGATCTGAAACAGCGTGGCCTGCCGCCCCGGCTCCCCGGCGGCCACCGCGGCCGCATTGACCGCGACCAGCGCCTCCACGCTCTTGGTCAGCACGGTCAGAGCCCGGGGATGGGTGGAGTCGCTCCACCCCAGGGTTCCCGCGATGGCGTCGGCGACCGCGCGCACCACTTCGTCCGGCCGCTGCCCTCGCTCCAGACTCAGCGGGTTCCACGTCCCCATCGGAGTCTGCTCGCCCAGCCGGCCTGTCAGGTCCAGAAACAACAGCCTTTTCATGATCGGCTCGTGGGCGAGGTACCGCGCGGCGGCCCGCATCGCATCACCGTGCGGGTCGACGAACATCCCGCCGACCCCGGCGTGCGCGAGCCCCACTATCTGACACAGCGCCTGCTCGGTCTTGCCGTAGGTGGACCGGCCCACCCTCAGGCTGAAGAGCGTCTCGTCGAGAGGGCTGGCGATCAGCCGGTCCTTGCCGTCCGGGTCGGTGTGCCACCCCTGCACCATCAACCCCGCTGCCCGACGGCTGCCAGGAACGTAAGTCGGAGCCTCGCTGGGCAGGACAGGAACCACGCAGTGCACGGTGGGCGGTTTGAGCAGACCCGCGATCTCGTCGGCCCGGACCCACGACGGATGTCCCTTGATCTGCCCGGTAGCCCAGCGCCGATCGAAGCCGTTGCGAAAGAGCCGGTGATCGGGGCCGATACGCAGTGGCCCGAGCCGCTGCCCGGTGTGGACCAGCCGCGTGCCCCCGGCGAAGACATCCAGCGCGGCTGAAATGTGCCCCAGACGCTTGTCGGCGTTCCCGATCTGGTCGGAGGTGCAGCGCACCAGGATCTGGATACGCAGCAGCCCCGCGGGGTCCTGAAGTTTGCCCAGGACCTTGGCGCGGTCCAGCGGTCGCGGCCGCGCAGGGACCGACAGACGCGACCTCGTCCGCTTGTCGTCGCCGGCGAACAGGTGGGCGAGCACCGACCGCCAGCCGTCCTCGACATCAACTGTGGCGTTCTGGTCCTGCCGGGCATGCCGCAGCGCCTTTCGTCGTGCGTCGGCCAGCAGCCTCCAGCGCCGCATCCACAGCTGCCACACGGGGATGCGCTGCACATCCAGACACAGCTCGGCCCGGTCTCCGAGGTCTGCGCGGACGGTGGCGAGCGCATCGACCAGCGGTTGCAGCGGATCGGGGTCCAGCGGAATCGCCCGCAGGCTTTTGGCCGGCGAGCCACGCAGCACGAACTCAGCTCGCACCGTGTGCTGTGCCTTGGCGGCCGTCCGGACCGGGGCGGTTCTGGTGATCTTCACTCCGCGGTAGGGGGAAGTCGCCAGCAGATGTGCGGCCGATGCCGGTGCTTCCACGCAGTAGTCCAGGGGGTGATGGCCGTCGGCAGTCATCCGCAGGCGGGCCGACCTTGAGCGCAACGGTGTCCACCACGGCCCGCTCGTCGAGGCGCGGGTAAGCAGCGTGGCGTACCGCCAGATCTGCTCGGCGTCCGGCTCAAAAGTCTTGCTCGGCGTGAGGCGGAAGGCGACCCGTTTGCGGGAGGCCTTGTCCGCGAGCCGGGTCCGCACCACCTCGAAGACCGCGAGGCCGATCACGCCGACGCAGCACAGCAAGATCAGGTGGTTGCCGATCCAGCCCAGAAGGTCGAGCACGCCGGTGACCAGGCCGCTGCTGAGGTCCCACAAGCCGGTGACGGCGGAGGAGGTGTGCGTACTCATCGGACTGGCTCCCAACTCTTCGGATGGTGAGGGTCATGGCGAAACAGCAGGACGGCGAGGCGACCGTCGCGCCGTGTGCCGGAGGGGTCGGTGCCGGCCCACACGAGACGGACGGTGATCCGGCTCCCGCTGCTGGCCTTGCGCGCGATGCCGGCCTGGATGCGCACGTCCGCGTACACGCCACGCGTTCCAGTCGTCTCGTGGGCGCCGGGGGCGAAATAGCGCGGCCAGCGACTGCGGCCGCGCCCGGTGACGTCGGCCTTCCAGATCTGGGAAGCGAGCCGGACCAGATCGCGTTCCTGTGCGGGAGGGAGATCCGCCGGGGAGAAGCGGTCGAGCAACCGCTGGACGGCGTGGTCGCCGGCGGGCCCATCGCCCGGCACCGGGAGTCCGGAGGCGCCCGTCTGCGCTCGGCCCGTCGCGGGAGGCGGGCTATGGGTGTTCGCGGCAGACGAAGCGCTTGGGGCGATGCGCGGAGGGCTCTGGAGGGCTTCCTGAGGGATAGGGGCGCCGGGCCTGGGGTCATGCCCGAGCAGCGCAAGGCCGATGAGGGCGAGAGCAGCGGCCAGAGCGAAGCAGAGCTGCGCCGAGCGTGGGCTCGCGGTGGTGGGGTGAGACATCAGATCACCCGGGCCCCACCGGCGAAGCCGTCCGACCACACGGCTTCTTGCCGAATCTGGGTGCCGGGGCGGGCTGCGTTGAGCATCTTCCCGGATCCCAGATAGATACCGACGTGGGAGATCGTTGCGTCGCCGCCGTACCCGAAGAAGACAAGATCGCCCGGCCGTAGCGCTCCGATACCCTGGCTCGCCGGAATGCGCTTGCCCACCCCGGCTTGATCAGCTGCTATTCGCGGGAGTCTCACCCCGACCTGGGCATAGGCATATTGGGTCAGACCCGAGCAGTCGAACCCGGTGATCTGCTCCCCGGACTTCCCCCCAGGCGAGCAGCAAGTGCCCCTGGAGGGCCCGGAGGCGTTGCCGCCGCCCCAGGAGTAGGGGAGCCCACTCTGGGCCATGGCCGCCTCGATCACCTTCTTGGCTCCGCCAGTCGCAGAACCGCCTTCGGGCGGGGCCGAGCCGAGCTGGGTGTAGCGGTCGATCCAGCCGGTGACGTCGGAGACATAGGCGTCTGACTGGTTGTAGGAGTAGATCGCGGAGTGCAGCTGCGCGGTGTCCGTCAGGTCCCGGCCGTTGCCGCACAGGTAGGCAGCCGCGGTGAGCGCGGCGTCGTCGGCGTTCTGAGGGTCCTTCTGCCCGTCGCCGTTGGCGTCCTGGCCGCGCGCCGACCAGGTGGCGGGCATGAACTGGAAGGGCCCGACGGCTCGTTCGGTGGTCGCATCGCCGTCGAACTTCCCACCGTCGGTGTCTGCGAAGACCGACGTGTTGCCTCCCACGCCACTGCCGGTCAGTCGTGGCCCGTAGATCGGCTTTTGCAGGACGCCGTCGCCGTCTACGCTCCGGCCGGCTGCGTGGTTCGACTCGATCTTCGCGATACCCGCTACGACCGCCCACGTCAGGCCCTTGCACTTGGGGACGACGGAGGAGATTTTCGTGGCGGCCAAGTGGTACGCCTCCAGCATCCGTGCGGGTATGCCTGACACCGATCCCACGGGCACCGCTTGAGTTTCGACTGGTTGCTTGCCGCCGCTCATGACGATCACGCCGATTGGCACACCGAAGAGCAGCAGCCCCATCAGAAGAACGCCACAGCCGATCTGCTTCACGGCCGCTCACCCCCGCCCCCTCCACGGGGCTCGACCGAAGAGCCGCCTTCCTTTGGGCGCGGGCGGGCTTCGCCCGAAGCGGATTCGTCGTCCGCTGCGTGTGGGCGCGGATCGGAGCTGCCTGGGCGGTGACCGCGCAGGGAGGAGCCTTCCGTCCTGAGCCACTGCTCCATGCGGCCGGCGCGGCGCAGCGGATCCATCGCTCGGTCGACGCCAAGCCGTCGGGAAGCGTCCTGGCGGCCAGTTCGGCTGTCCTTGCCCCACCGTTCACGAACCTCGGTGTAGTGGGTGAGCTGACGGTTCATCTCGCGTGTCAGATCGCTCCCCTTGCGTTGCACCCGCGTCCACGCGGCAGGAGCGCCGATCGTGCTGTGCCAGGCAATCCGGCTCGCGCCGAGCAGCACCCGGCCGCCGCGTGTGCGTGAGATCTGCTCCCGCAGTCGCTTTCCGATCGGGTTGACGCCCTGCTTGGGGTCGGACATGACCTCGCCGGTGTTCCCGTCGATCACCATTGGCGCCCGGCGGCCCGGAGCTCCTGGTGCACCGCCGGGGGCTGCTTGCCGCTCGGCCCCGCGGGGCGGCCCGACCCAGGCGAGCTGGGCAGCGCGCATCGGGACCGACAGCGGTGCCAGGGCCCGACGGGCCTCGGCTCTGGCCTCACCCAAGGCCCCTATCGGGTTTCCGGGCAAACCGGTGTTGTCCGACAATGCACCCATTCCGGAGGCCAGTTTCGCCCGGCGCGTCGCCAGCGCCGCGTGGGCGGGTGAGGCACCGCTGCGAGCGAACGCCATCGACGAACCGCCACCGTGGCCGCCTCCGCCTCGTCCTCCGGCGTCGACCGCAGCCAGAGCCATGCCCAATCCCGCCGCGTGGTCGCCCATCGTGTGGCTGCCGCCGATCTTGGCGAAACGCATACGGGAGGCGAAGTTGCGCCCGATGTTGCTGCTCTTGGCCATCGCCCGCCGGTACATGACCAACGCCGTCAACGCCAGCCCATCCAGCATCAGCAGACGCTCCATCAGCATCGTGTTGCCGTCGGCCAGCAGTACCCGGGCAGCGACCCCGAACAAAGGGATGAACTCGGCGATGACGAACATGATGACGGTGGAGGTCGCGAACGTGCCGAGCCACTTCCAGAGCACGGCCCGGTTGGGGCCGGGCAGCAGCGCCCACATCAGCACAACGTACGTCGCGCAGGCAGCCAGCACGCAGGCAAACTGTGCGGCGATCATCGCCATCGCCATCGACAGCACGACAATCGCCAGGATGACCGCTGCTAGCAGCACGAACAGGGCTCCCAGGACCCGCTCCCACGTGACGTGGGACATATATGCCGCTGCGGCCTTGCCGGCGCTACCGTGCTTTTCGAGCAACTTCTGCTGCCTCTGGCCTGAGTCCGGGGTGAGGCCGTTGGCGTCCTTGCACATATCCGCGGCAGGCCCGTCGAGCAGGCGGCAGGGATCGTCCTTGGACCGGTCCCTGCACAGGCCGCGTGCTTTGCCATCGAGCATGTCGCAGGCCGTCGGGCCGGACCTCGGGCTACCGTAGCCGAGGCCCTTCTTGTAGTCCTTGTACAGCGGACTGCTCTTGTCGATGAGCCGCCCGTACTGAAGCAGCTGGAAGGGCTGCACCACCAGGCTGTCGGTCAGGGTGCGGGTGATCGGACGCGAGACGTCGCCTGCCGCCGCGGGCCGCTTGCCCGACAGGCAGGTGTCATGGGCTGGCCCGGTCACCGCCGCACAGTCTTTGGCCCGCTGCTTTTGCCTCTTCTTGGCGGCGTCCTTCCCCGCCTGGCCGGCTCCGCTCTCCTCGCAGGTGGCCTTGGCCGGGCCGGTGATCAGGTCGCAGGGGCCGGGCTTGTGCCCGGCGGTGGCCCGGGTAGTGATGGAGGCCGCTTCCAGGGCCGCTCGCTGCGACTGCTGTAGCGGGCCGTGGTGGCCGAGCATCATGTCCGGCCGGACGAGCGAGGTGGCGGCGATGGCACCGATCAGCAGGGTCAGCAGGATCTCGCCGAAGCCCCGGGCGGCGCGGCCTCGTGCCACGAGGATCAGCCCGAAGGCAAAGGCCCACGCGGTGAAGATGCCGGCCAGCCCGAGCGGGTTGACGATGTGCTGGGCATAAGCGTCTGCGACGTGTTGGGCGGTCCCCGACAGCTTGTCGATGATGGGGAAGCGGTAGACCCAGTCGACGAGCCAGCACGCGAAGCCCGCGACGGTGCGTGCGAGCGCGAACAAGCCGCTCATCAAGAACCGCATGGCGGTGTCCGCGATGCCGTCGCCGTCGCCGGACAGCTCGTAGTGCGACAGGGGCAGTCCGTCAGATGTCTTGATGGTGGAGAACGGGCCCAGCAGGCCCGCGCCTCCCCCGTCAGCCAGTGTTTGAGAGGTGTCGGCCGCAATTGCGGCTCCCGCGCTCACGGCGATCAGGCTCAGCGTCGTTGCCGTAACGAACCCTGCCCGGCGCCGCCACCTCATGGCCGCCGCCGGAGCACCACGAGCGTCCCCACGCCGGCCGCCAAGGCGCCAACGCCCAGCACGACAGTCGCAATTTTCGACTGCGTCGGGGGGAGGGCGCGGTTCGGCTCCGGCTCCGAAGCGGGCGAAGCGGTGGCCTTACGGGCGCAGTAGTCGCGGGCCGGTCCGCTGATCAGGTTGCACCGACTGCTAACCGACGTCGCCCGGACTTTGTGTCCGGCGTCCTGCCGGCTGGCGGGGGTGAAGGCCTTGCCGATCTGCGGCCACCACAAGCTGCGCGCCCCGGACGACCACGCGACGGCCACGAGCGCAGCCACCAGCAGCACCAGCGCGACGGGCACCAGGCCATGACTCCACACCCGCGATCGGGACGGGCCAGCACAGTGGAAGGAGGCAGATGCGCCGCTTCGGAGCCTGGGTACCTCGGCGACGGGGTCCGCGAAGCGGCCACTGCGGCTGTGGCTGCGGCGGCCGGACGGAAAGGAAGGGGGCATCGGGGCTCCTCGAACGGGGCGTCGGTTGCCCCCGACGATTCGCCCGGCTCTTACCGCCCCGCCTACCACCGGCACCGTGATGCCGTCACAACGCCATCACGTCTGCGTGGTAAGGCCGGAAGCAGCCGTGGTAAGCACACCGCAGCCCAATACCACGCAGGTCATGGCCCCCTGGCCGTCTGGAGCATTAAGGGCCCGCGCCGACTCGGCCGGGCATTGGCGGTGCACCGCTCCCCCGTACGCACTGCACCGCGCTCCGGTGCTGCATCCGGAGCGCGGTGCAGGAGAGGTGGCCGCCGTGCTCGGCGGCCACCTCTGCTCACCTTGATTCCGGTCGCCCCGGGGCAGGGCCACGCCGCGGGTAGCGTCGGTTCGCGGCCTGCGCGTTGGCCGCCCGCTGAAGTGCCCGGAACGTCTTCTGGCCTTGCCTCCGCTTCTGCGCCGGCAGGTTGTTTGCTGGGATGCCGAGGGTCGTCGGCCCGTAGGCAGCGAGCAGGTCCGAGGACGCCTGCGAGGTGTACCCGGCCTCATGCAACGAGGCCTCGTCAGGGAACACGTCGGCATGATCGTGGTGGGGCTGGATCGCCTCGTCCTGGGTTCCCCCGTACGAATAGCGCCATAGGAAATTCGGAGGCGGGTCGGGTCGGGCCACGCGTTCCAGAAGCTCAACTTCCTTGGAATAGTTGTAGAACACAACATCTGGTGCAGTGCGCATAATATCCATCCACATCACCAGATATTCCTCCGACAGCCAATCACCGCTGTCGTGGATACGGACGTGGGCGCGAGAGGCGCCGGGGCGGAAGCGGGGATGCTGCAACTCCCCGATCATCTGCGCCTTCCAGGCCTCCGGCTCGTCCAAGATGTACTGCAGATTCCGCTGATGGGCACGCAGCACGCTGGGGATCATGAACGTGCCGGCACGCGCATAACACATGTCGCGGCAGACCCCAGCTGACCTGCACGTATTGTACGAGCGGCCATCAGGGAGGACCCCCGCCCACGCCGGCAATGTGAACTTCCAGATCGGTTGTGAAGCGCAGCTCGAACGCATCCGCCGCAGCAGGACGCGCGGCCGCACCCACCCGGTCTCTCCAGACGCCGTCTCAGCCGCAGGCGTCGCGGCTTCGGCCCCTTGGCCCGGTATCGAAGCGTCGTTCATGAAGGGCTCCTTGCTCGTTTGGTGACTGGACTCCGGTGCTTGCTCGGTTCGCGAGGAGGCGGGCTTACCACGGCTCAGGTGCCACTGCGTCAGGGGCCTTGCCGCATACCACGGCACGTCAGAGGGCTGCGACCTCGCTCGTCGCGCAGTCGTGAGCGCTGGCGGCAGGTCTCCGGCACGAGTGCCGGTCATTCGGGGTTGGATGATGCTTGGCCGGGGGTGGTGAAGATCCCGGCCTGGATGCGCGGTACCTCGGGGATGAGGACCTGGAAGTGGCCGACCTGGCGTCGTGCGTCGCGCCCGAGCATCTCGCCGGCCCGACTCTTGTCTCCCATCGGGGAGAGCGTCATGATTTTCTCCAGCAGCGCCTCGTCGTCGCGGGGCAGCCCGAGAGCGGCGAGCGCGTGGCCGGCGAGTGTCCGGTCGGTCGTACGGGAGATGGCGAGATAGGCCAGCAGCCCGCGCACCAGGTCGCTGCCCAGTTCGCGTACGTCGTGCGCGCCGAGCGCGATGCCGGCATTGTGCTTGCGGCCGTCGGAGACCACTTCGTGCACCAGCTCGCTGCCCTCGGCGGACGTCGTCAGCCAGTAGCACTCGTCCACGATCAGCTGGCAGAAGCGATCGACTTCGAAGGCTGTTTCCCGTGCGAGCGCGGCGACGAGATACAGGACAGCGCGGCCAATCAGTGCCTCGGTCGGCTGGTTGCGAAGCAGCTCCGGGTTCAGCGCGGCCTCGCGTGGGGGGAGGGTCAGGCCTGCGGTGGTCACCACCACGGCATCACAGCTTGTCCCGGCCAGGGTGAGCACCGGCAAGTCGGGAGAGAAGACCGCCGCGGCGAGCGGCTCGTCACACACCACCTGCAGCAGCGCTGCCATCGCCGCAGCATCCTGCGCACCGGCTCCCTCGCCCTGCGCCATCTCCTCCAGCGCCACCAGGACCTGCGCCATGCACGGGGTGGCAGAGTCAGCGGCCGCGGTCACCGCCTTCTTCAGCAGGGCGCCCTGCGCCGTCATCGGCCCGATGCCCAGCTGCAGACTCAGATACGAACGGGCATAGCGGATCGCGGTGCCCCGCTCGAAGAGGCGCAGGGGGTCGATGGAGGCCTCAGCGCGTGCCGCATCGACGATCTGGCAGCGGCCGGGGGCCGCGTGCTGCGCGAAATGCGCCCACTCACGCCGCGGCGTCCGGTCGATGACGATGATCCGCCCGCCTCGGTCCACAACTCCCGACGCCACGGTTTTGAGCAGGACGGACTTGCCGCCGCCCAGATCCCCAGCCACACCGAGGGACGCGGAGGCATCCTGCCGTGGGGCATCCGCCACGTCCCACAGCACCGGCCGCACCGTCCCGGCATCCAGCGAAACGCCGATCATCTGTCCGGCCGGGTCACCGAACCCGCTCGCCAGCAGAGCACCGTTCATCGCGAAGTCACCCGACAGCTGATACTGCGTGAACTCCCGCGCCTTAGGCGTCCGGGCCCCAGCCGGAAGGCCCATCGTGAACAGATGCGCCTGCGCGCCCCTGGGCATGATCAGTCGGTAGTTGGCACCGCCCATCCGCTTCTGCAGCGCGCCGGCCCGCTCCATGCACTCGCTCGACGTGGGGGCCCACACCGTCAGCACGGTGGTGGACTGCACCTCGACCTCCAGCTGACTGGAGGCCGCCTTCGCACCTTCCTCATCCAGGTCCTCGGCCGCATCATGCATCTCATCGGGCAGGCCGATGGCGTGCTGCGCCGAACGCTGATCAACCTGATCCAAAAGCTCACGCCGACGCTTGGCCACCTCGGCACTGACCTTCTCCGCGGGAACCAGTGCCAGATCGACCATCACATCGACCGGCCAGGGCAACAACTCCAACTGCGCCAGAATGTCCGCATCCGGCTCCGCCACCGCTCGCGGCACCTCCGCCAGAGCGAGATGAGCCTGATAGCCGGTGCCCCCTGCGGACTCCACCTCAAGCCACCTCCGCTTGAGCGCAGGCGTCCTGCTCCTCGCGCGACTCCTCTTCCTGGCGGGGCGAACGCTGTCCTTGGCTTGCCCCTCGCCCTGCTGACCACCTTCCTGAAGACGTACCTGCCCCAGGTCGGCGTAGGAGGGAGAGCGCAGGACGCCGTCCACCAACCGCCCGCCGAACCCCTCGTGAGCCGAGGCTTCGATCAGCAGCGGCTCCTCCAGACCGCGGTGCACAGCATGTTGGTGCATCCACACGATCTCGGCCGGTCGGGCCGCCCGCAGATCGACGAACGCTGCCAACTCGGAGGCGAGCCGCCGGGCCTGTTGCACATAGCCGACGACCACCTCCTGCGCGACGACCGCTGGCCGCATACCCCACAGCGCGGAGACGTCCGCCCAGGCCCCTCCGAACGTCGCCGCGAGCTCGGCACGCCACCCGGTCGACGACAACGGAACAGCCAGCCACAAGGTGCGTTGGTGCATCTCCAGCCCGTCCAGCAGATCCAGCCGGACCTTGGCGACCTCCGCCCAGTGCGGAGATACGTCCATCTCCACGCCCTGGATCATCCGCGCGGCCACCTCCCCCGGATCGGTCTGCGCACACAAGCTGTACAGCCGCGCGGACCCCGGAAGCGCCCGCAGCAGTGCGGTGACCTGCCCAGTAATCTGCGCCCGCTCCCGGCCGCTGATGTAGGGGCCGCCCTGCGGCTCCAGACGCCACACGGCCCACACCTCACCGGCCGCCGACCACACCACATTGCCCGCGATATGCCGCATTGCCAGCCTCACGACTCCACACCCCCACCGTGCTCAGCCCCGTTCATCTCGCTGCGCCGGCGCAGCATCTGCTGCATCGCCGTCGGCGCGGGCCGCACTGGCCGCGATACCGCGGCTGGCTTACGGCGGTCTTTCCGCGGCAACCGTCCCGGCTCACGCAACCGCCCACCTGCCTTGCGCAGGCGAGTGGAGGACTGCGCAGAACGCACCGCGCGATGCGCAGCGCCGAGCGGCCGCTCGTCGACCTGGAGGAAGGGGCCGTCCTCGATGACGCATCCGCCATGAAGGACTCGCGCCCCTCCCGATCGCACACTCCGCCCGTCAATCCGCCCCCCGCGCGGTTGAGCCAGGAACGCTGTTAGCCCCAGTGCGCAGTTGAAGGGAGTGCGGCCGCCGATCTTCGCGCGTCGCACCGCCCACACCGCCACACCCAGAACCACCACCGGCACCGGACCCAGCACACGCCACCAGGCGAACGTCTTGATCAGCACGAACGCCCCGACGAACGCCACGCCGATCTGTGCCGGCGTGTACGGGCCGAACGGCAACGTCCAGTCGCCGATCTTGCCCATCACCCACGGCATCCGACGCGCCCGCGTATACGAGCGCCCGATCCGCACGCCGACCTCCGCTGTGCTCATGAGGAGTCCCCACCAGCGCGGCCGCCCACGTCCGTGCTCGACGGACCGAGCGGCTGCGCACCCCGGTCATCGACCCGCACAACCGACGCAGGCGCAGAGCCGACGCCGGTGATCTCGTCCTTGAACGCGTTGGCCAGCGGGTTCTGGGAGTTGTAAATGCCCAGGATGATCACGTAGCCGATGACCGCGCCGATACCGGCCTTGACGCTGAACTTCTGGGCAACCTTGACGACGATCAACACAAGCAGCGCCAGCTTCAGTCCCTGCTCCGCCCAGTCCGTACCAATCCCGAAAAGGTGGTTTCCGATGTTCTCGAAGGCCCCAGCCAGCTGAACTGTCTCCACGGCCATTACGCACCGTCCCTGCTTGAGGTGTCCTTCACGTCTTCAAGGCCGCTCTCCAGCGCCAGGACCTCCCACCGGCCGTCGCGCGCCGCGAGCCGCAGCGCATACGTCAGCGGCCACTGCGCACCGTGCGCATCGCGCGCTGATACCTGCGCACGCGCGCGCACCTGCTGGCCGTTCTTGCCGACCGCTCCGTCCCCCGGGCCGGTCGAGGTGACGTGCTCGGTGCGCACCGCTGCGTAGGAGGCACCGAGCGAGGGAAGGCCGACGTGCGGCGCGAGGTATCGCTCAGCGCCACCGGTACCGCCCAGGTAGGCGGCCAGGAACTGCGAGACCGTCGCCGACAGCGCCGATCCGGCTGGGACCTCCGCCGTGTACGGGGAAGCCTGGACCTTCCGCAACGAGGGGCCGGGCGACTGCGCAGGGGCTGCCGTGACGACGAAGGACAGCCGCCCGCCTTGGCCACCATCACCATGGAAGAGAACCGGCACTCGGAAGTACCGCACCGACTGCTGTCTTCCGCCCGGCTCCAGCACCGCGGCCACCGTCACCGACCACGCACCTGGCCGCACCGGCGTACTGCGCACCGCACGCACCTGCCCGACCCTCGGCGGCCGGCCTCCGAACGAGGGCAGCGCCACCTCCGGAGCCATCGACCGCGCGGCCCGCTGGGCGGCCGACTCCTGGCCTGCGGCGGGCTGGCCCTTGAGCCAGAGACCGAGGAAGACCTCAGCGAACCCCGCAGGGCCCTCCCCGCTCTGAGCACCGGACGAGGCCGTGCGGGGCGCAGACGTCTGCGCCGGCTGCGCAGCAGACGAGGACGAGGTCAACATGCCGGCCAACGACAGCGGCCCGCACGTCAGCGCGACCAGCGCAGCGATGCGCATCACGGCCACCCGTCGATGGCGCAGCGGCCGCAGCGGCGGGCCTCCGGCTGGAGGCAGGGGATCATCTTGGCGTTGACGGGGCAAAAGCTTCGGCACTTCGGACTCCTCGGATCGGCGAACAACTCCGACTCTTCGCCGCGCCCTTACCGCCCCGCTTACCACCGTCGACACATTCCGTCACAACGGCATCACGACCACGCGGTAAGGCATCCACCCGTGGTGCGGGCGGAAGGAATCGTCGATGCCCGCCTCTCTCACCCGGGATCGCGCGTACCGTGACAGTAGGACCGCCTGG